>Ga0315274_10008242_pt1 | contig 15099 bp, 10 predicted proteins | sample YL17G02_20_MG_FD_203700 | JGI IMG/M metagenome (GOLD analysis project Ga0315274, IMG submission 203700) | Sediment microbial communities from Yellowstone Lake, YNP, Wyoming, USA - YL17G02_20 | ecosystem: Environmental > Aquatic > Freshwater > Lake > Sediment | place: USA: Wyoming | collected... | reverse complement strand
GTTGTACCACCGGCGGCATGTTTCAAGTGTCGCCTCCAGCAAACGCTTCTGGGCCTTCGTCGGATAGAGCCGATAGCGGTAGGTCGCCTGCATCAAAGGCCCTTCTGTGCCGCGAGGTAGCGTTGGACAGCCTCAGCCGAGACGTTGCCTGCCGTCGCGGCGAAATAGGAACGAGTCCAGAGGGAAGGCAGACGCTTGAGAACGGGGTACTTCTGCCGCAGATCGTGGGAGGTAACTCCCTTGCACTCCTTCACGATTTCCGCGGCCGAGACCGTCGGCCACGCTTGCACGAACAAATGAATGTGGTCGGGGTGTACCGCCAACTTTAGAATCTCCCATCCCTGCTCGGCACATTTCCTCTCGATGAGTTTCTGGCAATCGGCCGCAACGCCTCCGACCAGGACGGCCTTCCTCCGTTTGGGCGTCCAAACCAGGTGATACACAATCAAGTGTACCCGGTGTTCGTCTCTGCGGTATTTGAATGCCATGTTGATAGTATGCCACACAACGACACGGCTGAAGCCACCCAAGAATGCCCGCCCTGCATCGTCCCGATGTCCTTACGGGATCCCCTCGGGCTGCCGAAGGTCCGGCACCTGCGGGAAGCCGGAGGGCTTGCGGCGGGCTTCACCCGGTCATCGGCGCACTGTGCCCGGATGAATCCGCGCGGCGATGACTCGGTTTCCCCTACGGTGCTCCGGGCGATTCCGCTCGGCTGCCAAGCATGCCCTCCATCGCCCCACGTGTATGCTCCCCCTTCGAGTCTTCCGTGACAGGCAATCGCGCTTCCCTGCTATGCCGAATTCACCCTCAAGATGCCGCCCTGCTCTGGGTGCCAGATTCGGGCCTCTCGCAGATGGACGGTTCACCCTCACCAACTCCCAGGCATGCAGACGATCGTTCCAGCGTTCCCCGCCCTACTCGCGGACGCCGGTCTCCAGGGCCAGATCCCGGATGTCTGCGCCGCGCGTTGCCCACCAACGGACCCAGAGCAGTCCGAGTGCCGCCAGGAGAGGCACGGCGGACCCGGCAGTCACGCCTACCGGTGATCCGGAGCGATTGAAAAGGAACGGGGTCCAGGAAGCAAGCGCCACCAGCACCAGTGACGCACCGGAAATCCAGGGCCCCCAGCGCGGTGCCCGCCGAGCCCAGGTCCCCAGGATCAGGAGGATCGCGGGCAGGAGAGAGACCGAGGAGGATCGGCCGACTGCAGCGAGGGTGAGCCAATCAGCCAGCGCAAGGGTGAAGACTGCGCTCCACGCGAGCCAGCGAACACCTCCTCCCCAACTGCGCCACCACGCCCACGCGCAGGCCAGGAGGAGTCCAGCAGTGAGGATCTCCGGGAGAACGCCGGGGCCGAGGATCGGCCACGTCGACGACGGCATGGTCGATCCGCCCAACCCGATCCAGCCCGCCAGTTGCTGAAGCCAGGCGAGAGGCCACCCGGGGAGCAACACGAGCGAGGTGGCTATCAGCAGGCTGGCCGTGACCAGGCTGCTGGCAACGATCACCCACCGACGGCGAGAGACTGCCCATACCAACGCACTGATCAACAGCAGGCCGCCCGGCGCGGGGTCGATCACGGCCAGTGCGAATAGCACGCCCGCCACGGGGTCGAAATTCCGCTCCACACACACGAGCGCGCTTAATGAGAAGAGCAGCGCGAGGGCAGCCGGCGAGCCCGCTACAATGGATCGAAACCCCGGTGCCCACGCGACGCTGAAGGCCACGCTCAGCGCCGCGAGCAGGACCGGCGGTCTCCAGCCCGCGAGGCGTAGCCCCAGGAGCGCGGCCAGTGGCAAGGCGAGTTCCAGAAGTGTCATCCAGGTGGCGCGCGCGATAGGGTAAGCGAAGGCACCAAAGGGCGCGTAGAGCAGCATCGCCGGCAGCGGGTACGCGAACAAGGCCAGGTCCTCGCCTTGACCGGGGTCAGCTGCCCTTCCATACAGCTGTCGCTGCGCCAAGTGGCTGACCTGCGGGTCGTACGGGCTGATGCCCCGGGTTAGCCAGGCATTGGCACCCTCCCAGCGCGGCAGGAAAGCATTTGCATCTTGCACTGTCTGGGTGAAGCGCAGATTCGCAATGCCCATGCCGACCATGAGCCCGACGCCGAGCAACAGGAAGAGGCCTGCAACCCAACCAGGTGTCCGGGATCTCACACGGGCACTCCGGCCTGACCGCGCGGCCACTCCCGCCGGGTCACCCGCCACTCCTCCGCCCCCAGGAGAATCAAGACGAAGCTACGCAACGCAACCGTCAACCTTCGAGGATCGAAGCGGCCGCGGGCGAGAGGGACGGGCGATTCGATAACAGACACGCAAGTGAGAACGACAGGATTCAGTGCGCCTCTGCGCACGGGAAGGGCGAGCAGGGTCATGACCTGCCGGTTCTCGACCAGCCATCGCCCCGCGCGCAGATGCCACCAGGTATCCGTGTCGGCCGAGACACGGACCGCCACAATGAACACCGCCAGCAGGGCGACGCACACAACGAGGCTCTTGAAGGTCATCGAACGTGTCCTCCCCCCGTTGCCGTGTGCCTTGGCGCCACCCGGCATCCCTGCCGCTGCAGAGCGGATGGGTCAGCACCCAGGAAGACTAGGAGGCCCATAGAACTCGGCCTGCGCGCCAGCGAAGTGCTGGCGTGTGGCTACGGCGTCGGGTTTCACGGAGACGCCGGGGGGAAGGGTAGATGGGCGAAGATGGCAACCTCCTCCTGGTCGTAGATCTCCTCGTAGTCTGGTGAACTGAGCAGGGAATCGTAGAGATCTGCAGGGGTCTCATCATCCCCAGCGAAGGGTGGAACCTTGACCAGGTACACGTGTGTGTAAGGGGATTGTGCACGGGCTGCCCAATCCTCCAGACAACGCACTCCTTGCTCTCTGCAGTCCTGCAGGTCGGAATGCAGGCTCCAGCGTTTGTTGAAGACCTGGCCGGGAAACCACTCGTATCCCTGGGGAGTCCCCATGCTGGCACGGTCCGTGAGCGCGGGAAACCACTCCGAGATGTAATCGGTTCCCGCCGATTCGATTCCGGAGACCACGGCGAACTGGCTCGTGGCAGGCGTGTTCGCGCGGACCCACTGCATCGCCTGGCGATGAGAGGGCGGCAGGGCATCCCGGGGAGCCGCGAGGAAGGCAGCGATGAGCAGGTAGCAGAGGATGTACGCCGTCGCGAGTCTCGCCACCCACCCGCCGGCCCAAGGAACATCCTGGACTCCTCCGCTCGCAACATCCCGCGAGGGATCCGTGACGGAAGGCGGAGCCCCTCGCAGGGGATCGTCGCGCGCACCTGCCAGGCCAAGCAGGACTACCCGTTCGAATCCGATTCCCACCAGAAGCGCGGTAGGGAGCACCGCGTAGGTTGCGGTCAGTCGAGGCTCGAGCAGAAACACCGCCGCCAACCAGGCAGGGATCAAGTACTGTCGGCTGCGCAGGCTGAAGAAGATCCCCAGCAGGGCGAACAATGCATGGAAGGTCAGATAGGGTTCATTCGTGTGAAGGAACAGGAAGGGGGCAACAAGCGCCGTCCAGGAGCGTGTGCCCGCCTGGAATGCCGCCAGGAAGGGATCCAGGCCGTGTCGGGCGATGCCCACCGCCCACCAGGGCGCGGTGAGCAGCAGCGTTGCCGCCACAACAGCCAGTGAGTTCACCAGTCCGCGCCGGTTGGCTCCCAGAGAAAGGAACAGAACCGCAAGACTGTAGAACGTGAACCAGGCCACGACCGGGTGGCTCAGCACAGTGAGACCTGCAAAGACAGCCGTGGCGACCAGGTGGACCCTTCGGCCTGTGGAATAGAGGCCGGTTGCCTGGTGCAGGGTCAAGATGGAGAACAGGAACCCGAATGCCCGAGGCAGGCCTCCGCCCACGATCATGAAGTCGAAGGCGGTCGGGAGTAAGGCGAACGAGATCGCCGCGATCGCAGCTGCCAGTTGGGACTTCAGCAGCTTGCGTGCCAACAGGTACGCAGCCGGGATGGTCAGGATGCTGACCAGCGACGGGAGAACACGGATCAAGTCCAGGAGGCTGATCCGAGTCAGGGAGGATGCCAGGCCGGTGAGGTAGAAAGGCAGCGGCGGATAGAGGAACGGGATGGGTGCCTGATTGAAACCCGAATACACAGGCAACCGGTAGTGCGCCGCCTGGATCTCTTGCGTGAATACATAGAACAGCCCGCCGTCATTCAATGGGAAGTCAGATGCCAGGACCGGCGCCAGACGGACGAACGCTCCAAGGAGCGTGGCAAACAGCGCTGCGAGCAGAGGCCCCCGCATCATGAGCGTGGATGGGTGCATTGCAGGAGCGTGGGTCGGTGATTGGGCTGTCTGCCTCATGTTCTGACCTTCCCCGGGCCGATTGCGGGGCGGCTGCACCGGACTGCCCTTCCAGCTAGCTCTTGGTCCCTGCCGGACACGCCCCGCCCTTGGCGGGCATGCAACGCCCGCCGACCTGCTCTGGAATCCGCGAGACAGCGCTCAGCGCAAGAGCAGCCTGATCGTACGTCGGCATCCATGATCGGGTTGTGTTCGGCGGCCTCGCGTGCACAAGCTCCTGACGTGCGGCTCTGGGAATAGGACCTCGCACGTTCCGTGCGCCGGTGCCCCATGCGGCACCGAGTTGGACTTGCTGGAGGGCGGAGCGCGAAACGACGAGGCCGCAGTCCAGAACATGGCCGGGGGGCCGCTCCAGGAACGGCTCGCGGATGGCCGCCAGACCGGCAGCCCTTCTGCGGGGCATGAGCCGCGATCCCCAACGCTTCACTTGCCCTCCGCGGGAAGCCCAAGCATCTCGGGGGTGACCCTGCCTGACAAGCGGTAGAAGACGTGGAAACCGCCGATTGTTGCCTCGCGGAAGCCAACGCCCAGACGTGCGAACTCCGCGCGCAGGCGAGCATCCAGCGCCGGATGGTTCGTCGTGATGAAGGCCGCCCGGTCGCTTCCGGCCACAACTCCATTGTACGGAGGGTAGCGATTGTCGCGCGGCGTGTAGCGGAAGTCCTCATGATACGGGAGCCGGGGCACGAAGACCAGGTGCTCCTCGGAGAGGAACGCCAGCGGGTACGCGACCCAGTAGTTGCTGTAGCCGGCCTTCTCGCCATTGGCCTGCAGGAAGGCGATCAGATCATCGAGCGCCCCGGTGCACACGCGGGCCACCGGATCAAATTGCGTGGTCAGCCCGGGTGGGTTTCGGCGGGCACTGTCCACGGTTCCCCACAGGTTGTACGCCAGAAGCAGGGCGGCTATCCCAGCCACCCACCGGCGTCCGATGCGCGGCAGGAGGTCGGCGGCCAGGCTCCCGAAGAAGAAGGCTATCGGGTATCCAAGCGGCAGGAAGTAGCGTCCCGAGGGATCGGCACCAAACGGGGTCATCACGAAACCCAGGACCGTGGTGGCTGCCACGCCGGCGATCATCCATCGCCCGGTCCGGGCGGCATCCCGATGCCGCAGAACCATGATGGCGTGGAGGAACACACACGACCAGATCGCCAGCACGAACGGCAGCAGCGGCAAGCCAAGCCAGCGCGTGTCCCACGGCGGGCGGAACCCAAGGATCACCGAACCGCCGAGGAGAAGCAGGTTGCGGGCATGCTCCAGCCAGGCTTGCGGCAACGATCCAGGGGAGGCGCCGGCAATGGCGGATCCCAGGAGTTCGGCGATGAGGGATGCGGGCGAGTGAACGACCGCCCAGCCCAGCCAGGGTGCCATGCCAGCGGCGGCGCCCAGCGCGGCGAGTCCCCAGTTGGCCAGCCTGCCTCGACGGTCACTGTGTCGCAGGTCGTTCCAGGCCAGCGCCATTCCGGCCGGAAGAATGTAGACCAGCGTCAGGCCGAACGTCCAGAAGGCCAGCCCTGCCAACACCCCCCAGGCAACGTAGAGCAGCGGCCGACGCCGTCCGAGCAGCGCAAGCGTCAGGAGCAGCAGGCACTGCCCCAAGAGGAGCGCCTCTCCGTAGCCTCCGATAGAGACCGTCGTATAGAGCGTGATGTTGACGGTCGGGATGGCGAGCAACATGCCGGTGGCGATTGCGGCGGCGGTTGAACGCAGGAGGCGCCAGGAGAGGAGAGTCCCGGTGAACACCGTGCCGGCGTACAGCAGCGTCTGGACGGCTCGGATCACGAGCACGCGCTCGCCGAAGGCGGCGAACCCGGCCGCCACAAGGGCGGGATCCAGGCTGCCCAGGTACGCCTGGCCGTAGAAGAACGCCGGCCACTCGCCACGCAGGATATGCCGCGCCATGAGGGCGACGATGGCTTCATCGGCATTGAAGGGGAACACATCCACTGCCAGCAAGGCGGCCTTGAGCACAACCGAGAGGAGTGCCAGCAGCCCGGCGATCACAAGAATGCCGCGGGAACCAGTGCGACCGGGGGAACCCGGCGTCTGCGATGGCACGGAAAAGGCGGGGGATCCTTTGACCATTCGGGTCAGCCTCGACGGCCCCCTGCTCCGGCCGGCATCACGCCGCGCGACGCGGGCGAAAGCGACGCCCGTTGATGCGGACGGACGACTCGGGACGGATCGACGGGTTCATGCTGCACGTGTTGCGCCGGCGTGGACAGTGTCCTCGTGCATGGCATCCTACGCCGCGGCGGCAACTCCCTTTGGCCAGGCCGACACCGCTCTCGCCAACGAGCCGATTGGCAACGTCAGTTCGAAGACGGGCAGCCTGAGCCGGCGCGCTTGCGCGGGGCCCGGTCCTTGGGCAGAAGTATACGGGGGACGGCACATGTCAGCATGGCACGCAGGCCCGGCCATGAATGATCATCCGCAAGCGCCGGCCCGGTCAAGACCGCCATGATTCCGACGGCGCGGGGAAGGCGAAGCGAGCACGGTGCCTTCGTCAACGGACCAGGCCGACGAGGGACAAGCAGCCGGCGAGCGCCGGGACCCAGCGGACAAGGTCGGGATGCGCAACCGACTGCATCCCCTTGCCCTCGGTGAGGATGGCGACGCCAGGCAAGTTGCCGGCGGTCGCCAACCGAGGCACGCATGTGCCGGCGCCGGATGCCAGCTTCGGTGTTGTCCCTGGATCGAAGCCTGCGAGCACGGGCTTCTACGCGCTCGCGCTGGCATGCTTGCGGGCCGGCCCTGGCCACAGGACGAGCCATCGCTCGACGGACGCACGCCGAATCGCGGCGCAAGGCAGCGGAGCCCATCACGCGGACCGCCCTGCAGTCTGCAGGGCGGCTGTGCTCCGTTGGGGGGATCAGGCGCTCAGTCGTGCAGGTAGTCTGCCAGCCGGCGGCGATGGCTTGGATGCCGCAAGCGGCTGAGCGCCTGGGCTTCGATCTGCCGCACGCGCTCGCGCGTCACGCCCATCTTGCGGCCGACTTCCTCGAGGGTATACGACTGGCCGTCGAGCAGCCCGTAGCGCAGCTGCAGGATGCGGACCTCACGCGGCGGGAGCATGTTGAGGACTTCCTGTAGATGCTCCCGAAGCAGGTTCAGCGTGACCGTGTCCGCCGGGGCAGGCGACTCCTCGTCCTGAATGAAGTCTCCCAGGACCGAGTCTTCCTCCTCGTCGGTGGGCGTCTCGAGCGATAGCGGCCGGCGCGCCACCTGGATCATGTTCTCCACTTTCTTCGGCGTGACCTCGAGCGAGTCGGCGAGTTCGTCGATCGAGGGGTCACGTCCCAGGCGCTGGGTGAGCTGATGCGAAACCCGCAGCAGCTTGTTGATCTGGTCGCCCATATGGACCGGGACTCGGATGGTGCGGCCCTGGTCGGCGATGGCGCGAGTTACCGCCTGACGGATCCACCAGGTAGCGTAGGTGGAGAACTTGTGGCCGCGGCGGTAGTCGAACTTCTTAGCCGCGCGGATCAGCCCGATGTTGCCCTCCTGGATCAGGTCCAGGAATGGCACACCGCGGCCCATGTACTTCTTGGCCACGCTGATGACCAGGCGGGAATTGGCGGTGATCAGGTGCTCGCGTGCTGCCCACCCATCCTCGACGGTATGGCGCAGCTCCTGGCGCCTACGCGCCGTCCCCGGCCCGGCGGCCATCGCCTCACGGGCGCGCTTGCCGCGCTCGATGCGCTTGGCGAGCGAGACTTCCTGCTCGGCGGTCAGGAGGGGGACCCGGCCAACCTCCTTCAGGTACAGCCCGACCGTGTCGTCAGCATCGACGTGACTCAGGTCATCCTGCGCCTCGCCGTCGGCACGCTCGTCTTCGAGCAGATCCTCTTCGGGGCCTTCCTCGGTCTCGGCGACCTCATCGAGGTACGTAACCCCCGCGGCCAGCAGGGCGGCGTAGGTTTCCTCAAGCTGATCGAGATCGCGCTCAGCATCGGGGAAGAAGACAAGGATGTCATCGATCGTGACGTAGCCCCGCTCACGCCCGATCTCGATCAGTTGGTCGATGGCCGGATTCTCTTCTTCCTGGGCCACCGGTTCTTCCGAAGGTGCATCGCCCAAGCGCGCCTCGTCGTCCTCGATCGGGAGGGACATCTGCCGCGTCCGGGCCACCTTGGGTTTGGTCGTGCGCTTCTTCGGCTTCGTCATCGTGTACCCAGAATACGTCCAATCAGGGGCCTAGGCAACGCGGTCGCGGACACCCAGCACCCTGCTGCTATGCATACAAACTACACCGTCTTTGTTAACTTCCCGCAAACGCGGTGGGACGGGGCCATGCCGGACATCATCCGGCGACGGCTCGCCCCCTCCGTCCGATCTCAGTTTCCGGCGGGTTCCGGCGTCCCCGTGGCGATTGGGGATGGCGTTTCGCTCGGCGTGGGCGTGGGCGGGTACGGTAGCGGGTCCAGAAGCGACAAGACGTCGCTCAACGAGTACTCATTCAGTAGGACAATACCGGTCTGTCCTGGAACCGTAGCATAGAACACCCCACCCGTCGGACTGACGCGCCCAATCGCGAAAGAGCGGGTCAAGTCGCCGCCGAAGAACACCGTCACTTGGCGGGCCGGCTTGGCCAGTCCATAGGGTGCCAGGTCATCGGGAGCCGGCAGAGCCCCCCTCGGCCGTGGCGACAGCAGGGCGTTGACAGCCCACTCCACTCGGCCTGCGTCCGCCGGGCCCTCCACGGGCTCTAGCATCCGCCAGGGCGTTTGCTCGTCCCCACGGCGGACCTCGAGCACGGCACCGGTCAGCAGGTCTTCCACACGCAGTCCGACGATATCGGTCGCCGGAACGGACCACAGCGGCTCAGCCGTGGGGGTTGCGTCCTCGACCGGCGTCTCACCCGGTCCGGGCTGGGTGCGCGTCCAGACGATCGTCGCGCCCAGCAGGACGGCGAAGGCGCCCAGAAGGATCCAGGTCGAACGACGGATCATTCCGCCTTGCCTCAGGGATGCCGCCGCCGGCTGAGCCAGACCGAGACGCCGCCGGCGATCACGGCGCCAGGGATCACGACCACGGTCAGCAGGAAGATGAGCCCCACGGCCTGCGTCGTCGGGGGAGTGACAAAGCGCGGCGTGCTCCGCTTGGGCGTCAGGCTGATCAGGGCTTCCTGACGAGCGGCCCAGTCGATGGTGTTGATCAGCAGGTCGCCATTGCCATAGTTGTTGAAGTCCGCGTTGGTGGCGAAGTCCGAGTCCCCAACGACGACCAGGCGCGCGTTCTGCGCCGTGTCTTCGCCCACCATGGCGACCGTCAGCGGCCCCAGGTTGTCTTCCTCGGGCACATAGTCGAACGAGCCGGCGGCAATCGACTCGCTATTGGTCTTGCCCCACGAGTCGGCGCCGGTGAGAACCAGCGGCACAAGGCCTGTCGGTGCCGTCTCGGTCGATGCCAGGCTGCGCGCGGCGGGGAAGTAGGACACCAGGTTCCCCAACCGCTCGGTGATCGGGTGCGCAGCATAACGGTCGGCGACCGCGGTCAGCGGCTGGCTCGACCTCAGGTCGACCACCAGATCCGCTCGCGCCTGGACGCCCCAGGCGGTCTCAAGGTACGGGACCAGGGCGTCGTTGGCCATCGCCTCCACATCCGACAGGACTGGATCCAGCAGGACGACCAGCGAACCGCCCTGGGCGACATACGCTTCCAGTTGCTGGAGCTCGGCCGGGGGGATGCCGATCGTCGGACCGGCGATCACCACTGCCCGCGCGTCGGCCGGGACGCGCGGCTCACTCACCAGGCTCAGTGACGCCACCTCGTAGTTCTTGGCCTGCAGGGCGTCGCGTACCTGGCTGTAGCCAAGCGCTTCCGTGGATTCGTGGTCGCGCTCACCGTGCCCGCTCAGGAAGTAGACCTTACGCGCCTCAGGGTTCGCCAGCCGAACGATGGCTCCGGTGATCTCCAGCTCGGTCGGGGAGGCCGTGACCTCCGAGGCGTCGCCCAGGACGACGACGACCGTCCCGTCGCGCGTCACCCCGTACCGATCGGCCGACACCGGATCCGCACGCGGGTCGATGAAGGTGTAGGTCACCTTGTCGCTGCCGCTGCGCCGATACTGATCGAGCAGCGGGCGGATGGCGTCGCGCGACTGGCTGAGCTCAGGCGTATAGAAGCCAATCAGCTCAACCGGCTGCTGAAGCTCGGAAAGTGCCAGCTGCGTCTCCGTGGTGAGGGTGTATTCCTTGTCCTCGGTCAAGTCGAATTGCTGAGTATTGGAGAATGCCAGGTAGCTGAGCACCCCCAGGATGCCGGTAAACGCCAAGCTGACCAGGACAGCATTGCTCCCGTAGCGCGCCTGCCGACCCGAGAGGGCGGTGCGAATGCGCTGTGGATCGAGCAGCACCCCGGCCGCGGCCAGGCCGACGATCAGGCCCAGCCCGATCTTGAGGTAGGTGTCGAACTGGCGGCTGACGATCCCCCAGCCGCCGGTGGCGAGCAGCGCCACTCCGGCCAAGATGAAGGCCGCCTGGGCCAGCCGCTTGCGCAGATCGGGCTTCATCGCCACCTCCGCGCCTGCACAACTTGTGTGCCGAGGAACAGAGCCAGTGCTGTGAGGCTGACGAAGTACACCGCATCGCCCAGGTCGAGGACGCCGCGATAGAAGTTGTTGTAGTAGTGATCCACGAAACTCAAGTAGCCGGCCAGCTGGGACCCGGCGCCGGCACCGGACGACAGCCCGCCGACGATCCACAGCCCAAGCATCACGCCAAGCGCCACGAAGAAAGCGGCCACTGGGCTGCGAAACAGCGCCGAGACGAACACGCCGATGGCGAGCATCGCCGCGACCGCCAGCAGCAGCCCAAGGTAGGCCGCCAGCAGCGTGCCCTGGTCGATGCCCGGGCTGGTCATGCGGTGAAGGATGAGCGGATACACCCACGTGACCGCCAGCACAACGGCAACGAACCCATAGGCCCCCAGCCACTTGCCGAGCACGAGTTCCCAGTCGCGGAGCGGCGCGGTCAGCAGCAGCTCCATCGTCCCCATCCGGTACTCATCCGCCAGCAGGCGCATGGTGATCGCTGGCATGGCGAAGAGCAGGATGGTGACCATCGGGCCGATGACCATACGCCCATCCGGACTGATCTGGCCCGTCTGCAGGCCAAAGTAGATGTTGATGAAGAAGATGCCGCCCAGGATCAGATACAGCATGGTCGCCAGCGCGTAGGCGATCGGCGAGACGAAGTAGAGGCGGAACTCGCGGCTGGCGATGATCCACAGATTGCGCATCACTAGCCTCCCGCCTGGGCGTCGTTCTCTTCGCGCGTGAGCTGGAGGAAGATCTGCTCCAGGCTTATGCCCACCGAGCGGAGCTCGAGCAGGTCAACGCCCGCCTCGACCACCCTTCGGGCCACCAGCGGGCGCAGGTCCTTGCCCGGCGCGGTAGCGACCTCGACCTCCCCGTCGCGCGCACCCGCCCGGATTCCAGTCACCCCCGGGATCGCCTCGAGCATCCGGGTCAGCTCGGGAGTCGTCGCGGCAGCAACCACCGTCAGACGCTCGGCCCCCGCCAGCTGTGCCTGCAGGTTGCCCGGCGTGTCCTCGGCCACAATCGTGCCGTGGTTGATGATCAGGACCCGGTCGCAGATCTGCTGGGCCTCGGGCAGGATGTGGGTCGACAGCAAGACGGTGCGCTCGCGTCCAAGCTCCTGGATGATGCGCCGAACCTCAATGATCTGCGCCGGGTCCAGCCCGATGGTCGGTTCATCGAGGATCAACACCTCAGGACGGTGTATGAGTGCCTGGGCGAGACCGACACGCTGGCGCAGACCCTTGGACAGGTTGCCGATGTAGCTCTGCGATCGCTCGAGCATGGCGACCTGCTCAAGCACCTCGTCGATTCGATCGTCGAGATCCGGGACGCGACGCAGGGCCCCCATGAAGGCCAGGTACTCGAAGACGGTCATCTCGGGGTACAGCGGCACGGTCTCGGGCAGGTATCCCACGCGTCGCCTGACCTCGAGCGACTGGTCGACGACGTCGAAGCCTGCGACGCGCGCCGTGCCGCTGGTAGGCGGCATGTACCCGGTCAGGATGCGCATGGTCGTCGTCTTGCCCGCCCCGTTGGGTCCGAGGAAGCCGACAATCTCCCCCGGCCTGGCGTGGAAGTCGAGGTTCTGGATGGCGGGGAACGCGCCGTAGAACTTGGTCAGGCCTTCAACTTCGATCATAGGCTCCCTGAGCAGGGCAGGACGTGGGTCGGGATGCAGGCGAACAAAAAGCACCCCGCCCGGCGAACTCACCGGCGTGTGCTCTCAGGTCCCACAGGGGCATGAGGCCCACCCTCGAAAGACTATACAGAACCGCTGCGGGCCTTGTCAAGCATCTGTCCACTCTCTCACCGAATGCTTAGCTGAGGTGCGCTGCTTGACAGGTCATGTGCCGGACTGTACAATCGCCATGTTTCCCCCTTAATGTACGGAATTCCTCGCAGGAGGGTGGTCGATGCATGGCCTGACGACACTCGAGCAGACCGCGATTTGGGCCGTCTTTGGAGTGGCCATCCTGGGGCTGGCGTATGCCGTCTTCCTGAGAAGTCAGATCATGCGGGAGGACAAGGGCACGGCGAAGATGCAGGAGGTCTGGGGCGCGATCCGTGAGGGCGCCGATTCCTACCTGCGCCGGCAACTGCGCTCGGTCCTGCCTCTGATCGTCCTGCTTACCGTTGCCCTGTTCCTTTCTGTCTACATCGTGCCCCCCACCCCGGAGGCGCTCGAGCGCTTCGCCGGCCAGTCTGAGTCGCAGGTCCGGCTGATCATCGGCCTGGCTCGCGCCGTGGCCTTCGTGATGGGCGCGGGCTTCAGCCTGACCGTCGGCCAGATCGGCATGCGCATGGCGGTTCAGGCCAACGTGCGCGTGGCTACGGCCTCGCGGCGCTCGTTTGGTGACGCGCTGCGCATCGCCTACCGGGCCGGGACGATCACCGGAATGCTCACCGACGGCCTGGGCCTTCTGGGCGGCACGACGATCTTCATCGTCCTCGGCATTGCCGCCCCGGACGCGCTGCTTGGCTTCGGTTTCGGCGGTACGCTGCTGGCGCTCTTCATGCGCGTCGGAGGCGGCATCTTCACCAAGGCGGCAGACGTCGGGGCGGACCTCGTGGGAAAGGTCGAGGCGGGCATTCCGGAGGACGACCCGCGCAACCCGGCGGTGATCGCCGACCTGGTGGGCGACAACGTCGGCGACTGCGCCGGCATGGCGGCTGATATCTTCGAGAGCTACGAGGTCACCATCGTCTCCGGCCTGATCCTGGGCCTGGCGCTATGGCATGTCACCGGGCGCATGGAGTGGATCGTTTTCCCGCTCGTCGTGCGCGGCATTGGCGTGCTGTCGTCGATCATCGGCACCTACGTCGTGCGCGGCGGACCGGGCAAGACTGGGAACGCCATGGCGGCGATCTTCCGCGGCTTCCTTTCGTCGGCGGCGATCTCGGCGGTTCTGTTCTTCACCGCCGGCTACCTGTACATGAATAGTCGAGGGATGGATGCGTGGGGTGGTTGGTGGCGCACGCCGCTGGCGGTGGCGGTCGGCGTCCTGCTGGCCATCGTGATCGATCGGCTGACGGAATACTTCACCGGGACGCACAACACGCCGGTCAAGGAGATCAAGCGTGGCGCCGACACCGGCCCGGCAACGTTGATCCTGCAGGGCATCGCCGTCGGCTATGAGTCGTCGGTGTGGTCGATCCTGGTGATCGCCCTGACGATCGTCGCGTCCATTGGCATCTTCGGCACCATCCCGGGCGTTGCAGGCGTCGACCGCACGACCTTCATCCTGTACGGCGTGGCGATGACCGGCATCGGGATGCTCACGCTGACCGGCAACAACGTGGCCATGGACTCCTTCGGCCCAATCGCCGACAACGCCAACGGCATCGGCGAGATGTCGTGGTCCGGCCAGACGGATCCCGAGACGAAGGCTGCCCAGCAGATCATGGCCGACCTGGACGCGGTCGGCAACACAACCAAGGCGATCACCAAGGGCGTGGCCATCGGATCGGCAGTGATCGCCGCCGTCTCGCTGTTTGGTTCTTATCTGGTCGACGTCGGCCGGGCCCAAGCCACCCTGGGCGTCCCGGTGGCCGAGCGCATTGCCGCGATTGGGATCCGCATTGACGTCCCCGGCGTGTTCGTCGGCATGCTGATTGGCGGCGCCCTGCCCTGGCTGTTCTCATCCTTCGCCGTGCAGGCTGTCAGCCGGGCATCGGCCCTGATTGTCCAAGAGGCGCGGCGGCAGTTCCGCCTCGGCGTGCTCGAGGGAAAGGTCAAGCCCGACTACCGGCAGGCGGTCTCCATCTCGACCACCGCGGCCCAGAAAGAACTGGTCAGCCTGGCGCTCCTCGGCATCGTCACGCCGATCGTCGTCGGGATGGTCTTCCAGGTTGAAGCGCTCGGCGGCTTCTTGGCGGGCATCATCCTCTCCGGCCAGCTGCTGGCGGTATTTATGAACAATGCCGGCGGCGCGTGGGACAATGCCAAGAAGCTGATCGAGGATGAGCCAAGAGACGCGGCCAAGAACCTGGGCAAGGGTTCCGAGCGGCACAAGGCCGGCGTCGTCGGCGACACAGTGGGCGATCCGATGAAGGACACTGCCGGGCCGGCCCTTAACCCGTTGATCAAGGTCGTCAATCTGGTCTCGGTGATCATCGCTCCGATCGTCGTCCAGTACCGCACGCTTGGGGTGGGCGGTTGGCTCATTGTCATCGCGCTCCTCGCGGTGCTCGGCTGGGCGATCTGGCAGTCGAAGAGACCCGCC
>Ga0315274_10008241_pt1 | contig 15099 bp, 15 predicted proteins | sample YL17G02_20_MG_FD_203700 | JGI IMG/M metagenome (GOLD analysis project Ga0315274, IMG submission 203700) | Sediment microbial communities from Yellowstone Lake, YNP, Wyoming, USA - YL17G02_20 | ecosystem: Environmental > Aquatic > Freshwater > Lake > Sediment | place: USA: Wyoming | collected... | reverse complement strand
GCCCGATCAGGATCGAACACCCATCGGGGTGGACGTCGTAGAGCACCGTGCTGTAGTCGCCGGCGGTGAGTCTCCGCGTCAGCCCCACGGGCACCGTCGAAACGTACAAGTACGTTTTGTCCCGCTCGTCGTCCCGCCGGTCGGAGATCCCCCGAAGACGGTGGACACCCGTCTCGTCCTTGTCGGGCTTTTTGCGACACGAGTAGACGATGAACGACCCATCGCGGCTCCACGCGTAGTCCGAAAGATCCTTGACGTCATGAACGATCGTACTGCTCTCCCCCGTATCGATATCGAGGGTTCTGATCGTACCCGCATTGTCTTTTGTGACGACGTACGACAGACGGTGCCCCACCGCCGCCCACCGCCAGCTCGACGCGTCCGCCATGTCTCTCAACGTCGTCACCAGACTTGCGTTCTTGACCCTGTGAATCTCGATCCGCTCCTCGGTCTTGCCTTCGGGGGGCGTGCGTTCCGATATCGCCACCGCCGCGTACACACCGTCGGGGGAGAGCCGCACGACGTTGACCGCGGGGGCCTCGAGCACATCGCCGACAGTCAAACCCCGGGCGGGATCGAGAGAGAGCACGGGAACCGCGTCAAAACCGCTCCCCGGCGCAAGACGAACGTCGACGCGCCACTCGCCGAGTGTGTCACCCGGAACGCTGACGGTTTTGGCGATGAGGAGGTGCTTACCCTGGCTGAGTTTCGCCGTCCCCGTGTTCTTTGCTCCTGCTTCGTTCGTCTTCTGCGGCGTCTTCTGTTTCATGAGGGAAGACCCGTCGACGAAAAGTTCGACCGGTCGCGTCGAGCGCACGTCGATATCGACTTTCATCCATCGGGGAACCTCGACGAACGTGGCGAGGTAGGCTATCGCGGGGAGCTTCCCGTCGGTCGGAATCCGCACCCCGCCGGAATCAGCCGCAGCCGCGCTCCACACCACCGCACCTTTGCCGATTGCGTGGACGGATGCGCCGGCCTCGGGTGTCAATTCTCGAAGCGGTATGTGTTCGTACTCGAGCAGCTCCGCGGGACCTACCTTGGCCTCCCCTTCGTTGTTGAAGGCAGGCAAAGGGGTCGGCAGCGGACCGAGAAGGAGCCACTTCGTCACCGACGACTTGACCGCGGGGGCGCTATCGGTCTTGCCTGCCGCCGCAAGGCCCGCCGCCCACAACAGTACGACAGCCGCAACAAGCGGTAGCCACCAACACATGGAACGTTTATTATTAAAAGTCATGAGATTCCTTTCGCATGGGTGTTCGACCTGAAGAATGTCCGGTTCAACAACGATATTCGTCATCCTGCGGAATTTCAAGTGGTAGGTGACGGCGTGACATTGGACGAATCCGAGGCTCTCCGCTGCCGATCGATTGTTGAGGCCGCGACGCAGCGGAAAGATCTACCGCTTTCCTCGGCCGTTCGAAAGGAGTAACCCCGTGAAACGGAGACTCGTTTCTTTTCTGGTGTGTCTTTTTGTCGCGTGCGTGTCGGCGATCCCCGTTGCGGCCGTCGACCCGACCGTGGAGGAGCTCCTGAAAACCGTGGGGCTCAAACCAACGGGTGGCGAGCGCGGCCAGATGGACATCGTGGGGTTCGTCACCACAGCGACGCAGATGGACGCGGTCCTCTCGCAGTGCGATACGCTCGCTGCGCCTCGGCGCCAGGCTATCAACGAACGCTACGGGTGGACGACCGACACACCCATTGCTGCCGGTGTGTGCCCCCATGACGATTACTACTACGCCGGGCGGCTCTACTCGCTCCTCGTGCCCCACGTACGAGCTCACACGGTGATCGTGTTCGGGGTCTTCCACAAGGCAAGGATCTTCAACTGCCGCGACAAAATCGTCTTTGATGCGTACAGCACGTGGCACGGCCCGTACGGACCGGTGAAGGTGTCCGCGCTCCGCGAAGACATCATCGCGCGCCTGCCCAAAGACGATTACCTCATCAACAACGACATGCAGATGGTCGAGCACTCGGTGGAAGCGATCGTTCCCTTTCTCCAGGCGAACGACAGGAACGTCGAGATCGTGTCCATTCTCGTCCCCTACATGGATTGGTCGACGCTCGATCGTCTAGCCGGTCACGTGTCGGAGGCGTTCGCCGCCATAATGGAGAACAAAGGGTGGCGCCTCGGGCGCGATGTGTGTCTCATCTCATCGTCCGATGCGGTCCACTACGGGGATTCGGGTTGGGGCGGTCAGAACTTCGCCGACTTCGGCACGGACATCGACGGGTACCAAACAGCGGTCGAGCGGGACGTCGCCTTGGCGGAGGATTACTTGTCGGGACCGATCGATCGCGAACAGTTGGAAGAATTTCTGTACCAGTGCGTGGATCCAGGGGATGTGACGAAGTACGCCATCACGTGGTGTGGCCGTTTCTCGATACCCTTCGGCTTGAGCGTGGCATCGCGACTCGTGGAACGGTTCGAATCCCGCCGCCTGGAGGGTTTCTTGCTCGACTATGGTACGAGCGTAAGCGAAGCGTCTCTCGACGTTGAGGGGCTGAGCGGTCTGGGCCCTACGGCACCCAACAACCTGCACCACTGGGTCGGATACGCTGCGATGGGTTTCCGGTAGACGAAGCTGTCTGTGTGGTGGAGGGTCGGTGTGGGCCCTCGCTCCACTTCGCTCGGCTGCGCGCCGCGGGTGGCGGCCACGGGCGCCCGCGCCCGCGCGGAGCTTTAGCGAGCACGGCCTCGGGCGGATGGCCGACAGGACCCGCGGCGCGCATCGCTCGTTCCTGCGAACGGGCCCGCAATGACCGGCCACCACACCGTCACTTATCCAGCCGTCCGGCGATCGACAGAGGAAGACTAGCTCTTCGACCGGGCCTTCTTTTCTTTTTCCTTTTTCTTTTTCCGCGGCCGCCGTTTGCCGTAGGTCCCGGCGTAGAGTTTGCCGCGTCGCGACTTTCTGTCACCTTTCCCCATATACACTCCTGTCAGTTGGTGTGCTAAACCTGTCGTCGCTTCGGCTCGCACGTCCGGTTCGAGACGTCCCGTACCGTTGTGTCCGCTCTCCGTAATCTCATATCAGAAATCCGTGGAGATTTCCAGTGGGCCGTAGTGTCCCCAGGATCCCCACCCTTTCGATCTCGGTCGACGCCATGTCGTCCGTCATGTCGACATCGAAGATGGCTTTTTGAAGGTCCGCGTCATGGTTCGTGGTCCCCTCGCGGACGGACAGGCCGAACGACAGTGTCCAACACCGCCCCGAACGACTCCGGGACCGCGGCCTCGACCGTGACCGTTTTTCCCGTCGGCAACCGGAACGAGATCGCCGCGGCGTGCAACATCAGACGGGGGAAACGCTCCTGCACCTTCCTTTCGCCGTACCGGCGATCTCCCACGATCGGATGGCCCACGCTGTAGAAGTGGACGCGGATCTGATGGCGGCGGCCGGTGGACGAATGCACATTCACGAGTGTGTACTGTCCCAGACGCCGCAGGACTTCGTAACTCGTCGTGCTCGGCTTACCGCGCTTCGCATCGACACCCATTCTTCCGGACCCGAACGGCCGAATTGGTTTGTCGATCGTCCCCTCGCTCTCTCTCAAAACCCCGTGGGCCAGCGCCACGTACGTCTTTGCGATTTCCCGTCGTGCGAACTGGTCATTGAGGCACTTGTGGGCGGCTGCATTCTTTGCGAACAGCATGACGCCACTCACCGCTTTGTCGAGCCGATGGACCACGTAGAGTTTCTCGGGGATCAATGATTGAAGAGAAGAGAGAAGGGAGTCTCTTTCCTTTGCGCGTTCCGGGATCGCGGCAAGCCCTTCCGGCTTGCACACAGCCAGTACATCGCCGTCCTCGAAAAGGATCGGGAATGCACTCGGGGCGTTGGTCGGATCGTCAATCGTCGCTACCATTCCAAGCGTCCAGCGCGACCGGGGAACGACGGTCCGCTTCGCGCCGTTACCCTCCGCGTAGCTCGAACGGCTGTTGCCCGTTCGAGATGGACACAGCTGCCGGGCTATGGGCGCCGACGCGCTTTCGGTAGTACGCCATATCTTTCTCGAACCCTGCTTCGGCGATCAGACGATCCCATTCAGCCTGGGAAATCTCCTGTTTTCTCAAGGGATCGATGGCCGAAACGTCCTCCTTCTCATACCACTTCAAGATCTGCTCACGTGTCGGCCCCCCCACCATGACCCCCACACGCGCGATATCGTGAAACCGTCGCAAAGCCCTCTTGATTTCCCGCATGGCCAGATAGACAAGCACGCCGTTGACGTGAACGAGATCGTATTGCTCATCGGACTCGAGATCCTGAACGCTCATCCTCCGGAGATAAGGGCGAACGCTCGGGTCCGCCAATTCGATGGCGTAATCACTCACATCGATTCCGTAGGCTTCCACCCCGAGGGTTCGCAGCGCCTCCACGAGAAAGCCCTTCGCGCATCCGAGGTCAAACACGGTCCTGACCCCCGGTATCAGAGAAATCCTTCGCGCTTCCACGGCAAAATCACGCTGACCCTCGGCGGCGTTCCCGTCCGACCGGTACCCGCGAAACCCCGTCACCGCCTCCGGCGAGTCGAAGTACTCGTACCCGAAGCCGGTATACTCACCGCCGATCTCGAGGATCACCTTCCGCTTGAACGGGTGATCTATCACGTTGATATCGTCCATTGTCCCTCACGCTTTCGTCCCACACCCTATGGCCGCAACACCACTCCAGCCAACACCACCCTACCGAGCGTACCCCTCGCACGAGAACCACGGCCGTCGGAGTGTCCGACCGTCGACATCGAATCGGCCGAAATGTTACTCGCCGCATTTCAGCCTTGTCAATTCGAACGTCCTGAACATACACAATAACGAACCTGCCCCCACGCCGACGCGGCGCGTGACCATCGATGGACCCCTGTTGGAGACCTTCAGACCACGTTTGTGCTCCTTCGAGTCTCACCGGAGGTCAAACATACAACAATCACAACCACAATGTGTTATGCAATTGACTTTAGATGATTGTTGAAGCGCTGTTTGTCGGGTCATCCGCTCCGGGGTCGTCGCTCACGGATGTTCTCACGTCCCCGGCTTTTCGTAGAGTCCGACATAAAACTGCTTGCCGCTCTCGAGAGTATCCACACGCGAGGATGTCCCCCGCAGCCCCGCCTTCCCTGCGATTCTCCCCAGCTCCTCCGGTTCGATCAAACGCATGATTGGTTCCAAACGCTTCACGCTTTCGACCCCGGTATCCGTCACTGTGTCGTGCGCGGTGGAGGCCAGCTGGAGCACCACGCTCAAACAGCCTCCCGGTCTGAGCCACGACGCTGCTTTCTCGACGACGATGCTCGGCCCGACGTACTCGAGAATGAGCGCGCAATGGACCAGATCGATCGATTGGAGTTCCAGCTCGCACCCCGTGATGTCCGAACACAGAAGCTTCAATCCGGAGATACTCTGTCCGAAACGGCTCTCGAGAACACGGAGGTACTCCCGATTGATGTCGATTCCAATGATGCATCGCGTAATGTCCGTGTCGATGTGCTCGAAACCATTACCCGTCGAGCACCCAAGGACCGCAATCGACCCGGGGTGAAAAGCGCCGAGGATTTCGCGGAACACGCGGTTCAAGAACTGCAGCTGGCGGACATCGGAGTGGCCCATGTGACCTTCGTAGTCGGCGGCCGGAATCGAAAGCCACGGGTTGCCGCTTTCGCGCGGCTCGGCCGAACGTCTCCCGAAAAACGCTCGACGACGCGTCAACCAGTTCCCCTTTCCCCGCTCGCTCACAGCCAGCACCGAAGGCCGTTCTCATCGTTACCGCGAATGGCCGGCCGCTCTCCACGTGGCGCATGTGTCAAAACCCGCTCTTGTCTTCCGACCCCCGTCTCTCTCCCGAGCCCGGACGCGATCTCCTCTTCGCAATGTACCATCGGCCCAACCACCCCGCACCGATGAGAATCCACCCGATTCCAACAATCCATCGCTCATTGGGACCGCCGCACACAAAATACCCCGACAGAGACAATACGCCCATGACCAGACAACCGACACCAAGGATAATTCGTACGATCACCTTCACACCGCCTCGATCGTCGAGGGAGGCTTCGGCGCGATGTTGTACGTGACGCTCACCACGCCGGGCACATCGCGCATGATCTCGCACGAGAGCTGCTCGAGAATGTCGAACGAAAGCCGCGTCGGAGTCGCGGTCCGCGCATCGACGCTGTTCCAGCATCGCACTTCGATCTGTTGGCCGAATTCGCGCTTACCGTTGCGGATCCCCGTGACGCGGTCCTCGTGGAGGATCGCCATGTACTGGAAGGCGCCGGCTCCTTCGAGCAATCGTTCGACGACCGCGGTTGCCTTGCGGACCGTGTCGATCCGTTCCGGCGTCGCTTCCCCGATCACACGCGCCGAGAGCGCCGGACCCGGGAACGGGATGCGGTCGAAGACCTCCTCCGGAAGCCCGAGGGCCTTGCCCACTTTTCTCACGCCGTCCTTGCGGAGCTGGATCAGCGGCTCGATGATCCCGTAACCAAAGACTTCGTGCGGGTCGATTCCGAGCTGTTCGAACACGTTGTGCTGCCGCTTGATCCCGGCGACGGTCTCGTCGACGTCGGTCAGGATCGTCCCCTGGAGAAGAAACTTCGCTTTGCTTTCCTTGACGATGCGTCCGAAGACGTTTCGATAAAAAGTCTGTGTGATGGCCTCGCGTTTCTCTTCCGGGTCCGTGATCCCCTCGAGCGCCGAGAAGAATTCGCTGCGCGCATCGACGATCTCAACAGGGACCCCGAGCTTCCGGAAGAGACTCGCAACTTGTTCGGGCTCCCCCTCGCGCATGAGACCGTTCTCGATAAAGACGGTTCTCAAGCGTTTGCCCAGCGCCCGATGCCCAAGCATCGTGACCGCGGACGAATCCACTCCTCCCGAGAGGGCGTTGATCGCCGTCCCCTCTCCGACCGTGGTCTTGATTTCCTCCACCCTCGCGTCGATGAAACGCTCGGCGTCGAGCTTCTGCGATGTGATTTCTTCAATCACCTGGTCACCTCCTTATCCAAACTCCCCGTCGACTCCTCTCACAATGAACAAACCAATCAATGGCGCGCCCGCGACCCAGCGGTCTCCCATCCCGCGCGTCTATGCCGCGGGCCGCCCGTTTTCTTTCCCGAAACTTCGCCTCCAGTACAACACAAGCCACACCACCGCTATCGGTCCCGCCGCCATGAGTGTATTCTGCAACAACGTGGGCTCCGTTTTGACCGACCATGCCTCGTGAAACAATTTGAGCGAAATCAAGTTGTTGAAGGAGTGCATCAACACACAGGGCCACACGCTATTCGACTCAACATACAGCCAGCCAAAAATGAACCCCATGAGGACGAAAACAAGCAAGGCCACACCCGCGCCGGGCAGATCCAGTTGCCGCGCATAAATGGAGCTTGGGACGATCAGGAGCGGGGCATGCCACAAGGACCAGATTGCTCCACTGAGCAGAAAGGAGTTCCAGCGTCCCAGGGGACGCAGTTTTTCCAGCAGGTAGCTTCGCCAACCAAACTCCTCGCCGATGAAGATCGCCAACCCGCCAAACAAATTGATGGGGACGCGGTACAGCCCGCTGCCCATCTTCGCCCAGTCCATCTCGGCAAAACCAAACAGCAGCTGTAAAGCATCCTGCACGCCGTTCCATAAGAACGGGAGCAGAAGAGCGATCAGCCAGAAGTGCCAACGCGTCGCGCGAACGCCAAGGCGCGCGTCGTGGAAACCTTCTCTTGCGATCACCGTGCGTGTCAGCACCGCGGCGAGGAGCGGGCTGTACGGGCCCATCACCCCAAGAATTCTCTGCCATACGTTGGAGGCGTTTCCGCCCTCTCTGGCCAGCGTGGCGCCGAAGAACGGAATCCACAGCAGAGCATAGGCGAGGACGCAGTACACCACCACGTTTCGCCAAACGACTCCCTTGCCACTCACGATTGCCGTTCTCCCATGGAGGAACGCGGCCGGAAGCTCGAGTCTAGTCCCGCGAATCACCCTCGAGATGCAGACGGTGCAGCGTCCGGTGCGCGGCGGGCGCGATCATGACCCCTACGGCGACCAGAAAAATGATTCCCGAGAACAGACTATAGAATATGGCGAATATCTTGCCCGCGCTCGTATGCAACTCGTTGACCGGACCCATGCCCCCGAGAATCATTGCAGCATTGAGCGTCGCGTCGAGCCACGGCAAGTGTTCGGTGACCCGGTACCCCACACTACCCAGCGCAAGGGCAGCTCCCACCAGGGCGAGAGCAACCCCCACGTGCGCCGCCAGACGAAGCAAGAAGGTCGTGTGGGCCGCCAGCGGTTCGCTCCTGTGCTCGAAGTGCCGCATCCAAATACGGCGTCGCTCTTGGCTATCCTGAGGCTTTCTCTCTTGCATCAACAGGTCTCCGCGTTTGTGAAACATCGAGTATAGCCGTGTGCTCGGTATACAACAACGGATTTCGAATCACCTGGCGCGAGGCCGCACCCCGAATACCAAACTGCAACACGTCACGGCTCCTTCCGCCTTCTGCAATTCCGATACGTCAACCGGTGCAACATGTATCCCGTGTTCTTCCAATCGCCGACGCGTGCGTGTGAATGAACTCGGATAGATAACGATTGTGCCCACGAGGAGCCCGTTCGCCCCAAGGGGCTCGTCGGGGTCCACCTCAACGAGGTTCGCGCGCCCGAAAGCGGCTTTGTCGACCCACCGGGGGTTGACGAGAAGCGTTTCGGGTCCGACTTCTGTCGCGGCGGATTTGAGATGTAAACACGCGGTCAGTTTCACGGGCGTGACGGTATAGCCGTGCGGCAAAACCCGAGCTCTGAGCTGGTCGATCCCGGTCTCGTTCGTTCTTCCGGACAACCCGGCATAGAGCGTCTTTCCCACGCACAGGACGTCTCCCCCTTCGAGCGTGCCGGGCGAATCGATGAACTCCAGCTTTCTGTATTCGCCGAGCTCCCGGGCGACGGAGGCTGTTTCCGGCCGGCGCGATTCCACTCCGGGCCGGGCGATGATCGCGACTTCGTCCAGGACGATCGCGGTGTCTTCGACGAACACCGAATCGGGGAGCTCTGAATCCGCTGGAAGTGAGACCACCTCGCAGCCACACTCGGCGAGCGTCCTCTCGTAGATTCGATGCTGTGCGCGAGCGAGATCCAGATCGATTTTCACCCTCGGCGAATATGTGAGCTCGCACCGGCCGATGCGTTCACTCACACCGCGTGTAATGGCGACGAGCCTGGTCTTCCCGTATGAGGGCGCTATGTGGGAACGGGGCAAATTGTCCGCCATGCGATCGACCTTCCTGTCAAAAACCGTGACCCTCAAAAAGCCGGCCTAGAGTTTTTGCACGCGGAAGTTGAGGGTCCCGTTGTATCTCGAGAGCACCACCTGGATCGTCCAGGAGCCGGCTGCACCGGCGGCGGTAGCCTCGTCGAGGCTCGGAACGAGGTCGTGCTCGTACACCTGCACGCCGGCCGCATCGCGGATCACGATTCGAGCGCTGCCAAAAGTGGTCGTCGTAGAGTGATGGATGTTCGCCTGTGTGCCCGTGTTCTGCCACGCATACGTCAGAGTGGTGCTCACCCCCCGAACTTTTGTCGCCTGCAGCTGAAAACTGTCGGGAACGTTCGTAACCTCCGGCTGAAACGGGGCGAGCGAGTTGTCGCCGCACCCAAAGACGGCGATCCCGACGGCCAGGACCACCGCGCTATGCCTCAGACGTGAAAACATAGACAATCAGACCTCCTCAGTTGGAAACGCGGCGCCACGGACGCCGACCGATCCGCCGTTCAATGTCCAACACCACATGTCGGTTGCACACCCTATGGAACATTCGATGTATTTCGTCCTAGACCCTTCCGCTCGAAGATCACGACGACAGTCTGTCCTGGGTTGTTGCAAACGGTGTACTCCTTCATCGGAACGCGTATCTCCACGCGCGGCTCGAAGCCGATCCGTATGTCGGCCGTGATGGCAGACCCCTGGAACCAAGCCGGAAAAATGGCGAGCCAATCGGCGCCCGCGACCGTCTGCCGCTCGTCGATCTTGTGAAAGGCGATCTCCGCGTTGTTCAACCCCATGAGGTCGGATCGTACGCCTCCTCCCAAAGTAACGGATTGCGCCGGCATCGTTGACGGCCACAACGCTCGCTCCCGGCGTGTGCTCACGGATCCATTCCCCGGTTTGCACGTTCAAGATATGGATCGCTCGGGAATCCGAAGAGAGATGATGGCGTCTGTCCGCCCAAGAATTCCGGTACGAAGGAACGGCCGCCGCGAGACACGCCACCCCCACCATCCCGACGAAAAGGCGGACACGCCTTCCAGGGCCCACTAACCTGCGTCCCTCCGACCCTTCGGCACGCCGCCGCAGGCCGCCGGAAAGAATGACGGCGCACCCCACGCAGAACGGGATCATCAGCATGATACACGCAGGATCGAGCCATCGAGTCCAGTAGTAACCCTCGAGAAAGATGTCTCTGGTACCGACCACACCACAGAGGTACACCAGCGGAGCCGCAACAAGCAATAAAAACGGCCACACTTTTCGCGCGCCCATAAAACACGCAACGGCACACGCGGCAACACCCGGGATGTACGCCCATGGCGGCGTGAGCCCGTTGAGAAAAAGAGACCGCCATACGAGCGTGACTTCGTCAACCCCGAACTGGAACGGCCGTGCTTTGAGGTAGTACGTGTTCGGCAAAAAGTGACCGGTTGTCGATTTGCAGAACGCTGCCCACAAGAGAACAGGGACGACGGGGATGAGCCACCCCCCGACGGTTGCGAGACTTCGGCCCCGTGTGCGGGATACCTGGATTAATCCCGGGAGACACAGCGGCAGTATGACAATAGCCTCCGGACGGGTCACGGGTGTGAGACTGAACAGGATCACAGAGAGGAGGAAACGGCCTCCGAGCAAGGCGGCGCACCCGCACGCCCATAGCGCAAGCAAAAGGATGTTCTCCATCCCTGACACAGATGAAAAAAGGAATCTCGGCTCGAGAGCGAAAAGCGACGCACCCACACACCCGGCAAGCTCCGACCCGCTGACCCGCCGGACCACACGGTTCGTCGCCAGCAGAACCGCCAGCCCCAGGAGGACACCGATGAGTTTCACCGCGACGACAACCGTGTCCACGCCCGCGGCCTCCAGCCAATGTGCAGGCGCCGTCACGATGGCGCAGAGGGGGCTCGTCGAGCCGGCCTCCTCTTTGCCCTCGTTGTACTCGAACCCGTGTCCGAAGGCAATCGATCGGGAATACACGCGATGGATCCAGGCGTCGTCGAGCGGGAAATCGAACCGGGAGTAGGAATCTCCGACAAACCCGGAGAGAGCGATGAGGTACACGACAACGGGAAAGAAAACCACCGGCTTGGCGCCGGCGATTCCTGCAAACCTTCGGAACGCTGACACGATCCCGTGAATCATTGCGGCGTCACGAACCGGCCCGAAGCTCCCTCCGGAACAGCCAATTAACGAGAAAGAAAATACCGATCAGCCACAGCGGTCCGGATATCACCAAGACCCAATCGAGGTGCTCCAAGTTGGAGAACAGATAGAGCACACCTGCGGCAATGAAAACGACTGCGGCGAGCCATTCCCGGCGCCAGGAAACCGCGAGCACGACGACGATGACCGCTGTCGGGATCAGATGCATCAGCAGAGCGAGTACCGTCTGTCCCAACCCGTTGCCCTCACCAAACACATCCAGAGCAAACAGGCTGACGAAAACGGTATACACAATGCAGAGAATCCTCGGCGTCCAGAACACGAGTCGCTTCACAGACCGCTTCAACCAGGTTACCTCCAACAAATGACAGGTACCAACTCTGGCATGCAGCCTCACACTCCCCTGCGCCGTAGCTCCCACAGATTCTGCGCGTATGGTGCGCGTGTCCAGGAGGATGTGCTAGACGGTCCCGCTCCCCCGCCGCGCCGCGAGAAAGCCGCCGGCCGCCACACCGCACCCGAATCCCGTGCAGAAGAACGCAATTTTCGCCGCACTCGACACCTGGGACCAGATGGTCACAGAAAACACCGCCGCCATGACCAAAAAAATCAGAGCGACCGGCACAAGATTCCTCTTTGGTTTTGCCACGCTTCCGTCCTCTCTCATGGGGAGTCAACGCACGTGCCTGGGATCCGCCCGAAAGAGGATCATATCAGAACTGCGGCCCTCGACACCACCTCGACCGGCCAACGCCGGAGCGTCAGCTCCACGTGGCCTTCGCGGCCCATTCGGCGAGAGTCGTGGGTCGGATTCTGGACTCTTTCGCACGCTCCTCAATGACCGCGTTGTAGCCGACTCGATCGAACCACTCGAGCATGGTGGCGTAGTCCTCGCTGGCCTTGCGCACATCGGCGATCGGCACCGGAACGAACTCCACCGGTTTGCCCGCCACCTTGCTGATGATCCGGGCCGCTTCCGGCATCGTCTTGGCGTCGCCCGCGATGTCGAGTGCGCGCCCATTCAACGCACGGAAGTTCTCGAATGCCCAGCAACCGTATTTCCCGATGTCCTCCACGGCGATCATCTGCAGTACAGTCTCGGGTTTGATGCCGACTGCCAAGGTGCCCTGATCGATTCCAGGTTTGAACCAAGGGGAAAGGAAGTTCTCCATGAAAAACGCCGGCCGGAGGACAGTGCAAGAGGGGAACCCCAACCGGTGCACCGTTTCTTCCACCCTCCACTTGTTGTCAAAGTGCGGGATGCCGGTGTTGCGGTGGGCAGACCCGACGGAGCTGTACACGAAGTGCTCGACTCCAGATTCCCTGGCGAGTTCCGCCAGGCGTTTGCCTTGTTCCTCCTCTTTTGCGACCCCCGCCTCCCACGTGTTTTGCACCGCAAACACCCCCCAGGCCCCCTGGATCGCGCGTTCGAGCGAGCTCGCGTCATCGAGATCCCCCTGGATCACGGTCGCCCCGAGCCTGGCCAGCGCTCGCGCCTTCTCGCTCTCCGGTTTTCGCGTCATCGCTCGTACGCGGTAACCGCGCGCCAAGAGCTCTCGAGCCACCGCACCGCCTTGCTGGCCGGTGGCACCCGTTACCAGAACCGTTTTTTCATCTGTCATGATGTGTCTCCTTTCCTGCAAGTGTTATTTGCAGTGTCGCCGCGTGATTTTAGTTGTCGCCGAACACTACGGACGAACACTTCCTGGTGGACGACGGCGGGCAAATTCTTCTCTCAACCGATTTCAGGTCCCGTCATCTCGATAGGTACAATCCAGTCGTCGTACTGTTCCTCCGTCACGTACCCCGACGACACCGCCGCTTCACGGAGCGTCGTCCCCTCGAGGTGAGCTTTCTTGGCGATCTCCGCCGCCTTGTCATAACCGATGTGCCGGTTGAGCGCCGTGACCAGCATCAAATTCCTCTCGAGATTCTCGCGAATCCTGGGCAGGTTGGGCTCGATGCCCACGACGCAGTGGTCACGGAAGGCGCCGCACGCGTCAGCGAGCAGCTCGATGCTCTCGAGCACGTTGTGAACCATCACCGGCTTGTACACATTGAGCTGAAAGTTACCCTGGCTACCGGCAAACGCAACCGCGGCGTCGTTACCGAATACCTGCACGCAAACCATCGTCAACGCTTCGCACTGGGTTGGATTGATCTTGCCAGGCATGATCGACGAACCCGGCTCGTTTTCGGGAATGATCAGCTCACCGATGCCGCAACGGGGGCCGCTCGCAAGCCAACGGACGTCGTTGGCGAGCTTCATCAAACCGCCGGACAGCGTTCGCAGAGCCGCGGACGTGTTCACGAGCGCATCGTGGGCAGACAGCGCGAAAAACTTGTTGGGCGCGGAGTGGAACGCGTGGCCGGTAAGTCCGGTGATGTAATGCGCGGCCCGATCGCCGAACCGCGGGTGCGCATTCAACCCCGTCCCTACCGCGGTCCCTCCGATCGCAAGATCGTACAGCCCCGGCACTGCCGCTTTCACCGCCTCCAGGCCAAAATCGAGCTGTGCCACCCATGCGCCTATTTCCTGGCCAAGGGTGACCGGGGTCGCGTCCTGCAAGTGAGTGCGGCCGGTCTTGACGACGTTCTTGTAATCCTCGGCCTTCGCCGCGAGCGTGTCACGCAGAAGAGTCACGCTCGGGAACAGTCTCTCGTGGAGCTGCTCGATCACCGCGATGTGCATGGCGGTCGGAAACGTGTCATTCGACGATTGACCGCGGTTGACATGGTCGTTGGGGTGGACGGGGGTTTTCGAGCCGAGTGTGCCGCCGGCCAGCTCGATGGCTCGGTTAGCGATGACTTCGTTGGCATTCATGTTGGACTGTGTGCCCGAACCGGTCTGGAACACGACCAGCGGGAAGTGCTCGTCCAACTTGCCGGCGATTACCTCGTCGGCCGCCGCGATGATAATGGCCGCCAGCTCGGGTGAGAGCTCACCAAGCTCCGCGTTCGCCTGGGCCGCAGCTTTCTTGAGTACGCCGAGCGCACGGATCATCGGGCGTTGCCAGCGGAAGCGGGCGACACCGATCGGGAAATTCAGCATCGACCGTTGTGTCTGGGCCCCCCAGTAACGATCCGCGGGGACCTCGATCGGTCCCATCGAGTCCGTTTCGATCCGGGTGATCGTCATGTTCGCGCCTTTCTCAAATACCGCTCCCCCACAGAATGAAACGCGCCCACGTTGGCGACGAAATGTCACCAGAGAGGCGCGCCCTTGTGTGGCGAGCATTTGCGGCGAGCCGGCCAGCGTGTCAGCTGCATACGCGAAACCGATGTCGCCGCTAGCCTTTCGGCATGTGTTCTTTCGCAACCGAGTGCTGTCTCAAAACCTCTTTCGGAGCCGTGGTGATTTCCGTCCGCCACATCAATCTCCGGCCCCGGCACTTCGGACACGTGTCAAGATCTTTGGCTTCTGATGTTGGTTCGAACTTGTGCCCGCATCGACAGCATTCGATGAACTGTCTCGGCACGTTCACCCCTCCGTACGCTTTTGCGGCATGAGCGAAGGCCCCGTTCATCTGAACGGATCTTTTTCCCGTTCGTCTGAACGGAATTTCCCGACCGGCGTTCGTTGCCGCACGGCAAACGCCGGTTCGAGCGAATCGTCAGGTGAACCCGTGTTCCTTCTGTTCATCACAAACATAATTCCTAACCC
>Ga0315274_10008239_pt1 | contig 15102 bp, 11 predicted proteins | sample YL17G02_20_MG_FD_203700 | JGI IMG/M metagenome (GOLD analysis project Ga0315274, IMG submission 203700) | Sediment microbial communities from Yellowstone Lake, YNP, Wyoming, USA - YL17G02_20 | ecosystem: Environmental > Aquatic > Freshwater > Lake > Sediment | place: USA: Wyoming | collected... | reverse complement strand
CCTCTTCACTAGCGATTTAAAGCGCAACTCTAGTGAGTCTACGCCTCTCCAACAGAAAGCATGAGCAGCAGCAGCGGCGGCCGTGGCGGCGCGGGAGGAAGCAGCAGTGATGACGACGTTGATGCTCCTTTTGACGAACTTGCCGATGCCAGCGAGTTTTACGCCGGCGGCGGTCGCCGCAGGCGCAACCAGAACCCTCAGCGCGCCCGCGACGAGGCCCTTTATGGATACGAGAGCAGCAGTGACGATGGGCGAGGCGGAGGGCGGAGGAACGGCGGCGACAACAACAACAAGAGGCGACGACGGAATGGCCACGGCGACGAAGAAGCTGCCACGGGCGCTTCTCTCTCCAGGCCCGTGGGGTTTGTCTCTGCAGGAGTGGCAGCGGGCAGTGACAGAGGAGACGGCGGCAGTGATGACGCCCCTGCGATGCGAGCTGGACTGGGCTCGACGGGACGACTGAGAGACAACGACGACGATGTCGACGCCGCCCCTCGCCGCTCGGGCCTCGGCAGTGCCTCCGCGGCGGTCCCTCCGCCGCCGACGTACCAAGACGACGACTCCGCCGTGCTCCCGGGCGCCTTTGGAGCCAGCATCAAGGCTTCCGCGAGAGCGAAGCAGGAGGAAGAGAGGCGAAGAAGGCTCCAGCAGCAGCAGCAGCAGCAGCGAGCCCGCCCCCCCCCGAGCCGCAACAACACCATCGCGGGCACAGGCAAGCGCTCCTCCTCCGCCGCCGCAGCAGCGACCGACATCGGCTCCTTCGAGAAGCACACGAAAGGAATAGGCTCCAAGCTCCTGGCCAAGATGGGGTACAGGCCGGGGGAGGGGCTGGGGAAGGACGGCAAGGGGATCTCGAGGCCCGTGGAGGCGGTGCTGAGGCCGAAGGGCGCCGGTCTGGGTGTCGGAGGCGCCGGCGCCGCCACCAGGGCCGCGGCGGCTGCGGCGGCGTCGGCGGCGGCGGCGGCTGCAGCAGCAGCAGCAGCAGCCTCGTCCGCAGAGGAGACGGCAGAGAGAGCAAAGGGCAAGGCGGCGCCTCCGGTCTCGAACGCCGCCGCCGCCGCCGCCCTCCGGAGGGGAGGCCGGGGGCAGCAGCAGCAGCAGCAAGAACAGCAGCAGCAGCAGGAACAGCAGCAAGAACAGCAGGGACCCCTCTGGAAGTCCCGCGACGCCAAGCAGCGCGCCAAGCGCACCTACCGCACCGCAGAGGAGATCCTGGCCGAGGAGACCGGAGGGCAGGGGCCCAACGCTCCCTCCGCGGCGGCGGCGGCTGCCATCGTCGACATGCGGGGGGCCGGCGGCCCCCGCGTTGTCCGCGCCGGCGCCGGCCTCGGCGCCGGCAACGACCAGACCGCCGGCGACGACGCTTCCGACCTCCCGATGCCCGAGCTCCAGCACAACCTCCGCCTGCTCGTGCGCTTCGCCGAGGCCGACATCGCCCGCAGGGACGCCTCAGCGAGGGCCGAGCGCGACGCGGCGGCCGCGTTCGCCGCCGAGGCCGAGAGGGCCGGCGCGGCGGCGCGCGCGGCCGCGGAGGAGGCCCGCGAGGCGGAGGAGCTGCTGTCTGGGCTTGAGAGGGCCCGGGCCGTCTTCCTCTCGGGCCCCGCTCGCCCCCCACGGGCCTCGAAACAGGCCATGTGCGAGCTCCTGGCCGCGGGGGAGCGGGCGTTCTCCGAGCTTCGGAGCACACGGGGGGCGCCGTCGTCCAATGCCCCCTTTGCCCGCTTTGACCTCGGCGCCGTCGCCGCCGCGGCGCTGCTGCCGGTACTTTCCGCGGCGCTGTCCCGCTCGGCGTGGCCCTCGCCCCTCGAGGACCCGAGCGCCGGAGGGATCGCCTCCGCGGTCGCCAAGTGGAGGACCCTGATCGAGGCCGGAGCGGCAGGGGACGATTTTGGAGCTCGCCACCACCACGGTCACTATCGCCACCACCACGGTCACCACCACCACCACCAAAACGATCCGTCCTTCTGTCCCTATGCTTCCCTCCTCGAGGCGACAGTCCTCCCGCGCCTCTGCGCCGCGCTCGCCAGCGAGCAACTCTGGGACCCCGTCGAGGACGCCCGGAGGCAGCGCGGCGTGGCTCTGTTGGAAGCTTGGGAGGCGGCCGCGCCGGCAGGGATGCTCGCCGCGGCGGTCGCCGAGGGCGCCGCGCTGCCGCGGCTCGAGCGCGCGCTCCGCGGCTGGGAGTGGGAAAGGGGCGCCGACGGGAAAGCCTCCCTCCCGCTCCCACACCAGTGGCTCCACCCGTGGCTGCCCTGGCTGCCGACGCGCCTCCCCGACCTGTGGCCCGGGGTCAGGCAGAAGCTGTCGAGGGCGCTGGAGAGGCGCTGGAAGCAGGAGGAGGAGGACGGAGGGGAGGCAGCGGGTTCGGCCGCGGCCGCGCTCGCGCTGCTGCGGCCCTGGCGCGCCGTCTTTGCTTCCTCCTCTGCTGCCTCCGAGAAGCAGCCTGCCTCCCCCTCTTCCGTCGTTCTCGCTGCTCCCTCGAACGCCGCCACGCCAGCGACCTCCCAGTGGGACCGGCTCCTCTCCAGGGCGGTGCTGCCGCGCCTCCGCTCGCTCCTCCTCCCTCCGGCCTCGGGAGGAAAGGGGCTCACCATCGACCCCTCCAACCAAGACCTCAAGCCGTGGCACTCGGCGATGGCGCTCGCGGCTCCCCTGCTCTCTCGCTCGTCCCTGGCAGACCTCCTCTGCGTCTCCTTCTTCCCGCAGTGGCAGGCCGTGCTTCGTGCCTGGCTGCGCAGCCCTGACGCGGACTTCGGAGAGGTCGCCGCGTGGTACGAGGCCTGGAGGGCGCTGCTGCCGGAGAGCGTCGCCGAAGACGCGAGGGTGCGGGCGCAGCTCGAGGGGGGGCTGGCGGCGATGGAGGCGGCGCTTGGCGGGGAGCCCCTGCCTGCCGCTCCTGGGGCTGCTGCTGCTGCTGCTGCTGCTGCTGCTATTTCTCCCGCTGCTGCTGCTGCTGCTGCGGAAGAGAAGAGAAAAAGAGAGGAAGAAGCTCAAGCAGCAGCAGCAGCGACGGCTCCCCTCTCGCTCCGCGCACTCGTCGAGGCCTTTGCCGCCGACGCCGACCTTTCTTTTGCTCCTGCCCCCCAGGGAAGGAGGCACGCGGGACTGCCCGTGTACCTTCTGGGGGGAGTCCCCGTCGTGCTGGACTCGGCGCGGTCGGCGCTGCTGGCCAAGCTCGGGAGAGGCGGAGACGGAGAAGAGGCTTCTGCGGAGTGGAGGCCGGCGTCGCTCGAGGACGTCGCGAGCGCGGCGAGAAGCCGGGGGGGTCCGAGGTGAAGAGATAATTCTTCGTCGTTCTTCTTTCTTTTCGTCTCTTTTGCTCCTCGCATACAACTGTAAAAAACACAAACACCGAACTGTTCTCAGACAGAAACGAACAAAATCAAGCGCAAAAGCGCGGGCGCGCGCGACAGAAGGGGAGAGATAAAAAGATATCGTGTTTTTCTTTTTGCAATAGAGGAAGTTCTCGAAAACAAAAAACCTCTTTCCCCCTTTTTTTATTTCTCTCCCCCCCGCGGGTGCGCACCCTGTTTTCTGTTTTTCATGCACATACCGAACTAATAAATTAGTTCAAAAAAAACGGAATCGCTCTCCTCTCAAGCCGGAACCCGCTCCTTCCCCGCGACAGAAGGGACGGCCCGCTCTTTAACCTCCTCCTCCCCGGCCGCCGCCGCCTTCTTCCTGGCAGCCCCGTCGGGGCTCGCGACCTGCGCGCCCCTCGCCAGCTCCTCGGCGGCATGCTCGGCCTCCCCGGCGCTCCCGTGCTCCACCAGGAAGTGCTCGGCCGACAGCGCGGCCATGCACCCGGTCCCCGCCGCGGTGATCGCCTGCCTCCACTTCTTGTCCTGCACGTCGCCGCAGGCAAAGACCCCGGCGACGGACGTCTCCACGGTCCCGGGCCTGGTGACGACGTACCCGTCGCCGTCGAGCTCGAGCTGCCCCCCGAGGAACTTGGAGGCCGGCTCGTGCCCGATCGCGAAGAAGAGCCCGCTGCACTCGAGCTCCGTAATTTCCTCGGTCTTCAGGTTCTTGACCCTGATCGAGCCCAGCTTGCTGTCGCCGCCGTCGGCGCCGACGGCCTCGACGCACGCGGAACTCCAAACCATCTCGACCTTCGGGTGCTCGAGCGCCCGGCGCTGCATCACCTTCGAGGCGCGCAGCTCGTCGCGGCGGTGGATGATGTAGACCTTGCTGCCGTATTTCGTCAGGAACAGCGCCTCCTCCATCGCGGTGTCCCCGCCGCCGATGACGGCGAGCGGCTTGCCGCGGAACATCGGCGCCGCGCCGTCGCACACCGCGCAGGCCGAAACGCCCTTGTTCCAGAAGCCCCCAGGGCCCTCGCCCGAGCCGGGGAAGTCGAGCCGCTTCGCGACCGCGCCCGTCGCCACGACGACGGTCTCGGCGAGCACCTCGCGGCCGTCGGCCGAGGAGACGCGGAAGGGGCGGCGGGACAGGTCGACCTCGGTGACGGTCTCCGAATAGATCTTGGTCCCGAACTTGGAGGACTGGGCGCTGCGTTTTGTTTTGATCGAAGCGTGGGAGGAGGAGGCGGGGAGGGGAGGGGGAGAGCGAAGCGTCAGAGGTGCAGGGGAGCAGAGGAGGAGGAGCAGAGGAGGAGGTCGGAAGACGAAGAAGAAAACAGCAAAGCTGGAGACCGTCGATTTTCGAATTCGCCGGGCGATCGCCCTCTCTCTCTCGTCTCTTTCTCCCTCTCTTCCTCGCTCTAAGAATCTCTTTCTCAATTCTCAATCCCTCCATTTACCGGAACTTGTCCGTGATCTCGCCGCCCATGATCCCCTCGGGGAACCCCGGGAAGTTCTCGACGTCCGTCGTCGTCGTCAGCTGCCCGCCCGCGGCGATGCCGTTGGCGAGCCATCCCTCGAACAGGATCGGCTTGAGCTCGGCGCGCGCGGCGTAGATCGCCGCCGTGTGGGCCGCGGGCCCGGAGCCGACGATGCAGACGGACGTGCGCTCGGGCGTGGCTGATGCGTTGGCGCACATTTTAGGCGAGGAGAAGGGAGCGGAGGAGGAGGAGGAAGAAGAGGCCGTTGACACCGATCGATGGAAGAGCGAAGCGGCGACAGAGGAAGGAAGGAGCGAGAGCTGCCTGTTCTTTCCTTCTGGGGCAGCGACGGCGAGCGCGCGAGAGACAAGGAGTCCTGAAGCGGCGTGAGAGGTCCTCGAAAGGGCGCGGAGCATGCACAGATGGAGTGAAGAGAGAAAGGGGAGAGAAACGTGGTTTTGATATGTGGCGCGCCCTGAGGAAACCGACGTCACCGAAAGAAAAAGAAAAACATCGAAAAAAGAGGCGGAGACAAGAAAAAAATGACATACTCTCTCAGGTCGCCGCGGCCTTGCCCTTGTACGGCGCGAAGAACGCCGCCGCCGGGCGAGCGGGCGGATTCTGCGCAGACGACGCAACCCTCTTCCCCTTCCTCTTCTTGTTCGCTTCGTCGTCGCCTTCGCCGCCGGCGCCGCCGACGGCGACGGGGCCGCGCTTGCTCCCGGCGCTAGTCGCCGCCCCGGCCCCCCTCGGATTCGGGGCGGGCCCCGCGTTCTCCTTCGCCGCGGGAGCGGGCGCGGCAGCACCCCCGGTCACGGCGCGCAGCACGGGGATCAGGCCCATGTCGAGGCACCGGGTGTCCCTCGCCGCCGCCGCGGCGACGTCCGCGGCCCTGAGCGTCCGCCTCTTGGCGCGCGCCGCGACGGCCGCGGCCGAGGCCGCGAGCGTCGACGAGGCGAAGGCCGCAGCCGCCATCGAGATGGCCCTGGCGGCGTCGGCGGAGACGCGGCCGACCTCCGGGTCGAGCAGGATGAGCTTGCGGACGACGGAGAGCGGGAAGGAAGAAGAGGGGGGGGGAGCTGCTGCTGCTGCTGCTTCTCCCTCCTCCGCCGCCCCCTCTTCTGCTGCTCCTTCTCTTGCCGCCTCCCTCGCCGTGGCGGCCTCCGCGGCCCCGAATGCGGCCTTCTCCTTCCACGCCTCGCGCTCGGCTTCCGTCAGGGCCTTCCACCTCTCTCCGACGCCCTTGGCGACGGCGGCGACGGAGATCTTGGGGGGCTCGCTTGAGGCGGCGGCGGTACCGTTGGCGGCACTGGCGGCGGTGACAAGCTCGGCTCGGACTTCCGCCCGCGCCGAGTCGGCGAAGAGGAAGTAGGCAGTCGGCCCTCGTCGCTTGGGATGAGGGGGCGCCATTTTGGTACCTTTGGTTTGCTACGATCGTGTTCTTTTCCTGCGAGGGAGGAACAGGGTTGAGAGGGCGCGGAAGAAGGGGAATTGGACGTGAGGAGGGGGAGTGGGAATTCGTCAATCGGTGATGCAAATCATCGTGTTTTGCTTGGATTTTGAATCTCGAGCAAAATGCGCAACGCTCTCTCTCGCTTTCGCTGGACTTGATTCCTCCGCTTCTCGCTCTGTGTTCGCTCGAAAAGAGAGACCCGGGGATGAAGAGAGCGAGAGAGGACACGCAAGGCACGCACCGATTGACAAGAGAGAAGAGAGAGAAGAGCGAAGAAGGCGACGAGCGACACTCTTTCGTCCGACAAGCGAAAAATGGAGACAACTTTTTTTCTTTTAGGGACAGAGACACGATTTTTGCACCAGAGCTGAATAATGGCGATTATGGGGGCTGGGGGGGGGGGACCAGAGAGAGAGGAGAAGAGAGAGCGCTCCTATCTTCTCTGCTGGCCGTTTCTGCTGCTGTCGTTCCTCAGGATCCAGGGGTGCCTCAGCACGCTCTCAAGCGGCAGCCTCGCCGCCGGGTCCCTCGCCAGCAGCCTGCGGATGAGGTCCTTGGCCTCGGCCGAGACCTTGTTGCTTCCCGACGACGACGACGACGCATCGAGCTCGTCGTCCGGGAAGCGCAGGTCGACCTTGAGGATGCGCCGGTACGTCTCCGAGTGGCCCTGGGCCTCGAACGGCGGCGCGCCGTAGAGCAGCTCAAAGGCCAGGACCCCGAGGGACCAGACATCGACGCCGCGGTCGTGCGCCTCGCCGGCGACCATCTCGGGAGGCAGGTAGTCGAGCGTGCCGCAGAGGGTCTTCCGCCTCGAGGACGAGGCCGAGGAGGTCGAGTGCAGGGAGGCGGAGGCGTCCCCGTCCGAGGCGTCCCCGCCGCCGGCGGCGTCGTCGGCCCCGGCGCGCGAGTGCACCGACCAGCCAAAGTCGGCGATCTTGAGGGCGCCGTCCCTGCCCACGAGCAGGTTCTCGGGCTTGATGTCCCGGTGGATGACGTGCTTGGAGTGGCAGTGCCTGAGGGCCTCGGCGAGCTGCCCGACGCAGCTCGCGGCGCGGGCCTCGCCCAGGCCGCCGCCGCCCGCGCCGCTCGCGCCGCCGCTAGCCTGCTGCTGCTGCCGCTGCGCCACCCTCCTCTGCAGCTCGCGGTAGAGCTCCCCCCCGGCCGCGTACTCCAGGATCAGGTACACCCTTTCGGCGTCGTGGAAGTACCCGAACAGCCGGAGCACGTTGCGGTGCCTGAGGTGGCTCTGGATCTCGACCTCGCGCCGCAGCTGGTGCTCGACCTTCGCCGAGCGCAGCTGGCCTTTGAAGAGGACTTTGAGGGCGACGACGTAGCCGCTCTGGCGCTCCCGCGCGAGGTAGACGCTGCCAAACTTGCCCTTGCCCAGGGGGCGACCGACGTCAAAGTCCGCGAGGGCCCAGGTCGTCGGCGGCGAGGAGGACGAGGAAGGGAAAGAGGAGCCAGGGCCGCCGCCTCGGCGAAGGAGCAGGGACGACGGCGACAGCGGCTGCTGCTGCCGCCGCGGCTGCTGCTGCACTTGGAAGACAGTGTTGCCTGCTGCTGCTGCTGCGGCCGAGGAGGTCGAGGCAAAGGCGAACGTGGTCTTTTCGTCGGCTCTAGCCCTCTGTTTTATGGTTACGAGGTTCGGAGAGAGAGCGAGAGAGAAAAAGAGAAGAGAGAGGGAGAGAGTGAGAAGAGGTTTTTTTCGACTGTTTTTTTTCTTCGTTCCGTTTCTTGTTCGCCGCGAAAGGAATCGAGACGTCAAAATCTTCAGCCTCGGCCTCTTTCCCTCACCTTGACCGACTCTTCTCCCTTGACCCTCGAAAGCGGAGGGAGCACGAACGCTCCTCCGCCGGGAGTCGAGCCCGCGGCGAACGAAGCGGCGTGGGAGGTGACGGCGACGCCATTCGCGCCTCCTGCCGTCGTCGCCGCCGAGAGCGGGTTGCGCTTTCTCGCCGGCGAGATTGCTCCCCCCCCTGCTCCTGCTGCGCCCTTTGCGGTGGCCGTACCGTCCCCCGCCGCCTTGACCTGGTCCCATGTTCTCTTGAACCCCGGCGCGTCGGAGGACGCGGCGTTGTTCTCCTGTCGTTTGTCGTTGTTATTGAGGGGGAGAGAAGGAGAGATTTGGTGAGTTTTTCTTTTTTTCAGTTTCGTCTCGTCGGTTGACATGTGAGAGCTTTTTTGTCGCCCCCTCTTGTCGTCGCTTTGTGAGTCCTTCGAGGCATCAAATTGGCAAGCCAACCACTTGTACCGGAGCTTGTGATGCGCTGTAAACGCTCGAACAGAGAGCAAGAAGATAAGACGAGCGTAACTGTCGTTTTGTACCTTGTCGAGGACGAGTCTCGCAGAGTCCATTTGCGCTCTCTCTTTTTTTCTTGTCGCTGCCGCGGAGTTTGGAACTAATCCGCTTGTTTTGTAAGCCGGCGCCCTTTCTTTTTTGCCGTAAATCGACTCGAGGAGCAGCTGTTGTTGCAGAGGGAACAGAGAGCACGAGCCTGTGAAGAGACCACGAGCCTGTGGAGAGAAAAACAAGAAGGAACAAGAGCAGTGTGTGTGTGGGGGGGGCTCTGCTTCCTTTCCCGGAGCAAGCGGAGCACGGCCGAGGTTGTGTGAGCGAGAGCAGAGAAGAGGAAGTTTTCGGTTCGCGAGCTCTCTCCACTAATTCCCAAACTCGAGAGAAAAAGCTGGAGAGCCGCTAGGGGGTGACAAGAGAGCGACCGCGCCCTACGACACAAATCACTGCGACACAACACACTACGACGCGAGCAAGTTCTCTCGAGTCCTCTCTGTCCTGCGCTTCGAGCGGCAAGAGACAGAGAGCCAGGCGGACGAGAGAGGAAAGGCCGACGACGCTGACGACAACCGAAAGCATCGTCGCCGCCTCTTTCTCTCTTCCTTCGACCTCCTAAAAAACATGGGAAGCTCCGTCCGGCTAAGGGAGGCCCTGTCCGCCGGCGGGCCCGGGGGAACCTCCAAAGACAAGGCCACAGCTGACGGCGTGCTGACTCGCACCAACGAGTCGAGCGAGGGGCGGACGATATCGCCGATTGACGCCGCGGCGGCGGCCGCGGGCGTCGGCGGCACCGGCAGCGACGACCACGAAGCCGGTAAGCGGATGGTCTGAGTCGGGAAGTGAGGCGTGCTGCGTGCAGCGTAGAGCTTCCCGGAATGCTTGCACCCGCTAGAACGCGAGTTCCGCGTCTCCTGCCAACTGCCGTCCGAGCACAACGCCAAAGCGAGGGAGCGGAACACCTTAACACGAAGAGTGCGACAGTTCTCTGCTTGCTCAGGCATTGCCAGCAAGAGGCGTCGACGCCCGGGGAAAAGATCTCACCCAAACTCGAAAAACATTCAAACACAGGCCCCAAGCCCGACGACCTGTACGGCAAGTTTACGTGGCGCATCGAGGGTTTCTCCGAGGTCTCGAAGCGGGAGCTGCGCAGCGCGGTCTTCGAGGTCGGCGGGTACCGATGGTGAGGGAGTTTTTGGAAGGAGAAAAATCATCGCCGACGCCGGATCCTATTATCTCTGAAGAGACAGGGCTGCCTCCTCCTGTGGACACTCTTCTCCATCTCGCCTGTACCCAGGCGCTGTCTGCTCGATCGCGGATAGGCGCTGGGAGTCTAGAGTGCACGAGAAACGGACGCCCGAGAGTGTGGACGCGCGCGGTTGGGTCGAACGTTCAGATCGCTCCGAGTCCGTCGGGCGTCGTCGTCGCTCTCCCCTGCTCTTTTCCTTCTTCAACCCCGAACCCCTCCCTCTCTGTCGCTCTCTCGCTCTCTCGCTCTCCCTCTCTCCCTCCCTCCCTCTCTCTCTCTCTCTCTCTCACGCGCGCGCTCTCCGCCCCAGCAGTAACGCTCACCGCATGCATAACTACCAATCACGTAACGAAACCCTCTTCCTCAGGTACATCCTTGTCTACCCGCAGGGCTGCGACGTCGCCAACCACCTCTCGCTCTTCCTCTGCGTCGCCGACTACGACAAGCTCCTGCCCGGCTGGTCCCACTTTGCGCAGTTCACGATCGCGGTCGTCAACAAGGACCCGAAGAAGTCCAAGTACTCGGACACGCTACACCGGTTCTGCAAGAAGGAGCACGACTGGGGCTGGAAGAAGTTTATGGAGCTGAGCAAGGTCGCCGACGGGTTCGTCTCCTCGCCGTCGACTCCGGGCGCGGCGGCGGCAAAGGACGGCGGCAGCGGCAGCGGCGGCAGCGCCGCCGACGGAGGCGCAGCGACAACACCGGCGACCGCCTCCACCTCCGGCGGCGGCGCCCTCGTCATCAAGGCGCAGGTCCAGGTCATCCGCGACCGGCCCGCGGCGCCGTTCCGCTGCCTCGACGCGCAGTACCGCCGCGAGCTCGTCCGCGTCTACCTGACAAACGTCGAGGCGCTGGCGCGCAAGCACGCCGACGACGCGCGGGCCGCGCTCGGCAGGCTCGCCTCTTCGGGACCGGGCTTCGCGGACTGGTGGCGCAGGTTGCCGGACGACAGGAAGCGGCGGCTGGCCAGCGCGAGGGCGGACGCGGTGCTCAAAGGACTGGTGAAGCGCTTCTTCAACGAGAAGGAGGTCACGAGCACGCTGGTGATGGACGCTCTGTGCGCCGGGTGCGGCGCGCTGGCTGCCGGCGGTTCCCTGGACGCTCTCACTTCCACTTCCGATGCCTCTGCAGCTTCGACGTCCGCGGCTGCTTCCGTCACCATCACGGAAGAGGGGGGCGAGGACGGCGGCAGCAACGGCAGCAGCAGCAGCAAGGCCGGCGGCAGCGAGCGCGCGAGCGACGATGCCAACGGCGGGCCCTCTACCCCTCGGCGAAAGGGCTCCTCTGGCTCCTCCTCCGTCTCCAGCTCTCCAGCAGCAGCAGCAGCAGCGGCGGCGGCGGCAGCGTCGACCTCTTCATCGCGGCCGGCGCCTCTCGTGCGCTTCGACCCCGCGAAGGCAACGTTCTCGCTGGCCAGTGCCGACGCCGCCGAGCTCCTGCTGCGAGCGGCGACGGAGCCCTCCCCGCCGCCGGCCCCTCCTGCCGCTTCTTCGACTGCCTCGGCCTCCTCGTCCCCGGCGAACGTCGCGGCCGCAGGCGCCGCTTCCGACGCGTCCAGGGACGGAGGAGGCGCAGCGTCGGCGGACGGGGGAGCAGCAACAGATCCTCCTCCGCCCCCGCCTCCCCCTCCCTCCGCGCCCGCCTCCGTCGGCGCCACCCCGGTCTCCACCAGCGGCGGCCGGGGCGGCGGCGTCGAGAGGGACGAGCGGCGCCTCGCCGAGCTGGGCAGGTCGGCCGTCGAGCTCTATGCGGCGGCGCACATCTTCGCCGCCGTCGGCGCCGCGCACTCCGAGGCGGAGGCCCTCAAGCGGGCGGACGCCCTGATTGCGGAGGAAGAGGCGTCGCAGGCCGCGGCCGCAGAGCAGGCGGCCGAGCGCGCGCTCGCGGACAAGGAGCGCAAGGCCCGGAAAAAGGAGAGACAGCGCGCCAAGAAAGAAGCGGAGCAGGCCAAGAAGGACGCCGAGGACGCTGTCAGGGCCGCGGCCGAGGCAGCGAGGAAGGCCGAGGCCGACCGGAGGGCGCGGGAGGCTGACGAGAAGCGGCGCGAGCAAGAGGCGGCCAAGGAACGGGAGCGCGCCGAGGCCCTTGCCGTCGTCGCGAGGGCCGCGGCCGCCAAGAAGGAGGCCGCGGCGGCGAAGAAGGCGGTGGCGGCCAAGGCCGCGGCGGCGGCGCAGGCGGCGGTGCAGGCGGCGGCGCAGGCAGAGGCCGACGCCGCCCGCGCGACGGAGGAGCGGCAGCGCGAGGCGCAGGCGGCGCAGCGCGCCGCCGAGGCCGCGGTCCTGGCGCAGGAGCGCGAAAGACTTGCCGCGACCACGGCGACGGCGACGCAGGCCTCAGCGGCCGCGAGAGCGCGCGAGGGAGAGGCCGCTGCGGCGGCCAAGGTCGCGAGGGCCGCCGCAGCGGCCGAGGCCGCCGCGACGGCCGTCGTCGCCGCCGCGAGCTCCCCCGCCGCGTCCTCTTCCGCTCGGGCCTCCGCGAACTCTTCCTCTTCCGCCTCTGGATCTGCTCCCGCGTCCTATCAGGCGACGCTCGCTGCAGCCCTGGAGGAGACCAGGCTCGCCCTGGAGCAGGCGAGGGCGGAGATGGCGGCAATGCGGGTCGCGCTCGCCGGGCGAGAGGGCACGGCGGGCGACGGCGGCGGCGGCAGCGACGGCGGCGGAGGCGTCCCGGTCTCGCCTGGCGCCTCCGCTGCTTCCACCTCTCCCGGTGGCGTCCAAGGCTCCGCTGTTCGACCCTCGTCTTCTTCTCACGCCGCTGCGGCGATCTCTGCCGCTCCCGCGATGCGAGGAGCCGGCGGCGCCGACGCTGCAGCCGCCCCCTCGCCTTCTTCTTCTTCTCCGGGGCAGCCTCCGGTCTCCCCCGCCGCGGCGATGGCTGCGGCAGCTGCCCGAGGGGTCAACGGCGGCGCCGCACCCTACGTGCCCTCTTCGGCTGCCGCGGCAGCGGCCGCGGCCGCGGCCGCGCACGCTGCCGTGAACGGCGTCGGCGCTCGCCCGCGCCCCGGCGCCGCCGGCGGAGGCGCCCCTCCCGCCGGGGCCTCCTCTCCCGCCGCCGCCGCTCGCGCGGGAGGGAAGGCGGTCCCGCAGTCCCCCGCCGCGGCCGCCGCCGCCGCTGCCGCCATGGCCCGCTACGCCCCGGGCACGGCTCAGTACGCAGCCGCAGCCGCCCACGCTGCCACCCTCGCTGCTGCGGCCGCAGGAGCAGGAGGCCAACAGCTCCCTCCTCCTCAGCAGCAGCAGCACCTGCATCAGCAGTTTGCCGCCGACGGCACCCCGATCGCCCAAAAGGGCCCCGCGCCTGGCGTTCCCAGCGAGTCCCCCGGCCTCGACGACTTTGCACACATGAACATGATCGCGGACTTGCTCGAGTGAGCTGAAAGGGGAAACGGGGTGGGGAAGAGGGGGCGCGAGCGAGCGAGGAAGAGAAAGGAAGAGAGAAAGAGAAGCGCAGCAGCGTTCTTCTTTTCGAGAGTTTTTTGTGTTTTCCCGTTCGAGTTTTTTTATAAAACGAATATGGCTGAGAGAAGCAGCAGCACTTTGCGGTTCGAGATCATGGTTGTTTTCCCTTTATTCCGCGCTGGCGGGGCGCGGAGAGGGAGTGTGTGTGTGAAAAGAGAGAAGAAAAGAAGAACACAAGAAAGAAAAAAAACTTGAGCCTCTCCGTTTTTCACTTGTTTTTCATCGTTTTGTTTTTCCCTCGTTCGTTATGCTCGCCAGCAGCGACGACGACGATGAGGGCGCCGACGGTGTCGGGCTTCTGGCCTCCGGAAGGAGCCCCGTCACGCCGACGGACGCCGCCGCCGCCGCGCCGCTGCTGCTGGCGAAGGCCGGCGGAGACAGCATCGACGCCAATGCTCCGTCGTCGGCGTCATCGGCGGCATCGCAGCAATCACATTCGCAGCAATCACATTCGCAGCAGCAAAGGAACCGCTGGTTCTCCTCCTCCTCAGCCGCACGCCCGCCGCCCTCTCCGCACAGCGTAGGAGTTGGCGGCAGAGGCAGCAACGCTGCTGCCGCAGGGGCCGCGTCCGAGGGGCGACTGGGCTCGTTCTTCAGGGCGGCGTTCAAGGTTTGTTCTTTTTGAAGATGGAGGGAGACAGAGGAAACCCGGTGAGGGAAAAAGCGGGGGAGGGGCGGCGACGGCTCTCGTTGGACCTCGCTCCTCACCACCACCCGCCTCTGACCAACCCTCCCCCCCCCCCTCCCTCTTCTTTCGCGAGACAGTCGAACAAGCCCGCCGAGGTGCCCGTCATCCCGGACTTTGACCCGGAGGAGCTGACCGCGCAAAAGGTTTGTCTTTTGAGTTTTGGATTCTTTTCCCTTGCTATTTCTTTTTTGAGGGCCCTTTTTTTATCATCAAACTTTGTCTTTGCTCACCTTTCCCCCCCTCTCTTTTCGAAACCCAAAATATCGAAACTCAGCGAGAATGGGTCCGGCGCCGCAGGGGCTCGAGCGAGGGAGGCACTCGCAAGCTCTTCGGCAGCGAGAACGGGAGCGCCGCGGGCGGGAGCACCGACGGCGGCGGCGGCGGAGGGGAAACTCCCTCCTCGAAGAGAGGGGCGGCGCGCCGGGTCCCTTCCGCGTCTGGGGCGAGGGGCAACAACGGCGCCGCTGCCCCCACCGCCGCCCTCGCGGATCTCCCGCCCTCTTCCTCCTCCTCTACGCCTCCTCCTCCCCCTTTGTTCGAGCGCACGTTCGAATGCTTCCTCGTCGTGGGCATCCCGCCGGGAGACGCCCAGGCCTCGCTGCTCGCGGCGACGCCCGCTGCGGCCTCGGAGGCGCTCGCGAGCGCCGCCCTCGCCGCTGCTGGGGCGTCGGGGGCAGCAGCGGCAGCCGGGGCGTCCTCCTCGGCGCGAAATTCCACGCCCGCGGCCGTCTTCTTCGGTGGCAGGCGAGGGAGCGGCACCGGGGGAGGCGGCCCTTTCCGAGAATCGAACGGGGGAGGAGGAGGAGGAAGAGGAGGAGGGGCCCCTGAGGCATCGGCGCCGCTGCTGCTGCTCCGCTCGCAGCCGGCGCTGCCGCCCAAGGTCCTCTTTTCCTATCCGGATTCTTCGGCGCATCCTTCGTCTTCTTCCTGCCCGCCACTGGAAGAGGTCGCGGCCTTCTGCTTCCCCGAGGGAGGCGTCCCCTTGACCGGGGTGCGCCGCTCGGCCTCGGACAGCGACCTGCAAGCCCTCGTTTATTCTTCTACGACATCAACCTCTTCTTCTTCTTCTTCTTCTTCAACCTCGGCTGCTCCCTCGCCGCTCGCGCTCTCGGACAACTCGTCCTTCGTCTTCCTGATGCGCACCGATACCGGGGAGCCGCTTTATGGCGTCTGCATGCTTT
>Ga0315274_10008238_pt1 | contig 15104 bp, 12 predicted proteins | sample YL17G02_20_MG_FD_203700 | JGI IMG/M metagenome (GOLD analysis project Ga0315274, IMG submission 203700) | Sediment microbial communities from Yellowstone Lake, YNP, Wyoming, USA - YL17G02_20 | ecosystem: Environmental > Aquatic > Freshwater > Lake > Sediment | place: USA: Wyoming | collected... | reverse complement strand
CACTTACGATATCTTAGAGGGATTAGCCGCAAGGATAACAGAAGATGTTCCAGGAGTTGTCAGCGTCACCTATAACGTCACTAAAAAACCGCCTTCAACCATAGAAGCTGTTTGACCTGCCTTCAAGAGCCGTCCGATTAAAATCTGCTTGACAAATTGCCGTTTATTAATTATACTTTATATTGTTAATAGTTAATATAGTTAAATATTAAGAAGGTTAAAAGATGGCAATCTCCCTGAATGAATTTGCGGATAGGCTGAATAAAATTATGCCGGTAATTATGAAGGGATTTGCCAGGCGCAGTACAAACGAATTATATAAGGGAAAGATTACCCTCCCCCAGCTTTTGGTTTTGGCCTACCTGGATGAACAAGGCGAGTCTAGGATGACGGATTTAGCGCGTTTTATGAAGGTAAGCACAGCTGCCATGACCGGTATTGTAGACAGGTTAGTCAGGCATGGTTATCTTTTGAGGGTTTATGACCCCAAAGATAGGAGGATAATTAAAGTAAAGCTAAATGCCAAAGGAGCATCTTTAATAAAGAAGATTGCTCAGCAGAGAAGAAAGATGGTCATTAATGTATTTGGCAAAATATCCGAGACTGAACGCGAGGATTATCTTAGGATATTGACGCGCATACGCGATATTTTAACCAAAGAGGAAAGGTCCTGATTGTAATGAAAAGGTGGGGTTTCTTTCTAATAATTTTTATTTTTTTCACCCCTTATATTCTTAGGGCAGAAGAGATTCCTCTTGCTCTTGATCAGGCAATAGCTATTGCCTTAAGAGATAACCGGGATATTTTGCTAAAGGGCGAGGATGTCAAGAAGGCAAAACTTAAAATTGCAGAGGCAGAGGCAAGTCTTTTCCCAGCTTTAAGTTTTACCGGCGGTTGGACTGATACCAGAGGCTCTTACTCCAAAGATTTGACTCAGTCCACTACCCAGGCTACCCTGAAACAATACCTTTACAAAGGCGGCAAGATTATAAATACCATCCGGCTTAATGAACACGGCCTGACTGTGGCGCAGGCTATCTTAGATAAGACAAAATTAGAAATGGTCTTAAATGTCAAAAAGGCCTTTTATACACTTCTTTTAGCCAATGAATTTGTGGATTTGAATAAAGGCATCCTAGATAATACCCAGGGACACCTTGATTTCTTAGTGCAACGTTATGCAAATGGACAGGCGTCAGAATCAGATGTCTTAAAGGTAGGAGCATCCTTGGAGGGTATAAAAGAGGCTTACGAAGCATCCTTAAACCAAATGGAATCTGCGCAGCTTTTGTTAAACAACTTGTTGTATCTGGATAGAGATACTAAGATAAAGCCCAATGCCCAGTTTAACTACGAAGCGCTGGAAGTGGCATATGATGAGGCATTTTTGAAAGCGATGCGTATGCGTCCAGAAATAAGGCAATATGAGGCTCAAACTAAAGCAGCCCAAAAGGCAGTCCAGATAGCTAAAGCAGATAACCGGCCGAGCATCTACGCCTCCTGGGATTATTATAGCCGTTCTCATCTGGCAACAGGCACCTCAAGAAACTGGAATGATTATAATGTTATTGGTTTGACTTTCTCCTGGCCGATCTTTGATGGCTGGGCTACAAAAGCAAAAGTAGAACAGGCAATTGTGGATTTGAAGGAAGCACAATTAACTAAGGAGAAGACAATTGCGGATATTGCCTTAGAATTAAAGAACGCCTATCTAGATTTAAAAAATGCCATAGCCAAGATAAAATCTACGCAAAGCGAGGTCGGGGTGTATAAGGATACCTTTTCGGTTGTGCAGGATAAATATAAGGCTGGTATTGCCAGCTCCTTAGATTTGGACGACACTTCTTTGGGTTATAAGGTCTCTTTATTTAATCAAAAAGAGGCAGTATATGATTATGTCTTAGCCAAGGCAAGATTCGATAAAGCTACAGGAGAGTAAGATGAAAAAACAAAGCAAAATAATATTATTATTGATTGTAATTTTTGGCGGGCTGGTTTTGTTAAGACTTACGGTTTTTAAACCTGCTGCTCAAATGCGGGTTTCTGCAAAAAGGGCAGTAGAGAAGGTTTCGGTTAAGGTTGCGACAGTTAAAAGGGAAGACTTAGACTTTGTGCTTTCTTGTGTGGGCAATATTAAGGCCAAAGATGAAATCAATGTCTTCTCAAAAGTCACAGGTAAATTAGCGGAATATACGCTGAATGAAGGCGATAAAGTAGAGAAAGGCCAAACTATTGCTTTAGTTGACCGCGATGAAACCGGCTTGAAATACGAATTAGCAAAGGTAGAATCACCGATTTCCGGAATCCTGGGTAGAACTTTGCTGGATAAGGGAGCCAATATTTTACCCAGTGCTGGCTTAAGCAGCGGTACCCCCTTAGCAATTGTGGTGAATATGGAGGAGATGGTTGTCAGGTTAGATATTCCTGAGGCAGATATACCTTATGTAAAAAAGGGTCTAAAATCTCTGCTAAAAGTCGATGCTTATCCAGAAGAAAATTTTGAAGGCGAGGTTTCCAAAGTAAGCGAAGTAATGGATACGCAGACCCGCACACTACCTATTGAGATTACCATCCCAAATCCAGAGCACAGGCTTAAATCCGGAATGTTCGCCCGTATAAAAATTATAGCTTCTCAATTAAAGGAGAGACTGGTTATCTTACAGGATGCCCTGGTGCAGGAATTAGGCGTAAATTATGTCTTTGTGGTAGAAGACCACACTGCAAAAAAGAAGAAAGTAACTTTAGGAGTTAAAGAAGATAATAAGGTAGAAATTTTAGAGGGTTTAAAAGAAGGCCAAAAGGTTATTGTTTTTGGACAGCAGGGCTTAAAAGACGGCTCCTCTGTAGAAATAGCTGACGGGATATAGGAGTAAAATATGCATTTACCTGAATTTGGTGTTAAATTCCCTGTAACCAATGCGATGATCTTCTTTGCCATATTGGTCTTAGGGATAGTATCTCTCTCCAGATTGCCCATTGACCTCATGCCTGAAATCGAACCCCCGAATATTTCGGTTATAACTGTTTATGAGGGTGCTAGCGCAGAGGATGTGGAAACAAAAGTTACTGAGGTTATTGAGAATAATTTAGCCACGGTCTCCAATCTCGATAAAATTACCTCGCGTTCTATGGAAGGTATTTCTATGGTCACCTGCCGTTTTAACTGGGGGACTAACCTTGATGAGGCCTCTAATGACGTGCGAGATAAACTTGAATTTGCCAAAAGGCTCTTACCCGAAGAAATAGATACCCCCATAGTCTTTAAATTCAATACCGCTCTTATACCTATATTATTTATTGGCGTGAGTTCTTCGGAAGAAACCTATCCGCAGCTTTACCACGCTGTAGATAAACAAGTCGGTGATGATTTAAAGAGAATTCCTGGCGTGGGAGCAGTGCAGATATACGGCGGCTTAGAACGCCAGATTAATATCAGCATAGACCGCTCTCGCTTAGAGGCATACCGTCTTTCCGTACAGAAAATAGTGGATAGATTGGCTCAGGAGAATATAACTCTGCCAGCCGGAGATTTAAAAACAGGTTATCTCGATTACGCCTTAAGGGTACCTGGAGAATTTACTGAGCCAAGCCAGATTAAAGATATTATTATTAGCCAGGAGGGAGAAAAAATTGTGTATTTGAAGGATGTCGCCGCTGTTTCAGATTCTTTTAAAGAAGTAACCATGATCGTAAAGGCTAATGGTCGGCTGGGAGTAATGATGATGGTGCAGAAGCGCTCCGGGGCAAATACGGTTGAGATAGCCAATAAAGTAAAGGATGAGATTAAGAAATTGGAAAAACGGCTGCCTGGCGATATAAAATTCTCTATACTCATGGATACTTCGGAACATATTACTCAGTCTATTAAGGACCTTACCCAGACCGTATATTGGGGTGGCATATTTGTGATTATTGTGGTCTATTTATTCTTACGTCAGCTACGACCCAGCCTTATTATTGCCCTTACCATTCCTTTCTCTCTTATTATTGCCTTCATCTTTATGTTTTTATTTGGTTACACCATTAATATTATGTCTCTTTCAAGCTTGGCTATTGCGATTGGTATGGTGGTGGATAATGCCATTGTTATAGTAGATAATGTCTATCGCCATAGAGAAAGAGGCCAGAAACCAAATGAAGCCGCTATATACGGCGCTTCTGAAGTGGGCCTGGCTGTTTCCGCATCTACATTTACCACCGTAGTCGTATTTTTACCGATGGTGTTTTTAACCGGAATCACTGGAGTAATGTTTAAACAAATTGCCATGATGATCACGGTTACGCTTTTGGCTTCACTTTTTACCGCCCTTACCTTTAGTCCGATGTTGTGCGCAAAGCTATTAACAGTCTTGCCTCCAGAAAAATTCAAGGAGAAAGAAAAATCTTTCTATCAAAGATTCTATGAAGTGACTGGTAATTTTTATACCAGTCTTGAAAATCTTTATGCCAGGATGCTGGGGCGGGCTTTAACCCATAAAAAAACCACAGTTTTGTTAGCGATAGGCATTTTTATTTTTAGCATTTTATTAATCCCTAAAATAGGAACAGAATTTATCCCTGAGGAAGATACCGGAGATTTGAACATACAGATAGACCTTCCGGTGGGGACGCGGGTAGAAGAGACATATAAAATTGCTAGACAGGTTGAGGCGATATTTAAACAGGATGTCCCTGAGACAGAGATCATATTTTATCGTGTAGGGCAATCCAGCGGTGGACGTTTTGGTGCGGCATTCGGGGCAAGAACCGGCTCAAACATTATCGCCGTAGGTGCAAAATTAATCAAGCTAGACCGGCGTAAGCGCTCAATAAAAGAGATAGCCGAGGCCATCAGGCCTAAAATAAGTTCGGTAGTGGGGGTAAAGAAAATAAATATCCAAGCAGGAAGTCCTTTTGCAAGGATTTTATTCGGCGGTGGTAAGCCTATTTCAATAGAAATTTTAGGCCATGATCTGGAGGCCACAGATGCCTTAGCCTATAAACTGAAATCCGAGATAACCAAAGTTGCGGGCGTGGTGGATGTCACCGTTTCACGTGAATTAGGAAGACCAGAGCTTCAGGTGGAAGTGGATAGGCTGAAGGCTTCATCAATGGGCTTAAGTATGGCTACCATAACCGACACTCTACGTACTTATTTCTATGGTAAGACTGCAAGCAAATACCGTGAGGCAGGAGATGAATACGATATCTTTGTCCGCCTTAAAGACTCTGACCGCACTAGTATCCAAGATATCGAAAATATACCTATCACCACTGCCAGTGGAAAGACGATTAGGCTAAGCAATATAGCCAGAATTATTCACCGTACCGGTCCTATTGAAATTGAAAGGCAGAATCAGGACAGGATTATCAAAGTAGAAGCCAATATCTTCAGGCGTTCTTTGGGTGAAGTGGCTAAGGATATAAAAAACATTATTGCTAAAACAAATATTCCCCCCGATATCGTTATTAATTTAGGAAGTGACGTAGAAGAGCAGGTCAAGTCATTCCGGGATTTGTTTTTACTCTTTATCCTCGGCGGTCTTCTGGTTTATATGGTGATGGCTAGTCAGTTTGAATCTTTGCTTGATCCCTTTATCATAATGTTCTCCGTGCCCTTTGCTTTTACGGGAGTGGCTTTTGGGCTTTTCTTCGGAGGTATTACTTTAAGCATCGTATCTTTTTTAGGATTAGTAATGCTGGTGGGCATCGTGGTCAACAACGCTATTGTTCTGGTAGACTATATTAATATTTTACGCAGCCGCGGTCTCTCTATGTATGAAGCAATTACTGTTGGCGGAGCAAATAGATTGCGGCCGGTATTAATGACCACAATCACGACCTTGGCTGGCTTGCTTCCTTTAGCCATGAGTAAAGGAGAGGGTTCAGAGTTATGGCGCCCGTTAGGTATAAGCATGCTAGGAGGGCTAACGCTGTCAACTCTAATTACCCTGGTGCTTGTGCCAGTAATGTATGCAATTTTTAAAGGCAGAAGGAGAGAATAAGATGAAAATGGTTTTGATTGTTTATAATGAAGCCATAGATGAAGAGGCGATACAGGTTTTGGAAACCTGCGGTTTGAAATATTATACCAAGTGGCAGCGCGTGCTGGGTAAAGGAGCTTTGAGCGAGCCACATCTTGACACGAGCGTTTGGCCAGGAAAGAACAATGTCTTGGCAGTGGTTTGCGAGGAAGATAAAGTGAAGACGCTATTATCCTGCGTCAGAGAACTGCGCAAAAGATTGAACAGAGAAGGCATTAAAGCATTTGTGCTACCCGTAGAGGAAGTAATTTAATTCCGTTTTAGAAAATTTATTATTGAATAATCTTTTATTCTGTATTAAAATGATCTAATAAATAAGTTTTTTAAATAGTGATATGAAAAATAATTCTTTTTTAAAAAGGCTACTGTATAAGTATAAATATTTAGAGCAGGTTGAGAAAGACGGCGTTGTCTATAAAAAATACAAAAAAGTCGATCGTCTCCGTGCCTTAAAAGAGAATCTCGGCAGGTTCGTTTTTTACACAATTGTGATTTTGCTAATGCTGGCATTGGCAAATATGTTATTAACCCTGGTCAATGCGCCTCCGCGACGTCGAAGTGTTAAAGAGCAACTCACCGCTCCTTTAGCTAACCGAGTTTTAAAGTGTTAAAGAAGGCCTTGTTTTTATTGCTAGCGTTATTTTCTATAACCAGCCCCTCTTTCGGCCAGCCTATATTAGAAACAGAAAATTTTCTTTTTGCCATAGATGCTTATTTAAGGCATGATCTGGTGAGCTTCAAAAATATAGTGGATCTTGACTCAAGCAATAGCGATGATACCTCAACTTATCTGGGGATAGATTATAGTTTAGCTCTTAGTTCAGAATTTAAAGCCAATGGGCCGAAATACTATCTAAAGCTAGAAAGGAACGGTCCTTTTGATTACGATGCCCCCTTGTTCGTACACAACACCCTTATGAACTCAGGAGGGGTTATTGAGAAATATCGCCATGAAGAACTCCTGCCTCAACTAGAGGAGTTCTGGGCGGATATTCCTTTATTTGATATCCTGCGTTTTAAATCTGGCCTTTATACTTATGAAGTAGGCAATGGTTTCAGTCTGAACGGCGGTTATGAAAATTATGGTTTTAGTATTTATGGCGAACTAAACAATTTTAACTGGAGGTTTTATTATTGCCGTCCGGATGTTGTCTATAAAAATCACCTGGGACCTTATATACATCAGGAAGAGGAGCAAGGTATTAAGTATGAGCACGGTTCAAGCAATTTCTTTGCTCTAGATGCAAAGATAGAAACAGATAAATTTTCCTTTCAGCCCTATGTGGGTGTTTTGTCAGATTACACCTCAGAGGGTAAAAGGTATAATGTCTTTAGCGCGCCTATTAAGAAGGATCTCTTGGGTACTTTTGGGATCGCCTGGGGTTTAAAACAGGATAAGCTGTTCTTTAAGACGGAAATGGCGCATAATTTTGGTAAGGCTGAAAGTGCGGATGCGGCGTATAAAGATGTGTATCATGCCGGCTATCTTATCTATACCGGGTTGGATTATTATCTGGGAAAATTCACCCCATCTTTTCAGTTTCTTTTGTGTTCCGGCAATAAAGTAAATCCTGAAGCAGCCGCAGATGAAACTTTAACCAGCGGAAAGAACAGGGCCTTCAGTTATCTCTCTCCTTTAAATAAGAACCTGGGAGATTCTATCAGCAGCAGCAATTCGGATATGCGTCCTATTGTAGCCACAGGAGCTGGCTGGGGTTTAAATTACGGCATCCCTCGTCCCGGAACTTTCTATTCCTCGGATTTTGATAATTTAATTATGCCCTCTTTGGGATTTGACCTCAATATTACGGAAAAACTTTGTTTGGGTCTGTACGGGTATTATCTAAGATCTTTTGCAAAAGGTGTGGGTACGTGGAATGGAGAGGCAAAGTATTTATCTCGGGATTTAGGTAGCGAACTGGATGCATTCATTGACTACAAATTGAACAAAAACGCCACCATTAGCTTTACGGGAGGATACTTCTTTCCGGGAAGATATTACAAAGAAGAGAGGGATGATGATACTGACGGAAGCCTTTTTAGCCCTTTTGTGCGCGGTGATGGCAAGGCAGACGCTGCTTATCAGGTTGAATTATCACTAGAGCTTAGTTTTTAAAATAAGGGAGGATTTATGAAACGGCTTAGGCCTTTTTTAATTTTTATTTTTATCTTGTTTGCGGCAGGATCTTGTTTTGCGCAAGACCAAGGTCTATTGCTCGATGATTTCGAAGGTAAAATTATAGGCGGATCGGATGGCACAGTAGATTTTGGTGCTGGAGGCGGTTCAACAGTAGAAGTAGTTGCCGCAAATGATATTAAATATTCAGGCGAACAATCCCTGAAGGTAAATTATAATGCGCTCTCGGGCGGTTATATGTGGATAGCCAGAGGCTTTGAGTTGGATGCTAAAAATGCAAATTGGCTGATCAGGCCCCAAGACATAGATTGGAAGGAATACAATGCCTTTACCTTTTATATGTATGGTAGTGACACAAAGACAAAAATCTCCTTCGATATCAAAGATAACGGAAATGAGATGTGGCGTTTTATGGTGGAGGATAATTTTAAAGGTTGGAAGAGAATAATCTGTCCTTTTAATGAATTTTTTGCCAGGGGTGACTGGCAGCCGGATAATGCGGATAAAAATGCAAATTTAGATTTTCCTATCAAGAGTTTTCAGTTTGAGCCCTTGCCTGAGGCAAGTGGCACGCTCTATTTTGATGCTGTGGAGTTGGTTTCATAATAGGATATAAACACCATGCGCGTAGCAATGTATTATAATAATCATGATTTAAGAATACAACCTAGACCTTTGCCGAAGGTCGGGCCAGGTGAACTCTTAATCCGGGTTGAGGCGGCAGGCATTTGTGGTAGTGATGTCATGGAGTGGTACCGTATTGACCGGGTGCCACTCGTATTAGGCCATGAAATCGCAGGTACGGTTGAGGAACTCGGTGAGGGCCTAGAGACTTTTAAATTGGGTGACCGGGTAGTTTGTGCGCATCATGTCCCTTGTGGTAAATGTGATTATTGTTTAAAAGGCCATGAGACGGTTTGTGATACATTACGTAGGACGAATTTTGATCCCGGAGGATTTGCGGAATTTGTGCGCTTGAGCGCGATTAATGTGGAAGAAGGTACTTATCTTTTGCCGGATGAAGTATCTTTTGAAGCGGCAACCTTTGTTGAGCCGCTTGCCTGCGTCTTGCGCGGCCAGCGTCTTGCGGGTGGAGTAAAAGGTAAACGCATTTTGGTTATGGGTAGTGGCATAGCCGGCATTTTACATATTCTGCTTGCTCGGTATGCGGGAGCGGATTATATCGTAGCTACAGATGTGCTAGAATATAGGTTGGAGCAAGCCAAAAGATTTGGCGCAGACGAAACTATCCTCGCAAAGGAATATTCCTCTGATATACTGCGCAGATCAAATCAAGCAAGGCTTGCGGATTTGGTAATTGTTTCTACGGGTGCAATCCCGGCGATTAATCAGGCGCTGGAATCCGTGGAGCGGGGTGGTACGATACTTTTCTTTGCACCTACAGATAAAGATGCTGAGATTTCCCTTCCTTTTAATGAATTATTCTGGCGTACGGAGATAACCCTTACTAGTTCCTATGCGGGAAGTCCCAAAGACTATCAAGAAGCACTGGATTTGATTATAAGCGGAAAGCCTAAGGTTTCGGATATGATTACCCACCGTTTGAGTTTAAATGAAACGGGTTTAGGTTTTAAGTTGGTAGCCAAAGCAAAGGAATCCTTAAAAGTAATTATCTATCCACAGAAATAGAAAGGAGAAAATATGGACTGGGGAATGCAGAATAGGATGAGTCGGATATTTAAGGAAGACGGTCGTACGGTAATGCTGGCCGTAGATCACGGATATTTTTTAGGCCCGGTGGCCAAATTGGAAGAGCCACGTAAGACCATCGAACCATTAATTCCTTATGCAGATTCACTGATGATTACACGGGGTGTATTGCGCAATTGTATCGACGCTAAATACACTATTCCCATTGTCCTGAGGGTCTCAGGCGGCAATAGCATTGTGGGCAAAGACTTATCTGATGAAGGGATTACGGTTTCTCTGGAGGATGCCATACGGCTAAATGTCTCTGCCGTAGCCCTATCTATTTATGTAGGGAGCGACCATGAGCATCAAACCCTCATAAACCTGGCCAATCTTATTAATGAAGCGCAGACCTATGGAATTCCTGTATTGGCAGTTACTGCCGTAGGTAAAGAATTAGAAAAACGCGATTGCCGTTATCTTTCTTTGTCCTCTCGGATTGCTGGGGAATTAGGTGCACATATGGTAAAGACCTACTATTGTGAAGACTTTGAAAAGGTGGTTAAGTCCTGTCCGGTTCCGATAGTTATTGCGGGTGGACCGAAATTAAAAAGCGAAGAGGATGCCCTAGAAATAGCTTATAATGCCCTCGTCTGTGGCGCCAAGGGCGTAGATATGGGCAGAAATATCTGGCAGTCGCATTGGCCGGTGGCAATGATAAGTGCTATCCGCAGCATTGTCCACGAAAAAGCATCGCTTAAGAAAGCCACGGATTTGTTTAATAGCTTGAAAAACAAAACCTAGCCCGTTTCTCCCAACCCCCATCTTCTCAATAAGTTTTGTTCCTGATAAAATTCTTCTTGACAGAGGCCGTTTTTTTAGTAAAATTAAAATAGTAAAATTTTACTATATTTTTTAACCAAATTAGCCTTATGCCTGATAAAACAGGGGTCTTAAAAAAGGAAATCGTTGCTATTGGCAGGGAATTATACGCTTTGCGCCTGGTTTCTGGCCGGGCCGGTAATTTGAGTGCAAGATTAGATAAAAACCATATCCTTATCACAGTTACCGGCACCTGCCTCGGTGCCTTAAAATACAGCGACCTCATAAAGGCCGATCTAAATAAAGAGAGCGAGACCAAAATTAAACGCGCCAGTAGCGAATTTCCTCTCCACAGGTTGATTTATAAAAATTTTCCCGCCAAAGTTGCAATCCACTGCCACCCTCCTTTAACCAATGCCTATTTTGCCATTTATCCTAAGCTTAAAAATTTGACTTATGAATCGAAATTGTATTTAAAAAGAGTCCCCGTAGTAGAACAAAAAGGCCTGACCATGACCCAGCCAAAATTGGTAATAGGGGCTTTAAAGACCAGCAATCTGGTAATTGTAAGAAATCACGGCGTGGTTTGTATCGGAGATGATTTTAAAGAGGCCTTATATTTAATTGAAGTTTTAGAAGAATCAGTCAAAGTAGCTGCGCTGGCCAGGTTATTCAAGAAAAAGGGCTGCGATGACCTGGATAAGGCACTTAAGATGAGCCTAAATCCCAAGAAATAATTTATGGACGTTGCCCAACTCTTAGAGAATCTTTCCCAAAAACAACCCGATAAACCCGCTATCATCTTTAAAGGTCAAGTTGTCACCTTTCGTCAATTAAGGGATGCCTCTTTCCGGTTCGCCAACAGTCTTATTGGTTTAGGCATAAAACCGGGTGATAAGGTTGCCGTATACCTTCCTAACTGGCCAGAGTATGTTTATAGTTATTTGGCTTGCTGGTGTTGCGGGGCAACTACTGTACCATTAGATTTTATGTTGACTGAAGATGAGCTGGTATCGTGCTTATCCCATTCAGAAGCAAAGTTGTTTATTGCTAAGTCTAAAGCTAATATTTCATTAGCAGCGATTAAAGAAAAATGCCCTGCCTTAAAGGAAATTATCACCTGTCATGACAAGCTGGATAATTTTCTTTACTTTGAAGAGTTAGTGGAAAAAGGAAAAAATAAGGCTCCCGCAATAAAAATAGAGGACAAAGACTATGCGATTATTTTCTATACCTCGGGAAGCACAGGTAAACCCAAAGGGGTTTTGGTAAATTATTTACAGTTAGGCGCACCCCCTAAGTCAATGGAATTTTTTGTGGATTTAAACGAGAAGGATATTATCTTGTGTGCTCTGCCGCTTTCGCATCTGGGAGGTTTGGTTTATCTTCAAAATAGCATTACTTACGGAATTACTGTGGTTTTGATGGAACGTTTTATTCCGATAGAATTCTTGAAGAATATTCACGATTACAAAGTTACTTGTTTTTGGCTGGTACCTTCAATGTACTACGCCATTTTACAATTAAAGGAATTTGAAAGCCTGGATTTGTCGAGCCTGCGTTGGATAGTTACCTTCGGAGCCTCAAGTTCTCCTGATGCCCTGCGTAGATTTCACCGCTATTGCCCAAAGGCACACCTGATGAATGGGTGGGGCTTGACCGAAACCAATGCCCCTACAGCAGTTATTCCGATGGGTTCTGGTAAGATTGAGAGCGTGGGCAGGCCTGCTCCGTGGATAGAGATTAAGATATTCGACGATAATGATAAAGAAGCGCTTCAAGGGGGGATCGGAGAAATAGTGGTTAAAAGCTGGGTGGTAACTGACGGTTATTATAAAGATTTAGAGGCGACCCATCAGGCTATACGCAACGGTTGGTTTCATACGGGAGACTTGGGAAGATTTGATGCTGAAGGTTACCTCTACATTGTGGGCAGAAAGAAAGAAATGATTAAGGTGGGGGGAGAAATTGTTTTTGAGCCTGAGGTAGAGGCAGCGCTTCATAAGAATCCAGGTGTTTCCGAGGTAGCTGTTGTTGGCGTACCGGATAAATTAAGAGGTGAAGTGCCTAAGGCCTTCGTGGTTTTAAAAGAAGGTAGTAAGGCCAGCGCAGAAGACCTGCGTTTCTTTTCTCGTCAGCACCTGGCGCACTTTAAAATTCCCCATTATTTTGAATTTGTAAAAGAGCTTCCTAAAAATAGGGCAGGTAAAATTGATAAAGAAAGATTAAGGAGAGATTCTCTGTAGAATGAAGAAGTTTATTTCTTGGTTTAGTCACGGTTTAATCAGATACAGGTACGGTTTTTTAAGCATTTGTCTTATAGTAAGCTTGTTCTTTGGGTATCAACTAAAAAATCTCTCCTTCAACACGAACCTCGGTGATTTTTATCCTTTAAGGCACCCTTATCTTACTATCCAAAACAAGCTGATTGAAATTTTTGGAGGCTTAAACCAAGTCTCCATTGCCATTGAAGTTAAAAAGGGAATCATTCTGAATCCCGTAACTTTGGATAAAGTCTGGCAGATTACCAATGATTTGTATCTGACCGAAGGGATAAATGCTGGACGGGTGGTATCGCTTTCCGCCAGAAAAGTAAAACACGTAGAGGCAAACGAAGAAGGTTTTAAAACCGAATGGCTGATGCATGACCCGCCAAAAACCGCGCAAGAAATAGAAATCCTTAAAACACGCATCGTTAGAAACCCGCTTGTATATGGCGTGATTGTTTCCAGGGATTTTAAATCCAGCCTCATCCAGGCGGATTTTGAATCAAACGTTTCTATAAAGAAGATATTTGAAGTTTTACAAGGCATAAAAAATAAATACGAAGACGATAATCACTCCATCTATATTTCAGGGCAGCCGGTTTTAGAGGGCTGGTTGGATTATTATTTGCCGAAAATGGCCAGTCTTTTCATTTTCACTGTGTTAGCGATGTCTTTAGTTTTATTTAATGCCTTTAAATCCAAACGCGGGGTGCTCCTGCCTTTATTGTCCGCTTTTATGGCTACTCTCTGGGGATTAGGCATGACTGCAATGCTCGGCTATAAACTCACGCCCTCAACGGTCCTGGCGCCCTTTCTGGTATTTGCCTTGGGCGTAAGCCATGCCGTGCAGTTCATCAAGCGTTATTATGAATACATGAGTAAGCATAAACGTAATTCTAAGGTAGCGGCCATTAAAATTACCCGCAATTTATTTGTTCCTGCATTTACAGGATTGCTTACCGACGGCATTGCGCCCTTTACCTTATTTTTTGTCCCCCTGGGGATGGTAAAAAGTCTTGCCGTAGGGATTGGCTTTGGAATATTAAGTATTTTTTTCAGCACAGTTATTCTAGTGCCAAATTTGCTTTCTTTTATGAAACCCCCTAAACGCTTAGAGGTGCTTAAAGAAGAAAGGACCTCGCTTACTAACAGGGTATTGGCTAGTTTTGCAAATTTAGCCGTAAAAAAGCGTTCTCGCCGGCTGGTTATTACCGTATTTTTTGTTTTAACATTAATTTCTGTCTGGGGAACAAGTCAATTGGTGGTAGGCGATAAAAAGCCCGGCACTTCCTTGCTTTATAGCGAAAGTGATTATAACAGGGCAGAAAAATTTATTAGTGCGAATTTTTCCACTTCTGACCCCTACTATGTATTCGTAGAAGGAAAAAGCCAGGATGCAATCTTAGAGCCTGAAGTCCTTAAAGAAATGGATAGCCTGCAGCGTTGCTTAGAGAGAGGCGCAAAAGGCGTGGGCAGGACGCTTTCCCTTGTGGAATACATGAAGGGTATGAATATGGCAATGTTTGAGGGCAGGCGCGAGGAATTCGTAATCCCCGATAACGATAGAACAATCGCAGAGTACATGTTCTTGTATTCTTTGACCGGATTCCCGGGAGATTTTGACCCCGTAGTCAATTCCAATTATCAATCCGCCAATATCAAAGTAGACCTTATAGACCATAAGGCATCGACGATAAATGAGGTGCTTGATAAGACCGAGACCTGGATTAAGACAAACCACAAGGCCAAGGACGTCGAGTTCCGTTATGCAGGAGGCACTATTGGCATGCTGGCTGCGGTAAACCAGACAGTCAAGCCGATGTTGAGCGCCAATTCCGTAGGGACTGCGTCGTTGGTGCTGCTGTGCCTTATGGTGGCATACGGTTGGATATTAGGCTTGACAGTTTTATTCCTCCCTTTGATATTCAGGACTACGCTTATGTTAGGAATCCTGGGGTTTCTAAAGGTCGGCCTTACTGCAGAAATAATCCCTGTAATTGCTTTAGGAATAGGGTTCGGGGATGATTTTGGCATATATATTGTGTCACGGGTTATGGATGAGCTAAAAGAAGGAGGTGGTACATTAAAAGAAGCCTTAATTGAGGCAATGTCTACTTCAGGTAAGGCTGTATTTTTTACCGGGCTTAGTCTAACCATCGGGATAGCAACCTGGATATTTTCTCCCATTCTTATGCAGGCCAGATT
>Ga0315274_10008237_pt1:7500-15104 | contig 15104 bp, 8 predicted proteins | sample YL17G02_20_MG_FD_203700 | JGI IMG/M metagenome (GOLD analysis project Ga0315274, IMG submission 203700) | Sediment microbial communities from Yellowstone Lake, YNP, Wyoming, USA - YL17G02_20 | ecosystem: Environmental > Aquatic > Freshwater > Lake > Sediment | place: USA: Wyoming... | reverse complement strand
CTCATAGGACTCCAGCGACGTCTGGGTGTCTTGGCGCGTGATCACGACCCCTTTGATATTGTCCTTGGGTCGGTTAGGGACATTCACATTCAGGAACATTCCAGGCTTTAAACGTTTTTCTTTCATCTCCAGGACCAGGGATACGATAAAGTCGGCGGCCGGGCCGTAATCCATGGTTTTGCCGCTCTCCAACGAAACCGCCACCGCAGGGATGCCCTTGATGGCCGCTTCCCGGGAGCAGGCCACCGTCGCGGAATAGAATGAAACGACTCCCATATTCTCTCCCCTGTTGATTCCAGAGACGACAAGGTCCGGCTTTTCGGCAAGCAGAGACTCAAGGGCTAGCCGGACGCAGGTGGCCGGCAGGGCTTTTATGGCGTACCACTTAGACCCGTTTCTCTCCGACTCCGAAATCATGATCGGATCCTGGTAGGTGATTCCATGGCTGACGCTGCTGTAGTTTTGGGCCGGGGCGGCGATCGTGACCGATGCGATGGAAGAGAGTTTCTCGAACAGGGCGGCGATCCCGGGCGCATCGATGCCGTCATCGTTGGAGATCAGGATTTTAAACGACGATTGGCCGAAAAGATATCCGTCGGCGATAAAAAAGAAGATGAGAATGAGTGCCAAACCCCCTAAAACCTGAATTCTTCGTTTCATGATTTCCTCCTTTTATTCCGCCTCACGGAGACGCCCAAAACTTGGGCAAACTCTGTCAGCCTTTTAACTTTCAGCAACTTATGAAAAGAGACGGCGACTTTTCCACAACCTTATCCACAACTTTTGTGGAAAAGGATCTATCTGTATACTCTGTCTCCGACATTGAACGAACGTTTAAGCGCACCTCTATTATAAAGAAAAATAGGAATGAAACCTATCTTTCGCGAGATCGAGGTTGGCATCCCTTTTTCCGTGAAATCTGAATCTTGTGGGCGGCACGGTCTGTTCCCGGCCGTCCGGAGCTTGTGGTGACGGGTGGGGAGGAAGCATGAAAGAAGACTTTTAGTTAAGACCTATAGTCCTACCCTCCTCGGCCAATCAAGGGGGTGAGCAGAAAGGTCGACGGGGACGTGCCGCGACAGAATCGATTGCTCGATTCAAGGACAGATCGATGATCGCGAAAGTAAGCTATTTTTTGCTCTTGACGTATTTGTCGAACCACTCGAACATCTCGGCCAGGACGTGAAGCACAGATTCCCGGGCGCTGTAACCGTGGCTTTCGTAGGGAAGCATGACCAGACGGGCCGTAGCGCCGAATCCCTTGAGCGCTGCGAATAGCCTTTCGGACTGGATCGGGAACGTCCCGGAATTGTTGTCGGCTTCGCCGTGGATCATGAGGATCGGCGTTTTGACCTGATTGGCGAACATGAACGGCGACATATTGATGTACGTGTCACGCGCGTCCCAAAGCGTCCGGCGTTCGCTCTGAAAGCCGAACGGCGTGAGCGTCCGGTTGTAAGCGCCGCTTCTGGCGATCCCGGCCGCAAACAAGTCGCACCGGGCAAGCAGGTTGGCGGTCATGAAGGCGCCGTAGCTATGGCCGCCGACGCCGACCCGATTCCTGTCTCCGACGCCCATCTGGTCCAGCTTGTCGATGGCGGCCTTGGCGTTGGCCACGATTTGCTTGACGAATGTATCATTCATAGTCTTGGGGTCGCCGATGACCGGCATGGTGGCGCTATCGAGCACGGCATAGCCCTGGGTGACGAAGAAGAGCTGCGAGGTGCCGCGGAAAAACGTGAACCGGTTCTCCGAGCCCCGGACCTGGCCGGCCGTTCCGGCGTCGCTGTACTCGAGGGGGTACGCCCAGATGACGACGGGCAGGCGTTGGCCTTCTTTATAATCAGGGGGAAGATAGAGGGTTCCCGAGAGGTCCACGCCGTCGTCCCGTTTGTATTTGATCAGCTCTTTTCTCATCTTGGTGAGCTGTGGGGCCGGGTCCTTGAAATCGGTCAGGGCCTGCTTTTTCTTCGTCTTGAGGTCGAGAATGTAATAATTCGGGGGCTCGGTCTTGGATTCGGAGTTGATGATGATCCGGTCCCGGGACATCCCGTCGAAGTCGACAAACGTATCGTAGGTGGGATCGGCGCACTGGAACAAGCGCTCCTTTTTCATCGTCTTGATGTCTATCCTATCCAAGAATGGATGGTCGCCCTTAGGTGAGGCGCCGGAGCCGGAGAGATAGATCCAGTCCTTGTCCTGAAGGACCAGGCGGTCTCCCGCCTTGGTTGTGGTGATGACGGGCCTGCCCGGATCGTTATATTGGTCCTGGGTGCTGAGATCGAAGATCAAACGAGGGGGTGTCTGGGGATGATCGATATCGACCAAATGGGTCGTTCTCCACCTCTTTTTCCAGTTGGATTCCGAGGCGAAGGCCAAGCCCGGCGTTTGGAACCAGGTCATTCCGGCGTAGCGGTGCTGGAGTTTGAGGACTTCCTTGGCATCGGAGGAAAAAGGCGCGGCGAGCACCATGACTTTATCCCGGAAAGGAACTTCTTTTTCAGGGTCGCCGCCGTCGAGCGCTTCGACCCACAACAACGTGGCCGGCTTCAGCGGCTGCCAATCCACGCTCCGCGGCCCGGTCGGAACCCCGTTCATGGGTATGTCTTCGCTGGGGGGAAAGTCGGCGATGACTTTGACCAGCTCTCCTGCCTTGTTCCAGACCTCATAAGAATGGGCGAATCCCGAGTAGGGGAGGCTGTAGGAATAGGGTTTTTTAATCCGCGTGACGAGCAGAAAATTCCCGTCGGGAGAGGGCGCATTGTCGGCATAGATGCCGGGAGCGCCGATTTTGCGGCTTTGACCGGTTGTGACGTCGACCTCGACGAGTTGGGATGTCGCGTAATAATCAAACAGCTTTTCGTCGTAAGGGTTTTTGAGGAGGTCTTGGTAGGTTGCGACTTTCGTCGATTTCCCCGTGGCTTCTTGAATGTTGGGGCCGATGGGAACACGCGGCGCTTCAGGCTCTTTGCTCCGGCCGTCCGGGATCATGTTGACAAGGACGGTGCGGTGATCCGGCATCCAGACGATCCCCGAGCCGACCACTAGGCTTAGGGTTGGGGAGGTAAGGCCTTTGGCCTGAGCGGAGACGATGTCGAGGGCCCAGAGTTCGACACCATTTTCTAGATAGCGAGGGAAGACCGCCCATCGTCCGTCGGCCGACCACTCAGGCGACCCAAACTTGAAACCGGCGGGCAGCGCGATTTTCTTCGTTGTCCCGTCCTTGATCTTTTTGAGGGTCAGGCTTGTGTTGAAAGACAACACCTGGCGGCTGTTGTTCCTCGGCGTCATTCGGATCCCGGCGATGCGGTCCATGGGCTGGGAAACATAGGCGATCGAGGGCATGGTTTCGTATTCGATGAGGAGCATCAAGTCGCGGGCGGGGCTTATCGAAACGCGCGGCGTCGGCGGCGCGTCGAGAATGGCGATGACTTCCTTGGGCGGAAGCTTATAGGGCTCCTGGGCAAAACCGCCGAAACTCAGGAGCACAATCAGGGCCAAAGAAAAGGTCAAGGCGCGTTTGTTCATAATTCCTCCTTCCATCAAGGCCTGTCGTCAAAGTAGTTCTTTTATATCTCAAATCCGGCTGCGATTTCAATCGGAAATCGTGGGATCGGTCACGGCCGTGCCCCCCACCATTTTGTTCCAAAGATTTTTTGACAGAATATCAAATCGAAAATATAATCATGTCTTGGTCCTGGATCATGCGGCTTGTTTTCCAGGAACGGAGGAATCATGCGTTCTAAACTCATCCCGAAATCTCGTCTATCCCATTTTACTTTGGGCGGGTTGATCATCGCTTGCCTGATGATGGGGTGCGCGAAAAAGCCCGCGCCGGCCAGCCTCGTCCTCCTTAACGGCGAAATCTATACAGTCAATCCGGTGTTCCCGGAAGCCAGGGCCCTGGTCATCACCGGCAACACGATCACGGCCGTCTGCAAAAAGGATCGGGAGGCCAAAAAATATATCGGTGAAAAAACAAAGGTCGTCGACCTCGGCGGCAAGTTTGTCCTGCCCGGCATGATCGACGGCCATGTCCATTTCGCGGCTGCCGGCGCCCTGATCAACGGCGCGAACCTGATGACCGTGTCGGATGAGGAAGGCCTCCGTAAAGAAATCCAGAGAGTCGTCAACCTGCTGGACGATGGAGAATGGATTACGGAAGGGCTGTGGGGCGCCTATGAAGAGTGGGCCTTGGGAGATGCCGGCCTGTCGGCGAAGGAAAAGAAGGCTCCCTGGCGGCCGAACCGCCGGATGATCGACGATATCGCGCCCAACCATCCCTGCTTTCTCTGCCGGTTTGACTACAAGGAGTGGCTGGCGAACACGGCTGCGCTCAAGGAAGCCGGGTTGGATAAAAAGAAGCCGGCCGGCATGGAAATCGGACCGGACGGCGAGCCGACCGGGATCATTTTCCGGCCTTCCCAGGCGTTTGATGTCCTGTCCAAAGCCCGAAAGCCGAAGTCTCCTGAGCGCGAGCTCGACGAAAGCCGCGCCGCCCTCCAGGCGCTCAGGGAAGCGGGGATCACCGAGATCCACGATATCGCCAGGCCTGACCAAACCCGGCGCTTCATCGAGCTCGAAGATAACAAAGAGCTGACCTGCCGCGTCTGGCTCAGGCCGGATCTATCTCTCGGCGCCAAGCTGAAGGAGGAAGGCTTGGCCATGGGGCTTCATCCGAAAACAAAACAAAAGAGCTCCTGGCTCCGCACCGGCGCCCTGAAGGGCTACATCGACGGCATCATGGGAACGCACGGAGCCCTGTTCTTCGAGCCGTACAGCGACCAGCCCCAGAATTACGGCCACTGGCGCGTTCATACGTCGGACGACCCAGAGCTGAAGATCGGCAACATGGAAAAAATGCATAACCTCATAAAGGCGGGGCTGGCGGCGGGGTTTGTTCCGAACATCCATGCCATCGGCGACCGCGGCGTCGCGGAAATGCTCGATCTTTATGAGCGGCTGAAACGGGAGATGGGCATTGATTTGAGGGGTTTCCGGGTCATCCACGCCCAGGTCATCCGGCCCCAGGATTTTCCTCGCTTTAAAGCCTTGAATGTGATTGCGGAGGTCAACCCTTATCATATTTCCGATGACATGCGCTGGATGGAAGAGAGGATCGGCCATGAGCGCTGCAAAGGTGCCTACGCCTTCAAATCTCTCCTGGACAACGGCGCCCGCCTCAGCTTCGGTTCGGACTGGCCCGGAACGAGTGCCGCCCTGTATCATATGCATCCAAAATATTTGATCTATTCCGCCGTCACCAGGAAGACTTTGAAGGGAACGCCCGACGGGGGCTGGTTTCCGGAGCAAAAAATTTCCGTCGCGGAAGCCATCAAGGCCTATACGATCAACAACGCCTACGCCGCTTTTGAAGATAATATCCGGGGCTCTCTGGAAGCGGGGAAGCTGGCGGATATGACGATTTTCGACCGCAACCTTCTCCGGATCGCGCCCGAGGATATTCTCAGGGCCGAGGTCCTGTACACGATCGTTGACGGCAAAGTCGTGTTTCAAAAGAAATCGTAGCCTCAAACCCGCGTCGTCTTGATCCGCCCGGTTATGGCCACGGTGATCTTGTATTTGCCCCACGAATTGCCCACCGTGATTGTGGCCAGTCCTGAAGTCATCCCGTCCGGCGTAAACAGGGGCGCATTGTTGGCCTCGACCTTGACTCCTTCCAAGAAGTGCTTTTCCTTAGGCATCCAGATGCCGAGGCCCTCGTCATATTTTTCTAGGGCATAGCTTCCGGAGTAGAGTTTCACCCGTATCGAGACGCCTTCGAAGATGGATTTGAACTTGGCCGATTGAAGGGCGGAGCCGAGTTCCCAAACGGCCTTTTCAAGCCTGTATTTGGGGGCAAGGTTAAGGAATGAAGTCGCGGCCAGATAGATCAGCATGGCCAGGACCGCGAGCGAGACGACCATCTCCAAAAGAGTGAATCCCTTTCTCATTTAGTACTCATTCCATTAGTACTCATTCCATTGAACCGCTCTAAGGCCGAGGATGAACAAGAGGGGAACGGCCGTGACCGGAGAATTTTGAGGCTTCAAGCCGTAGCTGAGAAACCGTTCGTCAGGCGCGATCTTCAATATGTTGTCATTCGTTTTCAAGTCCGAGGTCTGGAGTCCGCCGATCAGGAGGGCTGTTTTACGGCCACCCTCGATCGAGAATCCGTCCTTGGCCGTAATCGTCGCCTGAATTTTCAAGTTTTGCGGGGCGTTCGCATCAATGATGATCTTTCCGTCCCTGTCCTCATCGGACCAGAAATCCTTGCCTGTGGAATAAACGATCAGCTGCGACGTCTGATCTTTGACATAGGGAATCCCGTTCTGCCATTTCAGCCCTTGATGGATGAGGGATGAGGACAGCACGGCCCGGTCCGAAGAAACGATCGTCAGGGAAACGCCTCGGAGAATGCTCGGGATTTCTTCATTCCGGACAAGGACGGCCTGTCCCGAGGAGTCGAGGAGCCCGCCTCCTAAAGAATTGATCCTGCCGTTGACCATGATGATTCCCAGGGGGACAAGGTCGTAGGACAAAGTGCCTTCGGGCGAGAAAAACTGGGTTCGGCTTTGCTCCGGACTGTACTTCAGAACCCACGTATCCGCGTCTAGGCGAAATGAGATGACCTGAAATCCGGACTCGACCGCCAGGACCATCTCGTCGACATCCCCATGGACATAAACGCCCCCGAGCCCCAAATCATTTTTGATCAGATAAACGCCATCGGGAATCGGGATGCCCGCCGGCTCCAGGCCTAAAGCGGCGCGGAGTTCAGCCGTGGACAGCTTCTCGGGCGAAAAAATTTTAATGTTCAGGGCCCTGTTCAAAAGAAGGCCGGGATCGTCCGGGATGAGCGGAAGGCCAGAGGCGCTGATTTGGGGAATAACCTGATTTGTCGAAAGCGGCAAGAAGACCAGGTTCTGGCTCTCCTTGAGGTTTGAAATCCGGGAGGAATCCAGGTTTTGAGTGATGAGAAAGGGAAAATAGGCCAGAGGGATATAGCCGGCCAAGCTCTTCAGGGAAACTTCACACGAAGATCTTCTTTTCCAGGCGGCATTTTTTAAGCTTCCCGCGGACTCGATCTCGCCCCGGTTCTCGGTCAGGAAATAGGTCGCGTCTTCCATGAATTGACTCTGTGTAAATTGGGTCGAACACGACCAAGCTTGCCCGCCCCAGGTCTCCCGGATTTCGACCGGGAAATTGATCCCCAGGGCTTCTTCCATGGCCCTCAAGCCGCCGCCGCGGGCATCTTCCCTGAGCTCTTGGTAAGAGTCCTCCGAAAGTATCGCCGGAGAATAGTTTGCTGAAATGAGTCCTGCCAGGCGGCCGAAACCCTGTTTGACTCCGTTCTCCGAAGAAAAATCCATGAGGGTGATGTTTTTTTTGTTCGCGCTCATTTTAAGATAGGCCTGGGTGAGATAGAGAAGGCCCAGCCCCAGTGTTGAAAAGACAAAGAAGATGAAAACGGATATAAGCGTCATCGAACCCCTATCTTGTTTTCCTTTACATCTCATGGGATTTCCCCAGGGCTACGTTTTTCAGAAGCACGGAGATTTCGTGGGTTTTCTCCGGTTCTTTTTCGAAGCCGATCTGGACTT
>Ga0315274_10008237_pt1:0-2500 | contig 15104 bp, 8 predicted proteins | sample YL17G02_20_MG_FD_203700 | JGI IMG/M metagenome (GOLD analysis project Ga0315274, IMG submission 203700) | Sediment microbial communities from Yellowstone Lake, YNP, Wyoming, USA - YL17G02_20 | ecosystem: Environmental > Aquatic > Freshwater > Lake > Sediment | place: USA: Wyoming... | reverse complement strand
GCCGTGGCGTAAGCCATGGTGGACTTGTTAGAAGAGACCCTGCCGGCATTAGTAGCGATAACTGCTGTAGAAACCAGCAGCGCCGAAAATCTAAGGTTTCCTGGGGAAGGTCAGTCCGCCCAGGGTTAGTCGGAACCTAAGGCGAGGCCGAATGGCGTAGCCGATGGACAGCAGGTCAACATTCCTGCACCACCTGAGAAGCGTTACCACTGATGGGGGGACGCAGAAGGATAAGCATACGCACGATTGGAAATGTGCGGTCGCCAGGTAGAGGGAGCCTCTTGGCAAATCCGGAGGCTCTTAACCTCGAGCGCGGCGAGGAAGTTTGGCTTCGGCCTTACCAACTTGCTGACTCCAAACTGCCTAGAAAATCCTCTAAGGAGTTTTTCAGGTGTCCGTACCGGAAACCGACACAGGTAGATAAGGAGAGAATCCTAAGGCGCACGTGTGAGCCCTCTTTTAGGAACTCGGCAATCTAACCTCGTAACTTCGGGACAAGAGGTGCCTCGTTAGTGTCGTAGCCTGTATCCACAGGTGAGGCATGAGGAGGCCGCAGAGAAATGGCTCAAGCGACTGTTTAGTAAAAACACAGGACTCTGCAAAGACATAAAATCGATGTATAGGGTCTGACGCCTGCCCGGTGCTGGAAGGTTAAGGAGAGAGGTCAGCCGCAAGGCGAAGCTTTGAACCGAAGCCCCAGTAAACGGCGGCCGTAACTATAACGGTCCTAAGGTAGCGAAATTCCTTGTCGGGTAAGTTCCGACCCGCACGAAAGGCGTAACGACTTGAGCGCTGTCTTAAAGAGGGGCACGGCGAAATTGTGGTACCGGTGAAGACGCCGGTTACCTGCCGCTGGACGGAAAGACCCCGGCACCTTAACTGCACCCTAGCATTGGATTTTGGGATCGTATGCGCAGCATAGGTGGGAGACTTTGAAGTTCTGGCTCCGGCCAGGATGGAGTCAACGGTGAGATACCACTCTTACTATTCTGAGATTCTAACCTACCTCCCTCATCGGGAGGGGGGACAGTGTTAGGCGGGTAGTTTAACTGGGGCGGTTGCCTCCCAAAATGTAACGGAGGCGCCCTAAGGTTCCCTCAGGCTGTTTGGAAATCAGCCGTAGAGCGCAAAGGCATAAGGGAGCTTGACTGCGAGAGAGACATCTCAAGCAGGGAGGAAACTCGGGCTTAGTGATCCGGTGGTCCTGTATGGAAGGGCCATCGCTCAACGGATAAAAGGTACGCCGGGGATAACAGGCTAATAGTCTCCAAGAGCTCATATCGACGAGACTGTTTGGCACCTCGATGTCGGCTCATCGCATCCTGGGGCTGAAGCGGGTCCCAAGGGTCCGGCTGTTCGCCGGTTAAAGCGGTACGTGAGCTGGGTTTAGAACGTCGCGAGACAGTTCGGTCCCTATCCACGGTAGGCGCAGGAGATTTGAGGGGGGCGGTTCCTAGTACGAAAGGACCGGAACGGACGAACCTCTGGTGTGCCAGTTGTTCCGCCAGGAGCATCGCTGGGTAGCTATGTTCGGAAGTGATAACCGCTGAAAGCATATAAGCGGGAAGCACGCCCCAAGATTAGATCTCCCTCCCGCAAGGGCTGAAGGTCACTCGTAGACTACGAGTTTGATAGGCTGGATGTGTAAGTCCGGTAACGGATTAAGCTTACCAGTACTAATAGACCGTGAGGCTTGACCATAAAGTTTATTCAGGCAAAAAATGCGTAAAGAGACATTCGGGGACATGTTCCAAAATCTCCGGATTTTGGTGCGTGTCCCCAGGAATGTCTGATCATGTCATTCGATTGCGGATTAGATTATAATCCCGGCAACCATGACGAAGGGGAAACGCCCGTTCCCATTCCGAACACGGAAGCTAAGCCCTTAGGTGCCGATGGTACTGCTCGGGGCACCGAGTGGGAGAGTAGGACGTTGCCGGGTTTTTTATTTTACAAGCTATCAAACTAACGGAAAGAATAAAGGAATGGGGGGCACGGGCCCTGATCGGTCATACTCCTCTCCTTTATTTGGATCACAATTTTATGGGAAATTCGGGCCATGCCAGCCCGGATCATCCCGACGTCAAAGGAGACGAGTATGAACATCTATGTAGGCAATTTATCCAGGGACGTTTCTGAGTCCGATCTCAAGGAAGCCTTCCAGGCTTACGGCGAGGTCCAGAGCGCGGCGATCATCAAAGAGAAGTTCACGGGCGAGTCCCGGGGATTCGGTTTTGTTGAAATGTCGAACAAGGAAGAGGCCGATAAGGCCATCGCCGGCCTGAACGGCAAAGAGCTGAAGGGCCGCAACCTGACGATCAACGAAGCCCGTCCGCGGACGGACGACCGGAAGCGCAGCGGCGGTTTCGGCGGCGGCCGGGGCGGCAGTGGACGCGGCGGCGGATTCGGCGGCGGCCGCCGGTTCTGATTCGCCAGCTCATAAGCTAAAAACTCACAAAACCAGGGCAGATTTCAACGGGAGTTGAAGTCTGCTCTTTTT
>Ga0315274_10008236_pt1 | contig 15105 bp, 18 predicted proteins | sample YL17G02_20_MG_FD_203700 | JGI IMG/M metagenome (GOLD analysis project Ga0315274, IMG submission 203700) | Sediment microbial communities from Yellowstone Lake, YNP, Wyoming, USA - YL17G02_20 | ecosystem: Environmental > Aquatic > Freshwater > Lake > Sediment | place: USA: Wyoming | collected... | reverse complement strand
GCGTACGGGTCGCCGGGGTGGGGCGGGTACGGGGCCGCGGGGGCGGTGTATCCATACCCCGGGGGCGGCAGCGCGTGCGCGGGCGGCGGCGCGCCATGCGGGGGATGGCGCTGCTCCTCGTACGAGGGCGCGTACCCGGCGTGTTGCTGAGGCGGCGGCGGGTGGTGGTGGTGGTGCGGGGGGTGGTGCTGGGAGGCAGAGGAAGGACGAGGGTCGGCCGGCGCGACGCCCGCGACCGCGCCCGCGCCCCACTCGCGGTGCCTGGCGCGTCACGATACGCGCCGCTCGATCCACGCCGGCGCGCGCGGGCGCGGCACCCAGGGATGCGCGCAGCCCTTCCCACCTGCGGCGCTGGCGGCGCGCCGTACGGCGCCTGCCCTCCAGGCGGCCCGTAGTAGGCCATGCCGTCCCGCGGCGTGGGGCGCCGCCGGCCGCGCGCCGCGCGACGCTGTGCGCGGGCGGTGCCGCCCGGCGTCGCCACTGCCCCGCGCCCCACCCCGGCGCGCGCGGCCGCCCGACACCGCTCCACAGCCCCTCCTGCCCGCCCGCCACCGCGGCGCCCGCCGCGATGCCGCGCGTCGACATCTGGGACGTCGCCGCCGCGCGCGACGCGCCGCCCGTCGACGCCGGCTTTGAGCAGGGCACGTTTGAGGCCAAGTGAGAGAGAAGAGGGGTCGTGGCGGGTCGGGGGCGGGCGGCGGCAGCGCAGCCCGCGTGGCCAGCCGACGCGCGCGCCCCTTTCGCCTCCCTCAGATTCACGCTCGGCCGCTCCCTCGGCAAGGGCGGCTTTGGCACGGTGCGCGAGCGTGGTCGGGCGTCGGGGTGGGAGGGTGCGGGCGGCGCCGCACCCCCGCAAACCGACCCCCCCGCCCCTCGCCAGGTTCGCGTCGCGACCGAGGCCGCGACCGGCGTCGAATTTGCCTGCAAATCCATCGCCAAGCGGCTGGACGTCCCCGACCTCTCCCCCGCGCGCCAGGCGGCCCATTTGGACAACGTGAAGCGGGAGGTCGGCGTCCTCAAAGCGCTGCGCGGCACGCTCAACGTCGTCGCCCTGCGCGGCGCCTATGAAGACGCCACCCACGTCCACATCGTCATGGAGCTGTGCAACGGGGGGGAGCTGCTGCACGCGGCGGCGTCGCGGCCGCACTACGGCGAGGCGACCGTCGCGTCCTTTTTGCGCGCGGTCCTTCGCACGCTCACCCAGTGCCACGCCCGCCACATCCTGCACCGCGACGTCAAGCCCGGCAACTTCATGCTCCTGTCGGACGACCCCGCGGCGCCGCTCAAGGCGATCGATTTCGGGCTGGCCGCGTTCTTCGACCCGGCCGCCCTCCCGCGCACCGACCTCGGCCTCGAGGGCACGCCCTGGTTCATGGCGCCCGAGGCCCTGGCCTCCAAGTGGGGGCCCCCGGCGGACGTGTGGGCGGCGGGCGTCATGTGCTACCAGCTGCTGTGAGGAGGGGGCGAGGGGGCGAGGCGGGAGGCCGGCGGCGCGGCGCGCGCGCGCCGCCCACCCCGCGCCCCGCCTCTTCAGCTCCGGCCGGCTCCCCTTTGACGACCGCAAAAACCCGGCCGCCCCCGCGCTCTCCCTCGTGTGGAAAGCCATCCTCACGGACGCGCCGTCCTTCAAAGGGGGGACGTGGGCAGAGATTTCCGACGCCGCCAAATCTTTCGTCTCGTCCCTCCTGTCCAAAGACCCGGCCGCCCGCCCCACCGCGGCCGCCGCCCTGGCCCACCCCTGGCTGGCCGGCGACGTCGGGGACCGGGCGACCGGGCGCCCGCTGCGCGGGTCGGTGGTGCAGCGGCTGCAGCGCTTTGGCGCGACGCACCCCCTCAAGCGCACCATATTTGAGCTCATCGCCGCGGAGCTGCTGCGCATGGCGCCCAGCCCGAGCGAGTCGCCGGGGTCGTCGATGCATGGAGCGAAGGACGGAGGCGGGGGCGCGGGCGGCAGCGTCCGCGCCGGCGCCGCGGCCACCGCCCCGTCGCGGCCGCCGCGCGACATGCAGCGCGCGGTGTCGTCCGGCAACCTGCTCCGCGCGCTGCGCGCGGAAGGCGGCGACGGTGGCGGCGGCGGCGGCCGCGGCGCCCACCCCCCTCCCGCCGGCCACCGCGTCGCCGGCGTGCAGTCGGTCCACGGCGGCGCCGACTACTGGCGCCTGCTGCGCGCCGCGGCCGCCGCGTCCCGGCTGGGCGCGCGCGCGGCGGCGGGGGCGGGGGCGGGCGGCGACGGGTCGGCGCGCGGGGGCGCTGAATATCTGCGCACGGCCCCCCGCGGCGCCCGGGAGCGCAACGAAGCGCGTAAAGTGGCACGCCTCGCGCTCGACACGTCCAAACACGGGGGGGCAGAGTACGCGCGCCTCGTGGCGGCGTGCGAGGGGTCGGCGCACGGCGGCGGGTCGGTCCGCGCGGGCGGCGGGTCGCTGCGCGCCGGCGAGCTCTTCCACAAGGCGCCCGGGTCCGGGCGCCTTGTGGAAGGCGAAGGCGGCGGCGCCCCGGCTGCGCCCGCGGCGACGGCCGCTGCTCTTCCTTCCTGGGCTGCCGCGCCGCCCCCCCCCGCGGCATCGCCCCCTCCCCCCACGCCCGCCGCCGAGTCGCGCGGCCGCGCGCTGGGAGCGTACGCAGCCTTTCTGGCGGGCGGCGGCGTGGCGGGGACGCCGCCGAGCGCGATGCAGGTGGACGAGGCGGAAAGGGGAGGGGCTGGCGTCGCTCACCCCACGCCCCTGTCCCCGCCTTCCGCCCGCCGCCCCGGCTCCCTGGACGCGGGCGGCGCCCCTCGCCGGGTCACGTTCGGCGGCGACGCCGCGGTGCCGATGGAGGAGGAAGACGAGTCGCCGCGCGCGCCGCCCCTCGACGCCGCCGAGGACGCCGCCGAGGCCGTCTCCTTTGCCGAGCTGCGGGACGTCATGCGCAAGATGCACTTCACGCGCGGCCAGGAGGCAGTCACGGAGGACGCGCTGGCCGACGGCCTCGCGCGGCTCGGCTACCGCCTCGCGCCCGGCGAGGGGCGCCTACTCGCAGAGCAAGTGTCGTCCGGCGTCCACCCGCTCGACCGCGCGCCCGGCGCCGGCCCCGCGGCCGTGACGCGGCCCGCGTTCGTCGCGTCCCAGGTGGACTGGGCCGCGCTGGCGACCAACCACCGGGACGCGTGGCTCGCCGCGGCGGCGCGCGTGTTTGGCGACCTCGCGGGGTCCGACCCCGCGTCCCCCTCCCCCTCCACCCTGCCCACTGCCGCCCTCGTCGCCGCCCTGCGCGACAAGCTGCCCGCCGCGGAGGTGGAGCACGCGGTGGAGGACGCGCTGCTCGACGCGGGCGCGGCCGACGCCGAGGGCGTCGACTTTGAGGGCTTCCTCCGCCTGCTCGCGGCCGGCGCCGGCGCCGGTGCCGGCGCCGGCGCCGACCTGGACGCGTTCGACGCGCGCCGGCCGTCGGTCGACGGGTCGCGGCATGGGGGCGGGCGGGGGTTGGCGGCGGTGGAGGAGGAAGGGGGGGGCGGCGGCGCGCGCTGACGCGGGCCGTTTTCTGTTGCGGCGCCCTTGCAGGCCGGTGCGCACGCCCACACGCCAAAACACGCGCTCTCCCCTCCCCATCCCCTCCCCTCACTTGCGGCCGACGCCGCCCGCCTTGCCCTTGGGCTTCGCCCCGCCCTTGCCCTTCTGGACGCCCCCCTTTCTCGCCGGCGCCGGCGCCGGCTTCTTGGCCATCGTCGACGATTTCACAGTGGTCGCCCCGAAAAAGGACTCGAGCCGCCCCTGGGCCGCCTTGGACTTGCCCGCCGAGATGCGGTCGAGCGCAGACCGCACCCGCGCCTCGTCGAACCCCTTCTCCCCCACCAGGAACGCCACCGTGCCGTCCACGTCGGCGGGCGTCCATTTGATGGGGGGGAGGGCGGGCGCGGGGGTGACGTCGGGGTGGGTGAAGAGGCGGCGCGCGGCCGCGAAAGGGTAGGGCTCCGGCGGCGGGTGCTTGGCCCGGAACTCGGCGCCCCCGGCCTCCAGGATGGCCTCGATCGACCCGTGCTTGTGGATGAGGTCCAAGGCGCGGTGCGGGCCGATGCCTTTGAGGGTGCCGCAATAGTCACACCCCAGCAGGATGCACAGGTCGACAAACTGGGGGGCGGTCAGTTTCATCTCGGTGAGCATGTCGGCGTAGTCGTACTCGTGCACGGGGAGCTGCAAACAGGGGAGGAGGGGAGTCGGCGCGCCTCTTTTACTTATGTTCGGCCGCGCGCGCGCTCCCCACCCCCCTCCCCCTCCCCCCTCTCCCCCATCCCCCCTCCCCTCGCCTTTTGCGACGCCGGCTTCATCAGGTTGCGCACCACCTTGGTCGCCCCAAACGTGAGCGAGTCCATGTCCTCGGACGCGAGGCCGTAGCTGAGGGTTGCAAGGTTTTTGGGGGTTGAAGTTTTTTGGGGGTGGGGCGAGGGTCGGGGGTGGGGGCAACCTAACCCCAACCCTACGACTCACGCCAACCCCGCTTTGACGATTTCCGCGCACTGCGCCTCGGCCTCGGACGGCGCGTCCACGACCGGCACCCCCAGCAGGCGCAGCAGGCGCTTGCACTCCTCGTTGTGCACGGGCGTGACCTGGCGAGGGAGGGCGGGGGGGGGGGGTCGAGGGCGGGGCACGACGCGTCTCCCTCCACCCCCGCCCTCCTCCCCCCTCCCCCCTCTGCCACCTTGACCGTGCGCTTGGAGAACTTCTCGATGGCTTCCGCGTCCCCCGCCTCCTTGGCCGCCGCCAGCCCCGCGTCGGCGTCGCCGCGCTTGCCCGCGCGCGCGGCGAGCTCGGCGCGCTTCATCGTGGGCGGCTTGCCGTCGAACACGAAGATGGGCTTCATGCCGGACGCCAGCATGCGGACCTGAAGTGGAGAAAAGAGGCAAGGGTGGCGTTGAAGGGTTCGCACCAGCGCGCGCACGAGAAAAGCCGCCCCTTCTCAACCCCTGTCTCTCTCTCACCGTGCGGTAGAACATGCCCTGCAGGTGGGACGTCACCTCCCCGGTCTCGTCGGTCAGCTGCTGGTCGCCCGTGCGGCCGACGACGACCTGATGGGGTGGGGAGAAAAAGGGGGTCGTTGCGACCGCCGCGGCGGCGCGCGTCCGCCGCCACCAACCGCTTCCCCACCCACCCCACCCCCTCCTCTCTCGCACCAGGAACTGGTAGATGTGCATGGACGCGTCGACGGCGACTTCCCGCCCGAAATAATTTTCAAACGCTTGATCCTTGCGGCACGCGGGCGCGCGGTCGCCCAGCAGCTTGGACAGGCCCTGGTGGTGGCGGGTGGGGGGCGGGCGTGGGTTGGGGGACCGCGGCAGCGCGCGATGGGCGCGATGGGGGGGCATCGCGGCCGCTCCCGCCCCCGGGGCGGCGGGCGGGAGTGCCGGGGAGGCCATCCGACGCGCCTTGATGCCCATGGCGGCGGGCGGGGGCGGGGAGGGGGCGAGTCGGGTGTGGGGGAGGCAGACGGGGCGGCTGCGACGCTCCGCGCGCTCGCCCCGAAAACGGTTCACACGCGCCTCCCCGCCCCCCTCTCAATCTCAATCGTACTGCTGCCGCAGCGCCATGAATGCCTCCGACTTCCACTCGCCCGTCGCGCGCTGCCCCTTGGCGGCCTGCCGCTCCTGCCGGTCGCGCGCGGACCGGCCTTTCCGGGGCAACGCGGCGCCGCCCGCCAGCGCGTCCTCGACGCGCGTCGCGGGCGTGAGTTTTGAGGGGGGGCGGGACGGGGCGGAGGCGCCGAGGAGGGCGGCCGCCGCTTCCGTTGTGAGCGCCGCCGGCACCCTCTTCTTCTCCCCCTCGTCGTCCGACCCGCGCTCCCGCTTCAGTTGGCCCCCCAGCCGGGCCAATTTGTCCAGGTGGGGCGTGTCCGAGGCGGGAGGGGGGGCGGCGGCGGCCGCAGGCGCGGCGCCCGCGCCCGCCGCCGCCGAAATCACGGCCCCACTCCCATTCCCGCCTCCTCCACCCCCGTGGATGGGCGCCGCCAGTCGCCGCGTGGCAGCCGGGTCCAAAAAATCGGGCGCCGCGCCCCCGAGCGCGGCGAGCGGGTCGGGCAGCGACGCCGCGGGCGCCGCCCCCGCCTCGGCCGCCGCAGCCGCGTCCAGGGCGGCCAGCCGGGCGTCGGCCGCGGCCGCGCGCGCGGCGGCTGAGTCGGCCGAAGCGGTGGACGAGGCGGAGGAGGAGGATGGGGAGTCGGAGTCGGCGCCGCCGCCCCCGAACGAGGCCGTATTGAAGTCCATTTGAGGAGGGTGGTGCCCTGGCCCCCCTGGCGCGGCGGCCGGGGCGGAGGCGCTCGCCGGCGACTGTGCCCGCGCCGCATTCCACCGCCGCCACCACTCCCCCCCACCCCACCCCCCACCATGCCCACCGACCCCGCGACCGCCGCGCCCGACGCTGAGGAGGAGCTGGTGGATTACGAAGAGGAGGACGCCGGCGCCCGCGCGGGCGGGGACGCGGGCGCCGCGGCCGCGCCGGTCAAGAAGGGGTACGTCGGCATCCATTCCTCCGGCTTCAAAGACTTTCTGCTCAAGCCGGAGCTGCTGCGCGCCATCGTGGACTGCGGGTTCGAGCACCCGTCGGAAGGTGGGGGGCGGGAGGGGGATCGGCGCGGCGGCGCGCTGGCGGCGGTGCGCCCGGCGCCGCCCGCGACCCTCCCCCCACCCCACCCCCCCCAGTGCAACATGAGTGCATCCCTCAAGCCATCCTGGGCATGGACGTCCTCTGCCAGGCCAAGTCGGGCATGGGCAAGACCGCGGTCTTTGTCCTCTCCGTCCTGCAACAACTCGAGCCGGTGGACGGCGAGGTGGGCGCCCTCGTCGTCTGCCACACGCGCGAGCTGGCGTACCAGGTGGGGGGAGGGGTGGGAGGGCGGGGGGGGGGGGGGGGGGCGGCCCGGATGGGGCTCGACCGGGGTCCCGCCGCCCGCCATCCCCTCCATCCCACCCCCTCGCTCCCCCGCCCCGCCCTCAGATTTGCCACGAGTTTGAGCGGTTCTCGGTCTACATGCCCGGCGCCCGCGTCGCCAACTTTTTTGGGGGGCTCCCGATCAAGGCCCACAAAGAGCTGCTCAAGACCGCGTGCCCGCACGTCATCGTGGGCACCCCGGGCCGGTTGAAGCAGGTGCGCAGGGGGGGAGGGGGGCGAGGTGGGCGAAAGGGAGGGACGGAGAGAACGACGCGCCGACGCGGCCCCCCGCGCGCCCTCCTCGCCCCAGCTGGCCAAGGAGGGCGACCTCAAGCTGGGCACCGTGCGCCACTTCGTCGTGGACGAGTGCGACAAGGTCCTCGACAACGTGGAGATGCGCGGCGACGTCCAAGAAATCTTCAAGCTCACGCCGCACGACAAGCAGGTGAGGCGCCGAGGGTGGGGGTCGGGGGTGGGGCTCGGGTTTTCCTAGGGTCTGTCCAACGCCCTCCCCCTCGCCAGGTCATGATGTTCTCGGCGACGCTGGCGCCCGAGGTGCGCCCCATCTGCAAGAAGTTCATGACCGACGTGCGTGGCGGAGGAGGGGGCGGGAGGCGGCGCGGCGCGCGCGCCGCCGCGGCCGCGGCGGCGTGACGCGCGGGGCGCCTCTTTTTCTTTTCGCGCGCGCGTTGGTTGCCCCCTACATTCTTTGCCACCGCCCGGGGCGCGCGCTGGAGGCGCGGGCTGCGCCCCGCGCCCCCCAGCGCCCGCCCCGGCGCGCGCGGCGCCCGAAACAACGAGCGCGAGCGCCGCGCCCCGGCCGCCGGCGGCGGCGCGGCCGGGGCACGCTGGACGCGTCGACGGCGGGCGCCCGGAGCCGCGCGCCGGCGCGCGCGGGGCGCGTTGGCGCGGCGCGCGCCCCAGAGGGGGGCGCGCGCCGCGCCGAGCCACCGCCCCGCCCGCCCCGGGGCGAGGGCCGCCGGGCGCCCGCCTCACCCACCGGCCGCCCTGAGGGCGCGCCCCTGGACGCACGACGAGAGGGGCGCGCGGCGCGGCCGCGCGCCGCGGGCGCCCCGGCGCGGGCCCCGCGCGCGCCGCCGCGCCGCCGCCGCCGCTCGCCCGTTTCTTTCGAGGCCCCTAAGAGCGCACGGAGAGAGCGAGCGCGAGCCAGAGAACTGGTTGACGCGCGCAACGACGCACACTGGTCCCCCCCCCATGCGCGCGGCGCGACCGGCACCCACGCGACACCACCCCCCTCCTCTCCCTGCCCCCCCCGCCCCCACAGCCCATGGAGATCTACGTCGACGACGAAGCCAAGCTGACCCTGCACGGTGCGAGTCGGGCGGGGAGGCGGGGCGGGGGGGCGCGGAGGGGCGCCGCGCCGCCGCCGCCGCCGCTCACCCCTCGCCCCGCCCCCTCGCCCAGGCCTCGTGCAGCACTACATCATGCTCAACGAGGGCGAGAAGAACCGCAAGCTGAACGACCTCCTGGACGCGCTGGACTTCAACCAGGCACGGCAGACAGAGGGGGTGGGAGAGGCAGGTGTTTTTTATTCTGACCCTCAAACCTCGACCCCAACCCCCCCCCACCCCGACCCCCTCGCAGGTCGTCATTTTCGTCAAGTCGGTCGCGCGCGCCAAGGAGCTCAACAAGCTGCTCGTGGAATGCAACTTTCCGTCCATCTGCATCCACCGCGGCATGAAGCAGGACGAGCGGTGAGACGAGGGAAGAGGGGATGAGGGGAGAGGGGGTGGCGGTTTTTTTCACACCCCCTGTGTTTCCCACTCTCCACACCGCCCTCTGCTCATTTCAGCCTCGCCGTCTACAAAGCGTTCAAGGAGGGGCAGAAGCGCATCCTGGTGGCGACCGACCTCGTGGGGCGCGGCATCGACGTCGAGGCAAGGAGGGGCGGTGGGGGGGGCGGGGCAGAAAACAAAAAGCGAGACGGGAGCGCCGGGCGAGCGCCAACCTTGACACCACCACCACCACCCTCTCCGCAGCGCGTCAACATCGTCATCAACTACGACATGCCCGAGACGGACGCCGCCAAGGGCAACGGCGCGGACACGTACCTCCACCGCGTCGGCCGCGCGGGCCGCTTTGGCACCAAGGGCCTCGCCGTCACCTTCGTCTCCTCCGAAGCCGACTCCGGCGTGCTCAACCAGGTGCAGGAGCGGTTCGACGTGGACATCAAGCCGCTGCCCGACCAGGTCGACGCGGCGTCGTACATGACGACGGCGTGAGGCGGGGGGGCGGGGGGGCGGGCGGGGGCGGGAGTGGCGGCCGCCGGGGGGCCTGCCGCGGGCGGCGTGTCGTTCCCCTTGTCTTGGCGCGGGCGCAGACGAGGAGAGGGAGGACCGCGGCGTCTCTCGCGCGCGCACACCGCCCCCCCCCCGCCACCATGCCCCCCCCCCCCGGCCACGATGAGGCCGTCCCCGCGCCCCGCGCGCACGCCCTCCTGGCCGCGCTGTCGATCGCGCCGGCCCTCTTCCCGGTCCCCGCGTCGCTCAACATCGTGGCGACCGCGGCCGCCGCCGTGTACGTCGGGTGCTGGCGGTCGGTCAAGAAGGAGGCGCCGGTGGAGAGCATGAGCCGCAAGGGGGGGGAGGGGCGCGCGCCATTGCGCGGCACGCGCGCGATCCCGCGGCGCGCGCCGGCGTCGCGGGCGGGCGGTCAATGCACGGCCGGGACCGTGGGAAGGGCTGGGGCGGTTTGCGAGGGGGCGCGGCGGCCGGCAACCCCCCGCCAACCCCCCACCCTCCACCCCCCCAAACAAACCATCCTCCACAGGACGCCATGAAGTTCCCGCTCATCGGTTCCGCCGTCCTCTTCTCCCTCTTTCTCGCGTTCAAGCTGCTGCCCAAGCAGTGGGTCAACGCGGCGCTGACGCTCTACTTTGTCGTGCTCGGCACCGCGGCCGTCGCGGCGGCAATAGTCCCCTTTGTGGCCGCCCTCTTTCCCGCCGCCGCGCGCACCCGGTCGTACGTCGTCAAGAAAGGGCTCACGCTGCCGTACGTGCTCACGGTGAGGGACGGGAGAGGGGGCGACCGGGGTTTCGTTTTTTTTTGCTCCTGCGCTCCGCCCTGCTCGCCGGCCGCCCCGCCCGAGGGGCGGCGCTGGCCGGGCTCGCAAGCGTGGAGACGAGTGGCGGGCCGGCTCGGGCGGCCGACCTCGCCCACGCTTCCGCCGCCGACCCCGGCCGCTGTGCGTGCGTGCGCGCTCGCGCCGCCCTCGCCGTGCGCCCCGCGGCGGCCGCCCCGCCCGCCCGCCCCGCCCCCACCCCCCCCCCTCCGCGCCAGGACCCGACCGACGTCGCGTTCACCGCGCCCGAAGCCGCGTCGGCCGCCGCCGCCCTCGCGCTGGCCGGGTGGTACGTCGCCGAGAAGCACTGGCTCGCCAACAACGCGCTCGGGCTCGCGTTTTCGGTCACCGGCATCGAGCACCTCTCCCTGGGCGCCGTCTCCACGGGCGCCATCCTCTTGTCGGGCCTGTTTGTGTACGACGTCTTCTGGGTGTTTTGCACGCCGGTCATGGTCTCGGTCGCCAAATCGTTCGACGCGCCGATCAAACTCTTGTTCCCCCGCGCGGCGGCGGCCGGCGCGAAATCGGGCGCCCCCCCTCCGTTCTCCATGCTCGGCCTGGGCGACATCGTGATCCCGGGCGTCTTCGTCGCGCTGCTCCTCCGGTTCGACGCGGCGCGCGGCGCGCACGCGAAACCCTATTTCCCTGCCGCGTTCGCCGCCTACACCGCCGGCCTCGCCACCACCATCGTCGCCATGCACGCGTTCGACGCGGCCCAGCCCGCGCTGCTGTACATCGTGCCCGCGGTGTTGGGGGCGGTCGCCGCGCTGGCCGCCGCGCGGGGGGAGGTCGGCCCGCTCCTCGCCTGGTCGGAAGATCCGGAGGACGGCGCGGCCAAAAAGGGGGGGGAAAAGAAAAAGGCGTGACAGCTGGCGCGGGGCCCGCGCACTGCAACAGACGAGGCGAGCGCCGGGCGGCCACCGCCGCCGCCGCCACTCCGCGCCGCGCCTTGTGTCGGCCGCCGCCTCCTCCGACCGCGCCATGTCGGACGCCAGCGACGCGGGCGCCGACACCGACTCGTGGGCGGACGGCGTGCTCGAGGTGAGAGGGGCGAGGGAGGGGATGGCGGCGGCGCCGCGCCGCGCGCCGCCGCCTCCCACGCTCCCGCCGTTTCTCAGTTCTCCGATGACGAGGGCGACACGACGCCCGAGCAGCTGGCCGACGGCGTCGACCCCCAGGTGGGGGGGGGGGGCATGGCGGCGCTGTCCCCGGGCGGCGCGCGGCCGCGGCTCACGCGCCTCCCTCCCTCCCTCCCCGGCACAGGGCATCCCGTGGGACAGAATGCAGCTCTCGCGCCAGCACTACCGGGTAGGAGAAAAAGGTGGGGGCGGCGCGCGGGCCGCCGCGGCCCCGCGCTCCCGCCCACACCCTCCCTCCTCCCGCCCCAGGAGGTGCGCATGAAGCAGTTGGACAACTACGTCAACCTGCGGGAGGCGGTCGACGCCGCCGCGCCCGCGCTGGCGGCCGAGGCGGTGCCGTCGACGCCGCCCGCGCGCCCTTTCTACGCCTTTGCCCGCAACTGCCGCGCCGTGCGCTCGTCCATCGCCCACTTTCAGCTGCGCAACCTGCTGTGGACGCCCAGCCGGGAGGACGTGTACGCGGTGCACGCGGCGCGGCTGGTGCACTGGAGCGGCGCGACGCGCGCGCGGACGGTGGTGGTCGACGCGTCGGGCGACCCCGGCGCCCCGCCCCCCCCGCCCCCGCCTCCAGGCCTGGCGCCGCTCGCGCCGGGCCGCGTGCAGGTGGGCACGGCCGCGGTCGCGTGCGGGGTCGCGGCGGTCGGCGGCTTCAACGGGGAAGTCATCGTCGCGCCCCTCCGCGCGGCCCCCCTCGCCCGCCCCGCCGCCGCCCGGGTCACCCTGTCCGACAACGGCATCACCAACGCGCTGGACATCGTGCCCACCGCCCGCGGCGGCGGCGCGGCGGGCGCCGTCGTCGCCGCGTCCAACGACGGCGCGGTGCGCGTCCTCGCGCTGCCCACCCTCGCGCCGGTCGCCACCTTCGCCCTCGGCTGGGCCGTCAACTGCGCGGTGGTGAGCCCCGACGGGACCACGATCGCGGCGGTCGGCGACGACCCCGCGGCCGCGCTCCTCGACGCGCGGTCGGGCGCGCGCGCGGCCACCCTGGCCGGCCACGTCGACTACTCGTTCGCCGCGGCCTGGCACCCGGCCGGCACCCTGCTCGCCACCGGCAACCAGGACGCGACGGCGCGCGTGTGGGACGTGCGCGCGCCCGGCCGGTCGCTCGCGACGCTGCGCTCCGCGCTGGGCGCCGTCCGCTCCCTGCGCTGGTCCCCGGACGGGCGCCACCTGGCGGCGGCCGAGCCCGCCGATTTCGTGACCGTGCACGGGGGGGACGGGTGGGCGCGCGCGCAGCGCATCGATTTCTTCGGCGAGGTCGCGGGGATCGCGTTCACCCCGTGCGGCTCCCGCCTGTCCATCGCGGTCGCGGACGCCACCTACTCGTCGCTGCTGCAGTACGATCGAGGGGGGGGGGAGGGGGGGGAGGGGGATGATGGAGGGGCGGCGTGAGGGGGAGGCGGGAGGGAGGAGGACGCCGCGTGAGAGAGAGGGACGACACTGCCCTGCGACGTGCTTTGCCGCGTGTGACATGCCCGGTCCTCGGCGTGCGTGTGCGGCGGCGGAGGCAGCGACCGGGGAGGGAGGGAAGAGGGGAGAGAAGCGGCGCGCGGCCGGCGCGGGAGGCCTGCCCCAGGCCTTGCGCCGTTAACGCTCACGCGGGCCCGCCGGCGTCGTGGGAGGCGATTCAAGCCGGCGGCAGCGGCGGAGAGACAGGGAGGGACGGAGGTGAGGGTGAGAGCGCCGCGCGCGCCCGAGCGGTTGCCGTGCCGCGCCCGACGCGCCCGACGCAGCGTCTGCGCGCGTGTGCGAATCTGCTGCGCGGTTGCGGCCACCAGGGCGGCAGCGTGGGCGGAGGGGAGGGAGGGTGGAGCGAGGGAGGGAGGAGAGCACAAGTGTGGATGCGTTGTTTTGCTTGCAAAACACCACCAGGGGCGCGCCTCCCAGGCGGCAGCGCGCGCGAGCTGGAGGCGCAAGCCCCCAGCGCGCGCGCGCGCGCCACGAGCGGCAGCCCCCGCCGTACTCCGACCCCCCTCATTTTACCCCGCCCTCCCATCAGCCGATCGTGTGGGGCTTGGGGTAGGGCGCCAGCGTCTTGCGCTTGTCCTCTTCCGGCGTCAGCTTGAACCCGCCCTGCGACTTGAAGCGCATGGCCTTCGACGGCGCACCCGGGCGCGAAATCTGCCACTTTTTGGCGACCGCCTTGGCCGCGATGTTGACCTTGGGCGAGACCGACACAAGGATGGGTTCCACGTTGAGGAAGTCGGGGTTGGCCTGCGCGCCCACGGCCTGGAGCTTGATGAGCGTCGGGTCGACGGTCAGGAACTGGGGGTCGGCCGATGCGCCAGTCGCCGAGATGGAGATCGCCTCGGGCCGCACGCGAATAAACTCGGGCGAGGCCGACACGCCGGTGAGGCCCTCGGCGACGATGCACGGGCGGTACTGGAACTGCTGGAACGAGAAGTCGGCCAGCCTGATAGGGTTCTGCCGGAGCGACGCGTTCGGCACGTACCGGGGCTTGGACTTGTAGAGGAAGGTCGAGTTGGCGGACGGGTCGAAAATACTTTTCGCGGAGTTCGTGCCAACCGAGGAGACCTGGAGAGGAGGGGGGAAGGGACGCGGGGTGCCGCGCGCGTGGGCCTGCCGTCTCGTCCCCCTCGCCCCCCTCCCCCTCTCCCTCCTCCTCTCCACCTACCACCGTCTTGGCGTTGGCGATCTCGCCGAGCACGGGGTCGCGGAACTCGAGGTAGGACAGCGCGGGCGCGACGCGGTCGTCGATGGGGGCGGACGTGAGTTTGTCCACCACGGGGCGCAGCCAATCGTAGCCGGTGTTGGTCGGGAAGGCTTCCCGCGTCAAGTTGAGTTTCTGCCTGTCGAGTTCCAGGAGCTCGGCCTGGTTCTCCTTGTAGAGGTTGAAGGAATTCGTCTTCGACGCGGGGAGGACAGTCATGTTGATGTTGGCGCCCGTGAGCACGCCGACCGCCGCCAGCGCCTTTGTGTTGTTGTTCTTGTTCCTCCAGATCGCGGCCTCAGTCGCGCTCAGCGACGCAAAGGGGTCGCCGGGCTGCTTGACCGAGGGATTCTTGACTTGGTAGGCGGCGCCCACCTTGCGCGCCATGGAGAGCTCCTTGTTGAAGATCGACTTGTCGCCAGTCGCCTTGATCTGGTTGGGGACGGGGTCGACGATCGACTTGGCCGACTGCGAGGAGGAAGGGGGGGAGGGGGTGTGGGCGCGAGCGAGAAGGCACAACCTCGCCCTCCCCCGCCCTCCTCCCTCCCCCTCCCACCTTGTCCCACGCAGCCTGCTGGATGCGCCACTGCGTGACGCCCGCGATGGTGTCGTTGTACTTAGCCTTGATCGCTTGGTCCTTCTTGCCGGCCACAAAAGTGAGGTTCGTGGGCGTGTACGTGTTGGGTTTCAGCCCCATCGTCGCGTTCATGTTGGGCCACACCTTGACGGGGGGCGCCTGGAACGGGATCGTCGTGTTGGGGAAGAGCTGCGGCTTGGGGCCGGCGTCGGCGAAGAGGTCCTTCGCGTTGACGAGGTCGATCGCCTTGGCCGCGTCGTCCGCCGTGTACTCGTGCGTGAAGATCTCGTCGAGCCCCTTGGAGATGAGCGACAGGTCGGCGTCGGTCTTGGTGCCGTTGGCGTACCGCACAAACATCTCGTGCACGAGCGTGGACGGCTCGGTCACCGGCTTCCCTTGCAGGAGGCTCGGCAGCTGCTCCTGGACGGCCATCATCATGGTCGTCAGGCCCATCAGGGGGCCGTGGAGGCCGGGGTGGACCTTTTGGACCATCTCGTTGATCATGTCGACCTGGAGAGTGGGGAGAGAGGGGATGGTCGTGGGATCGTGTCGCGTCGGCGTCTCCGCGCTCCGTGTGCCTCGCTCCCGGGCAGGGGTGGGGAGGAGGGGTGGAAGAACAAAGCACCTCCCGCCCTCGTCCCGCCCGTGGCTCGGGCGCCGCGCCGCGGGGGCGTCAGGGCGCTGCGGCCGCGGCAGGGGCGCGCGAGCCGGCGGCCGAGGCGCGGGCGGCCGAGACGC
>Ga0315274_10008234_pt1 | contig 15107 bp, 14 predicted proteins | sample YL17G02_20_MG_FD_203700 | JGI IMG/M metagenome (GOLD analysis project Ga0315274, IMG submission 203700) | Sediment microbial communities from Yellowstone Lake, YNP, Wyoming, USA - YL17G02_20 | ecosystem: Environmental > Aquatic > Freshwater > Lake > Sediment | place: USA: Wyoming | collected... | reverse complement strand
TATATGTCGGTGAACGGCATTCCGGGTTTCGTGTTGCCATCGTCGTAATTGTCGAACACCTTGTCCAGATCCTTGAACCCCATCCTGTCGGAATCGGTATTACCGGGACTTGTAAGCTGCATATCGGTTGGTCGTGTCAGCTTGGAAGGCAGGTGCTTCCTGAGTCTAACCCTCTTTTTCACTGCTTTCCAGCTCCTTCAGGAGTATCTTCTCCTCCGTATATCCTATCAGACCATCGAAGTTGCGCACAAGGGATTCAAGGCTGGACAGGCTGGCTAATATGGCGTTCTCATCATACGGTTCGTCGGTAGAATATATGTCGTTCCTTATCCTGTCTATGGCGTCATTGACCTCGGCTGACAGCTCGATCATGCGCTCCAATGATTCCCGGTCAGTGCTGCTCACCCTGTGCCTCCATAGCCGTCATTTTCTGCGTAAGCGGGGCAAGTTCTTCCGGTGTCATACCCTTCTCCGTGGCATATTCGAGGTATTTCCTCATTGTTGCGGGATCCTCACAGTCATTCACCACCCTGTTAAGCATCCTTCTTTCATTGTCGGCGTCAACATTCTTCATCTTGCTCCACCACTTGTATATAGTGGCAAACGATACGGGGGCATCTAATATGACGGCGGCAGTGGCCGGATCAATCTGGGATATGTCCAGTCCGCCCCGCTCAATAAGCGATGACCCCTTGTCGAGGAAATTGGGATAATTCTGGATAATTTCTCTCAAGAATGCCTCACCTGTTGCCGGATCGGCAAATATGTTGAAGAACTGGATAAGCGCCTTGGATCCTATCGTCCCCACCGCCTGCATCACCCTGTCCCTGTCAAGATGTTGGATGATTTCCTTCGGAAGTGGTTTCCCAGACATTTTCTGCTCGTCATACACCCCCATTTCCTCGATGATGCCGGGACTGATGAATCTGGCCAGTGTTTCAATAAGACCCGGTGAGGAACTCAATAGGGCCGATATGCGAGCCGGATCATCCCCAACCCTGTTCAGGCGGTCTGTATCCATCGACTCCACCATCCTTTTCAGGTCCTTTTCGGTGGCGTTGCCAATCCAGAACCAGAATGCGTCGTTGAATTCGACGTCATTCAACGACATCATCCTGCTGACGAACTCCGACGTTGAGTCTCTGGCTGCATCCATGGCAGGCATCCTGCCGGTCAGGTAACGGCCCGTCATTCTGGCGTTTTTGGCCGTTAATATCGATATCTCCGCCTCGGTAAGTTTGTCCAGATTATCAAAATACTGGCACTGATGCAAGAATACCTCGATATCGCAACTGTCCAGTCCATTAATAAGGTCCAATCTCTCCTGCTCATTAAAATTAGGGAAAAACCTTCCTATATGTTTTGGGGATCTGGACATCAACCATTGCGCGTATGCCACGACGTTCGGATCGGTTGGATTGGACGATATAAATCTTGACAGGAGACCGTCATTTATCCCCAGATCAGACCCTGTATCGAGGGCCTTTTTTATGAATTTCGACAGAATGTCATTATTTGACGGTAATCCTTGTCTATTATAGGCTTGCCAAACTTCCCACAGATCACCAGCGGCAGTGAGATCGTCCAATTGCTTCAGTAGTTGTTCGGGTTTTAATTTGCCAATTATTTCACCGATATACAGGGATGCTCCCTGATATTGCTTCAACAAGTTGAACATGGCGTCGTCGATGTCCCTGTTAAGCAACAGGAACTGTATCTGTCCACGAGTAAGTACTGAGTCCCACGACATATTTTTCAGGAACCAGTCAAATTCCATGTCGGGGACTTTAACCTGTTTACCCCGGTAAAAATTGATGACGTTCGACGTAAAAACTGTGCGGGCCTCAATTTTGTTTTCGTTGGACAGTTTATCATAGGCAGACTGTATTACTTCGGCCTTGTCGTTTCCACCATTTCCTGCATATGCGGCATTAATCGTTTCACTGGAGATCCTGTCCCCCCATCTTTTTATCGTCCATACAGCGTCCTGTGTCGCGGATTTCTGGACAAGTTCATCCGTGACCTCCTCTTTCTTTATCATATCGTAGTCGAAAACAGCCCTGACACTCAGGTTGATCAATTCCGGCAGATTGTTTTTTACCGTCTCCTGCATATTCCTTGAATGAAGCTCACCGATGATTCCCACTCCAGCTCCGTAATCGCTGTCAATGTCCCTTTTTTCCCTGTATTTCTTTGACCGCATCGCGGCAATGCAGGTTTTGGCCAGCTCGGCCACCTTCCGTGGCGGGGCGCTGGCGACAAAACCAAGCGGATTTACCACGGCCATCCTGCGGTATATACGGTCATTCATTTTGTTGGGGAACAGCGCGACCATTACAGGGTTATCCTGACGCAGCATGTTATAAATGCCTTTCTGTGTCATGCCCTTCTCCAGCTTATGTGTAAGTCCACGGAAGTTGAGCCAGCGCGTCACGTTGTTCTGGCTGCTGCTCTGAAGATCGTTGGCACTCATTACGCCAAGAAGGTCATCGGCAAATTTCACGACATCCCTTTCCTTGGCGAATCTGGCAAACAGGGTGGCATCCGCATCAATTATTTTCTTCTTATCTGTGTCGTTAAGGGCTGGATACAGGTAACGCAATACCGGCTCATATTGTTCACGATCTATCAGCATTTTCAGGTCTTCCGCGTTCATCTCGGACTTCCATATCCTGCATGCCGTAACCGGGTTCTCCTTCAGGGCCTCAACCATCAATGACCTTATGGTTGACGGACTGCGTGCCCAAACCGACCTTGCCCTGTCGGGAGCGTGTAGTGCCAGATCTGCGCCATGTCCCTCATTTTTCAACTCAATCACCTGCTCATTGGACATTGTCTTTCCCAAATATTTGGCAGCTAACTTGGGCTGTTGATTTACAAGAATGTCGGCATGGGACTTGTTGAATTTGGGCGCAAAAAATTCACAAAGAAGATCCATTCTGGTAATTTTCCTATGCGGCGACCTTAGTGCCTCTAACATCAATGCCGATATGTTTTTACTCGACAGATTTCCCCTCGCGTCCATTTTTGACTTTATGCTTTCAATGAACGTCACCGCATCCCTGTCAATGCCCTCCTTCCATTTCTTGGGGATCTTTTCGTGGTTCATAAGGAATAATGCCGGATTATACTGCATATCAAGGAGGCCGGGGTTTGCAGCATCCAATTTTGCTTTTAATTCCGGTGACAAATCAGATGTATTGAAGTCCTCCTCGGGCAGGTATCCCCTTCCGACCAGTCCCTTGATATGGTATCTTTTTTCTGGTGCCTTGTTGGACAACAGCTCCACTATCTGGCTGTGGTATTCGGACGACGGTTTCGTGTTGCAGCGCCCCTTCATCTGCCCTATGTAATTCGCGTTCAATATGAATGTGGCAACGGGAGTGCATATTTTCTCCGTCATTCTACGCCTTAATGACAGGACGTGGTCACCCCTGTTATATCCGGCCACATTTCCACAGTGTCCCATCGCCTCCCCCTCTGCATTAGAGTGTGGGGATCCGACGTCATACCATGCCCATTCATTGTCGATTTGCAGCACCAGCTTGCCCGCTATCGGGGTATAGTGGACACAACGCATTGACCAGTCATGGTGGGCCTTCGCTAGGGCGTCCATGCCCTCCTGAAATCCGACATTCTTTCCCAGACCATTAGTCCTGACATCCTTGAATTCCCTTGCCCCAAGTTCTTCCTCATTTTTCATGTAATAGTCGTATTCCGACCAAGATTTTTGGTGTATCTCGGTGAACGTATTTGGATCCCTTTTCCAGCTCCTGACAACAAAGAATTGGAGTTCCTGTGAATCAAGGTTGGTGGTTACCCAATCGACGACATTCAATCCGTCTTCCTTGTCCCCGACCATGGTCCTCAGGGACTGCATCACATTTCTTGACGCCGCCCCATATACGTCGATCCAATCACAAAGTGACTCGATGTCACTCATTGTCCGCTATTCCCAACTGCGTCCACCTGTCTGCACTCCCCCCGCCCATATCCCTATATTTATCGTAAAGTGCGCGTATTTTTTCGTCCCCAATCATGTTTTCGATGCCATACTGATTGATGAAATAGAGTATGTCGCCGCTATCATTTGAGCCGCCGCCGATCAAAAGGTCGGCAAGATGGTTAGCGGTATCGGTGGTGGGATCGCTACTAAACCTCCTCCATATGGATATCTTGACCTCGATATCAATCGACGGCTCCTTCACTATTTTCTCGAACGTGGCCGGATCGTTCACATATGACCCCCTCGAACTGCTTCCCTTGATTATATAGTTTATGCAGTCCCATCCCTCAAGCTCGACTATTCTATTCATTAATTCATGACTCAATCCAACGTTCTCCAGTCCCTTTCTTGTGTCGGCCATGAAAAGCATTGCCTGCAAATTTACCGGTTTGGATGACCACTCAAGATTGGAAATTCCCATGTAGCTTGGATTATTGGTGAACATCGTCTCCAATATCTCATCATCGATGCTATTTGACATGTATCGAATGGCCGTTTCAGGTGCCACGGAAATGACATGTTGTAATCCCTTGTCATTTATCCTGCTTATCGTGCCCACACGTTTATAAATCTCACTCAATACCGATTCAAGGATCGCCGGATCAGCTATGGCGATTATCTTCTTGTTGAACTGCGGTTTGGTCAATTCACTGTAGTTTTCGGGGATCATGGCCGGAGACTGTGTCATCTCCTCCCTGAATTCCTCCGACAGGGTGTTGTATGCCGACTTCAGCTTTGCATCAGAATCAATGGCTTTCAGTCCGGCGGGTATCTGTGCCATTTTCTTGGCAAAGGCCACCGCTATATCGGCGGAATCAGCCATCGGACTCTTTGTCCTTCCCATCTCCGTCCACGCCTTCTTTATCTCGGGCAAGCCGTTTGGTATACGATTTATGGCGTCAACGATTTGTTCCTCGCTATACACGGAATTCAGGTAAGCTGTTGCAAATGACGGCTGCTTTTCGAATATCGCCGCCAACTCCTTTTGCGTAAAATCGTGTCTTTTCAGCAGGTTTCCTATCGCGGAAATGAAATTGGCATCGCCGATCATCCACGGTTGTCCGTTGATTATCATGAAAAATTCATTCTCGTCGATCATGTTCGCAGGATCCCTGCCCTCCTTCTTTCCCCTATCACCGAAATAACCAAGCACCGATTTCAGGTTCCTTTGCAGGGCGTCCTTTTTATTGTCGTCATTGAGCAGATTAAAGGCGGATTTCGTCAACACGTCCGGATTCTTTATGTATCCCGCATTCAGTGTCTCGGAGTCGACGAATTGGGGGTATTTGGACATCATCACGAGGGGATCCCTGTCCATCAGTGCCTTGATTATATGCTTGCTTATCTTTTGGGGAAATTCCTTGACCATGTAATCGAAGTCAACCCCGGCCAAGCTTGCCCACATACCTTCGTCTTCAGGCAGTTGGTCGGCCAACCCCCTTTCTTTGGCGGTCTGCACAAGGCTCCTAGCATTATGGTTTGTCAGTCTTTTACATATCTCGGACATGTGTTTTCTCACTATCTCCAATGGCCCGGTCTTCAGTGCATTGAATACGTCGTCATTGCTGCCCTGCTTTATCATGTCCTCCCACATGGAATTAGTGACCAGATAGGGGACGTTTTTCATTATCCATGGTCCCCCACCTCTAACTTCGGCCGATATAGAATCCGCCAGTTCCTGAGTCAGGGCGTTTTTAAAATAGGGCATCCTCCCCCTATTTTCTATCAACCGGATCATGTCGGAAAAATTGCCGCCATTTTTTTCCATGTTTTTGGCTACCGGAATGAAGTTTTTTACAAGATCCTTCATGTCAGCCTCTATCACATATTCGGTGGGCATTCTTGTAAGTATCTCGTTTAATATTGGTTTGGTCGATTTCTTCTCTGTTTTGTTCCTGCTTGGATTCTCCGGATCAGGCAGCTCGACATCCTCGGTAACCTCCATATTCACGAGCGGGCGTTGGTACCTGAGTAGGGCGCTGCACATCATCTGCAACCACGTCTTGTCGTCCGTATCAGATGCGCTCTCCATGCGTCCCGAATTTTTCAATATGAATTCCATCTGTTCCATGGTCAGATAAGGAGGGGAATTCTTATCATTCGGATCCTTTTTTCTGAGGCATTTTATGACGGACATGATGAACGGGAATGAACGATGGGGTGTGGAAATAAGTATTCCCTGCTCGTCACGGGCACCCATCAACCACTTGTCGACGACCTGAGGGGTTATCCTGTTTCCGAGGTATTCAACGGCCAATCCCCTGTTTTCTATCACGACCTCGTCAACCTGCTCCGGTGTCAGGTCATTGGGGAAATACTGGCAGGCAACCTGACGCGACCTTTCAAATATCTTTTTCTTTTGTTCGGGAGTTAATTGTGGACCGAACAGCATTGCCGCCTTCTCCCAATTTCTGGGTATTGTCTCCGGATTTAGGTTGCTGGACATTCCTTCGGGAACGTGGCGACCATCCTCTATTAATTTGGTCAGGTTCTCCGCACTGATGGTTCCACTGTTATTCAGGTAACGTTTTATCACTTCCAAGCCGGGATTCTTGAATTTATCCGGAATGATTCCTTCGTCCTGTTTTTGCATGAAAAGCTTCAGGTTTTTCCGGTCAAGGACAAGGAGGTCGGGGTTTTTCGACATGACATCCTTCCTTTGCTTGTCATCAAGGTCTTCAAATTTGAAGTCGGCTTCCTGCTTGTATCCCATGCTGGCGCATATGCCCTTAATGTGCGAACTGGAGAACAAAGCCGCGAAGTAGGGGGCAAATGTAAGTGATGGCTTATTGTTCCCCTTGCCTTTCATCTCCCCCAAGAATCCACCGTTGAATATGACGGTGGCCACTGGACGCACCTGTTTGTGGTCCGTGCCAACCCACTGTCTCAATGAATATACCCTGTCACCGGGTTTACGCCATCCATCGGCGTTATTGGCGCAATGCCCCATCAATTGGTGTTCCTGTTCGGACATTTCATGCTCTTGACGATTTTCAGGGTTTTCAAGGTCCCACCAGTTGAATCCGGGCGGGTTGTCACCGTCAACCTCCACCACTATTTTTTGTCCCGATAGGACATCCCCCACCTTTCCCGCCGTTCCTGTCCACAGGTCGAATGCCGTGGTTATCATCGACATTCCGTCTTCAAATCCAAGGTCGACATTCTCGAGCATCTTTATGACGTTTAATATCGCGGCCTGCGGAGTGTTGGTTCTGCTGGCAAGGTAGTCAAAGTCAACCAGCTTTTTCTTGTTTTCGTCGGTCAATATGGACTGGTCCCCTTTGTATGCCTTGGCCACGAAAAGGGCCACGACAGGACTGTTGAATCCGGTGTCTCTTACCACCGTCTTTCTTTTCCCTGCCCCACCCTCTTCCTTGTATTCCCCCACCAACCATGCCGCAATATCGGGGAAATCCTTCAATACGTCCACGACCTGTGCCTTCATCTGTCCCTTTATGGACGATTCGACGTCAAGCCATTCACACAGTCTTTCCAGCATGTATGTGGGGGTCTTGGAGGTCCAGCTCATATATGCACCATTATATGTCCTGCATGATACATTGGTCAATTATGCGCATTTTTCTCCGCCAATTGTATGGGTATCCTCAGGGTTCTGTCAGGATTCTCCATATTCATCGCCGCCTTTTCATTGTTGTCCATAGCATTGACGAGATTTATCCTTTTATATCCGTTGTTGTTAACTACTCTGTCCACTATCCACTTGGATCCGGACCGTATTGTCCAATCAATGTTGTCATAAAAGTCAATCAAATCCTCGTCGCGTTCATCGTCATCAACGTCAACATCATTCGGGTCTTCATTTACATAAAGCCACCAGCTGTAGTCGCAATTGTCAAAATGAAACCCATCAGACTGACGCATCGCGTAATCTTCGGTGAACTCCACTGTGTCGCCGGACTCTATGTTGTTATGCTCATATGGCGCAAACGCCTGCTCAAGTGCAGGTATTACGGGCGACGCCTTGATGATCCAGCTCATTGGTCGACCTCATACATGGATTCCTCGTTGTTAAGCTTATCCCTGAGCAATACCAGCCTTTCCATCATGGCCCCAACCATCTCCCTGATGTCCTCTGATATCTGCGGATAATCCGCGAATTCAGGCATTTCAAACGACTCAAGGCGGCTTATCGTTGATTCTATGTGTTTGACCGCTTCTTCGGAAAAATAGTCGGACATTATATCAACTCCACATAATTTTTATATATCAACCATGACTGACACGGCAGACGGGAGAACTTTATTTTCATGGTGGCACCATTATCTCCACCATTATCTCCAAATGTGACAATCTCACCCTCAGGACCTCCAGCATTGAAAACGTCTCCATTGGTAAGTCCTATTAAATACCCCTCCCATGGAAGTACTCTTACCTTGTCCCCCATTGTAAATTCATGGGGTTTATCGGGGAACGCTTCCTCGAGTGCGGGAATTACAGGCGATGCCCTGACAATCCAAGACATTACTACCTCGGTTCCGAACCGCCGGTCGCCTGTTCGTCAGGACCGATCGCCCTTGTCTGGTATGGGTCGGCACTCCATTTCTTCGGCAGCTTGGCATAGATATGCCCGACAAGCTGTGGATAAGGATAGATGTCCTTTTCCTGAAGCACCTTCTGTATCACATCCCTTATTGCGTCCTCAGGCAGGCAGGCGGTTCCCCACTTCCAAAGTTTTTCCACCCTTGCCTTGATTTCCTTGCCACAGTCCTTGTTGATGGACTCGGCGGCTTCACGCCATATCTTGGACTGTGCCTGTCCAAGCAGGTATGACGCACGCAGCTGCCCCTTTGCATCGGTATAGCTCATGGCGTTTATAACCATCTTCTTGATCTTGGATCCGTTGACAGCGAAGTCCGCGTCCTCCAAACCCTCGTTCCTGCGGCTTTCAACGTCCTCTTCCGCATCAACAATGTCCTGAGGCGCACCAAACATTGTCGGCGCATAGTCGGTTATCTTGGTCAGCCTGTCCATCGGAACGTGCTCAATGAGTCTCGGGTCACCCGTGATATACACGGTGACAATTCCCTCTGGACCGATCTCGGCCACCTCACCCTGCGAATAACTGTCGGTGCCAAGCCAGCTTACCGGGAACTCGACCTTGTCACCAACGCTGACGGCCTCTGCCGGGGCCACTTCCATGGGTATGGCGGCTCCCTGCGATTGGATGGCTCCGCCAGCAGGTTCACCCTGCGCCTTCTGGGGCATGTCCCAGTATCCCTTTTCGTCCTCACGGAGGCCATCAATGACCCCCGGTTCAACTGTCGAAGCTATCCTGCCCTCGTCCAGTTCCTCTAATGCCACCTGCTTGGCTGCACCAAGCTCAGGAAATTCCTTTATGTCCTCCGGTCCCACGTTCAATATGACGACCATCCCGTTGGGGAAGTAAAGTGTTTCCCCGTCACCGGCCATCATACGGTCATAGAAATAGGGCGTGTAAATCGGCTGTCCCGTAAACAAACCCGGAGTGGTTATGTTCCCCGCCTCATCAACCTGAAATTGTCCCAAAGCTTCTGCACGAGTCATGTCTGTTCCTCCAACGATGTTTATTGCCAAGCCTGCGCTGGCCTTTATATCAGTCCCTTTTGCAAGTTCCTTCTTCCTCTTTTCCTCGTCATACGTTTTATAAATTTCCTCTCCCCTCTTTTTTCTCTGCTCCTCCATCACCCTTTCCCAGTCGACGACACTGAATTCACCCTTGGATGGCAGAGTCAGGGGAAGCTGCTCCCCACCGCTTTGTGCCTCCGGAGTGCTGAACCATGACTGCCGTTCTTGGGGAGATGCGACTTTCCATGCATTCCACTCATCTTCTGTCATCTTGTCCCAATCCGCATCCGCAGACGGTGTTGGGGGATTATCGACAATATCATTGGCGGGATAATATGTATTTGTTTCGGGATCATATGTCCAATCATCACCATATGCTTTCTGCAAAGACCTTCTCGTTTCTTTGTTACGCTTGTAATTCTTATTGGCCCAGTCCGTTCCCCAATCTTTCTTGGTATATTGAGGCTCGGGATATTGAGGCTCGGGATATTTATACTTGGTCTTTTCTTCTTCGGGAGTTTCCTTCCACCCATACCAGTCGAGATTGTCGGGGGCTGGATCAACCTGTACACCGTGCGGTTCAAGCATCTCCTTGACAACCCTGATACCCATCTTCTCTGACTTTGTATGTCCAATCTCAATAACGCCCTTGAATCCCATGTATTCGGCCTTCCTTGTCGATTCACCAAGGACATAGCAGTCGGCACCTGTCTTGGCCGCCTGTTCGGTGACCATGCCACCAAGTCCCGTACATATGACAACCGAACTTATCATGGTGTCGGGACCATCCTTCGCCCATGCCTCACCGATTATTGACGACCCGATGAATGCCTCACACTTCTTTACTAAGTCCGAGAATTTCATCGGCTCTATCGCCCCATACCAGCCGAGGTTCCTGTCGAAATGCTGGGCATTACCAACATTGAGGAAGTCCTTCCACATGTCATTTAACCCGCCCTTTGTGCAGTCAAGGGCTGTATGAAGCACCACCTGTGGTATCCCCTTCACGACCATGGGATGGTGGGATATAAGCATGTCATATCCCTTCTCCTTGCAATAGGGGACCATGTTGTCGTGTGCCGTGACGCACCAAAGGACCTTTTTTACCTCGGTATCAATGTCGCATTCCTGACCACCATAGGTCTCGTTCGGGCACCACGTATCGGCATTGGGCACGCGCTCGGTTAATATTTTTGCGATATCCCTGACGTTCATATCATTCCTTTTCTGCTGAGGACTCCATATCCTTCAATTTGGTATAATAGTCATCTAGCTCGGCTAAATGGTCCTCTGCTATTTTTTTTGCCACATTTTTAATAAATCCGTCTGGCATTTTTGTTTCTGGTCCCGTTATATTATCAAATATCCATCTTATGGTATGAGCATGCTCCATCTCCACCTCGACACCCATCTTGATCTGCGCCTCATGTTTGCTCTCGCCTTCTGTTCCATCACCTGCATTTATAATCCAGCTCATTGTTTCACCTCGTATTTAACGCCTTCCATATTGATGATCGCTTCCAATCCAGTTTCATATTTAAGGAGCACCCTAAACGGGTTATCGTAAACATTCATCTCCTCCACTACAAAATTCGTCTCATGGTCGCTACAAAGATAGGTGGAACTACTTGCATACCAATTACCCTCACCCCTACTTTTCACCTTGTCTCCATCCTGCCATTTATATGGGCCAATAGCTATAGTGTCTCCTACATTAAACGAAAGATAATTCGAAAACGCTTCCTCAAGTGCAGGAATGACAGGAGAGGCCTTGATCGTCCAGCTCAATGAAGGTCTCCCCAAGGCACAAAGTCTATTTTGTAGATGTCCTTGCCAACAAGGTCCAGCATGGACCTGCCCTTCTTGTTGTCGAGTTTTAGGCGTATCTCCCCCCTGTCAGGATAGGAATCGATGACCATTGCCCTTGTCTCATACTTGATTCCCTTATACGGGACGATGAACTCCACCAAATCGCCCATTGTGAATTTCTCCAAGAAGGCGAATTCATCGCTCTTGGTTTTTTTTGGCACCTTCTTTGCCGCTTCAACCGTCCACCCGCTTTTCACGACGTTATCGTGTACGACCTGCATTCTTTCCATCAATCCATTCAGGTAGGATTCGCAGACCATGATCTCGTAATGGATGTTTTCGGCGCAGTTTATTTCCAGAGCCTCGGCGAAATTGGTCTGGGCTGACGCAAGATTGGAGAGTATGGCCGCTACATAATGGTTCTCGTCGTCGGACGTTGCCGATTCTATCCTGTGTGCGGACACCCGTAGTCCGCTCCTGACACCCTCCATCCTGTCCAATAGTTCCGGTATATAGGCGGCGCAATCGGCCAGTTCTTGGTGGATGTCCCCGTCATATTCCAACTCCAAAGCCTCGGCAAAATTGATCTGTGCCGACGTCAGGTTCGAGATTATGGAGACTATGTAGTGGTTTTCCCCGGTTTCAGTCCTCTTTGCCTCTATAGTCCACGCCATCTATATCTCGCCCCCCGGTGGCGGAGCTCCACCACCTCCCTCCTGCTCCCCCGGTCTTGGTTTGCGTTCGGCCAATCCACCTCCACCACCTGCTTCACCGGGCATTCCGATCTTACCTTCCTCATTCAGTTCAGGGGGTCTCTTTCCACCCTCAGGTGGAACGGCAACGGTCGAGATAGGTCCACCCCCGCCACCACCAAGACTCGGGCCTTTGGGTGCACCGGGTTTGGGCGGAACCTTTCCGGGTTCTATGGCCGGTTCTATTTCGCCACGTTCCCTGTATATGGCCTTAAGTGCTTCATCGATGTCATCGCCAAGCATAACCTTCTTTGCCAGCGTTGGATCCTTGGCTATGGTGTCATCGACGGCCTTCCTCCACTTCTGGTCGGCCCTTGTGCCTTCCTCACGCTTAAGCTGGTAGATGATGTCGTCAAGGTCCCATCCCATCATCTCAGCCACGAACCGCATTGGGATCTCCTTTTTGTCCCTCAACTGCATGACCATCTGCATTATGGAGTTGTTGGAAAGCAGGTTGGCCTTCTTCCAGAAGAAGTGCGGGATTATCAGGTCTTCGTCGCCACGGCTCGTCTTGACCTTATGGGAGACGTCAGCCTGTGACGGCTTATAGAAGTTCCTGCGCCTTGCTATGTGGTAGAAGATCTTCCTCTTCAATTCGAGCTCAAGCAGGTTCCTCACCGTCAGGTAACGGTTCATCAACCCCTTCATGAAGGTGATACCGGCGGCATAGGGGGTCTTTTCGCCCGACACTATCGCGTCTGACACGAACAGGCCAGCAAATATCCTTGATTTGACCAGCTCATAGAACGGTATCAGGTTCAGGATCTTGTCCTGCCCGGTGACATAATCGATGTTGACGAACGGATGCGTTATCAGGTTATAATCGGGGTCATTTGATGCATTGATCAGCTGCTGCTGGAACTCATTGAACATCTTCTTGCTCGGAATGAACCCCTTGCTTTCCGAACCGAGCTTGAATATTTTCAGCGGAAACGAATGTCTTTGGATGAACGTGGTCCTGTAAAGGTTGAGGAAGTCCTCATACAAGAGGTCCTTGACCACTGACAACAGCGGGCTTACGCCACGGTTGATATATCCTGCCATCGTCCTCTGCATAACTATCAGCTGGCTGGAATTAAGGACGTAGGGCTGGTTACCAAGAATGGCCTCGGCCTGTTTTGGCATCATCGTCTTTATGTAGTCGGCGATGATGACGTCGGCCGGTGCCGTGGAGTTCATCATCTTGGCGATTTCCTTGTTCGGCCTTAATGAGAACACCTTCTGTGGGCTGATGTAGGCTGCACTTACCTCGATTTCCTCCGGTGGATACTGCACGAATGACGAGAATTCAAGGTCGTTCTCGTCCCAGTTACCGAAGCTGAAACCCTCGCCAAGGAGCCAGTAATCGCGCATGTTGTCGGCTATCACGTTGAACAGGTCAACCCTGTCCTTGTAGCCGTTGTAATAGTCCTCGATCTCCCTGCTTTCCTCGCACCTCAACTCGAAATCAGATATCGGGGTCTCGGTGTGGAAATCGATGACACTCCTTATGTAGGGGTTGTATTTATAGTAGTGGCGAAGACGCCTGTTGAGTTCGCGCAGGTTGTCCTGCGGAAACATGATGAGGATGGAGTCGAAAAGCGGGTCAAGATAAAGCAGCGGTGTGCGAAGTGCGCCCATGTCGCCAGTTCCCATGGACATGGCGGCATCCGCACCAAAAACCTTCAGGGATTCTTCCTTGCTTTTCCTTTCAGCTATCGCAGCCTCAATATTGAGGTTACTGCTGATTCGGGGCCTGATCTGCTGTTTGGGCTTGCGGGGACTCATTGTTTTGTTCTCCTATTGCGGGAGTTGTTCCTCCCGTCCTTGCAAAATAATCATTCCAATTGATCTCGCCTTCCTTGATCTCGGAAGGGGGCTGTGCCTGAAGCCAGATGCCCTGTGATACGGCATAATCCCTTAAGGCAGATATCTTATTGTATGCGGCGTTCTGGAGGATGTCAAATGAGATCTCCTGCGCTTTGGTGGCCTTTTCCTGCGGGTCCATGTTGGCGGACTTGAGTTTCTCTATTTCGGGGGTCTTTTCAACGTCGGCCAGCGTTATATCGATGGTGAACTGCCCCGAGATTGCAAACTTGACCTGATTCTGTGCCGCCTTTATCGTCCAGCTCATTTATTCCTTGTCTCCTTTATTTTGCGGGTGTCGCCCCGAACCTGTTCAAATCCGTGCATAATTCCACTGCTGACGCCTCTGATGCACCCGGCAATACAATGATATCGTCAGCTGTCTGCATTGTCCCGGTACCATATGCAATGACCCATTCGTTTCCGTTCTCCCAGCAGGTCCATCCCCAACTCTCTTCCTGTTCAAGACCTTTTTCCATTGGAGACTCCATCAATTCCTCGATCGGAGTATCCATACGTGCCACTTCATCCGCTTTAATTGTCCAGCTCATTTTAAAAATCCCCCATTTCCGGAATGTCTTGTCCTTCTCCCACCACCTTATTATATTCGTCCACAAATTTCTGAGCACTTGGAACCCCGCTCGTACTTCCACCCGGAGCAAGCTCTATCTGGTCCCCTATTATATCCAGCTCTGACTGGAAATGCCTGAGTACCCCTATCATCTCGTTCATCTTGGCCACATTTTCATCGGAGAAAACGTCTGTATGTCCCAGTGCCGCATCCTTGACCATCTCATCAAGGTAGTCTATGGCACTGGCAACCCATTCCATGGCGTCAAACATGTTCGTCACATCAATTGTGCGGGATTTAACTGTCCAGCTCATTCAATATCCTCTTGGGGAGGAGTCAGGTCGGCCTCCGTAACATTTTCGTCGAGCATCTCGGGAATATCTTCTAACGTCCTTACCATAGTTGTAAATATGCTAGCGATATAACTGTCAAGAACTGATTTGTCGGGTGAATACGGATACAATGCCACCCCTTGTTGAGACACTTGTAGAGCATGACTTACATGTTGCTTAATTTCCTGCATTAAATCGCGTGGACTTGGAGTGCCCGACCTTACAGC
>Ga0315274_10008231_pt1 | contig 15109 bp, 13 predicted proteins | sample YL17G02_20_MG_FD_203700 | JGI IMG/M metagenome (GOLD analysis project Ga0315274, IMG submission 203700) | Sediment microbial communities from Yellowstone Lake, YNP, Wyoming, USA - YL17G02_20 | ecosystem: Environmental > Aquatic > Freshwater > Lake > Sediment | place: USA: Wyoming | collected... | reverse complement strand
TAGGTGTTTACCTGTATGGGGGATTGGCCGGATGTGCTTTGCGAACTCAGATCGACATCTCCGATGCCATCTTGCACATACAGTGTGCCTGTCGCATCCTCGGTTAACTCCACATTAAGGTCCATATCGATGCCGGTCATGATACCTTTCACTTCGAATTCAGGCCATGACCATGTTTCTTTTAGGATAATAACCTCGCGTGCGCCGTCAACGACCGATTTGTTGATCCGCATCGTAAACTTGGCCCCAGAAGCTTCGTCGAGGTTTACGACCTTTCTCAGTGGAGTCATGCCAGCGGCGGAATAGTTGAGAACTATGTAAGAGCCTTCAACAGACTTGTACGGTATGTCCCAGTAGCCCACTCCGGGCGTAACCGTCAGCGTGCCACTAAGGTCTCCTATGGCAACCGTGAGTGTTCCTGATGCCGCCGTAGTGTAATCGAAATGCACTGTTGCACTGGCCCCCGCCGCTACTTCTACGGTCTGGCTTCCCGCAGCTGTTCCACCCACAGTCAGGTCAGCTATATAGCTCCCGCTGGCTCCACCGCTGTTGGTAACAGTTGCCGATATTTCCACCTCACCACCTGCTTGGACACTGGTTGGATTGACTACCATGTTGCTGAGCGTGAATTCGGCCGACTTCCCGCCACAGCCAACAACCGCAAGGCTTGCTATGAAAACAAGCGCAAGCAACAACAAAGAGAACCTTTTCATTCTCATGTCAGCTCCTTTCTCCCCTTTTATATCTTTCTCTCCTTCCATATTTTTTATTTATTTTCCACCTCCTTTACAACTCTGTCTCGTTCGACAGGCAGATTGGTACGAGCTGTCGTTGGCGCCCCACGTTAGTCCTCCCTACTTCAGGGCGCAGAACAGATAATCCACGCACTGGGATTCGTCTTTATTATGATTGTAATAATAAATATCTGCCAGGGCTCCATCGGCCTTGGCTGTCGCATCGTAGTTCCACGGTGGCGGCGTGCACTTGGGGCACCAGTGCCCGGTGAGCGGCAGTTTTGGTGTAGCCTCCCACTCATGTCCGAAGGCGCACTTCCATTTCATCTTGGTCTTGAGGTCTGTATACTCCTTGGAGAGGCACTCGCCGCCGCGGGACTTGGCTAATTGTTGCATATCGCTCAGTGTATATTTCTTAGTAAGCGGGTCGACATCGGTCCTGAGGTCCCGGGTATCCCTTTCGAAGCTGTATTGATCCCACCCGCCTATCTGCTCCCACTTCTCGCGGCTGCCGAAGAAGGCGCAGATCTTCTCTTTGTCGTCGTTCTCTATCCACTGCAGCGTTTCTGCCATCCGCTTCAGGAACAGCCTGACAGCGAACGGGGGTGCTAAGCCCGCTGCCTTTTTTCTAAGTATTGTCGGCATGGCTTGCTCTACCTGCTTAACGTGATCGTCATAAGACTGCCGCCAGTGTCCCAGATACTTGTTGAGGATCCAGCTATCCATGTACCAGGAGCAGTGGAAGTTCCTTGTGGCAATCCAGTTGCGGGGCACTATCTTTCCGAAGTCCCTCATACCTAACAGGTGGAAGAAGCGCTCCAGGTAATCGCTAAACACGACACGGCAGGAAGGCCCGCCGCTCATGTTGTATACCCTGCCGTAGAAATCGTCGGGGCACTCCAGGGTTTGGACCAGCCCGTATCCGGCATCCTGGCTGGTGATGAACTCAATATGGGTTTGGGGGGGCTGATGGAACATGATAGGGTCCATGAGCGAGAAAATATTAGGAATGGTAATAAATGTTTGTCTCATGACAGCCCAGTGCTTCAGGCCGGACTCGATTACCGCCCGCTCGGCCCCCATCTTGGTTATGGAATAATAGTCGCCCACGCTGGGCTTGAGTGGGTCGCCTACTTTCACCCAATGGACAGGGGGTAGGCGGTCTCCATACATGGCTATCGAAGCGATGTAGACTAGTGTGATATCGTCCCCCCCGCCAGGCTGTTGCTTTATGGCCTCAATTACATTCTCGGTTCCGATACGGTTGCACCGGTTACATAGTGGTGGATTGTGATCTGCCTCAGGGGACACGAGCGCTGCAGGGTGAAGGACATGCTCCACCCCATTGACCGCCTTCAGAACGTCATCTAGCTTGCCGAGATCCCCCCAGACAATCTCTATACCCTCTTGACCCTCGTATTTATTAAAGTCTTTTTTGTTCTTCTTGGAGGGCCTGAGGAGCAAGACTATGTCATACTTGTTTTTTCTCCTAAGCAGTTCTTTGAAGGCTTCCCCACCCATGGAGCCAGATGCGCCGGTGAGTAATACTTTTCCCCTTGTCATTTTCCCTCCTTAGAAGTATCACCCTAGCTCTTTAAGTTTCATATGTCCTTTTTGCAAATGATAGCGTCCTTTACAATATGTAATCTCAGTACTGGCATTATTGAATCTGGTAAAATCGGTATGAGCCTGCTACAATCGCCCTCTATGGGTATGACAATTGCTCTGTCTCATTTAGAACTTCCAAGGCTTGAACACGGATTTTTTTCAGGGCTTTAAACAATTGTTCCCTTTCTCTATTCGATAGAACAGACAGGATATCTCTTATAGAATCCAATTTGAGACATTTTTCATATGCTTGTCTGCCTTTTTTTGTTATGACAATTTTCGTACGGCCCTTGCCATCCTTACCCTTTTCTTTCGTGATAAGGCCGTCTTTTCCCATCCTGTTCACTATGACGAGAATCGAATGCGGTTCCCGCATAAGCCATCTGGACAGCTCATTCATTGTTGCCTTGCCATTGCTTGCAGTAAGAAGGAATAAAACGCCGGATTGACGGTAAGTAACACCGTATCTGTTCACTTCTTTCGCCCTCGCCTTGGCAAAGACATCGCTTGCCTGCATCAGTATTACCCATAGTTTGAAATCCGGGTCTTTCAATATGTCCTTCACCATTTTTCAGTCCTCCATTATCTAGTGCGCTTTTGAGAGCATCGTCTTTATTTGTTAAATATACAACCCCAAATAGCGTTTATTTAGTCTTATCTAAATCATATTCCTGGCTACTATATCAATAGTAATTCTTCTTCAAAACCGCTTTAACTTAAGGTTGACACTCGTGGTCTGATGCGATATTATATATCAAAATTATTATCTATATCAATATCTATATCGATAAATTAGATAAAGGGAGGTAGCAATGGCAGGTTTTGAAGGGAAGCTGCTAGAGGTAAATTTAACCACCGGCGCCAGAAAAAGTTCCACCGTTGATAAGGGCATCCTGCGTAAGTTCATCGGGGGCAGTGGATTAGGCGCCAAGCTTATGCTTGACCGCGTTTCTCCGAATGTCGATCCGTTGTCACCAGAGAACCCCCTATTTATTCTAACAGGACCTACCAGCGGCGCTAATATGCCAGGTGGGGCGCGCTTCTGCGTATGTGCCAAATCACCGTTGACCAATATCTTTGGTGAGAGCAACTGTGGTGGAACCTTTGCCACTGAGCTGAGGTCAGCCGGCTGGGATGGAATCGTAGTTGAAGGGGCCTCTAAAAAGCCGGTATACATTGTTATTGAGGACGACAAGGTGGAGATCAAGGACGCCTCTGACCTTTGGGGCAAGAACACGCACGAGGTCACTGATCTGCTCAAGGGTCGCCATGGCGACAAGAACAAGGGGACGCTGGTATCGATAGGCGTGGCCGGGGAAAACCTGGTCAGGTTTGCCGCGATATCCAGTGAAAAGAAGAACTTCGCCGCACGCTGCGGCCTGGGGGCGGTGATGGGCTCCAAGAAGCTGAAAGCCGTATTTGTTAAAGGAAGCGGCAAGGTACCCCTCGCCGATCCCGAAAGATTCAATGCCAGGCGCAAGATAGTGCTTAACAAGGCCAAGGAACATATAGCTATCCAGGTCCTGACTGCCCAGGGCACCAATGCGGCCCTCGGGATAAGTGCCCTCACCGGAGACCTGCCGATCAAGAACTGGACTGTCGGCATGAACATGGACGTATCATCAAAGATCGATGGGGGTACCCTCAGCGGCCCAGTTTTCTTTATTGGTAATGATGCATGCCACGGCTGTATGATCGCATGCAAGCGGGTGGTCCACGTCACGGATGGGCCTTACAAGGGAATGGAGGGCCCCGGGCCTGAGTATGAAGGGTGTGCCAGTCTGGGCGCCCTGCTCATGATTGGGGACATGGCCGCTGTGATAAAGATGAACGAGACGTGTAACGATTTCGGCATGGATGTAATCTCCTGCGGCTCGACGATCGCTTTTGCCATGGAATGCTGGGAGAATGGGCTCATCACTTCCAAGGATACCGATGGTATAGAGCTGAAATGGGGCGATGACGCCGCTGTCCTGAAGATGATAGGGAAGATAGCCAGGCGTGAGGGCTTTGGAAACGTGCTGGCTGAAGGGTCAAAGCGTGCTGCGCAGAAGATCGGACGCAACGCATCTGATTATACCGTAGAGATCAAGGGGATGGAGGTGCCGATGCACGATCCCAGGTCGAATTTCCTATGCGGTCTGGGATATGCCACCGGCGTTCGCGGGGCGTGCCACACTAATGATGCCTCCTATGCCATTGGCTCAACTATCTTGGACTGGCCGGACATCGGGCTGCCTAACGGTATCGATATCAAGAAGAACGAAGGTGCTGCCGTGTTTGTGAAGCACGCCCAGGACCTGGGTCAGATATTCAATGCCGCTTCGTTCTGCTACATGATCATATTTGTGCTTAACGGGGAGGACATGGCCGAATTGCTGAGCGCGGCTAGTGGCTTTGATTATACATTTAAAGAGATAGAGCAATGTGCCGCGCGTATTTGGATCACCAAGAGGGGCTTAGACAATCTTATGGGCACAACCGCGGCGGATGATCGGTTGCCCAGGAACATACTGACGCCAAACAAGGATGGTGGGGCTGCAGGCCTGGTGCCTAACTTGAACCTTATGTTGAAAGAGTTCTATCCCGTTAGGGGTCTTGATGCTGACGGCCGACCATCGCGAGAAACGCTGAACAGCCTAGGTCTTCCCGAACTCGCGGCGAAGCTTCATAAATAGCGGCTTTATCGCCATAATACTAGCCCGTGAGGCGGTCTATATTCAGTGCTGACCATTGACAGTGGTTATGGGCGCATGATATATTTCCAATGGGTTTATTTTTACTCCACAGTCGGGTAAACATAGGCAGGGCTCTAGAATAGAAGCTTGTAGTGGCCGGGCTGCATCCCGGCCCTTTCTTCGTATTAAAATGGTGGAAAGATGACACTAGCCCTTGAAGGGATAAAGATAGTCGACCTCACCTGGCTCGGCCCTGGCATTTTTTGCTCCACTACGTTCGGCGACCTCGGTGCCGATGTGATTCAGGTCTATGAAGCCCACCCCGAGCGCCGTGGCGCCCCATACACAATGCTTTTCGATGGAACCCGCCCCGGCCTACGAAACTGCCGCACCATAGGGATCGATCTCAAATCGCCCGGCGGTCGAGATGTCCTCTACGACTTGATTAAGACTGCCGATGTGGTGATGGAGGGTTTTCGCCCGGGTGTGGCACAGCGCCTCGGGGCGGACTACGATACCGTTAAGAAAATCAACCCGCGAATAGTGTATGCCTCACTGACGGGCTACGGGCAGTCCGGGCCCTACCGCGATCTGGTTGGCCATGATATCAACTATATAGCCATGGGCGGTCTTTTAGGGCTGACCGGTCCCGCCGGCGGGGCGCCGGTTATCCCAGGAACGGTGCTCGCTGACTTTGCTGCCGGTGGAATGTCCGCGGCCATTGGGATACTGGCAGCATTACTCTCCCGTGAGCGGACAGGTCAGGGACGGTTTGTAGACATGTCCATGCTCGACGCGGTGGTGGAGCTGAGCATCCTGGAGATAAACCCCTACCTGCTTGGCGGTGCCGTCCCCCATAGAGGTGAAGGCATGTTTAGCGGCAAATACCCCTGGTATAATGTATATGAGACAAAGGATGGGAAGTACATTAGCCTCGGGGCATTGGAGCCGTGGTTCTTTACCAATTTGTGCCAGCTTCTCGGCTGTGAGGATTTCATACCCCACCAGTACGATGAGGGTAAGAAGAAGGATGAGATGTTCCGCTATTTCCGCGAAACCTTCCTTACCAAGACACGGGATGAGTGGTTCACGTTGCTGCGACAGAAGGACACATGTGTTGCTCCGGTCTACGACGTAGATGAGCTGGAAGCTGACCCCCACCTGAGGGCCCGTCGCATGATACTTGAAACGGACCATCCCACCCTCGGTCGGATGAAGCAGGTTGGCTCGATGCATAATATCTCGGACTCCCCGGTTGAGGTGCGTAACTGGAGCGCGCGCTTTGGCCAGTATACCGATGAGATACTGCGCGAGATTGGCTATGATGACGCCCGAATCAGGGAACTCCGTGAAGCAGATGCAGTCGGCTAGATGATATGTGAGCCGACTTTAATTATAGGGGGCTTTAACTGGCTTCCACAAACTAAAATTAAGGAGGTGTATTAAATGGTTGGGATAACTTCTTTCGGTGCTTACATCCCCTATCATCGGGTGGTCCGCGAGGAGTTCTACAAGGCCTGGGGCGGTTTTCCAATACCCGGGGAGAAGGCTATAGCCAGCTACGATGAAGATGCGGTGACGATGGCTTGGGACGCTGGCAACAATTGCCTTTCCGGCCTAGACCCGAAGAAGGTGGATGGTCTGTACCTGGCCACCACTTGTGCCCCTTACAAGGAGAAACAGAACTCCACAATCGTGGCCACTGCTTTGGACATGCGAGATGATATCCGCACCGCTGATTTCTGCAACTCGCTGCGCGCGGGTACGGAAGCCCTGTCTGCAGCAGTGGATGCGGTCAAGGCGGGAAGCGTGAAGAACATGCTGGTTACAGCTGCTGAAACGCGGGAGGGGGCGCCGGCCGGCATGGGGGAGGCGCAGTATGGCGACGCTGCAGCTGCTTTTCTCATCGGTGACACTAATGTAGTGGCAGAACTTCTGGGCAGCTATTCCGTTTCGGATGAGTATGCCGGGGAATGGCGGGCGCACAACGACCACTTTGTCCGTGTGTGGGAAGATCGTCATATGCTGGATGAGGGTTACTCAGAACAGCTTCCCAAAGCAATTGAAGGGCTGATGAAGAAGTGCAAGGTTAATGCTAAAGACATAGCGAAACTGGTGATGAGCTCACCTATGGATGTGAGGCGACACGGCAAGGTGGCTGTCGGTGCCGGCTTCGGCATGGGACAGATACAGGAGCCCTTCTTTATGACCATCGGTACCTGCGGCGCAGCGATGGGCATGCTGATGTTGGTGGCTGCTCTGGAGGAGGCCAAGCCGGGCGATAAGATACTGCTGGCTCAGTACGGCAATGGCGCGGATGCCTTCTTGTTCCAGGTCACGGACGCTATAGCGAAGAAGGACAAGGCACATCTCAGCGTCCAAGCTTTAATCAACTCGAAGCGATTATTGCCTTATTACACCTACCTGCGCTGGCGAGGTCTGGTCACAGTGGAGCGGGGAAGGAGACCTGAGATACCTTTCACATCGTTGACTGCGTTAAAGAGGAGCCGCAAGGAGGTGATGGGACTTTACGGCAAGAAGTGTCTAACATGCGGCCACGTCATGTATCAGATGCCCTTCGGCATCGGCGGCATGACGCCCATCAGGGTGTGTTATTACTGCCAGACGAAGGATAACTTTGAAGATTATCGTTTTGCGGATAAGAAGGCTAAGATTTTCACGTATTCGCTGGACATGCTGGCGGATGTCATCGACCCGCCCGGCACGCCGGTATTTGTTGACTTTGAAGGCGGGGGCCGAGGCTGGTTCGATCTGACGGACCGCATACCGGAAAAGGTGCAGGTGGGGTTGGACGTTGAAATGGTGCTGCGGCATCAGTCTTTCGACCGCGGAATCCATAATTACTACTGGAAAGCAAGGCCGGTGAGAGGCTAAGAAAGGAGGATGACGAAATGCCAGAGAGTATAAAGGATAAAGTAGCAATAATTGGCATGGGCTGCACCAAATTTGGTGAGCTGTGGGATAAGAGCGTCAGCGACCTGATGGTTGATGCGGCTTATGAGGCATATGAGGATGCGGGTGTTGAACCTAAGGATATAGATGCGGCTTGGGTCGGCAACTGGCAGGAGGTCTCGGGAATGGCGGGGCTGGGGCTGGCCGGCCTCAGGCTGCAGTACAAACCCATAACCAGGGTGGAGAATATGTGCGCTACCGGCACCGATGCCCTCCGTAACGCCTCTTACGCGGTCGCCTGCGGCGCGTGCGATATCGCACTGGCGGTGGGGGCTGAGAAGCTGAAGGACATGGGCTATGCCGGCCTGATCTCAGTATCCCCTGGTGGCACGACCGGCACCGGAGGCATCAGTACCACTGCTCCGGCCATCTTCGCCATGCTGGCAACGCGGTATTTCTCTCGCTACAATATATCGCCGGATGCCGGCAAGCGAATGCTGTCGCGACTTTCAGTGAAAAGCCATCACAATGGCAATCTCAATCCCAAGGCCCACTTCCATAAGGAAATAACGGTCGAGCAGGCGATGAATGCTCCGATCATAGCTTGGCCGCTGGGACTGTTCGATTGTTGTGGAGTCTCCGATGGTGCGGCGGCTGCCATCGTGTGCCGTGCCGCGGACGCCAAGAAGTTCAGGAAAGACCCGATATTCATCAAGTCCATTCGGATGTGTGTCGGTCCCGCCGAGGGTCCGGTAAAGCCGGAGTATGACTTCACCCACGTGGAGGAGACTTACCGAGCTGGTCTGGCGGCCTATGCTGAGGCAGGGGTGAAGAACCCGCGCAAGGAGATCAGCATGGCAGAAGTTCACGATTGCTTCTCCATAACAGAGGCGGTTATTATGGAGGACTTGCAGTTCAGTCCACGCGGGAAGGTGAAAGAGGATATCGAATCAGGCTTCTTTGATCTGGATGGCGGATTGCCTATCCAGCCTGACGGAGGGTTGAAGTGTTTCGGCCATCCCGTCGGGGCAACTGGCCTGCGCATGATCTATGAGATGTACCTGCAACTTCAGGGTAAGGCTGGCCCGCGTCAACTAAAGAACATCAACCTCGGGTTGACCCACAACCAGGGGTCTATGCCACCGGCGTGTACCATCGCTGTTTGCATCGTAGGGCGCTAACCAAAAGGAATATGGCATGTGGCGGAGCGATAAATCCTTTCAGTACGAGGGTTATCGCTCCGCTGACAGGAAGGAGACCTGCTGCCGAAGTCATTGATCGCCAGGGCACTTCCGCCTGCATAAACATTGAAGTTGGGTATGCCGATGGAGATGACCTTCAAGAAGCTGTACTTCGACCGTTTGACTACATAATATAATACCATAGCCGCTCGCACTACTAAGATCGCTCGGAATGCTATAGTCCATCCATGTGGTTTGGGGCCACCAAGAGAACCTAGGAAATAAATCACCAGACAGGGGAGGCTATAATGAATCTAGCTTTTAGCGAAGAACAGGAAATGCTGCACAAGTCGGCTCGTGACTTCCTGGCAAATAAATGCCCTAAAACCTTGGTTCGGGAGATGGAGGAGGATGAAAAAGGATACCCTCCTGAGCTTTGGAAGGAGATGGCTGAGCTGGGCTGGCTGGGGCTTCCTTTCCCTGAGAAATATAAGGGTGGAGGATTCAGCTTCCTCGACCTGATAGTGCTCCTAGAAGAAATGGGGCGCGCTTGTCTTCCCGGTCCCTTCCTCTCCACCGTAGTCCTTGGCGGTTTACCCATCCTAGAGTGGGGGAGAGAGGAGCAAAAGCAATATTTCCTGCCCAAGATATGTAAAGGAGAGGCAATCCTAACCTTAGCTCTTACCGAACCCAGCGCCAGGTATGACGCTGCCTCTATCCGGACTTCGGCTACACCCAAAGGAGATGACTATCTTATAAGTGGGACAAAGATCTTCGTTCCCGACGCCCATATTGCAGACTGGATAATCTGTGTCGCTAGAACAGCAGAAACAGCCAATCCTGAAGAAGGAATTACCCTCTTTCTCGTAGATGCCAAGAGCTCTGGGATAAGCACCGTGTTGCTTAGTACCATTGCCGGAGACAAGCAGTGCGAGCTGACTCTGAAAAAGGTGAGAGTACCCCGGGGCAATATCCTTGGTAAATTGGGGCAAGGTTGGGGAATGGTAAAGAGGATCATAGAATGGGCAGCGCTTGCCAAATCCGCGGAAATGGTGGGCGGGAATCAGCAAGTCATGGAAATGACCATTAATTATGCCAAGGAAAGGATACAGTTCGACCGCCCCATTGGCAGTTTCCAGATCATCCAACATTATCTGGCTGACATGTCCATCGATGTCGATAGCGCTCGGGTCAGTCTATACAAAGCGGCATGGATGCTCAGTGAGAGGCTCCCCTGCGCCAATGAGGTCTCTGTTGCCAAAGGATGGATCAGCGAGGCTTATAGAAGGGTGGCTACTCAAGCACACCAGATCCACGGCGCAATCGGCTTCACCAAGGAGCACGACCTGGAGCTTTACTTCAGGAGGGCTAAGGCCGGGGAGGTCTTCTTCGGGGATGCCGATTTTCACCGTGAGGTCGTAGCCCAACAACTAGGGCTCTAGGCTAGCGAAAGGAGTATCATGGACTTTCTTACTAATAATGAAGAGAAGGCCTTCCGGCAGGAGGTTAGGGATTTCATTCAAGAGGTGTTACCTCCTGATTGGCTGGGGGTAGATCCTGGACCTGAAGAGGAGGAGAGGGAGGAAGTTTACCAGCTCTCCTTAGAGATATGGCGCAAGCTGGGGGCCAAAGGTTGGATAGGGTTGAGCTGGCCCAAGGAATATGGAGGTCAGGAAGACCCGGCGAAGGACTGGATCCTGAAAGAGGAGCTAATCTACTCTGGGGCACCGGGGATGGACATCGCCGCAGTGCAGGGCGACCTGATTTTGGCATTCGGGACTAAGGAACAAAAGGATAAATTCATCCCTCCAATTACCCGCGGAGAAGTGAAATATGCCATAGGGATGAGCGAGCCCAATGTCGGCTCAGACATGTTCGCACTTCAATTGAAGGCAGTAGAGGAAGCGGACTGCTATGTCCTTAATGGACAGAAAACCTGGAATAGCGGTATCCACCGTGCCGACTGGTGCGTGGTCTATGCTCGAACTGACCCTAACGCCCCCAAGAAGCATCTGGGGATCAGCGTTTTCGTGATCGATCCCAAGAGCCCAGGGATTACCATGCGCCAAATAACGCAGATGACCGGGCTTCGCGCCTTTTGTGAGGTCTTCTATGACAATGTCAGGGTTCCCAAGGAGAACCTTCTCGGGGAGAAGAACAAGGGAAAGGATGTAAGTATGCATGCCTTCGCCATAGAGAGAAGCTACGGGCTCGTCATCCTCCACAATGCCAGGAGATACTTTGAGCAGTTGGTGCAGTATTGCAAGGAGACCTACGTCAATGGTCAGCCTTTAGCCAAGGATCCTCTCATTCGAAATAGACTGGCTGAGATGGCTATTGAGATTGAAGTAGGGCGTAACATGGGCGAAAGAATAAACTGGATGATAAGCCAGAACATGCTCACTGTGCTTCCGAGTTGCCAGAATAAGATCCATGGTGCCAGTGTTGCTCAGAAGGTGAGTAATCTGGGGATGCAAATCCTTGGGCTCTATGGGCAACTGGATGAGAAATCCAAGTGGGCGCAGTTGGGGGGCAGGATGAGGCATATATATCTGAGCTCAAGGGCCTGGAGTCTTGCCGGTGGAACCAGTGAGATGTCCAGGAATATTATCGCTGGAAGATATGGACTGGGATTGCCCAGCTGAAAACCACCGGGGAGGACAATGGACTTTCGCTTTACTGAAGAGGAGGAAGCCTTTGTCTTATCGTTCTTACCCTCAAGGAAGCCATTGGTATAGGGGGATAGTCGAAGTAGTTGAGGATCTCCTTCATGTCTTGAGGCAGACACATCTCCACCGCCTGACGGAAGGGCTCGTGCATGTCCATGACCACCACTTGGATATTCTCTGGCTTCGGTAAGCTATCGAAGAAAGCCTCAACTTCCTTTTGTCGGTGGCCACTCACCACCCCAATGACCTGTTTACACTCCACCTCTACCCTGATCTCCCACCCCGTCTCTTCCTCCCCCATCACCCGCAGCTCAGGTAAAGCCAGAGCAATCGTGATACCCCGACTTGTCGGGGCACTCGCTGCACCTCCTTCGCTTTGAGTTGTGGTTTTCCCCAAAGTTACAGAGGTCGGCGGGTGCTTTCAACTACTAGCCCCCCTTTCACACTTAAGAGTGTAGACCCAAAACCTGCTAACTGTTGACAAAGTCAGCGTTTTCAGGGATGGGTAATTGCAAGCACCTGGCAGTTGACAATCAGCTCAACAAAACTTAGGATTAATGTACGGCATTAGGGAGCACTGTGATGACATTTGGGCAACGACTGAGGGAACTGAGAAAAGCCAAAGGCATGACCCAAAGAGAACTGGCAAAAAAGACAGCAATTAGCTTCGCATACGTGAGTAAGCTTGAAACTGGTGCCATGCCCCCACCGAGGCAAAAGATCATCTTGGCTTTGGCCAAGGTACTTGGTGCCAACAATGCGGACACGGATGATCTATTTGGCCTTGCTAAAAAGATGCCGTCTGACTTGCTAGCATATGTAGATACTGGAATGATAAAGAGGTTGCGATCCCTTAGGCATGGGGATGAGACACCTGCGCACGAATTAGCAACATTGCGGCGGCGAATTGCTGAGCTAGAAGCATCAGAAACCCAGGGCATACGGCTTAAGGAGCTGCCTGGGAGACAGGAAGACCTCTTTCGAGCGCTTGTCGAGAGTTCTCCGGACGGCATTGTGGTTCTAGACAGTGAGTTAGAAGTCATATACGAGAACCCGTCCGCCGCACGAATCCTCGGCTATGAATCGGGAGCATTTGTTGGCAAGGAGACGCTTGGAGTTATTCACCCAGAAGATATGTTCAGGGCAACCCATAGGCTCACCAAAATGATCCAGACTGTAGGTGACACTAGTAGAAGTCATGCGCAGTTGCGTGTGAGGCATAAGGACGGTACGTGGCGTGTGGTCGATGTGGTCGCTAACAACCTTCTCCACAACCCCGCTGTCAAGGGCATCATTATTGTAATCCACAAAATCAGCAGGCACTCCCGGGACGAACGAGCATGGGCTGAAGATGCGGCGGCTTTGTCGATGGCGAAGGAATACCACCTGACAGAGAGTGAACACAGAATACTCACCATGATCGCAGAGGGGCAGAGCAACCCCCAAATAGCGGAGCAGCTGGTGGTAAGCCTTTCCACTGTGAGATTCCACGTCACTAATATCCTCCACAAGCTGGGTGTCACCAGCCGCACCGAGGCAGCCATCATCGCAGTGCGTCGCCACCTGGTCGCCTGATTAGGTGGCGTGAAGACTCTCCATCCGTCTAGGGATTAATCTCTCTTTGTGTCCAGCACTGTGTGGGAGACCCCCTATTATAATATCTACTGTTCCATCACGATAATCTCTTGTGACCTTGTAGATCTGTACTACATCTGAAAGCGAAAGGACAGGATACGTGATATGTTGCTACAAGATGACATACACTCGCTCTGTCAAAGCCCAAAGTGCTAGGCTTAAAGGCAAGGAGGAACCCACTATACGAGACATGGCTGGAGACACTGAAGAAGACGAGAGAATCGGGTCTCAGAAGCCCGCTGGCGAAGAAGTAATAGAGGTAAGACATGCCTGTTAACAAGATAGTGTCTAGCTTCGACAAAGCGGTAGCCGATATACCGGATGGGGCTACCATAATGATAGGCGGCTTCGGTACCGTTGCTAGCACACCCAGCCTTCTATTAGAAGCTTTAGCTCGAAAGGGCATCAAGAACCTCACCACGATATCCAACACCTGCGGCTTCGGCAAAGATGTCTGGAAGTTGCTGGGCGCCAAGTTCCCTGAGGACATGGATGTGCTTGTGCGGAACAACTGCATAAAAAAGGCTATCGCTGCTGCTCCCGTCAGCTCCGTGTATCAGAATAACTTCGAAAAGAAACTAAGAGCAGGAGAAGTTGAGCTTGAGATGCTGCCGCAAGGCACACTGGCGGAACGCATCAGAGCAGCCAAGGCAGGACTCGGCGGTATCTACACCCCGGTGGGCGTAGGTACGATCGTCGAGAAAGGCAAAGAGGTCAAAGTCATAGACGGCAAGAAGTATCTATTGGAACTTCCCTTTAAGGCGGACTTCGCCCTGATAAAGGCTCACAAAGGCGATCGCTGGGGCAATCTGGTATACAGATACAGCTCGCGGACTTTCAATGCCACGATGGCCGGAGCAGCTAACGTGACTATAGCCGAGGTAGACAAGATTGTTGAACTCGGCGAACTGAAGCCAGACGAGATACATACTCCGGGCATCTATGTGGACCGGGTAGTTGAGAGGCCGGAGAAATACATAGAGCAAGATACAGCTCCGATCAGCAAGGAAGCCCAGGAATCCCATGATAGGGTCATGAAAAGGAAGAGCGCGTAAGGGTGGACTTATGGAAGAGAAGTTTAAACTTGACAGAGAAACCATGGCCCTCCGCGTAGCCAAGGAATTCCAGGACGGCGATTACGTCAACCTGGGCATCGGGATACCGGTGCTGGCGGCTAACTATATACCGGCCGGCAGAGAGGTCATCTTCCAGAGCGAGAACGGCATACTCGGCTTCGGCGAAATCACTAACATGGGCGAAGGCGATCTCGATTTAGTTAACGCGGGAGGACAGACGGTTAGAGTCGCTCCAGGCATGAGCTGCTTCGACCATGCTGAATCCTTCACCATGATCCGCGGCGGACACATTGACATCAGCGTCTTGGGAGGCTTTCAAGTCTCGGAAAAAGGCGACCTGGCAAACCACATGGTGCCGGAAAGAAAGATAGGCATTATCGGCGGTGCCATGGACCTGGCTGTAGGGGCTAAGAAACTGATAGTTGTCATGAACCATGTCACCAAAGAGGGCAAACCCAGAGTAGTGAAACAATGCACCTATCCTATTACAGCCGTAGAAAGCGTAGACTTGCTCGTTACCGACATAGCTGTAATAGAAGTAACGAAAAAAGGGTTGGTGCTCAAAGAAGTTGCTCCAGGATGGACGCCCAAGGAGGTTCAAGAACTTACCGAACC
>Ga0315274_10008230_pt1 | contig 15110 bp, 12 predicted proteins | sample YL17G02_20_MG_FD_203700 | JGI IMG/M metagenome (GOLD analysis project Ga0315274, IMG submission 203700) | Sediment microbial communities from Yellowstone Lake, YNP, Wyoming, USA - YL17G02_20 | ecosystem: Environmental > Aquatic > Freshwater > Lake > Sediment | place: USA: Wyoming | collected... | reverse complement strand
TCGAGCGCTCCGCCGACACCCTCTCGCTTCATCTGCGCGTCCCCTATGCCGACCTTGTACGCATGCTCGACAATGCCGCGGCCAAGGGGAATTATCCTTTCCGGTAGTCGCCCGGCGTTTTCCACAGATTCTCCAAGACTGACGCGCTCCCTCGACGATGATCCAATTGACAACTCTCCGTCCGCTCACTACCGCTACACTTCGACCTGATGGGGAAGCGGCCGCGCGATGATTAACATTTCAAAACTCTACTGCGGCGAGGAAAGCCCTTCCGACTGGCTGCGGTACGGCGAGGGCCCCATTCCCGAACCCGAACCCGGCGCGAAGGAGGCCGCGCCGTCCCACGCCGCGCTGAAAGCGCCCAAGAGCGCGCTCGAACGCCGCCCGGTTGTCGTCTGGAACTCGACCCGCGCCTGTAATCTCCGCTGCCTCCACTGCTATACGGATTCCGATACGCGAACTCACCCCGACGAGCTCACCACCGACCAGGCGCGCGAGATGCTCCGCGATCTCGCCCAGTTCGGCGTCCCGGCGCTCCTCTTTTCCGGCGGCGAGCCGCTCCTGCGGCGCGACCTGTTCGACCTCGCCGATTCCGCCCGCAGCATCGGCCTTCGCTGCACGCTTTCGACCAACGGAACGCTCATCACCGAAGACGTGGCGCAACGCATCCGCCAGACCGGCTTCACCTACGTCGGCATCAGCCTCGACGGCATTGACGAGGTCAACGATCACTTCCGCGGGCGCGTCGGCGCGTTTCGCGACGCCATGCAGGGGTTTCGCAACTGCGTCGCCGTCGGACAGCGCGTCGGCCTTCGTATGACCTTGACGCGCCACAACGTCGGCAACCTCGCCAACATCTTCGATTTCATCGAGCGCGAACGCATTGACCGCGCCTGCTTTTACCACCTGGCCTATTCGGGCCGAGGCAGCCGCATCTCGGCCGACGACCTTTCGGCGACCGAAACGCGCCGTGCCATGGACTTGATTCTCGACCGAACCGAGGACTTCCATCACCGGCGGCTGCACAAGGAAATCCTGACCGTGGACAATCACGTGGACGGCGTCTATATCTACCTTCGGCTGCGCGAGAAAGAGCCTGAACACGCCGAGAAGGTCATGGCCCGGCTTCGCTGGAACGGCGGCGGACTCTACAGCTCCGGCGTCGGCATCGGCGCGATTGATTGGGCGGGCAATGTTCATCCCGACCAGTTCTGGATTCACTATACGTTCGGCAACGTGCGCCAGCGGCCCTTCAGCGAAATCTGGATGGACACCAGCGACCCGCTGATGCGCGGCCTCAAGGACCGGCGCTCGCACGTCGTCGGCCAGTGTCGGGCATGCCAGTATTTCGACGCATGCGGCGGGTCGCTTCGGGTGCGCGCGGCCGCTGCTTATGGCAACCCCTGGGCGTGGGATCCGGCCTGCTACCTGACCGACGAAGAGATCGGCCTGACGCCGCAGGAGGTGGCCGAAATGCGCGCCGCCGGCGACTACTTCGACCGCCCCCAGGTGTGATTTTGGATTTTCGATTGAAGAATCCCGTGAACGTTTCCGCGCCCGTGAATGAGTCAAATACTTGTCCGCAGATTGTGCAGATTTCGCAGATTCAGCCCTGTTCAATCTGCGAAATCTGCGCAATCTGCGGATGATAGGTTCTGTTCTTTTTCCATCGGCTCTGGTGGTAGCTATGCAGCCTCTCGACACAACCGACCGCCGGATTCTCGACCTCATCCAGCGCCGGTTCCCGCTGGTCTCGCGCCCATTCCTGCAGATCGCCGAACAGGTCGGCGCAACCGAAAGCGACGTGATCGAACGTCTGGCGCGTTTGAAGCAAGACGGCATGGTGCGCGAAATCTGCGCCGTCTTCGATTCCGAGCGGCTGGGCTATCGCTCCACACTTGCCGCGATGGCGGTCGAGCCGGCGCGCCTCGACGAAGTCGCCGCCCTCGTCAGCGCCCATCCCGGCGTCAGCCACAACTACGAACGCACGCACGAGTTCAATCTGTGGTTTACGCTGACGGTCGAGCCTGATCGCTCGATTGAACGCGAAGTCGAGCGGTTGGCTCACGAGGCCCGTGTCGCGAGCTTTCTCGTCCTGCCAGCCATTCGCCGTTTCAAAATCGGCGTGGACTTCGACCTGGGAACGCGGGGTAGTGAGGACGGGTCTCAGGCATCGGGTTTCGGGGCCGGGGACCGCGGACAGGACTCCGCACTCCGCACTCAGGACTCAGGACTCGGCGAGGCCGAGAAGAACGTTGTTCGCCGCCTCCAACACGATTTTCCCCTGGAGCCGCGGCCTTTCGAGCGCCTGGCGGCAAACGCTGGAATGCGCGAAGAAAACCTATTGGCGATTGCGAAAAGGTTTCTGGCCACGGGCGTCCTGCGCCGGATCGGAGCCATCCTTCATCATCGCCGCGTCGGCTATTTGGCCAACGCGATGGGCTGCTGGGTTGTGCCCGCCGAGCAGATCGAAGAAGCGGGTTGCCGGGCGGCAGGAGAACGCGCGGTTTCGCACTGTTACGAGCGCCCGTCGTTTCCGCCGCGCTGGCCCTATAACTTCTACACGATGATTCACGCTCGAGGCGACGACGAGGTGCGTGGGGTTGTCGAACGGCTCCGCGCCGCCATTCAGCCGGCGGACTACGCAATCCTTTTCTCTCGCCGCGAGTTCAAGAAGAAGCGCGTCCACTATTTTGAAGAACGATGATGCTTCCGGTTCTGCACGGTTCTCTCGGCTACCTGTAGAACATCCATCGCCCGGTCTCCGTCGGTCGCGGGCCGACGTACATCTTCTTCTGGACCAGCCCCGCGACGTTATCCTCCTCGCGTTGTTCAAGAATCTCACGGATCGGGTCGAGAAGGATCCCCACGGCATAGACACCCGGCGGCAGTGCGTAGGTCTTGCGGCTCGGCAACGTCGCCAGATTGATCCTCTGCCCGGGTCCCAGCGGCTGCGTGATCAGATAGGAGTCGCACAGGTAGGGGCCTGTGGGTTGAAACCCCGCCCCCGGCCAAACGCGAAACTCGATCCAGAAGCTGGCCGCCGTCGGCTGCGAACCCGTGTTTTCCACGACGCCGGAAAACGAAATCAGACTGCCGCCGGCGGAGCTGACGTCCTGGGGCGAGAAATCAAATCCCGACACCGTCAGATTGGGCAGCGCCAGATTTGGCCAGACCCCGCAGTTGCGCGGCCCGCCGTAAGCGCCCATATCGCCGCGCGCCGTTCCCAGTCCGGGCGGGCGACAGCCATCGTTGTACGCCGGGCCCGGATTGCCGGCGTCAATGCACGGCGACCCGGGCAGCAAGCGGTAGTCGTTGTCTTCGTACGTCTTAGGATTGTTGTCGAGGCCGTTGGGGCTGACGAAGCGAGGGTTCTCGGAAATGTTCCCCAGCCCACCGCTGGTCCAGCCGTCAATACACGAGTCCGTTGGCCGAGAGGACTCTGCAATCTGGGGGAAACCCAGGCGGTCGGTATTGCCCCAGAGGATACAATTCATGATGGTTCCCGTAGTCTGGAACATCCCGCCGCCGCGCCCATTCGTCCCGTGCTCGTGCGAGCTGGTATTGTCTGCAATGGTGTTGTTCAGAATCATCCCCGAGCAGCCGGCCAAACCTCCGCCCGAAATGGACGCCAAATTGCCCGCGATGACGTTGTTTTGAATCGTGCCGCGGCAAGCGTATAGTCCGCCACCGGTCCCCCCCGCAAAGCCTCCCGCCGTGAAAGAGGGGGAGAGACACACATTACCCGAGATCACGTTGTTCTGGATGGTTCCGAAGCAGCCAGACAGACCTCCTCCAGCCCCGTAAGCCCAGTTGCGCGAAATCCAGTTGTTCTGAATCGTTCCGTTGCACGCGTAAAGCCCACCGCCAAAGCTGCTGGGGGCTGCCCACATTTCGCTCGCGCTGTTGAGCAGGATGGTGTTGAACTCAATGGTTCCCTGGCAGTACGCCAGACCGCCGCCATAGCTACCGACGGTCGCTGCTACCCAGTTGGAGCGAATTACGTTGCCGCGAATGGTTCCATCGCACCCCCAGAGACCGCCGCCGCTGGCCCCGTAAAAATCGTACACACGGTTGTCGGAAATCGTGTTGTTGCGAATCATCCCGTCGCAGTCGAAGAGACCTCCTCCGTCACGAACCCCGAGTTTCCCGTTGCCGGTGATTGTGTTGTTCTCGATCCGGGCGTGCGTACCTGCTCCATGGATCCCTCCGCCCTGGCCCGTACTCCGGCCCATACTGTCGCTCGGCATGTTTCCGTTGCGAATCGTAAAACCCGAGAGGGCGCAGCTGCTTGACTCCGTCCCGGTAAACGTCACGACCGACCCGCTCGAATTCCCATCAATAATCGTCGCGGCAACGATGCTCGGACTGGTCGGATTGGTGCTGCGCAAGACAAGGCTCTTGCCGTTGAACCGAATGTTCTCCGTATAGGTGGCTGGATAGACAACGATCGTGTCGCCGGCTGTTGCTGCGTCAATAGCCGCCTGAATCGTCGAGTAGTTGTAGCCGGCACCCATGCCGACCGTTATAGTCCTTTGCGCTGCCGCCAATTCCACTGAAAGCAGGAACACGCATGTTGCTAAGCAAGTTGTTTTCATCATCTACTTCTCCTGGGCTTCTTGATGAAAAGAAGCCAGATCAGATCATGTCTGTGGAAGTATTGCCTTGGTTCACGACTGCACCTCGGATATCAGTTCAGGCCTTGTGCGGCGTTTATGGGGCAACTCTGGAAAACAGTCAATGAAATCTGCATACCACACCCTACCGGCCAATCGAGATGCCACGGGCAACCGACCCTGTCCGATCCAACAATGGCAGAAAAAACCAGGGTCGAAAAGCCTTGACAGTCCATGGGTTCGGTCGGGATTCTTAGACTTTGTATTTCGGAGCGGGATGAAGGACTATGAAGCGAACTTTTCAGCCATCGCTGAGGAAAAAAGTCAACAAACACGGATTTCGGCGTCGAATGAGCACCAAGGCGGGCCGCAACATTCTGGCTCGCCGGCGGGCCAAAGGTCGTTGGCGGATCGCGGTTTAACGACGCCGACGGCGTTGTCATGTCCCAGGCGTTCGGACGGAATCGAAGACTGACGCGGGCCGCGGAATTCCGGCGAGTCTATTCAAAGGGAAGGGCTCACCCGACGCCCTTCTTTGTGTGCCATGTCCTCGAAACCGGCGATCCCGACGCCCCTTCGCGCCTGGGATTATCGGCATCCAAACGAACCGGTCCTTCGCACGATCGGATTCGTTACAAGCGGTGGGCGCGCGAGGTGTTTCGGCGCCACTCGCTTCGGTCGGGGGCCGACGTGGTGGTCAGCTTCCGGCAGGCTATGGCCTCGGCCAGTTTCGCGGCCTTCAGGGTCGCCCTGATTGAAGTCTTTGAGCGGGCTCGGTTGGTGAGACGATGATTGCCCTGGCAAGCCAGAGTGTTCGCAGGATTCTGATGGCCGTCATCCGGGTCTATCAGGTCACGCTGTCGCCCTTGTTCCCGGCGAGCTGCCGTTTTGTCCCGACATGTTCGGATTATGCACTCGAAGCCTTGCAGCGCAAAGGGGTGTTCGAGGCGCTTTGGCTGGTTGCCGGACGGTTGGGTCGCTGCCACCCGCTCTGTCGGGGTGGATTTGACCCGGTTCCGCCCGACCGCTCAGGAACGGACGAGGCGGTCCGGCCGCTCGTTCATCCATAAGCACTTACGCCGGGTTGCCGGCCAGGTCTGGCGCGGCAACACGGTTTCTTGTATCCGAAGGGTTGTCCCGTGGATCAGCGTCGCTGGCTCGCCTTTATTGCGGTAACGAGCGTCATCTACGTCCTTTTTTACTTGGTCTATCTTGTTCCTTACCAGAAAAAGATGGGGGAGTATCGGGAGGCTCACCCGGAGCTGTTTGGCGTCGCAACGACCGCAACGTTGACCGCGACAACAACCCAGACGCTGCCGACGCTTCGTCCCGAAGCCCTGCCGACCACTTCCGCCGTGGCCGCCGTCCAGACGCCCACCAGCCGCACGGCCGAGCTGCCGTCCGCCGAAATCGTGATCCAGACCGAGCTGTACCGGGTGGTTTTGACCTCGCGCGGCGGCCGGCCTACCAGCTGGAAATACTTCGACCGCATTCCCGGACAGGCGGATGTCGAACAGATCGAAATGATCCCCCAGCGGCCCGACTCGCCCGAGCGCGAGCTGCCGCTCGAAGTGATCTTCAAGGAAAACAACCGCGTCGAGTATCCTAGCTTCAACACGCGCGTCTATCAGTACCAGGTCCAGCCCTCGGACGGCCGCTCGACCGAAGTGGTTTTCACTTCGCCCGAAATCCAGCAGCTGCAATTGGTCAAGACCTACCGATTTCACCCGGACAGCCACGTGAGCCAGTTGCGCGTGGTCTTGCGCAACCTCAGCGAGAAGGCCGTCTGCCGCGTGGATGACGACGGGCGAGGGCTGGGGATTTCGTGGGGACCGGGCGTTGGCGAGTTCAAGCCCGAAGATCCACGAATCGGCTCGGGCGTCCTCAACACGATCTATGACACGCTCCGGGGCGTTCGCTATGCGGCGCCCGCCAAGCCCGCCGTCGAGGACAACGAGAGGGCCAGACGCGCGGAGTACTACAGCGGCGAGGTGGGTTGGGCCGGCGTGACCGACAAGTTCTTTATGGCCTCGGTCATTCCCGACCGATTCCAAGGCTCGGCGGTTCAGTTCCTGGTGCGGCTGAAAAACGTCATCTCCAAAGAGGAGGCTGGCGGGTCCGGGGCGTTCCATTCGCCGCCGTTCACCATTGTCCTATACAACGACAAGTTCACGGTGGACCCGCGATATGAGGTGGCGCTCGACTACAACCTGTTTGTCGGTCCGAAACAGCCCGCCCTCCTGCGCGAGATCGGCAAAGAGACCGGCAGCCGCCTCGATCAGGTCCTGTTCTATTCGAGCTGGTCTCGCTGGATGCGGGCGCTCAAACTCGGTTTGATGTACTCGCTCAGTTTCCTCTATTCGAAAACCCACAGCTACGGGATCGCCATTGTGATTCTGACGATTCTCATCCGCGCCGTCATGCATCCGATCGCCCACAAGGGCATGAAAATGCAGGCCAAGTCCATGGCCGAAATGCAGAAGATCAAACCGCTGCTCGACGAGGTCAATCGCAAGTACAAGGGCGACGCCGCCAGGAAAAACCAGGAGACGATGCGCCTGTACAAGGAGCATGGCATCAGCCCGCTGGCTCCGCTGCGCGGGTGCCTCCCGATGCTGGTCCAGATTCCGGTCTTCTTTGCGCTGTACAACCTCCTCAACGAGTCCATTGATCTGCGCGGCGCGTCGTTCCTGTGGATTCGCGATCTGGCGGGCCCCGACAAACTGGTGGATTTGACGCGGCACGGATGGGATTTCTATGTCCCGATCTTCGGTTGGCACGTCAGCGCGCTTAACCTGCTGCCGATCCTGATGGGCGTCAGCCAGTACTTCATGTCCAAGCTGACGCCGACGCCGACGCGCGACCCCTCGCAGAAGCAAATGATGCTGATTTTCACGCTCATGTTTCCCGTCATGCTGTACACTTTCCCCTCGGGGCTTTTCATCTACTGGCTGATCAACAACGTGTGGCAGACGTTCCACCAATTGATCGCCAACCGCATCATCGCCAGGCCGCCCGAAGGCGGCGCGGCGGTGGCGAAAGCCTAGAGGGCCGGATAGAAGTGAGAGGGGAGAGGCTGGAGGTTGGAGGTGAGAAGAATACGCTCTGAACAGCGGCTCGTGCACGCGCTCGCGCGCGTGCCCGGCCCTTTATCCTTTTCCAAGCGGCGCACGGCGCCATGAGGGACTCCCATGGACAAGATCACGGTCACCGCGGCAACCACGGAACAAGCCATCGGGCTGGCTCTCGAACAGCTCCACATCCCGCGCGAGGCGCTCCAGTTTCGCATTGACCGGTCGGAAGAAGAGTACCTGCTCGACACCCACCGGCCGACGCACACGACCATCATCGCGTGGATTCGGGCCGAATACGTGGCCGACCTGGTGCGCGATTTCCTCCAGAAACTGATCCACCTGATGGGATTCACCGCCGAAGTCCGAATTCAGCTGCGCGAAGACCGCATCATGGCCCTGATGGCTTCGCCCGGTTCAAGCATTCTGATCGGAAAGAACGGCTCTACGCTCGACGCGATTCAGTATCTCACGACGCGCGTGGCGGCCAAAAGCGGGCGCGTTCTGCCGCCCATCTTCGTGGACATCGAGAGTTACAGGGAGCGCAAGATCACGCGCCTCGAGCGCATCGCGCGCCGCACGGCGCAGAAGGTCGTCGCCGAGAATCACGAGATCGCTCTTCCGCCGATGACCGCCGCCGACCGAAAGATCATTCACACGGCGCTCAAAGACTTCACGGGCGTCAAGACGTACAGCCAGGGGCCGGAAGGCGACAGGTTTGTGGTTGTGGCGACCGGCCAGCGCGCCGCTGAGGTGGAGAAGGAACTCTGAAAGAGAAGGATGAAGGCGGAAGGATGAAGGATGAACGCTGAAAGCAAGGCGAGCGACAGCGACAACACAAGGAGCAGCAATCCTCTTGGCTCTTCGCTATTCCTCGCTTTGCTTTTCTCATTCATCCTTCATCCTTTCGCCTTCATCCCCGCTCTTTCCGCGTTCATCATTCCTCGTTTAGGATAGGAGCATGTCGCATCTGATTCAGACGATCATCGAGTATCTGGCCGGGTTCATCATCTGGGGCATCAACGAACTGGGTTATTTCGGCGTGGGCCTGATGATGTGTATCGAAAGCTGCAACATCCCGCTGCCCAGCGAAATCATCATGCCGTTTTCGGGCTTTCTCGTTTCGCAGGGCCGGATGAACCTGTGGTGGGCGGGAGTAGCCGGCGCTCTGGGCGGCACGGTCGGCTCGCAGATCGGCTATGCGATCGGCTATTTCGGCGGCCGGCCGTTTGTCCTGAAATACGGCAAGTACTTTTTCATTTCCCACCACGAGCTCGATCTGGCCGACCGCTGGATTGCGCGGTGGGGGTCCTCGATTGCGTTCACGTCGCGCCTGCTGCCGGTCATTCGCACGTTCATCTCGACGCCGCTGGGAATCGTCAGGGCGCCATTCTGGAGATTCTCGGTCTATACGTTCGTGGGTTCGCTGCCGTGGTGCTGGATGCTGGCTTACGTCGGAAAGGTTCTGGGCGACAACTGGCGGACGGTCGGCAAGTACTTCCATCGCGCGGACATTCTGGTCCTGCTCTGCGTCGCGGGTTGCGCGCTGGCGATCCTCGCTCACCTCTACAAGTCGGGCCGGCTGTCGTTTGGCCGCCGCACCCAGCCTGCCGATCCCGAATGAGACGCCCGCGAAGTCTCCCGTTCACTTGGCTTCGCCGGTTTCCCAGTCGAGCATTGCGGTACGATTGCCCGTTTTGAATCGCCACACGTTTCCTTGAGCTTCCAGTCCCACCCTGGCGGTGGTTGCCCCGATCTTCCCCCACGACAGCGCCACGGCGTTTCGCCATTCCGAACGCTCCGTCGTAAGCCGCAGCGTGAACAGGGTGGTGTTCTTTTCGCCTTCGCGGCCCGCCGCCGGAACGTTTTCGGCCACGATGGCGATCTTGTCGCGCGTCAGCGGCTCGATCCGCAACATGCTCTGCTTTCCCCGTGCGATGAAGCCTCCATCCTCTTGCTCCAGCCGGGTCTGTTCGGGATGAAAGCGCAATTCCAGCTCGTGCGGCCGATCCAGTGCAACGTCGTCGGCCACGATCAGCACGTCGGGCTTCAGAAACAGCAGATGGCGAACGTAGCGGCGCAGACCGAGTTGTTGTGGATAAGATTCCCTTGCATTGCCGACGATGTGATCGAGCGCCGGAGTCGAGACGGCGCGAACGATCCGGGGGCGCGCCTTCGCCTTGAGGCACTCGCTCCCTCGAAACCACATCGCGCCCTCGCCCAGCTGCCCCTTGCCGTCAATCAGCAGGGTGTTGTGCTGGCCGGTCCATTTGGCGCGATAGCCGTCGTCGCGCACCAGCCACTCGCCCGCGCCAAACAGCACGAAATGATTCGCGTCGGGGTGGACGTGGCCGCCGCCGGGATCGCTGCGAAATTCCTGCACCGCCTTGTGGCCGATGAACGGCCCGCACTTGAAAGCGACCAGCGATTCGTCGCCCGACCAATCCGTCCGGGCCGCGACAATGTCCATGTCCTTGAAATGATGAAGCGTGGGCCGGTCGGTCGGCGGCTTCGGCGCTATCGTCGGATCGAACCAGACGAGGCTGAGCCAGCGCGCCGCCGGCGAGATCACGCGGGCCTCGTCGGTCTGTTTCGCCAGCCATTGCGCATAGCCGTCGCGATATTCGTGGGCGAGCGCGTGCAGAAGGTAGTCGGGGCCATACCAGTTGCTGCGCGGGCAGTCGGCGATGTCCACGATGCAGTTGCGCGCCGTCCAGGAGTTTCGCGGCAGCGCGAGGTATTGGCGATAGGTCGCCGTGTTGCGCCACCAGTCGTTGCCGTACATGTCCACGCCGAGCAGTTCGCGGGCCAGGAACATGAATTTGAGCATATACTCGACGCCATAGCCCCAATAGCCGACGCCCTCGTGGCTGGCGCCGTCGTCGCCAAGCGCGCTCATGGTGCGGCGGAATTTCTCCAGCGGCAGGGCGATCCATTTCGACGCGTCCTCGACCTCGTCAAACAGGGCCAGCCCGGCCACGGCCATCCCGGCGATGTTGACCCAGAGATGGTTTTGCAGAAATTCGTCGTGCCAGTAGGTTTTCCCGGCGGCGGCCGCTTCGAACATCGCGGAGGTGCGCTTGACGAGCGTTTCGCGGATGGTTCGGCGCGCCGGCTCGCCCAGGCCGTCATAGCACCAGTCGTAGATAATTCCCAGGCCGAACAATTGATGTCCGGCGGCGAGGTCCATGCCGTCCATGCGCCCCAGGCCCCAGGTCTTATAGGAGCAGGAGGCCAGCGCCCACTCGCGCGCACTGTCGAGATACTTTTGGTCGCCGGTGAGCATATAGGCCATCGCCAGATAGGGCATGGTGTTGCCGACTTCGCGCTGCCAGAGTTGCTCGTCGCCGCTGCTTCTGTCGCGCAGGACGTAGGCCGTCGCTCCTCGCCCAACCGCCCGGTCCGCTTGCTCGAGGACGTTCGCCCAATGCAGCGCATGGGTTGTCTTGATCGCCTCGCGCAGCTTCGCAACCCGGTCGGCGTTCAGGTAAATACGCGGATGAACGCCGCGCCGTGCGGCCAGCGGGGCCGGCAGCGGATCGAGGCGATACTGCTCGATTTCGCCGGGGCGAACGCGCGGTTCGCCCGTCCAACCGAGGCCGACCGCCAGGAAGCAAGCGACGGTCAGGCTTGCTCGGAGGGTCGTCCATTTCATAGCCACTATCGAACGGCTTTCCTGAATCATTTTGGTTCCGTCCTGTTGAGATTTGGCGCGCGAGGCGACGCCGGCCGGTTTTTCAGGAGCGACTTTTTCGCCGCTTTTCGCCTTTCTCAAGCAGAAAGCAGTGTCATGCGCGACACAGGCTGTCAGCGGGCCTGCGGCGCCTGCGGCTGCGCTACGCGCAAACCGGCGATTTGCGTGGGTCTCTCTGCGATTTGACAGGTTGCCAACCTGTCCTACTCGCCTCGAGCGATCCTCTCTTTCTTGTCTGCTAAGTTCTGCTCTTGACACATCCGCCCCTCCAGGAATACCAAGCAGGCAAGCGTGGGGTGTATCGAAGGAGGCTTGCCGCCATGGGCAGGAAGCCGAGCGGGTTCACACTGATCGAACTCTTGATCGTTGTCGCCATCATTGCGATTCTGGCGATGATCGCCGTGCCCAATTTCCTGGAGGCCCAGGTTCGCGCCAAATACTCGCGCGTGGTCAGCGACATGCGCACGGTGGCGACCGGCGTCGAGGCCTACCTCACCGACGGCAACGAGTATCCGCGCAATTTCGAAGACCGCGTCTGGACAGTGTCGCCCGACCTGACGACGCCCGTCGCCTATCTGTCCACGGTGGGGTTCATTGACCCCTTTGCGCTCTATAAGGAAAACGATCCGTTGGTGGGCACGTCTCTTTACAGCTACCATCACGTGCTGGCGTGGCCCTATCCCCCCAATCTGCCGCGCAACAACTGGCCTCCCGAAGAATCCACCGACGCCGCCCTGCCCAACGGCAACCCCGGCGCGCTTCGCAAGTATGGCCAGTGGCGGCTGATCTCGATCGGCCCCGACCGCGTGTATCTCCCGCCCGGTTGGCAGCAGGTCTATAGCAGCGGCCGACGCGATCTCGTCTATCAGATGATCGAAACGCCGTACGACCCCACCAATGGCACGATCAGTTGGGGAAACATCTCTCGCACGCAGATCAGCCCCACGGGGCAAGTGGCAGGAGGGCCGTAAAGAAGAGCGAATAGCGAACTGCATGAAGCGACACGGATTGCCCGTGCTCGCAAACGGATTTTCGCTTTGTTCTTGGTCGAAGGTCGAAGGTCGAAAGTCGAAAGTCGCGAGTCGAAGGTCGAAGGTCGAAAGTCCGCTCTTGGTTGTGGCCTCGGTTGCCTTACGATGAGGTCCGCGCAGAGCGGGAGGGTTTCTTTTCGGGGCGGATCGCCGCCCGGTCGTACAGCGCGTCGTAAATCGAAACCAGCGTGAACCCGACGGCCAGCAAAGCAAAGAAGAAGATCACCCCCTGGATGTCCTTCAGCCACCAGCGAATGACCAGCACCTCGACCAGGCAGAAGGCCCAAAAGAGAAGATTGAGCCAAACATAGCCGCGTACGGGAAACAGTGGTTCGCGTTCGAGGTCGTCGCCCGCAGTCGTCTCCCGAGGGTGGGGCTCTTTCGGTTTGTCCATCGGCGCTCTCCTTTTGCCGACATCGCCAACGTCAATGCTAGTCGGCGGAGCGTTTGGGCGCAAGAGTAAAAAACGGTTGCTGCCCAGACAAGCCTTCAGTCGGCCGGGGGAAACGGTGGCGTCCCTGCCTACCGCTCATAGACGTTGATGAACAACGGGAGGACCACGCGCTCGACCCGATTGTCTTCCATCCAGCGTTTCGCCTCGGCCGGGATCAACAGGAACGCGCCATTGCCTTCAAAAGTGACGTGGTGCCGGCCCGCCGCGAGACGAATTCCACCGGCAAGGTCTGTCATCGGCTTCCCGTCAATGGCAACGTTGCGGCATTCGCCGTTGATGAGGACGCCGTATTCTCCCGGCCAGATCAACTCGCACGAGGCCGGCGACGTGGTGGCCTCGCATCCCGATGCGAAAACGTTTCGATCTATCAGAACGTAGTGGTTCCGAAGAAACTCGTGAAACGCTTTTGGCAGGCGCGCCAGACGGTAGTTGTAAATAATCACTTTGCATTCCGACGTGCGAAGCGAATCCAGAAACGTCGGGCCTTGTGTCTCCCAGTTCGTGATCAAATCGTTCAGAAGGCGCTGTTGTAGAACCAACGAAGAACCGTACCTGCGCGTGCCGACCATTCGTATTCCGTCGAAATAGGTGTCACGGGATCCGAGCACAGACTCGGCGGCACGCACCGTCTCCAATTGCGGGAAACATCGCACTCCGGCGTAGTCCTCATTTCGCACGGTCTGTTGAATGCCGGCGGTGGCGAGAAGAGCGACCACGGGCACCACGAGGACTCGAGGCGAGGTTCGCAAGGCTTCGTGGATCTGATCCGACACCCGGCCGGCGTAGCTCCCGAGAAGCGGGACAATCATCACAAACACGTAGGGCCAGGGGTCGCGATGGATCGCCATAAGCGCAAGAACCACCAGCGAAAAGCAGCAGAAGAAATTCTGTTCCCAACGCTCCGACCGCCAGCGCGAGAGGGCGTATCCGAGGCCGGCAAACGCCAGACAGTAGAAGGGAATGTTGCGCGAGAACGTCTGCCAATAGAATGTAGAAAGTCCCGCATAATGGCCTTCCAGCGCCAGACTTCGAGCCGCTTCCGAAAGAAAGGTCGCCTTCACAACATTTCCGTAGTAGCCGCCGTGGCCAAAGGCGGCGACATAGACTCCAAAGGCGGCCAATCCTCCGAAGGCGAATCGGCCAAACTCCTTCCAGGGGTTCGCACTCCTCCGGCGATACACCAGCCAGAACGAAATGGCAAAGGCGACGATGAAATAGAGAGACTTCTGCGTGGTACAGAAGGCGGCGCCCAGACACAGGCCCCCCGCTAGCGCCCCGCGCCGCGAACCCGCCTGCAGGAACACGTAAAGCCCGACGAGCGCCAGACCAGTGGCCATCATGTCCACGCGGACGCTGAAGCTGTGCTCCCGGAACGTGCTGCAAAGCAAAGTCCACAGCACGGCCCACAGGCCGCCGCGGGCGCTGGCGAATACGCGCCGGTGGAGGAGGAAGAGAACATAGAGCGAAAGGACGACAAAAAGGAATGCGGTATGGCGATTGATGAGGAGGACGTTTTCCATGGCGCCGCACAGTCGGTAGGCCGCGCCATAAAAGAGAATACCCAGCTGGGTCTTATCGGGCATGTAGTCCACATAGGGCCGAACGCCGAAATAAATGTCGCCTCCCCACGAGGAGTGCAGAAACTCGTCCATGATGTATTGCGCATACAGGAGCAGACGGTATTCGAGGAATGCCAAAAACGCGATGGCCAGCAGCAGGGCGACCTCAACGGGGTCTGTTCGTTTCTCGTTCATTCGGCGGATTCGGACGGGGTGACGGATTACGACGGTGCGCTCGGCGATGCTGGGCTATCTCCAATCGTCACGACAACGTAATGGCGCGCGCCCGCCGAGGTCAAGAAGGAAGACGGCCGTTATGAACGCCGTGGTTCTTTCCGCCTGAAAGGTGTGCTCCAATTTAGAACTTGCCGCCTGTCTGCACGTTCGTTATTCGTGCCGGAAGTCACGGTGCTGAGGCGTGATCGGGAAGACGCTATGGCTGCAAAGAGGCAGTACGAGGTTTCGTCGAAGTGCTCGGTGGCGGTCGCTGCCGTGTTGCTCTGGGCGCTCGCCCACGGCGCCTCGGCGTTTGTCGTCATCCACGAAATCATGTATCATACGGCCAGGAACCAGAAAGACTCCGAGTTCATCGAGTTGCTGAACGATTCGCCGACCACGGGTGAACTCAGCGGCTGGAAGCTAACCTCGGCGGTCGAGTACACGTTCACAACGGGAACGACGATCT
>Ga0315274_10008229_pt1 | contig 15111 bp, 14 predicted proteins | sample YL17G02_20_MG_FD_203700 | JGI IMG/M metagenome (GOLD analysis project Ga0315274, IMG submission 203700) | Sediment microbial communities from Yellowstone Lake, YNP, Wyoming, USA - YL17G02_20 | ecosystem: Environmental > Aquatic > Freshwater > Lake > Sediment | place: USA: Wyoming | collected... | reverse complement strand
CACAAGACCAAGGCGGAGGCGGAAGAAGCGGAAAAGCACGAGCATCATTAGAACCGGCGGCACCCAGGACGCAATGATCGCAGGCTACCAGGATGGAGACCTACTGCCATGCTCAAGGCGACTGAACTGAAGGCGTAGACCCAGCCAAGGTCATCCCCATGGGCTCCAGCATCGGCGCGGATGGGGCAGCGGATGGCTTCGCCTGGCTGAACGAGCAGGAGCCCGGCTCCTGCCAGGAGGCGCTTTCGCTCTCGCCTGGCGATTTCCTCGATGTCCCTTATACGGACGCGGTGCAGAAACTGGGCCAGAGCCAGCCGCCCGTCGCTGCCTGGTGCATGGTGGATGAGAACGAGGTCGCCTTTTGTAACAAAGCCTCCGAGGCTGGCAACACGAAGTTCAAAGCGGTTGAAATCCCGAATGGCCAGCACGGCAATATTTTGCTCCACCCCGGGCTGACACCCGACGCCATGCAGACCATCCTCGATTTCCTGGCCCAGACGGTCGGGCCGTAAGGTTTGCACATCCCCATAGTTTAAAGAGACCGGCTGAATAGGCCGGTCTCTTAACTCAACGCCCTGAGTAAGCCGCTGAGCGGGTCGAGGTCGGCTTTACCTAATTGTTGGGCTGTTCCTTGCCGATTATCACCTTCTCAAACGCATTATACTCGCTATCCGATAGTGACTTTTTATATAACCCATTGACATTCCAAAGCCCGCTTTGCCGGATCTTCTCTATTGGCGAGTATTCTCCCAACCAATTAATTGATGGCTGACATTCAGTACATAAGGATACTGCCGAAATAACCTTTGATTCCCAATCCAACCGCTGCTCTTTTTCATCCACACAGAAAACGATGAAACAAAAAATCCCTTGAATGTAATTGGTAACTTGCTGTTCTACCTGCTTTTGTCTTGAAAAATCCACGACATTTTTATACTTCTGCTTAGCTTCACGAGTGGTTAAGTCAAGCTCCCATTGTGCAAGAAAGGGATCATGATCCCGATTTAGTAATGCTCTGCCTATATTCTTCCGGAATATACTCCTGTCTTTATTTTCCTGGATAAAGTGTTGCTTCAGCCTTGACCGTAACTGATTATTGCCTGTATGCGTGCCAATGCGCACTATCCGATTAGTTCCATGCCCGGTTTCACCTTTCTCAAATAGTATATAGATTCCGTTCTGCGGTATCTTGTTGGTGTCAAAGGGAAAGGCAAGAACCGGCAGATGATTGAAAAGTTGATGGAGTTGGCAGCAAATCTGGCTCATGGTTTATCTAATCGGATACTATATCTGTTTGCCATTTGACAAACTTCCCAACGGCATTTCGTAGGTGTAAAGACGATCTATTTGGATTAGTCAAGGCACTTGTTATTTTGAGATTCTGCCATTAATGAAATCCCGCGCACATAAGTAATGCCAGTTGGTACAACCCCGATACGGTATGCACTCATACCCCTGAAGTTGATATGCACTACCTTGTGAATGATAGATGACTTTTCTGGCGATGATATTTTGCGTCAAACTGCGATACAGCGGCAGATAAGCTTGGCCACCGAAAAAATATATCGTTTCGTCCGGATGAATGCTGCCATCGCATAGTTGATTGAAATCTTCAAACCGGTCACGTGGACGTCGCTTACTGTGAGGTTTGCCTTGATTAGAAAAGGTGATGTCGTAATAGGGCATTAAAAAATCTGACCGAACTAAGCCCCATCCTGCAGAAAGAATAAAAACGCTCTGTGCACCGAATTTTTCGACTAATGCCTTGTATATTTGTGGCTTATATAATTCTCCGGCCGGGAAGAGATTATTGGGATTCGTGCCTTTTTGATTGTAGGATTTCAGATAGGCTCTCCACGTGCAATCCATGCCCTCCATGTTGTCATCAGGTCTAAAGCACTTGTCTTGTAGAATGTACATTTCGGGATGCGCTACGAAAAGAACATTTTCTCCAAAAAGTGTTGTAAGCCTTCCTGCATTCTCAAATTTACTACCGGCGCATTGGATTACTATTTTCATGGGTAGTAGTCTGGCCATCTGCGATAATGGCTGTGCAAATGGTTGGATAGGAAGCACTCCTAACGTCTTGCTATATCTTTTTGGGTCAGCCACTCTTATAAAGCGAACCCATTTTTGGCTCTGGTTTACGGTCTCAACTTTCCAGCCTGCTGCTAACCACGCTTGAGCATAAGGGTGGTCAATAGCTGATGATGGGTTGGCCCACCAGGGACGGTGGTTGTAGGCACTGCCCGGCAGTTTGAAGCCCAAAATGCTTTCGATTTCACTAAACGTCAACGTTTTCTCCGAGACATTTGATGGAATCTGTAAAAGCATATCACGAAGCGAATCATATTTGCTCATAACAAAGCTCCATATTTTGCTAATCAGGCTTTACATGGTTCTTGGCGGTAGGATGAGATGGCCCAACTATTTTTTCACCCGCCGCATGTGATAGCCCGAACTCAGGCTACCATTGGCGGGTAAACGTCTCAATGGTTGCCAAAGATGAATATCAGTATAGCACGCGTTCGAGAAGAATATATGACATACAGAGTCTCTCCCATTAATTGCCCGCCGGCGAAAAATCGCCAACAGCTACCTGCCGCTCTCCCCATACAACATCCTATGCACAATGGACAGCGCCCTCACCTGCTCCGCAGCGTGATAGGATGACCTCACCAGTGGCGCGGATTCGACCCATTTGATACCAATTTCCAACCCGTAACGTTTGAGTTCGGCAAATTCTTCCAGCGTGTAATAGCGCACAATCGGCAGGTGCTTCTTGCTTGGCTGTAAGTACTGGCCGACCGTCAGGATGTCCACGCCCCAGGCGCGCTGGTCGCGCATCACCGCTTTGATCTCCTCCATCCCCTCGCCCAGCCCGACCATGATGCCGGATTTGGTCAGCACTTCGGGATCGAGCTTTTTGGTGTTGCTCAGGGTCGCCGCAGCCCACGCGTAGTTATCCTGCGGCTGGACCTGCTTGAACAGCCGCGGCACCGTCTCGACGTTGTGGTTCAGGATTTCCGGGCGGGCCTCCATCACGATCTTCAGCGCTTCGAGCGACCCCTTGAGATCCGGGATGAGCACCTCCACCGAGCAGCCCGGCAACCGTTGGCGGATGCGCCGGATGACCATCGCAAAGACCGGCGCGCCGCCGTCCCGCCGGTCATCGCGATTGACCGAGGTGATGACCGCGTGCTTCAAATTCATGGCCTTGACCGCCTGCGCCACGCGTTCGGCCTCGCCCCAGTCCAGCAAGCCGGGCTTGCCGTGCTTGATGTCGCAGAAGCCGCATGAACGCGTGCACACGTCGCCCAGCATCAGGAAGGTGGCCGTGCCCGCGCCCCAGCATTCGCCCAGATTGGGGCACATGGCCTCCTCGCACACGGTGTGCACCGACTTGGCGCGCATCAGCCTTTGCAATTGCTGGTAAGTCTCGCCGGCCGGGGCGCGGACTTTGATCCACTCCGGGCGGCGCAAATGGGTAGTGCTGACGGTTCCGGGGTTGACCCGGTCTCTCGTGGGGATAGCATGCATAAGGTCCTCTCGTATTCGTGTCATTGCGAGCCGCCGCCCTGCCTGCCCTGGCGGGCTAGGCCAGGGAGCGAGGCTTTGTCCTGAGCGAAGCGAAGGAGCAAGCGAAGGAGCAGGGGGTGGCGAAGCAATCCCCCGTTCGCACAGGGGTTGCTTCGCCCTTTCAGGGCTCGCAACGACATTAATTCAGTTTCTTGACCTTTAGATGTAATCCTTCGACTTTCACAATTTCCACCCTTTCGCCTTTCCGTATCCTGCTTTGACCCTCAGCCAGCTCCGCCGTCCACAGCTCGGAACCAGCCTGAACCTGTCCGGTTGGGTCAATGGCGGTGCGGGCGATGCCGGTCTGACCGCGCAAGCCCTCCTGCCCGGTGATGATCGGCCTCTTCTGCGCCCGCAGGGCGAAGCCAATGATGACGGCGAACAGGATGCCGGTGATAATGCCCACCAGGATGACCAGCGGAAGCGAGACGCGCTGGAACTGCGGCGTGCCGGGCGAGTTGAACAGCACCAGCGCGCCGACGATGAACGAGCCGATGCCGGCTGCGGTCAGGCCGCCGTGCGTGGGGGCTTTGATGTCTACGATGAAGAGCACGAAGGCAATGACGAGGAAAACCAGGCCAAACCAGTTGACGGAGAGGACGCCCATGCCATAGGCTGCCAACGCCACGCAAACCACGCCGATGAATCCGGCCACCCATCCACCCGGGCTGGAAAGTTCAATGAAAATAGCCTGCACACCAATGCTCAGAAGCAGGAAGACAATGTTGGGGTTGGTCAGTATCTCCAGCAGTTGCTCGATGAGCGACATGCGGACTTCTTCGGTAATAGCGCCTGCGGTGTGCAGGGTGCGCGGGCCGGAGGGCATCTGGACAGTGTAGCCGTCCAGTTGATTTAACAGGTCTTCAAGATCATTCGCAATAAAGTCCACCAGGCCAACCTGGAGGGCTTCTGTGGCCGAGGCGGCCTTAGCCGATTCGATGGTCTCTTCGGCCAGCGCTACCGCCTCTGGACGGCGTCGTTCGGTGTACGAACGAACCAGCGCCTTCATCGCCTCTTTGGCCTTGGTCTCTTCGGTGGACGCCAGGTTTTCGCCCTGGCTGCCGACCGGGCTGGCTGCGCCGATGGCCGTTTCGGGGGCCATGGCCGCGGCGTGACCCGCCAGTGTGATGACCGTCCCGGCGGAGGCAGCCCAGGCGCCGCGCGGGCTGACGTAAACCACCACCGGCACACTGCTGGCGCGGATATCCTGCGCCATTGTCTTCATGGGGTCTAATCCGCCACCGGGCGTATTCAATTGCAAGATAATTACCTCAGCTGTGCGCTGTTCGGCAACTCTGATGCCACGCGAAAGGTATTCCTGCGTTGCTGGCGTGATCGCCCCGTCAATCGTCAAGACGATAGCCAGGCGGGCCTCATTCCCTGCACTTACACCCGCCACCTGTGCCTGCCTGTCCTGGCGGCCAGGCCAGGGCGCCACAGGTGCAGGCAGGGCGCGGGCGGGCTGGATGGCGAGGAGGCAGAGGCCGATGAAAGCCAGGAGAAGGCGAACAGGTTTCATAGCAGGTATTATAACCTTTATGGTAGCCTAAGGGCTACCACTAACCATCGCGGCTTGACCGCTCGCCTCCCTCACGGTAAAATCTGTATATCATCTCGATCAATTGGGGAGCGAGGGATGTGCGGGCGTCGCCAAGTGGTAAGGCATCAGCCTTCCAAGCTGATATCCGCGGGTTCGAATCCCGTCGCCCGCTCAGTTAAGAGTGTTCCTGTGCCTGGCCGTGTGACACATGATACCAGAGCACTTGACACGTAAGGGCCCGTAGCTCAGCGGTTAGAGCAGGCGACTCATAATCGCTTGGTCGCTGGTTCGAATCCAGCCGGGCCCACTATTTTCGAAAATCCCCGAAAGGGGATTTTTGCAGAACACTGTATCGATCTATTCCGAAGTACTCGCTTCTGGCTCAGTCTTTCATACACTTCCGTGAACCACAATCGCCATCTATACTCTCTTCGGGCATCCAGCAGACTTGGAATTGAGGAATGAACTCACCTCTGCTGCTATCGGCATAGGGGGCTGGGCAATTTCAATATCCGAAGGCACTGGGCGTACAATCTTCAACTTGGTGGGGGACAAAATTCCTGATCATATCGCATCCTATTTGTTATAAGTTTGTACATTTTGTACTTGCATTTTATGAAATTCTATCGTATACTGTATACAGTATACGATAGAATTGGGTTTATACAAAGGATTTCATATGTCCGATTTCGCTTTCACACAAATTGAACAACGCACTATCGAAGGTGAGATTAACGGGCGACTGCGCAAGGCAATTTTAAGTGGTCAATTCAGCCCCGGAGCCTATCTAAATGAATCTGAAATCTCCAAGCAAATGGCGGTCAGCCGCATCCCCATTCGTGAGGCCATTAAGAAGTTGGAGCAAGAAGGGCTTGTTGTCCGGCATCCCAATAAGGGCGTTTTTGTAGTTTCGTTCAGTGAACAGGATGTGCGCGAGGTATTCAGCCTGCGTTCCAACCTGGAGAGCATGGCCTTTGAATGGGCAATACCGAATATCAACGAACAAGACCTGCAGAAACTGGGCGAGCTGATCAAAAACCAGAAAGAAGCGATTGCAAACGATGATTACAGCGAACTTGCCCGCCTGGATATGCGGTTTCACGAATATATCTGTATAAAAGCCAATCATTCTCGCCTGCTTAAAGCCTGGTACGAGCAACATTCACAGTCCCAGATTCTCATTAATCTGCGCTTCAAGCACATACCCGAATACACCCCTGAAACGGTTGCAAGAGACCACAACGAAATTCTGAGTGCAATTGAAGTAAAAGATATTAACAAAGCCATTGAACTAACCCTGAAGATCAGTAAACGTGTATCACAGGAATGCATTTATACGATCAGAAAACTGGAGACTGAATCGTCTTCACAAGGAGGTGCATAAAATAACTTCTTGCTGTTTTGTTTTTCCAAAAATCGTGTCGTTCCATTAGAATCTGATCTCTGGAGGAGGAACCATGAACGAGAAACAATTAACACGGCGTGATTTTCTTAAGATCGCCGGTATCGCTGGCGCAACAGGAATATTGGCGGCCTGCGGGCCAAAACTAACCGAGGTCCCGACCACTCTCCCGACCACTCTCCCGGCCACCGCATTGCCGGCCACCGCATTGCCAGCGACAGAAGCGCCAGTTATGCCACTGACAGTTGAAGGCAAACTGACCATGAAACTGCGCGCCGCCTTCATGCCCCAAGGTAATGATGTTCTCAAGGCCATCATCCAAGATTGGGGTGCCAAAAACAACATCCCGGTTGCAGTGGATATTGTATCGATGAACGACCTACAGACTATCGCTGCCACCGCTGCAGAGACCGGTGCTGGTCCCGACATTATCGAGATCAACCAGGGCTCAGCCCACCTGTTCGCCGAAAAGCTAGCCGACGTCAGTGATGTATGCAACGATTTAGCCAGTCGCTATGGCGGTTACTATACCGCCGCCGAGGAAGCCTGCAAGGTGGAAGGGAATTGGCTTTCGGTCCCGCGCTTCTTCGCCCCGCATGCCATCAACTACCGCAAGGACCTGTTCGATGCCGTTGGAGCCACCACCCCACCGACCACGTGGGAAGAGCTCTACGAAGTGGGTAAAGCCCTGCAGGAAGCCGGCCTGGCCCCAATCGCATTCCCCCTCGGGCATGCGGTTGGTGACGGCAACGACTTCAATTACTCAGTGCTCTGGTCGCATGGTGCATCCGATGTCGCTGCAGACGGAAAAACCGTAACCATAGATTCGGCTGAGACGCGCGCCGCCATTGCGTACATGCAAAAGCTGTTCTCGGTCATGCCTGTCGATACGTTGTCGTATGACGACTCGACCAACAACCGCGCCTTTCTTGGCGGATCTATTTCTGCCACCAACAACGCTGCCACCATCTACGGTACAGCCCGAAACCAGGCCACCGTGATCCCGGGATCTGATCCCGCCGTGCAGATGCACACCGTGATCAATCACTTCACCTATCCAGAAGGTCCGGCTGGACGCGTAACCTACGCCGAGTTCATGTCCTCGGCCATTTTCTCTTATTCGCCGAATGTTGCTGCGGCCAAGGCTCTATTGACCTATCTGAACGAGGAAGCTCAGCTTGCTCCGTGGGTTGCCCCCAACCTGAGCTTTGTCTTCCCGCCACTCAAGAGCTTCAAGGACAATGTCCTGATGCCCTGGAACACCGACCCGAAACTGGCTGCCTTCAAAGACTACGCTAACACCTCGCACTTGCCCGGCTACCCGAGCTCTAATTTCAAGGGCGGCACCGAGGCATATGCCAAATGGCTTGTAGTCGATATGTTCGCCAGCGTCTGCGCCGGTACTGCCACAGTCGAGGAAGCCATAGAAAACGCCAAAACCCAGCTAACACAGATTTACGGATAGCTCCTTCTTCAAAACTTGGGGCAATAGGAATTCTCGTGATAGAAGGAAAGACATGGGAGTGCTGAGCGGGCTTTACCCGCCCAACACCCCGGCGATTCCCAGAAAACCCATACCTTAAAGGTCGCGGAGAGCGGCTCTCCGCGACCCTTACTTATATTGTCTTGGAGTACCATATGCAAGGTACCATGCGCCATCCCGCAAAACGGCTATCACTACTTGAGAGATACGAACGATGGCTTGGTCAGGAACGCAATTTAGGCCCAGTTCTGGTCGCTCCGGCAATACTGGTGCTTGTGGTACTGATCGGCTACCCCTTCTGTGTTGCTATTTATCTATCCTTGACCAACCGGGTTATAGCCAGCGCTGAGACGGATTTCATTGGTCTGGGTAACTTTATCAAGCTTCTAGGGGATTCCGTCTTCAGGCGCACTGCCGTGAACACTTTCAACTACGCCTTTGTTTCCGTAGCGTTCAAGTTGATCTTGGGGATGATGATGGCCTTGGTCCTTGATCAAGTTAAGTTCCTGAAGAACTTCTTCCGGGGCATTTTGTTGCTGCCCTGGATCGTTCCCACCTCGCTGAGCACTCTCGGCTGGCTCTGGATGTTCGATTCCCAGTACAGTATCTTCAACCGCCTGTTGATGGATAGTGGTCTTATCCATGAAAAGATCATCTGGCTGGGGACGCCTTTCTGGGCCATGTTTTCCGTGCAGGTGGTCAACATCTGGCGTGGTATCCCATTCTTTGGTATTTCCTTACTAGCTGGTATACAGGCCGTCCCACAAGAACTCTATGAAGCGGCCCAGATTGACGGTGCGGGCGGCTGGTCCCGTTTCTGGAAAATCACCCTCCCGCTAATAATACCGATTACCTCTGTCGTGACTCTCTATTCGCTTATTCAGACCTTCGCTGACTTCCAGATCGTGTATGTACTTACCCGCGGAGGACCTGTAAATAGTACCCAACTTTTTGCTACCCTGACCTATGATGTAGCCATCCGTGGCATGCAACTCGGTGAGGGCGCGGCCATCTCGTTGTGGATGTTCCCCGTCTTTGTTGTCTTCATCATTTGGCAATTGCGCTACCTTCAGCGCGATTAAACGGAGTTCTAATAAATGTTCATGAGCAAACGGGCCCAAAAGGTCCTTCACGGCATCGGTATCTACGCCAGCTTAGCTATTTTTATATTGATGATGCTATTCCCCTTTTATTTTATGTTCATCACATCCATCAAACCAAATAGCGAGTTGTATTCGAGTTACTGCAAAAATATTTATAGTTCCTGCCAGGACAATCCGTTGTGGGTGCGCCAACCAACCCTCGAACAATTTCGTTACCTTTTCGAACACACTGATTTTAGCACTTGGCTATACAACAGCGTAGTTATTGCCACTATATCTACTGGGATCTCGCTTTTCATAGGTACTCTGGCCGCCTATTCGCTCGCCCGCATTCGTTTTAAAGGTTCTGGGTTCTACGGTACGATCATCTTCATCACCTACCTGGTCCCCACCACCTTAATTTTCTTGCCCATGGCAGTCGTGATCCGCAACTTCGGTTTATATGATAAACCAATCGCACTGATGATTGTATATCCTACCTTCCTGATCCCCTTTTGTACTTGGTTGCTAACGGCTTATTTCAAGGGCGTTCCTAAGGAACTGGAAGAAAGCGCCATGGTGGATGGTGCTACCCGCCTGCAAGCCCTGTTCAGGATCATTCTGCCGATTGCATTTCCGGGTATCATCTCGGCTGGTCTATTTTCCTTCACGCTCTCCTGGAACGAATTTATTTATGCCCTGACTTTGGTCTCTACGAATACCTACAAAACCCTCCCAGTTGGCATAGTCAGCCAGTTGGTCCTGGCGGATGTATACTTCTGGGGTCCTCTGATGGCTTCTGCCCTGCTCGGTTCGGTGCCAATCGCATGCATCTACATGTTCTTCCTAGAGTATTATGTCAAAGGTATGACAGCCGGAGCTGTCAAAGGCTGATGTACTCCCGCAGGTTCCCAACAAAAACCCGGGAACTTGTAATAAAATGAATTATTTGGTTTGAAAGGAAAATACCCATGCCAAGTTGGAAATATTCTGTCATCCTGGGTTTCCTGGGAAAATTGAATGATCGTTTTGCATCCTACGGTGAAATGCGCGACATTGCTGGAAAATTTGAAGTTGCATCAAGAATTGAAGGCTTGCAAGGCCTCGAGCTGGTCTATCCCTTCGATCTTGCAAACCTCCCGGCAACCACTTCCCTGCTAAAAAAATACAAGTTGACCTGTTCTACTGTCAATGTAAATATTAAATCTGAAGATAAATTCCACCTTGGAGCGCTGACTAGCAAGGATGCGCGTATCCGTGTGGAAGCGATAGCCTATCTCAAGACTGCGATGGACATTTCAGCCGAATTGGGCACTAACATGGTCACCTGCTGCCCGCTTGCCGATGGCTACGATTATGCCTTTGAAACCAACTATCCCCAAGCCTGGAAATGGTTTTTGGATGGGGTTGGCGAGGCCGCCGCGCATCGCTCCGATGTCAGAGTTAGCCTGGAGTACAAACAATCGGAGCCGCGACATAAAGTTATCATCCCCAACGCCGGCACCACACTGGCAGCCTGTCTGCAGGTTGGCCTACCCAACCTAGGTGTGACCATGGATATGGGTCACGCGCTTTATGTTGGCGAAGGTACCGCCCAGGCGGCCGGGCTGTTGGCCCAGGCGGGTAAACTTTTCCTCGTACACGTTAATGACAATTACCGCAACTGGGATTGGGATATGATCCCGGGTTCGGTCAACACATGGGACATGGTTGAATTGATGTTCTATCTTGGTGAGATCGGTTACCAGGGCTGGCTGACCTCAGATGTGGCGCCGTTCCGCCTGGAGGCGGCCAAGGTTTGTTCGGCCAGCTATCGGAGCCTGGTCTGGGCGGACAGGATAGTGGAGAAAATCGGCCGGGAGGAGATCCGGCGCATTGTCCGCGAAGGCGACGCTGTGGATGCGCTCGATACGCTTCAGAAGGCAGTACTATCCAACTGACAATTGCTCAGGGAATCCTTTACAACTTCAGGAGATAATAAATTATGGAAAAGCCCTATTTCATTCGAGTGAGAGAACAAACCCCGACGATGTTTTGGATCAACAATCCAACCCGCAAGCAGGCGGTGATGGCAATCGCCAATGGTGCTCTGGGGTGCACCAATAACCCGTCTTATACACAAAAGATGGTTGACCACCCTGACGAAACAGATCATGCGCTGAAGCTGCTTGATGAATCAATTCAGGAATGTAGTGATGACTGGGAAACCGCTGAGATCTTCCAACGCAAGATGGTCAAGCCGGTTTCAGATCTGTTCATGCCGATATTCGAGCACAGCAGCGGACAACACGGCTATGTCAGCATCCAGGGTGAACCGATCAACGAGGACGATCCAGAGGCTGTCGTTCGCGGCGCGCGAGCCAACCGCCTGTTGGCACCCAATATTTGCTGCAAGATCCCAACCACCACTTCTGGTTTGAAAGCCATGGAAACGATGGTGGCGGAGAGTATCCCGATCAACGCGACCGAGATCTTCGGTGTCAGCCAGTTTATTTCCATCTGCGAAACATACAAGAAGATCAGCCGGGAAAGCGGCAAGAAGCCGATGTTCTACATATCGCACATTACCGGCATCTATGATGATCACCTGCGCAACTATGTTGCGGAACACAATGTCGAGATCTCACGGGATGTGCTAAACCAGGCGGGGTTGGCGGTGGCGCGCAAGGTTTATAATATGATGATCGAACGCGATTACCCGTGCGTGTTCATCGGTGGCGGGGCGCGCGGCACGCATCATTTTACCGAGATGGTTGGCGGTAATGTATGCATCACGATCAACTGGGAAGGTACAGCAGACACGCTAATCGAACAAAACCCGCCCGTGATGTACCGCCTGTTCAACCCGGTGCCGCAGCAGGTAATCGATGAACTTATGGAAAAACTGCCTGATTTCAAACGGGGTTATCTTGATGACGGGCTGGAACCGGAGGAATTCGAAGACTTCGGTCCGGTCCAGCTATTCCGCAGCAGCTTTATCAAGAGCTGGAACAGAGTGCTGGCCTTGATCAAGGAACACCGGGCAGCTTAATAGCAAATCATTCTAACCTCACCAGGAGAACCCACATGAACAACGAAAAGCACACTGTACGTACCATTCAGGAGATGAAAGACCACGGCGAGCGCATCACCATGCTCACCGCTTATGATTACCCGGTTGCCAAGCAGATCAACGATGCCGGAATCGACATGATCCTTGTCGGCGACTCGGCTGCCATGGTCGTCCATGGCTATCCCAACACCCTCAATGCCACGATGGATATGATGATCCTCCACTGCGCTGCAGTGGCACGCGCCTGCACCCGTACCATGGTCATCGCCGACATGCCCTTCGGCTCCTTCCAGTATGGCATTGAGGAGACGATGCGAAACGCTGCCCGATTCGTTACCGAAGCCCGGGTGGACGGCGTCAAGTTCGAGGCCACACCCAACCATATTGAAAAGACACGCGCCATAGTCCAGATGGGAATTGCCGTCATGGGGCATGTCGGTCTTCACCCACAAGCAGTTGGTGTTCTCGGGGGGTTAAAAGCCCAGGGGCGAACCATCGAGACCGCCCGCAAGGTTGTGACCGAAGCGCTTGCATTGCAGGATGCGGGGGCTTTCGCGATCATTTTCGAAGCTGTTCCAGCCAAACTGGCAACCTATGTCACGATGAAATTGCATGTACCGACCATCAGCATCGGAGGTGGTCCCGGTTGCTCCGGTCAACTGCTTGTCACGTATGATGTTCTTGGTATGTTCGATCCATTTACCCCAAAATTTGCCAAGAAATATGCGAATCTGAATAAACTAATGGCTGAGACCTTTACGGAGTACCGCGACGAAGTGCGGGCCGGCAAATTCCCAGGTGAGGAACATGTTTACGGTGTCTCAGACGAAGTGATGGAGGAAATGGAAAAGGAGTTTGGCAAGGTAGAGTAAAAAAAGCTCATCTGTTTCTGTGGCTAGTTCATACCTTTCTGCTCAAATTCATAGGCATCCACACACGGCCACGTGTCTGCTCTTAGAATATAAAAAAACATAAATCGTAAAGGAGTTCCAATGTTGTTCAAGAGCTTTGGCTTACCTGAATTACTCATCATCCTGGTTGTAGTCATACTCCTGTTCGGTGTTGGCCGGATTGGAAAAATTGCCGGAGAAATGGGGAAGGGCATTCGTTCCTTCAAGGATGGACTGCAAGGAAAAGACGAAAAAGAGGAGAAGAACAACGAAGAGTAATCAAGGATGTGGTCCATTTATCCACTAAGATTGATTAACTTCTGCCCCTATAGACCCTCGAAGAAGCTGATTACTCATATCGGGTACCGAAGCGTAGTAAACCGCCACCAAGTATGGGGGTAAAATTCAAGAGTGGAAGCCATGGAAATGGGACGCCCGGACTCATAATCGCTTGGTCGCTGGTTCGAATCCAGCCGGGCCCACCTGAATATCACATACTACAAAAAGGCGGTATGTAGTATTTTCTTAACCGTCATTTTGTAACAGGCCTGTATAGGTACCTGGCTATTTTATGATCCGGGATGTGATCCTCTCAAGCCAACAACAGCGATTCGAGTCTACTTGGGTGCACTAGAATTCGCCGGAAAATCCGGCGAATTCTATTATATCTAGTCATCATGTTCAGTATGGAAGAAGCTGCCACACGTAATGAGCGCCACGTGCAATTCTTATCCGTTAAGCAGCAGGAATTTGTCCGGCGCAATCAGGAAATCTATGCGTTGGATCAGCAGAGGGTGCTTGCACACGAGCAGGGCAACCTGGCATGTATATGAGATGATTTCCAACCTATAAGCCCCATAGAAAACGACAACAACAATCACCAAGATTGGGTGATGATTTCTCCCCCAATCGCGGTTATTCTAAGAGTATAACCTGTATTCGTTTTGGAGGTGAATATGGCTACGCTGACACAAGCTTACAAACCTACGCTCGCACGCATCGCCTCTATCAAAAAACGCGATGAGTTCATAGAAAAACTCATACCGCGCCGCTGCATGGTCGTTTCGGTGGGATTGATCTTCGCCGGGATGAGCATTCCTTTGCTCATGGTAGTTCAGTTGCTCCCAATCAGTTTGTTTCTCGGTTTTGTGGGTTTCGCCCTCGTGGCGACCGGTGGCGTAATGGCGCTCATCTTTTGTGGAGAAATTTGAAATGGTCGACTCCCCGATTATTTACAAGAAACTCGAACCGGCCCAGATTGCCTTCATCAAAACCCGCATTGATACCCGCGACCAGATTCCGCCGCTCTTTGACCACCTGCAAAAAGCCTGCGGGGATGCCATCTGCGGCGAAGCGGCGGATAAAAACCATCCGCTGGTCATCTTTCACGGCGGGGCGGTGAAGGAAGGATTTCTCATCGAAGCCGCCTACCCGGTGACACGCCCCGTGGAAACGGACGAGGTCCACACCCGCTCGCTCGAAGCTGCCCCGGCGCTGACCATGTTCCATCATGGCCCGCACCAGACTATCCGCGAGAGCGTTATGAAGATCTATGACTATCTCGACGCGCACGCCTTTACAACCTCTCTGTTCCGGCGCGAAATCTATCGGATGTTGGATCCCGCCGAGCCGCAGAATAACATTACCGAGGTGCAAGTCATCCTGCACGAATGGGATCGCCTGTTCGCCGAAGGTGCCGAAAAAGTTCTGGGGGCGAAAGCCCGCCAGCAATTAATTCAAGGCATTGGAACCATCACCCCCGAGTCATCCTTCGCTGAGTACACAGCCTGGATCCAGGGCGCCATCGCGCGCCTGGATGCCTTGACCGATGACAACGAGAAAAAGTGCCAGGTGGTTTTGCATTGCGCCCATGTTTTCCCGCAGGAACGCATCGACCACCTGCGCCTCATCAACAAGCAGGGCGTTTTCGATGACATCCTGCACGAGATGTATCGTGATCATTTCTGGTATGAAAAACCGGTGCGACGTGGCAATGTACTCTACATGCGTAAGAATCCATTCAATCCCGAAGGCTATGAAAACGCGACCACGCCGGTCGAACGCCGCAAAGCCTACTGTCATT
>Ga0315274_10008228_pt1 | contig 15112 bp, 8 predicted proteins | sample YL17G02_20_MG_FD_203700 | JGI IMG/M metagenome (GOLD analysis project Ga0315274, IMG submission 203700) | Sediment microbial communities from Yellowstone Lake, YNP, Wyoming, USA - YL17G02_20 | ecosystem: Environmental > Aquatic > Freshwater > Lake > Sediment | place: USA: Wyoming | collected... | reverse complement strand
CTGGGAGACCTGGTTCGCGGAGGTCGAGGAGAGCCACACGTCGCTGGCAGCCCTGGTCTTCTTCCGCTCGCCGGTGCCCGAGCGCTCATGGGTCACGGCGGCCGGCGCGGTGCTGGACTCGGCGGCACTGTCGCTGGCCGCGCTCGACATCCCATATGAGGCGCAGGCGGCGCTGACCATCCGGTCGGGGTACGTCGCCCTGCGGCGGATCGCCGAGGTCTTCCGCATCCCGTTCGACCCGAATCCGAAGCCGGACACTCCGATCAGCATGACCCGCCTGCAGTTCGACGAGGCGTACGAGCGGCTGCAGAAGCAGGGGTTGCCCCTCAAGGCTGACCGCGAGAAGGCGTGGCGCGATTTCACCGGCTGGCGGGTCAACTACGAGGCTGCGCTGCTCGGGCTGGCACGCCTGACGCTCGCGCCCGATGCTCCCTGGCTGGTGACCGAGCGCCGGATCTAGACGGCGGCCCCATTCCGATCCCGCCCAGTTGACTCAGAGGTGAGGGAGCCGGCCCGCGCGCGGAGCGCTCCTAACGGTTGGCTCGCGCCCGCGTGGTCGAGGGTGCCCCATGGGGATCGCAGGCACTTGTCACTGGAAGTCGCCCGCGGCATGGCGGGAGGTGCTTGCCGGAGCTTGAGCCGCGGACGGGGAAGACGGCCTAGAGACGGCGCAGCAATCGAAGTTCGGGAATTACGAAGGCGAGCGAGAGAGCGCTTCCGGCGGAGAGCGCCGCGACGGCGCCGAACAGCGGCGCACCTGGCCATAGGCTGAGGACCCACCAGGCGCAGCCGCCGCCGAGCAGCGTCCCTGCCAGGATGCGCGTCAGCGGCCGGCCCTGGTGGCCGAGCGAGGGGTACCGCCGGGCGAGCAAGACCAGAAGAAGCCCCGCCTCGAGGCTGAAGGCCAGGCTGTTGGCCAGCCCGATGCCGGGAGCCCCCAGCGGTTTGAACAGCCCGATGCCTGCGACGACAAAGACCGCCGCGCTCAGCATGGATGCCAGCAGCGGGGTGCGCGCATTCTGGCGCGCGTAGAACGCCCGGGCGGCGACCTCGAGCAGCGAATGTCCAGCCAGCCCCACGAGGAACGCGCGCGTGGCCCAGGTCACCAGGTCGGTATCTTGCGGGTCGAATCCGAACGCCGCCTGGAGCAGTGGCCGGATCACGATGCCCAGGATGACGGTGGTGGGCAGCGCGAACGCGAGCAGAACTTGCACGGCGCGGGCGAGGCTGGCCTCGAAGCCGCGTTCGTCGCCTCGAGCGGCCTGCTCCGAGAGCGTTGGGAGGATGGCCGTGCCCAGCGCCGTCCCCACGATCGTCTCGGGCACCTGCATGATCAGCCAGCCGAAGGCCAGGGCTGTCACTGCGCCGACGCCCAGCCGGGAGGCCAGGTTGTCCTGAACGATGAAGATTAGATTGAAGGCGCCGATGGTCAGGATGCGCGGGCCCATCAGCCGGGCGACCTGGCGGATGCCCGGATGGTCCAGCCCGAGGCGCGGGGACCAGCGGAATCGGAAGCGAAGCAACCCCGGGAATTGCACGACCAGGTGCAGGAGGGCGCCCAGGATGACGCCGTAGACCAATCCCTGGACGCCCATCCCGGCGGCTGGAAGGCGAAGCGGACCGAGGGTCAGTCCCGCCGTCGGAGCGAGGACGAGCGCGCCGAAGATCTGCCCGAGGTCATAGAAGACCGGCGCCATGGCCGGCAGCAGGAAATGCTGGTTCGCCTGCAGGCCCGCCATCACCAGTCCGCTGAGCGAGAAGATCAATGTGGCGATCAGATTGAGCCGCATCAGGCTGACAACCAGGGACTGCAGTTCCGGGGTGAAGCCGGGAGCGATCCCCAGTTCCGAGCGGACGATCGGGCCGGCAAGGGCGGCGATCCCCAGCGCCAGGGCGCCCGTCAGCAGGAAAGCCCAATTGCCGATGCGGCTGAACAGCTCCCACATCGGCGGCTGTCCCTGATGATCGAGGACCTCGGCCAGCACCGGGATGAGGGCCAGTGCCAGCGCGCCCCCGGAGATCAACGCGAACAACAAGTCCGGGAGGTTGTTGGCGGCGTTGAACGCGTCCAGCTCGGCGCTGACGCCGAACTGACGGCCGATGAGGATCTGACGCAGGAATCCCAGACCCTTGTCTAAGGTGAAGAAGACGGCGATGAGGAGCGACGAGCGCGCCACGTGCGACAATGTGCGCGCGGATCCGGGGTTGGCGGCGGTCGCCGAGGTCATCCTGGATCGCCCGATCAGGGTGCGGCGCCGAGCGCCTGAAGGAGCTCGAGGCTTGGGGCGAAACCTTCGTGGTACTGCAGGCTTGTCCTCAGGTCGTCGACGGCGCCGGCCGAGTCGCCGATGGCGGCGCGTGCCCGGGCGCGCCAGTACCAGCTCTCTTCCAGCGTCGGTTCGCTGGCGTTGACCAGCGTTTGCGTCGCCAGGCTGATGACGTCGCCGTAGCGGCCGGTGAAGAAGTAGGCGAAGTAGGGGCCGGTCTGGTACCACAGCATACGCCACGGGCGATGCTCGGGGTCGGACACGGCCAGCTGGGCGTCGATGGCGTATGCCTCATCGAATGCCTGCGCCGCGCCGGCGTAGTCCTGCAGCCGGACCAGGCTGCTGCCGCGATTGAACCAGGCGAAGAACTGGGCGCGCCCGGTGCTGGCGAAGATCTCCTCCGACGCCTTCTCCGCCGCCGCCTGGCTGTTGGCGGCCTCATCGGCCTGCGAGCCGAGCAGGCGCATCACCTCGGCCTCGCGGTCGGCTGGGTAGATGACCAGGTACGTGTGATTGAACGCCTGCCAATATGTCAGCAGGTCGGCGTAGCTCACCGGCAGGTCGGGCATGATGTAGGAGTCCTGCGCCGTGACGCGCTGCCGGACATCGTCGTAGCCGGTGATCACCTCGTAGTGGCCCATCCAGCCGTCGAAGCCTTCGCCCTCGAACCCCTTCTCGACGATCACCGGGAAGCCGGCGGCGATGAAGCCCTTGATCAGGTTAAGGTCACCGCCGATGCGCACAACCACGTCGAAGTTGGTCTCGTCCTCGACGAACCCGGCCATCTCGTACGGCATGACGTTCTTATCGCGCGGGTTGGGCTTCAGATAGGCGGCGGTGTCGCGCTGGTCGCCCTGCCAGCCCCAGAAGGACAGGGCCATCGACAGGTTGGCCGGGCCGCAGTTGTTCCACTTCTGGTATTCGTGGCGCACGCCGTTGAGTTGGACGCTGGACGGGATGGGCGTGGGCTCGATCGTCGGCGTCGGGGTGACCGTCGGCGGGAGTGTCGGACCGGCCGTAGGCGTCAGCGTCGCCGTGGGCGTAAGGGCTGCCAGCGTGGTCTTCACCATCGCCTGAAGTGTGGGGTCGGGGGTGAACACCGCCTGCTCGGGCGGCGACAGGGCGTACTTGATGCGGGCGCGGAGTTCGCTGACGCGCCAGCCGACCCGGTCCTGAACGAAGGGCAGGTTGTAGACTGCGGCCAGCAGGCCGAGAAGGGCGATGGCGGTGAGGCATCCAAGTGCGACCCACCGCCGTCTGGGGCGGAGCATGGGGCGATTATACCTGCAGGCCAGGCTCAGGTTCCCAGATGACGTGAGCCCGGCGGTTGAAGCGCTCGAGCACCTTGAGCAGCGAGCCGCCGAGCAGACTGATCAAGACGACGTTGCCGATCGAGGCCGTCGTATCCCAGGCAAGTGACGTCAGCAGGTAGAAGCGGCCGTAGCGCGCCAGTGTCTGCATCAGGTCGAGGCCGGGCAGCCAGGCGAGGTCAGGTGCCTGGATGGCATACGGCCAGAAGTACAGGTTGGTCAGCGCGCCATAGGCCCAGCCCCAGGCGGCGCCGTAGGCGGCCAGGATCACCAGGCGGGGGCCCTTGCCAGGCAGCCATGCGGCGCCGAGCCCTACCCATCCGGCGGCCATCATCTGATACGGGGTCCACGGGCCGATGCCCCCGGCCGTCAGTGGGCCGGAGACGAGCATCGTCAGCGCGCCCATCATGAAACCCAGCCGCGAGCCGAGCGTGTAGCCCACCAGGATGATCAGCAGGTAGACGGGCGAGAAGCCGCCCGGCAGAGGCACGACGTTGTCGATCACGCGCAGGACGGTGTTCAGCCCAACGAGGGCGCCGAGCAAGGCGATGGTGTGCAGGGTCAAGCCCTGCTGGGCCTCGGCGATGAGTGCCAGGAGGACGAGTCCGGCGGCGCCGCTGAACAGCAACAGGGCGGCACGCGATTGCGAGGCGGCGGGGATGACGGGCGCCCAGAAGGGGTACAGGAAGAACGCCAGCCCGACGAGGTTCATCAGCAGGAAGGCGATGTTGGCCGGCGTGAACCGGCGGGTCCAGCGCAGCTTGCTCATGGGGCGGCCTGGCGCAGGATGACCTGATCGCGCTCGGGCCCAACGGAGATCCATCCGACCGGGACGGAGAGCAGCGTCTCGATTCGCAGGATGTAACCCCGAGCAGCCGCGGGAAGCGAGCCCCACGAACGGAGCGCACGGATGTCCTGTTCCCAACCTGCGCAGGCCTCGTACTCCGGCGTGCAGTCCTCGAGGTCCGAGGGCAGCCCGGGCAGATCGGCATCGTGGATTCCCTGTCGCAGATACCCCACACACAGTTGAAGCAGAGGCAGGCAGCCCAGGATATCGAGCTTGGTGAGAGCCAGGTCCGTCAGCCCGTTGAGGCGGGCGGCGTAGCGCAGCAGGACACAGTCGAGCCAGCCGACGCGGCGCGGACGGCCGGTGGTCGTGCCGAACTCATCCCATGGGTTGGCGCCGGTGCCGCGCAGGTGCTCGGCCGTCGGGTCGAAGACCTCCGTGGGGAACGGTCCGGCGCCCACGCGCGTCTGGAAAGCCTTGGCGACGCCGATGACGCGCCGCACGTGCCGCGGCCCGATCCCCAATCCAAGCAGCGCGCCGGCGGCTGTGGACGATGAACTGGTGACATAGGGGTAGGTACCGTGATCCAGATCGAGGAGTGTGCCCTGCGCGCCTTCGGCCAGGACGGTCTGCCCGGCGTTCAGCGCGTCGGCGAGCATGGCGGCCGCATCGCCCAGGTACGGGCGCAGGCGTTGGGCATGCTCTCGGTACAGACGCGCCGATTCGGATGGATTGGGGCAGGGGAGCTGGTAGTAGGTCTCGAGCAGGCGGGCGGCACGTTCGTCGTGCCTGCGCACCGCTTCGGCGAACGCCTCGGGGTCACGCATACCCTCGGCGCGCAGGCCGAGGCGGGCGGCCTTGTCGGCGTAGGCCGGGCCGATGCCGCGGCCCGTGGTGCCAAGGCTGCCGGCGGCGCGGGCGCTCTCCTCGGCGCCGTCGAGGGCGCGGTGGGCGGGGGTAATGATATGGGCTGCGGGCGAGAGCAGCAGGCGCGCCGGTGAGACGTCAATGCCGGCGGCGGCCAAGGCGTCGATCTCGTCGAGCAACGTGCCGGGGTGTACGACCATCCCGTTGCCCAGCACGCCGCGCGTCTTCGGTTGCAGGATGCCGGAGGGGATCAGGTGCAGCTTGAATAGCCGGCCGCCGACGGTGACCGAGTGGCCGGCGTTGTCGCCTCCGCTGTAGCGTGCGACCACGTCGGCCTGCGCGGCCAGCAGGTCGGTGATCCGCCCCTTGCCCTCGTCCCCCCACTGCATGCCTACAAGGATGTCGAGTGGCATGGCGTTGGCCCTGCGCGGCAGTATATCATGGGGGTCGTTCCCGCCTGCGATAGGATGTTGACGGGCGATGGTGAATGAGACGGACGAAGCGGCAAGCAAGGAGCGCCAACGGCTCTCGCGGCGGGGTTGCCTGAAACTGGGAGGGCTGGCCGGCGCGGGGATGGCCGTTGCCGCCGGAAGCGCCTGGTACGCGGGCAGCGTTGCGCCGCGCCGGCTCGAGGTCACGACGTTCGACCTGCGCCTGCCGAACCTCCGACCGGAACTGGACGGTGTGCGCATCGCCCATCTGAGCGACCTGCACGCCTCCGACATCGTCGGCCCGGAGTGGATCCGGCACAGCGTGGACGAAGTCAACGCGTTCGAGCCGGACGTGGTGTGTCTGACCGGCGATTTCGTCTACCGCTCTGCCGATTGGGCGCGGGGATGTGCGGCAGAGCTCTCGCGTCTGAAGGCACACGCCGGGGCCTTCGCCGTACTCGGCAATCATGACCTCTGGAACGGGGCCGACAAGGTTGCCATCGCCCTGATGCGGGCTGGCATCCGCGTGCTTCGGAACGAAGGGGAATCCGTACGCGTGCGGGAAGCCAGGTTGCGGATCATCGGCGTGGAGGACACGGGCCTGAGCTGCCTGAGCGATGATCAGGGCTGGGACGGCATGCGCCAGGAGTGGGCCGCCGCCTGGAACGTGGTGTCGGAGGTCCTCGCAGCCACGCCTCCAACCGAGCCCAGCCTGCTCTTGGTGCACAACCCGGACTTCATGGAAATGATGGGCGAACAGGCGGTGGATCTGGCGCTCGCAGGGCACACGCACGGAGGCCAGGTTGTCCTTCCGTTCCTGGGGCCCCTGCTACTGCCCTCCTGCTTCGGTGACAAGTACGCCAGCGGGCTGGTCCACTCCCCGGGAGGTCCGGTGTATGTCAGCCGTGGTGTTGGCCTGATCGAGCCGGCCGTGCGTTGGAACTGCCCGCCCGAAGTTGCGGTGGTGACGTTGCGGCGAGGATAGGGCTGACCTGCGGAAGGAGGCGGCCGGCGATCGTGATACTGAGCCGGCAGTGAACCGGCTATAATCGATACGAGGCACAGCTGTGCGATCCATTGCCCGGGCCATCGCTCTCTCAGTCCCCGTGTTGCTGCTGGCGGCGCTGGCGATGCGTGTTCCCGCCTCGGCGGGCGGATCGGCTCGAGCGGACAGCCAGGCCGGCACCTTCGCCACGCCGACGCCGGGTCCCGACGGCAAGATCGTCTACATCATTCAGGAAGGTGACACGTTGTGGGTGATCGCCGCGCGGGCAGGTCTGAGCGTGGAGCAACTGCGCGCCCTGAACGGGCTGGCGATCAACGACTTCATTGTGCCGGGCAAGCCTCTGCTGCTCGGCTTCGCCGGGCCTGCGCAGCCGACGGCCGCGGCGGGTGAGGCGCCTACGCCCACGACGCCGCCCCCAACATCGACACCGGTCTTCGGCACGGCCACGATCTGCGCCTTGCTGTTTGTCGATCAGAATGGCAACGCGCGCCTGGACACAGGTGAGCCTCCACTGGGCGGCGGGCAGGTGAGCATCGCCGACGTCAGTGGGCGGCTGGCGGAGGAATTCTCGACGCAGGTCGAGTACACCGAGGACAATCTTCCGCTGAGCCACTGCATCGCCGACCTGCAGACCGGCGACTACAACGTCAGCGCTGCCGTTCCACCGGATTACAACCCGACGACGGTGATGAGCATTCCCGTCCGGCTCGACCCTGGCGACACGCGCTATGTCGAGTTCGCCGCGCAGCCGAGCGCGGCGCTGGTGAACTCCGGGGACGGTGGTGGAACCCGGTCGACGGCGCTGGGCTTGCTCGGTCTGCTGCTGCTGGCGGCGGCCGCCGGGCTGGCGGTCTACGCCACGCGCCTCGGCCGCAGGTCCCCGCGCTGGCCTCGCAAGTAACCTCGACAGCTCCTACCTTGCGCCCAGAATCTCGTGCAGTGCGCCCAGCAGTGTAACGACGTTCTCGCGTCGGCTTGAGTGACCCATCAGGCCGATACGCCAGACCGCGCCGGCCAGGGGACCGAACCCGCCGGCGATCTCGATGTTGTAGTCCTGGAGCAGCCTGCGCCGCACACCAGCATCGTCGATCCCGGCCGGCAGCGTGGGGGTGGACAGGCTCGGGAGACGCAGAGGCTCTGGGATGAGCAAGGGCAGGCCAAGCGCGTCCAGGCCCTGCCATAGCAGTTCCGCGTTCCGCCGATGGCGGTCGAAGCGCGCCTCGAGTCCCTCCTCCTTCACCAACCGGAGCGCCTCGCGCAGCGCGTAGGCCAGGCTGATCGGCGCGGTGTGGTGGTAGGCTGGCTTGTCGCTCCAGTACTTGCCAAGCAGCGTCAGATCCAGATAGAAAGAAGAGACCGGCGTGCGGCGTGAGCGGATCCTCTCTTCGGCGCGTGGGCCGATGGTGATGGGCGCCATGCCCGGCGGCGCCGAGAGGCACTTCTGCGAGGCGCTGTAGGCCACATCCACGCCCCAGGCATCAATCTCGACCGGCAGGCCGCCGAGGGAGGTCACGCAGTCGAGGACCAGCAGCGCGTCATAGCGGTGGCAGGCATCGGCCACGGCGGCGATGTCGGGCTGGCGCGCCCCGGTCGAAGTCTCGGCATGCACCAGCGTGACGACCTTGGCGGGGCGTGCCTTGAGAGCGGCTTCGATGACGTCGACTGCGAAAACCTGTCCCCAGGGTGCCTCAAGCCTCTCGACCTTGGCTCCCTGGCGCAATGCGATCTCAGCCAGACGGTCCCCGAAGAATCCATGGACGCAGGCCAGAACCGGATCGCCGGGCTCCACCAGGTTGGCCAGCGCAGCCTCCATCGCCGAGGTTCCTGTGCCGGATACGGCCAGGGTCAGGCGATTGCCGGTCTGGAAGACCATGCGCAGCATCGTCTGAATGTCGGCCAGGATGGCGATGAAATCAGGATCCAGGTGTCCAACCAGCGGTGTGGCCATGGCGCGCAGAACGCGCGGCGCCACCAGGCTGGGTCCCGGGCCGAGGAGCAGCCGCGGCGAGGGGTCAAGATCGTGGTTGACGGATGGCATGCGCGCCTCCAAGGCAAGCGTAGGCTTGATTGTAGACCGGCGGCTGGAGGCGAACAACTGCGGACAGCCTGTCGGGCGGCGATCCCCATGCTGGATTGAAAGGTACGCGTCAGGTCGGGGGGCCCGATTGGGCGGGCGCCAACGCCGGCCCAAGGAAGGGTTTTCAGATCCCTTGCAGACCGCGCCGCCGGGCCGATTCCGTCCTAGGATGTATATGGTCGAACCGATACTGTGAGCCGAACTCCGGGTTTCCATCAAGGAAGTGAGGAGGTGGCTATCCGAGGAAGATTGCAGCCCTTAAGGCTGGTCGCACACTGAGGCAGAAGAGAGGCGAGCCCGCGGACTCGCCTCTCTCATTCTGCATGCAGGAACTTCCTGACGACGTCGGAGGGACCTCGGACGTCGCGGCACCTAGCCCGCAAGCATCTGGCGAACGACGGCGTGCAGGATCCCTCCGTGGCGGTAGGACTCCAGCTCGAGGGGTGTGTCGATGCGCACGCGGGCCTTGAATTCGACCACTGCGCCGGCCTGGCGTGCGGCGCGCAGGCTGACCATCCCGCCTGGCGTCAATGCCTCGGCCAGACCGTCCAGGCTGAAGGTCTCGTGCCCGGTGAGCAGCAGCGTGCGCGGGCTCTCGCCCGGAAGGAACTGCAGCGGCAGGACGCCCATGCCCACCAGGTTGGAGCGATGGATTCGCTCGAAGGACTCGGCCAGGACGGCGCGCACACCCAGCAGGCGCGTGCCCTTGGCCGCCCAGTCGCGCGACGAGCCGGTGCCGTACTCCTTGCCGGCGATGATCAGCAGCGGAACGCCCTCGGCGCGGTAGCGCATGGCGGCAGCATAGATGCTCATCCGCTCGCCGTCCGGAAGGTGAAGCGTCACGCCACCCTCGACGCCCGGCACCAGCAGATTCCTAAGCCGGATGTTACCGAAGGTGCCCCGGGTCATCACCCGATCATTGCCGCGCCGGCTGCCGAAGGAATTGAAGTCGCGCGCCTGCACGCCCTGGTCGATCAGATAGAGACCGGCCGGCCCATCCGACGGGATCGCGCCGGCGGGGGAGATGGCATCTGTCGTGACCGAGTCGCCCAGCAGGGCGAGCACACGCGCCCGGACGATATCGCCCAGCGGCGGGACCTCGGGGGTCAGGTCCGCGAAGAACGGTGGCTCCTGGATGTAGGTTGACGCCGGATCCCAGGCATACAGATCGCTGGCGGCAGCGGGCAGAGAATTCCAGGCGTCGCTGCCGGTGAACACTTCGGCGTAGCGCTGGCGGAAAAGCTCCGGGGTGACATGCTGGCGGACGATCGCCTGAACCTCGGCCGTCGACGGCCACAGGTCCCGTAGGTAGACCGGTTGGCCCTGCGCATCAACCGCCAGCGCGTCACGGGTCAGATCGACATCGGTGGTGCCTGCCAGAGCCATGGCCACGACCAGCGGCGGGGAGGCCAGGTAACTGGCGCGCACATGGGGGTTGATGCGCCCCTCGAAGTTGCGGTTCCCCGAGAGCACGGCGGCCGCCACCAGCTCGCCTTCGCCGATGGCGCGCACGACCTCGCCCGGCAGCGGTCCGCTGTTCCCAATGCAGGTCGTGCATCCATACCCGACCACGTTGAAACCGAGCTCGGCCAGCGGCTCGAGCAGGCCAGCCTGACTCAGGTAATCGGTCACCACGCGCGATCCCGGCGCCAGGCTGGTCTTGACGAAGGGTGGCACGCGCAACCCTCGGCGCAAGGCGTTGCGGGCCAGCAGCCCGGCGGCGACCAGCACGGATGGGTTGGAGGTGTTGGTGCACGAGGTGATGGCGGCGATGACCACCGCCCCATGACCGATCTCGACGGACGACCCGTTGGTGCCCACGCGCACGCGGCGCGACGACGCCTTCGGCGCGACAGCGAAGCCGCCCTCGCTGACCGGGGCGGTCAGCGTGCGCTGAAAAGTGGACTGCAGCTGCGAGAGCGGGACGCGATCCTGCGGGCGCTTGGGGCCGGCCAGGCTGCTCTCGATCGAGTCGAGCGGCAGGTCCACGACCTCCGAGTATTCCGGGTCGGCGGTCGACGCGGTGTGGTAGAGCTGCTGCTCGCGGCAGTAGCGTTCCACGAGGTCGACCGCCTCGTCCGGCCGGCCGCTGAGCCGCAGGTAGCGCAGCGTCTCGTCGTCCACCGGGAAGAACCCGATGGTGGCTCCGTACTCGGGCGCCATATTGGCCAGCGTCGCCCGGTCGGGGAGCGACAGCTCCTGCAACCCGGGGCCGAAGAACTCCACGAACTTGTCGACCACGCCGTGGCGGCGCAAGCGCTGCGTGACCGTGAGGACGAGGTCGGTGGCCGTGACGCCGTCGGGCAGCTGGCCGTGCAGACGAACGCCGACGACCTCGGGAGCGACGATGACGAGCGGCTGGCCGAGCATGGCGGCCTCGGCTTCGATCCCGCCGACGCCCCAGCCGACGACACCCAGCCCATTGATCATCGTCGTGTGGGAGTCGGTGCCGACCAGTGTGTCGGGGAACGCCTGCCCGTTGCGGGTCAGAACGACGCCGGCCAGGTACTCCAGGTTGACCTGATGCACGATGCCGGTCGCCGGCGGGACGACGCGAAAGTTCTGGAACGACTGTTGCCCCCAGCGCAGGAACTCATAGCGTTCCCGGTTGCGCTGGAACTCGAGCTCGGCATTGCGGTGGAGTGCTTCAGGGGAGGCGAAGAAGTCGACCTGGACGGAGTGGTCGACGACCAGGTCGACGGGGATGCGCGGGTTCACCCGGGACGGATCGCCTCCCAGGCGCGCCAGGGCGGCGCGCATGGCCGCCAGATCCACGACGGCCGGCACACCGGTAAAGTCCTGCATCAGGACCCGGGCGGGTAGGAAGGGGATCTCGGGGCGCTTCGGCGCGGTTGGAGTCCATCCGGCAAGCGCCCGCACATCGTCCCAGGTGATGCTGTGTCCATCCACCTGCCGCAAGACGGCCTCCAGGAGGATGCGGAGTGAGAACGGCAGATGGGCCAGCGTGCACAACCCGGATCGCTCCAGGCGATCCAGACGATGAATGCGATAGCTGCCGGAGGGAGTCGCCAGTGTCGAGATTGCGCCGAACGCGTTCGAATCCATCCTGCTCTCCGTCCGCTGCGAGATTGGGATAAGGGAGGGAGAGTATAATCCCGACCAGTTGCCATCCAGTGGCCGCTCTGCATGGAGGTCCTCCCGCCTTGCTTGTCTGCCTGCTGCTCGGATCCTGGGCTCTGGCCGGCCTGGCGTACCTGCTGCACCGGTTGGAGCGGCGGCAGGGGCGCGGTTTCCTGACTGTCCTCCTACAATCGCTCGCCATCCTCGATGTCTGGCGGGGAACGCTGTTCACCATGGCAGCTGCCTCGGGGAGACTCCTGGCGCACCTGTCACTAGGCCCGTTCGCCCTCACTCCCAGGTTGCTGTCACCCGTCATCCTGCTGAGCATGTTGGCCGTCTACATTGCCGAGGGGACGGCGTCAGCGGCGCTCCTGATCCTCAATCTCTTCGCCCTCGGGATCGTCTGGGGTCTTGCCGTCCCCTTCCTGATCGGCCTTGCCGGGCTCCTGGGGTGGATGCCGATCCCCGGCGCGCTGGCCGACCTGCTGCTCTCCGGCAGCGGGGCGGCGTTGTCGGAGGTCCTGGCGCTCGTCGTCGGGATCTATACCGCGATCGTCAGCTACCAGTTCCTGGCCAACCGGCGTTGGCGTGTCCCCCGGTGGCTTTCAGGGACGCTGGCGCTCTTCGCCGGTGCCATCATCCAGGCCCTGCTGTTCGGCGCAGGCGCACTGTGGAGGATGGTCGACGGACCCTCGCAGTTCCTTGGGGAGTTGGCCGGCGCGCTGGTCTCCATGGCGGCGCTGATGCCGGTGGCGATTCCCTACCTGCGATGGATGGAGACACAGACGCGCGGGAGCGAAGGCCCGGCTGGCAGCCGGCCGGCCATTGCGGTGCTGAAGGAAACCTTCGACCTGCGTCGGGCGTTGGCCGAATCGCGTCTGACCGTCACCCGCCTCAGCGAAACGCTGCGCGTGCTGATCGAAGCCAGGCACCGGATCGTCCAGGCTGTCGACCCGGATCAGCTGATGCAGGACATCTGCGACCTGCTCGTCCGCTCGCGCCGCTACCGATTTGCCTGGATCGGGATGAAGCGGCAGGGAGACCGGGTTGTCTTCCCGGCGGCGCAGAGTGGTGCGGGACTGGCCTACTTGAACTCGGTGACGATCACCTGGGACGAAACGCCCACCGGCCGGGGGCCGATGGGGGTGGCGATCCGTGAGAACCGGGCTCAGGTGATCGAGGACACGCGCACGGATGAGCGCTTCCAACCCTGGATGAAGGAGGCGCTTCTGCGCGGCTACCTGTCCGTGGCAGGGATTCCGATGCGCAGCGGCGGCGAGGTGGTCGGCGGTCTGGCTGTCTACGCGGACAGGACCCACGCGTTCTCCTCCGACGAACTCGATCTTCTGCAGGGCGTGGGGGATGATCTGGCGCACGGCCTGGGGCGCCTGCGTGCCGAACAGCTCAACGTCCGGCGGTTGCACCAGCTCGAGATCCTGCGCGCCATGATGCAGGACATGATCTCGCTGCGCGATGTCCCGCGCCTTCTGGACCGCGTCCTCGAGCGCGCCGTCGACCTGCTCGAGGGATCCTCCGGCGGACTCTACCTCTCCGACCGCGAGCACGGCGTACTTCGAGCTGTGGCGGCCTGCCGTATGCCGATCGAGATCCGTGGCGTGGAGTTGCGCTTTGGTGAAGGGGCGGCGGGGAGGGCGGCCGAGTCGGGACGGGGACTGATCGTTCCGGATTACCGCGCCTGGGCGGACCGCTCGAGCGCCTATGCGCCGGATGCCCCGCTGCATGCCGTCCTGGCGGTGCCCATGGTATGGCAGGGGGAGGTCGTCGGGGTCATCGACGTCCTGCGCGACGAGGGAATGACGCCGTTCGCCGAAGGCGACCTGGACCTGCTGCAGTTATTCGCCGACCAGGCGGCTTTGGTGCTGGAGAATGCCCGTCTGATCGACGGGGCACAGCAGCGGGTCGAGCAGCTGAGCCTGCTGCACGAGCTGACGCTGGCGGCGGTGGGCGCCGAGAGCCATCCGGCCTTCGTCGAGGTCCTCACGCGGCGCATGCCGGCGCTGCTGAAGGCCGACAGCTGCATGCTCACCCGCTGGGATGCCGAGCAAGGCGTGCCTCACATCGAAGGGGCGAGCGGGTCGCTGCTCGATGCCGTTCCGCGGTTGCAGGCGTTGCCCGGGGAACACTCGCTGACCGAGAGTGCACTGGCGGCCGGCAACGCGCTGGCGGTCGAGGCGGTCGAGCACAGCGGCCTTCTGAGCCCGCGCCTGGCGGCCGCCTTCCCGACTCCCTCGGCGCTCGTAGTCCCGCTGATGGTCGGCGCCCGCTGGTATGGGGCCGTGTTTCTCGGGTTCGACCGTCCGCGCGCTTTCCGGCCGGAGGAGATCGCCCTGGCCGAGCAGGCCGGGGCGCTCGTGGCGCTGGCCATGGCCAGGCTAGAGGCGATCGAAGCGGAGAAGGATCGGAGCGCGACGCTTGCCGCGTTGCGGCAGGCCAGCCTGGCGGTCACCTCGCGTCTGGATCTGAACGCCGTGTTGGAGGCGGTGTTGCAACATGCGCTGCAGCTGTTCTCCGGAGACAACGGCCACATCTACCTGTACGACGGAAATCGGCTGAGCTTCGGCGCCGCGCGCTGGGCGGACGCCGGGCAGCATCAGCCGTACACCACGCCGCGGCCGGACGGACTGACGATCAGCGTGGCCCGAAGCGGCACGCCGATCGTGATCCCGTCCGTGAATGAGCACCCGCTGTTTGCAGACTGGCGCTGGGGGGGAGCGATCATCGGGCTGCCATTACGCGTGGGCACGCAGGTGCTGGGCGTGATGAACCTGGCCTTCCATCGACCGCGCCCGCTGGCCGATGCCGAAAAGGACGACCTGCAGCTCCTGGCGGATCAGGCGGCGCTGGCAATCCAGAACGCCTCGCTCTTCGCCCGGGCGGAAGCCGAGCGGCAACGGCTCGAGCTGCTCTCGGATGTGGGGCGCCGGCTGGTCGCCAGTGTGGATCCCACGATCATCCTGCAACAGGCCATCAGCATGACAACCCGAAGCCTGTCTGGACGGTCGGGCAGCGCCTTCCTGCTTGAGCCGCGAGGCGACCGGCTGCGGCTCGCCGCGGCGTGCCGCGCCGACGGACTCCCAGCGGAAGAACTGACCAAGCGCCTCGATCTGAGCCTGGGACGCGGTCTCGAGGGCTGGGTGGCCACCCACCGCACGGCCGCCCGCGTGGAAGACGTGCAGCGCGACGACCGATGGATCAAGCTCCCCGGAGTCGATGAGGGCGGGGGGAGCGCGATCAGCGCCCCGCTACTCGTGGAGGACCGGCTGCT
>Ga0315274_10008226_pt1 | contig 15113 bp, 12 predicted proteins | sample YL17G02_20_MG_FD_203700 | JGI IMG/M metagenome (GOLD analysis project Ga0315274, IMG submission 203700) | Sediment microbial communities from Yellowstone Lake, YNP, Wyoming, USA - YL17G02_20 | ecosystem: Environmental > Aquatic > Freshwater > Lake > Sediment | place: USA: Wyoming | collected... | reverse complement strand
CTTGTAGACGCCCATCGTGGCGCTGTCCTTGGGCACCAGGTCCCACTTGTTGACGACCACCACAACGCTCTTGTTGGCCTCCAGAATGTAGCCCGCCACATGGGCGTCCTGGGCCGTCACGCCCTGCGTGGCGTCGATCAGCAGCAGGGTCACGTCGGCGCGGTCCATGGCCTTGAGCGCGCGCATCACACTGTACTTTTCCACGCCGGGCTCCACGCTGCCGCGCTTGCGGATGCCAGCCGTGTCGATCAGCGTGACCTTCTGGCCGTGCCATTGCAGCGTGGTGTCGATTGCATCCCGCGTCGTGCCCGCCGTCTCACTGACGATCATGCGCTCTTCACGCAGCAACGCATTGAGTAGGCTCGACTTGCCGACGTTGGTGCGCCCTACGATAGCTATCCGGACGGTACCCGGCTCCTCGGCCTCTTCTAGGCCCTTGGCCTCAGGCAGAGCCGCTACCACAGCATCCAGCAACTCGGCCACGCCCGTGCCGTGCAGGGCCGAGGTGGTGTAGACTTCGCCCAGCCCCAGCGCGTAGAAATCGGCCACGTCCAGACGCCGTCCGGCCGTCTCGGCCTTGTTTGCTGCCAGGATGATGGGCTTGTGCGTGCGGCGCAGCACGTCCACAATGTCCCGGTCTTCTGCCGTGAGGCCATTGAACACGTCCGTGACAAGGACGATGACGTCCGCCTCGGCGATGGCCTCTTGCGCCTGCACCAGCACGCGCCCCAGCAGGTCATCGTCGGAACCCAGCACCAGCCCGCCCGTGTCAACCAGCGCAAAAACGCGGCCTTGCCATTCGGCGTCTGCGTAGAGGCGGTCACGCGTCGTGCCAGGCAGGTCCTCGACGATGGCCAGGCGCTGGCCAATGATGCGGTTGAACAACGTGGACTTGCCCACGTTCTGACGGCCCACAATGGCAACCAGGGGCTTCGCCATAGCCGAATCTATCCCTTCAGCCTGTCACAGGTGCGTTCATTGCGCCGCTATCTGACCACGTACATGACCAGGATGATCGTCAATCCCCACAGCATAATGTCCAGCAAGAGCGGTTTGTCCGCGAAGAGCACGTCCTCCGGCGCACCGCCCTCGCCCTTGATGTGGATCAGGTACATGTAGCGGAACAACCCGTACAGCACAAAGGGGATAGTCAGCATCATGGTGTGGTCCGCGGGCAGATTGGGCGCAGAGAAGGTGTACAGAGAGTAGGCCATGGCCGTGCAGGCCGTTACCAGCCGGATCATGTCGTCCAGCAAGGGCAAGCTATACTCGCTGAGGATGCTGCGATGCTCGTTGGCGTGGTCGTTCAGCAGCACCAGCTCATGCCGTCGCTTGCTGATGGCGATGAACAGGGCGAGGAGGATCATGCACAGGTACAGCCAGGGCGAAAAGCGCTCGACTCGCACGACAGCCACGCCGGCCGCCACGCGCAGGACAAAGCCAGACGCCACGACAAAGACGTCCACCAGGACGACTTGCTTCAACCAGAACGAATACAGCAGCATCATCAACAGGTAGCCCGCAGCAACCAGGCCGAAGATGCGGTCCAGGTAGAAGGCCAGTGGAAGGGAGATGACGATGAGGACCGCTGCCGCGATCTGCGCCGCAGCCGGCTTCAATTGCCCAGAAGGCAGCGGGCGATTGCGCTTGGCCGGATGCTGGCGGTCCTTCTCAATGTCTGCCAGATCGTTGACCAAGTAGACGGCGCTGCTGATCGCACAGAACAACCCGAACGCAAGGAACGCCCGGGTGAAATAGTGCGGGATGAACAACTTGGCGTCAAACACCAACGCCGTTAGCACGAAAACGTTCTTGGCCCATTGCTTGGGCCGCATGGTCTTGATCAATGGAATGAGCATGTCTTGCAGTGTCCTCCACGGCGGAATCTCGTGTATGATAGCCGATTTGACAGAGCAAGTCAACTTGACTTATCTCCAGACTGTGCCTATCCTTGCCCTGTGGACAAGGAGCGATTGGACGTGCTGCTGCACAAGCGGGGGCTGGCCGAGAGCCGCGAACGAGCTCGCCGCCTGATCATGGCCGCGCAGGTGCTGGTCGACGGCCAGGTGGTGGACAAGCCCGGCACATGCGTGCCGACCACGGCCACGCTCGAGGTGGCAGAGGGGCTGCCGTACGTCAGCCGTGGCGGCTTGAAGCTGCAGGCGGCCCTGCAAGCGTTTCCCATCGAGATACAGGGCCGCGTCGTGGCCGACATCGGCGCGTCCACTGGTGGCTTCACTGACTGCCTGCTGCAACGTGGGGCCCGGCGCGTCTACGCCATCGACGTGGGCTATGGCCAACTAGCCTGGAAGCTGCGCCAGGACCCACGCGTGGTGGTGTTGGAGCGCGTCAACGTGCGCTACCTGCACGCACTCCCCGAACCTGTGGATTTGGCCACCATCGATGCCTCGTTTATCTCGCTCAAGTTGGTGCTACCTGCCGTGATCCCCCTGCTCACTCCCGAGGGCCAGATCGTGGCGTTGATCAAGCCTCAGTTTGAGGCGGGCCGGGCCCAGGTGGGCAAGGGCGGTGTGGTCAAGGATACCCTAGTGCACCGTGCTGTGCTGCACGACGTGCTGTGCTGGGCCCTTGAGCATGGCCTACCCGTGCAGGGGCTGATCCTCTCGCCTCTGCGCGGGCCCGCCGGCAACCGCGAGTTCCTGGCCCATTGGACGCGCGGCTCTGGCGCCGCACCGCCCCGCGGAGACGGGGCAGCACCGCCCGCGCTCGACGCGCTCATCGCTGCCTGTCTGGACCAGATCGCACCCGCAGAAAAATGAAAGAAGTGTCATGCCTGCGACCGTGTGACTCCATCTCGGCTTCATCTTGGTTGGGTACACTGTCCCTCGGGGCCAGTTCGGTTCTTTTCCGCACTCTCCTGTATAATGGGACGGACACTGCCGGGAGGCGTGCGCACTGTGATTCCATGTGGTGACCTCAAGCTGCAATATGGTTCGATCAAGGTCGAGGTGGATCGGGCCGTCCAGGCCGTGCTGGATGGCGGCTGGTTCATCCTGGGCCAGAACGTAGCCGCGTTCGAGCAAGAGTTCGCGGCCTACTGCGGCGCGCAGTTCGCCGTCGGCGTGGGCAACGGCACCGATGCACTGCAATTGGCGCTCATGTCCTGTGGCATCGGCCCCGGCGACGAAGTAATCACCGCGCCCAACAGCGCCACCTTCACCGCCCTGGCCATCTCGGCCACCGGGGCGCTCCCGCGCTTTGTGGACATCGACCCCAGGACCTACAACCTGGATGCCCGCCGGCTTGCAGAGGCCATCGGCCCACGCACCAGGGCCATCATCCCGGTCCACCTCTACGGCCAGCCGGCCGACATGGACCCCATTCTGGCCATCGCGCGCGAGCGTGGCCTGCGTGTGATCGAGGACGCCGCGCAGGCACACGGTGCCAGGTATCAGGGCCGTCGTGTGGGCACGCTGGGCGATCTGGGGTGCTTTAGCTTCTACCCCAGCAAGAATCTGGGGGCGTATGGCGACGGCGGCATGGTGGTCACGAACGATCCCTTACTAGCCGAGCGAGTGCGTATGTTGCGCAACGGTGGCCAGAAGACGCGCTACGACCACCAGTTGTTGGGGCTGAACAGCCGTCTGGACGAGCTGCAGGCCGCCATCCTGCGCGTCAAGCTGCCCTACCTCGACACGTGGAATCAGCAGCGGCGGCACATCGCCGCGCTCTACACGGCGCAACTTGGTGATGCCAGCGTTGAGACACCGCTGGAGCTCCCACAAGTCGAGCACGCGTACCATCTGTACGTGATCCGCTGCGCGCAGCGTGACGCCCTGCAAAAGCACCTGGCCGACTGCGGTGTCGAGACGGCCATTCACTACCCGCTTCCCATTCACCTGCAGGGCGCCTATCGTGGGCTGGGCTTTGGCCCGGGCTCGTTCCCCATCGCAGAGCGCTGCGCCGGGCAGGTGTTGTCCTTGCCCATCTACCCGGAGCTGACCGACGCCAAGGTGCGCCAGGTCGCCGCTCACATCCTAGACTGGCACGCATAGGAGACTCGATGACCCAGAGCATTTCCGTGTTCTTCCCCGCCTACAACGACGGCGGCACGATTGCCAGCATGGTGCTCTCAGCCCTGCTAACACTGCGCGAGCTAACTGATGACTATGAAGTGATCGTGGTCAACGATGGCAGTTCGGACTACACACCCGAAATCCTGAACGAGCTGGCCCACACCTATCCGTGCGTGCGCATCATCCACCACGAGCACAACAGGGGCTATGGCGGGGCGCTGCGCACTGGCTTTTCCAGTGCCACCAAGGACCTGATCTTCTACACCGACGGCGATGCCCAGTACGATGTGCGTGAACTCAAGCTGCTTTCCCCTGCCCTGGTCGACGGCGTAGACATGGTCAATGGCTTCAAGATCAGCCGCTCGGACCCGTGGTATCGCATCGTGATCGGGCGCATCTACCACTGGACTGCCAAACTGAGCTTCGGGCTCAAGCTGCGCGACGTGGACTGCGACTTTCGTCTCATGCGGCGCAGCATCTTTGACCAAGTGCACCTGGAATCCGACAGCGGCGTGATCTGCGTCGAAATGATGAAGAAGATCCAGGAAGCGGGCTTTGTAATTGCCGAGGTGCCCGTACACCATTTCCATCGCGCCTACGGCAAGTCACAGTTCTTCAATTTTGGGCGCATCTTCCGCGTCGGCCGTGACCTGCTGCGGCTCTGGATGCAATTGGTGTGGAAGCCCATGCTGAGTGGCGCATCCGCGTCCGCCTCGTCGCAGTCGAGTCCCGAGGAGTCGGATCGAGACCAAGATGCCGTGGCCTAGCGACGTGCAGTTGGTGAGGAGGACGGACTGACAATGCTCAAGTGGCTGAGATCACAACGTCCACGACACCTGTTCGCGGCAGCGTTTGGGCTACTGGTAATCGCGCTGCTGTACGTGGCGCGCAGAGCGCTTTTGCCCTTTGCGCTGGGATCCACGCTGGCGTACATTCTGCTGCCCCTCACCAACTTCTTGAACTCGTTGCTGCCGGTGCAGTATCGCCGGAAGGGCCCCTTACGCGGGCTGACTGTCCTGGCAGTCTACGCTCTGGTGCTCGCCTTGATCGTGGGCGTGTTGGCGTTTGTGATCCCCCCGATTGCGGACCAGGTGCAATTCATGGCGCAGCGCTTGCCCAGTCTGGCCAAAAAGGTGTACGACGCAATCCCCAGCTTTGTCCAGGAGTGGCTCGACCGCTATCAGGCCGTGCCAGACAACATCCAGGCAGCGCTACAGCGCGGCATCGAGAGCGTAGTGCAGACGCTGGTCACTGCCATTCAGACCGGCGTGTTCAAGACAGTCAGCATCGTCTTCAGCACCCTCAGCTTCGTCCTGGGCCTGGTGGTCGTGCCGCTGTGGATGTTCTACGTTCTGCGCGATCAGCCCGAGATGCGCATCTGGTTCTACCGCTACATCCCGCCCGCCTACCGTGAGGACGTAGCCAACATCGTCGCGCTGGTAGATCAGGCCCTGAGCGCGTACCTTCGCGGGCGCCTGATCCTGGGCCTCAGCATGGCCACCATGACCACAATCGCCCTGTTGCTGCTGGGGGTGGACTTTGCGCTGGTTCTGGGCACCCTCATGGGCCTGATGGAGATCATCCCGCTGCTAGGCCCTGTCCTGGGCGCTATTCCCATCTTTCTGGTGACCCTGGCCAGTGCGCCTTCCCAACTTCTGTGGGTGGTTCTGTTCATCGTAGCCGCTCAGCAGTTCATCGACTATGTGCTGGTGCCGCAGGTGGCGCGTGGCACGGTGGGCCTGCACCCGGCACTGGTGATGCTCGCCATCGTGGTGGGCAGCGAGGTGGGCGGCGTGTGGGGCGTCCTGCTGAGCGTGCCCCTCACGGCCGCGGCTCTCAATATGGCGCGCTATCTTCTGCTGCGTGTCTCTGAGGCGCCTCTCTCACCCCAAGAGGCCATCGCGCGCTTCAATAACCATCCACCCCACGCGCGACCGGCCGACCAGGGCCAGGCTGGCGGGTGAGACATGCCGGGCCAACCCAGAGCACAGAATGTCCGCGTCCTCCTGAGCGGCGCACTTGCCCTCTTGCTGCTGGTGCTACTCTATCTGGCCCGCCGGGCACTGCTGCCGTTTGTGCTGGGCTCGGCGCTTGCCTACCTGGTGGCACCCCTGGTCGACTGGGTCTCAGCGCGGCTGCCAACGCAAGTGCGGGGGCGGCGCTCGTGGCGCGGCCTGGTCGTGCTTGCGGTCTACTTGCTGCTGGCTGCGCTGCTGGCTGGTTCGCTGGCTCTCATGATTCCGCCCATTGGAGCGCAGGTGAGCGTCCTGGCACAGCGCTTGCCCGAGCTGGCGGGCAAGCTGTATGCCGCCGCTCCAGAGATCATACGGGGGTGGGTCAACTGGTACAACCAGGCCATGCCGACCGACGTTCGTGCGGCCTTGCAGCGCCTGATCGCGGGCTGGATCTCCTCGCTGCTGACGCTGTTGCAGCAGGGCACGTTCAAGACTGTGGAGGCTGCTTTTCGCACCTTGAGTTTCGTTCTGGGCCTCGTGGTCGTGCCGCTCTGGATGTTCTACATCCTGCGAGACCAGCCGGAAATCGGCGCGGCCTTTGATCGGCTCCTTCCGCCAACCTACCGCGACGACGTGCGCAACGCTCTCGCGCTAATGGACTCGGTGCTGGGCGCGTACTTGCGCGGGCAGTTCTTGCTTTGTCTGAGCGTGGGCCTCATGTTCACGGTGGGCCTCCTGTTTCTGGGCATTGATTTCGCACTGCTGCTGGGGGTCGTTTGCGGCGTGTTCGAGATTGTCCCGGTCCTGGGACCGGTGCTGGGCGCCATCCCTGCCGTGCTCGTCGCGCTCGCCACGTCGCCCACCCAGGTGCTGTGGGTGGTGGTGCTGGCGCTGGCCGTGCAGCAGTTGGAGAACATCTTCCTGGTGCCACAGATTCAGGGCATGACCGTCCGTCTCCACCCAGCCCTGGTGATGCTCGCGCTCGTGATCGGGAGCGAACTCGGCGGCGTGGTGGGAGTGATATTGAGCGTACCCCTAACCGCCGTGGTTCGCGACCTGGCCAGCTACCTGTACCAGCGCCTGTCGCAGCCGCCTGCGTCACCCGCGGATGCACTGACCCACTTCAGACCTAGGTCCTGATCCTCGCCCCGGCGGAGCCTCTTCCCCATTTTCGGAAATCCGTGTATACTGCTAGCGCATCGATTTCACTGCCCGAGACGATTTCATGATGGATCCAAAGCACATCCGCAATTTCTGCATCATTGCGCACATCGACCACGGCAAGAGCACGCTGAGTGACCGCCTCCTGGAATCCACCGGCACACTCACTCCGCGCGAGATGTCCGACCAGGTACTCGACCAGATGGATCTGGAGCGAGAAAGGGGCATCACCATCAAGGCCAAGGCCGTGCGCATGATGTACCATGCCCGCGACGGTGACGAATACGAGTTGAACCTGATCGACACCCCAGGACACGTGGATTTCGCCTACGAAGTCTCACGCGCGCTGAATGCGTGCGAGGGCGCGATTCTGGTAGTGGACGCCACACAAGGCGTCGAGGCACAGACGCTGGCCAACCTGTACATGGCGCTCGATCACGACCTCACCATCGTGGCGGTGGTCAACAAGATCGACCTGGCGTCGGCCCGCCCGGAAGAAGTGGCGCAGGAGATCGACAGCTTGTTCGGCATCCCGGCCAACGAGATCATCCGCGCCTCGGCCAAGCAAGGCATTGGCACACAGGAGATCCTCGAGGCCATCGTGATGCGAATTCCGCCGCCCCGAGCGGAGCTGGAGCGTCCGACCCGCGCCCTGATCTTCGATTCACACTACGACCCCTACAAAGGCGTGATCGCCTACGTGCGGGTGGTGGATGGCGTCCTGCGGGCCGGGGCGCCCTTGAGAATGATGGCCCACAGCATCGAGATAGAGCCGGTCGAAGTAGGATTTTTCCGCCCCAAGATGGTGGCGGTCGATGAGCTCGGCCCGGGCGAGGTGGGCTACGTGGCGACGGGCCTCAAGAACGCCCACGATTGTTCGGTAGGCGACACCATCACGCTGTCTGCCAGGCCGGCAGAGACGCCGCTGCCTGGCTACAAGCCGGCCAAGCCCATGGTGTTCGCGGGCTTCTACCCGGTCCTCAATGAGGACTATGGCATGCTGCGCGACGCGATCGAGAAGCTGCACCTGAACGATGCCTCGCTCTCGTACGAACCGGAGACATCGCAGGCGCTCAGCTTTGGCTTTCGGTGTGGGTTTCTGGGCCTGCTGCACATGGAGATCGTGCAAGAACGCCTGGAGCGGGAATACGGGTTGAACATCATCGCCACCGCACCCAGCGTCAGCTATCAGGTGACCCAGCGCGACGGGACCGTCAGCGAGGTGCACAACCCGGCCGAGCTGCCGTCGCCGGATCTGATCGAGCAGATCAGCGAGCCCTGGGTGCACATCACCGTATTCACGCCCAGCGACTATATCGGGCCCATCATGGAGCTGGTCACCACGCGGCGCGGCGAGTACTCCAAGATGGAGTACCTCGATGAGCGTCGTGTCTTACTGCACTACCTGATTCCCCTTGGTGACCTGATCGTAGACTTTTACGACAAGCTCAAAGCGTGCTCGCGTGGCTATGCATCGCTGGACTATGAGCTCGCCGAATACCGTCCGGGTGACCTGGTCAAGCTGGATGTGCTGGTCAATTCCCAGCCGGTGGATGCGCTCTCGATCATCGTGCACAACGCGCAGTCGTATCAAAAGGGCCAGACCCTGGTCAGCAAACTGAAGCGCGTCATCCCGCGCCAACTGTTCGATGTTGCCATCCAGGCGGCGGTGGGCTCGCGCGTCATCTCGCGCGCCAACGTCAAGGCGCTGCGCAAGGACGTGTTGGCCAAGTGCTATGGTGGCGACGTGACGCGCAAGAAAAAGCTACTCGAGAAGCAAAAGGAGGGCAAGAAGCGGCTCAAACGCCTGGGCAACGTCGAGATCCCGCAAGAGGCTTTCATGAGCATCCTAAGGCTGGAGGAGTAGGAACCAGCGTGGAAAGCCTGCCGGCCGACACCTCTGACAACGAATACCTCTACGGACGGGCCCTCTATCCAGCCGCTCCCCTTTCCTGGTTGGCGCCCTTCTGCGCGTTTGTCTGCGGAGCCCTGGCTTCGGGGGGCTGGGCGTGGACGGGCGAGCACCTGCTGCGCCTCCTGCTGGGCCTGCTGCTGGCAGGCCCGCTGTTGGGCCTGGCCTGGGCGGCGAGCACCCGCACGACCCCGTTCGGGCCGGCGCCCGTCCCGACGGGGCGAACGGTCTGGCGGGCCGTCCTCGACGATGATCCGCCGGGCGATGCCGCTCACGCGACCGCGCTGTGCCTGCCCTACACGCAGCCGGGCTCGGCCAGCCAGCGCCTGGCGCACTGGCTGGCATCGGCCTCAGCGTGGTGGCAGGGAGCGCGCGAGCGCCTGCGCCGCCCGCTGGTGGAATTGGTCGTGAGCACGGTTTTTGCCCTGGCCGTGGCGGCGCAACTTGGCCGCCAGAACCTCCTGCTAGTCGCCACCGCACTGTTCGTAGTCTACGTGAGCACGTTCTGGCGTGGGAACTGGGCCGCCCACCTCCGCCCAGCAGTCTTCCTTCCACTCTGGCTGGCGTGGCTGCTGGGGCACGTGGCCTTTGGCGCACTGCGACCGGCCTCTGTTCTCGTGGCGGCCTGCTATGCTCTGACTCTGTGCGCCAGTCTCGCGCACTCGCAGGGACAGCGGGCCCTGGCCTGGCAAGTCATGCCACAGGTGGTCGTCGCAGCCACTCTAGTTGCCATCAAGCAGCCGCTGGCCGCCGCCGTGATCGCTCTGCTGGCGACTTCAAACTGGCTGCTGTTCCCAATGCTGGGCACGCAGCCGGGTCGCGAACGCTACTTCCGCGCCCTGCAGACCTCCCTGATCGCCAGCATGCTGCTGGCTGCACTGGCATTGGGATACAAGCCTTGACCTACTGGCTGCTAGGGGCGATCTGCCTGGTCCTGGCCATCGTGGGCTGGCTCTACTTCAGCGAAGGAGCCTACCTGGGGAAGAAGGCCGTGGCGGCGCTCTACAACTGGGGCGCGCCCGACTATGACCAGGTGAAAGAGGTACTGCCCCAGGACGACGCCAGGTACCTGGCTCGTCCACTGCTGCAAGCCCTTCAAGACTTCGCCATGCCCCTGATCCTGGATGCCGCCACCGGAACGGCCCGCCTGCCTCTGGCGCTGCTGCGGCAGTGGGATTTTCATGGGTACATCGCGGCAGCAGACCTCTCGCCCCGCATGTTGGAGGTCGCCCGGCGCAAGACACAGGCGCACAGGGAGCACATCGGTCTGATCCTGGCGGATGGAACGGCCCTGCCCTTTGCGGACGAAGCCTTTCACGCCGTTACCAGCCTGGAGGCCCTCGAGCTCATGCCTAAACCCGAGGCGCTCCTGTGGGAACTGGTGCGGGTTCTGCGCCCCGGGGGGGTCCTATTGGTGAGCAATCGGGTGGGCCGCCACGCGTTTTTCGTCCCAGGCCACACCTACCGTCCGCGCGTCCTCGAGGAGAAACTGCACGCCCTGGGGCTCATCGGCGTCCAGACGCGGCGCTGGCAGGTGCACTATGATCTTGTGCAGGCCAGCAAGCCAGTCGCGAGGGAACTTGCCAAGCAAGCGTAAGCCATGCGCCCGAAAGTCGTCTCATAGGAAATACGTGGAGACATCGCGGTTTGCGTCCAAGGAGCAACGGTTCATGCAGCATTTCGTCGCAAGAAAAGGGCCCACGAGCTGGTTTGCGCTCTTGCTGTGCGCAGCGACCCTGTTTACCCTGCGCAGCCGGCCTGCTCGCGCCGACACCATTCGAGTCTGCAGAAGCTGCGCCTACCTGACCATTGGGGGAGCCAACACGGACGCGCATTACGGTGACACTATACTCGTGGACGCAGGCACATACATCGAAGGTCCCATATATCCACGCATGGGCGTCACGATCACCAGCGAGTTCGGACCCGAGGTCACTTTCGTCACCATCGGCGGCAGCCGCTCTGTCTTCAACTTCACTGGCCCGGAGGCAGATCCTCCTCGCGTACTGTTGGGCTTCACCATCATCGGGCGTCCAACGCAGGGAGATCCTACAGAGCGCGGCGGCGCCATCTTTATCGACAACCGGTCAAGGCCTATCATTGCTGGCAACGTGTTTAGTGGTTGTCTGACCACGCTCCGCGGTGGCGCAATCTGCATCGAGCAAGCGGGCACGCAACCACTGATCATCGACAATGTTTTCGTTGGCAACGAGATTGTCAGAATCCAGATGTCGACGGTGCCCAAAGGCGGAGCTGCGATCTATATCGAAAAGGCCTCTCCAATCATCACTCGCAACACCTTCGTCCGCAACCACTCGCCAAAGGACGGGGGTGCCATTCTCGTCGAGAGTCCCGACGCTCCGCTGCAGGAGACAACCATCACCGGCAACACCTTTCGGGACAACACCGCATCCAACAACGGCGGTGCGATCCTGGTGCGGCTAGCCAGGGCAACGATCCAGGGCAACACCATGATCAGCAACAGCGCCTACATCAACGGAGGCGCCATCTACGCCCTGGAATCGACGCTCTCGATCCAGGGCAACACGATTCTGAGCAACACCGCCATCACAGGCGCAGGCATCTGGGACAACGGAGCGCAGCACGATACCATCCAAGACAACCTAGTCGCCTACAACCACACTGCATCCGCCCGCACCGACGCTCTGGGAGGCGGCCTGGCAATCCTTAACGCACGGCAAATCCTCGTGGACAGCAACGTCATCCGCCAGAACAGCTCATACCAGGGCGATGGGCTCTACATCCGGACCTCGAATGGTGTGCGAGGATTAGTCACGGTCAGCAACAACGTGCTCGCTCACAACGGCCAGTGTGAGATTCTGGTGATAGATGACTCGCCCCGCATCGTCAACAACACCATCGTGGGCACAGGAACTACGTCCAACAGTGTCGGAATCGACCTGCGTGACTCGTCACGGCCGGTCATCGTCAACAACATCGTCGCCTGGGAGCAGGTGGGCATGCAAGCCGACATCTCGTCCACCGTGACCGTGCGCCACAGTGACCTGTGGGGCAACCAGACCAACTACCGGGGCATCGTCCCGGATGCCAGCAACATGAGCCTGAACCCGCAGTTTGTGGACACGCTCCACGCCGATTATCATGTGAAAGCGGGATCGCCAGTGATCGACGCCGGTTCTAACGCCGATGCGCCAGATCACGACATGGACGGCGACCCGCGCCTCCCCGCCGTGGACGGCAACGGCGACGGAGTCGCCAGCGCCGACATCGGCGCTGACGAGTACGTACCAGGTAGCGCGGCAGAAACGCCCACTCCAACGCGCACACCGACCTGCACGCCCACCTCGACGGCGACCGCCACCGAACCGACCCCCACGACTCCCGATGAGACGCCCACACCCACCGTGACGTTGACACTCAGCCCAACGTCCTCGCCAACCGCCACGCAGACGCCCACACGCACTGCCAGCCCTACCGCGACGCCCGGCCCGGTGCTGACGCCAACTCGCACCGGGACCCCGACGTCACCAGTCTTCCGCATCTACTTGCCGCTGATTCGGGTATCTGCGACGGTGGCAGTGCTGCACAATCAGAAAGCCGGCGAGATCGTTTGGCGTCTCGCCGGCTGGTGATATACGCGGCCCTAGTTCTGCTTGGCTTCCCCTTCCACGTCTGCAGCAGGCGCTTGCGGTTCCTCGAGCAGGAACGGCTCGCGCTCGTCCCCGGCCATGATGCTCTTGCCCCGGAACAGGCCACCCTCGTCGATCAACAGTGAGGCTACTTTGATTTCCCCCCACACACGCCCGGTGGGCAGAATCTCGAGCCGTCCGGAGGCATTGATGTTGCCCTTGACTGCACCCCACACCTGGATGTTGCTGGCTGTGATGTCCGCCAGGACCTTGGCCGCTTCGCCTACGATGACATTGCCGGTCGTCTCAATCGAGCCTTCCACATAGCCGTCGATGCGGATGTTGCCTTCGGCTTTCAGGTGCCCCTGAAAGCTGCCACTGGGTCCCAGGATGTTTTCGATCTTGCCAGCAAAGGCAACAAAGGTGCGCTCTCTCCTGAACAACCCCTCCTACCGTCCTTCCATGCTACTGTTCCACTACATAGGGGACATCTGTGTCGATGTACCTTAGCGGGTCAACCACTGTGCCGTTCAAACGCATCTCATAGTGCACGTGCGGGCCAGTGGTGCGGCCGGAGTTCCCGGACAGAGCGATCACGTCTCCCGCCTTAACCTCGTCGCCCTTGCTCACGAGCAACTGTGAGTTGTGGCCATAGATCGTGCTGAAGCCCAGGTCGTGCTCAATCTCGACTGTCCACCCATAGCCCGTTTGCCAGCCAGCCGACTTGACTACCCCATCCTGAGTGGCCCGCACCTGGGTGCCATACCAGACGGGGATGTCAATGCCCTTGTGAAACTCGAGCGAGCCCAACAAGGTGCGGTAGCCGAACTTGGAGCTGAGACGATGCGTCTCAGTGGGCCAGAGGTGCGGAGCGGCAGCCAGGAGACGGAGCTGCTTCTCCAGGTCCGCCGGAGTGGTGCGCTTCTCTGGATCGATCTTCTCCAGGCGCGCCAGCATCTGTTCCCGCAGATCGGCCAGCTCGCGGAAAGTCTTGGGGATCACCACCTGCATCCCAACCACGTCCTGGCTCTTCTCCACGGCCACGATCATATTGCGCACCGAGAGCCGGCTCCCCAGCCGACCGCCCTGGGCGTTGGAATCGAGGTCGGCAATGCGGTCCACTCGGGCGGTATCGTCATAGAACGAGTCAGAGTATTTGGTCGGGGTGGGGCTGGGAGTCGGGCTGGGGGCCGGGAGACCAATCAGCCGGCGCAGTTCGTCGCTCAGGGTACGCACACCATCCAGCTCGGTCTGGAAGCCGTCCACCTGCTGCGACAGACCCTGCACATCTTCGTGTTGCGCGAGAATGGTATCGCGCATCTCACGCTCACGGGTCAACTGCGTCTGCCGTTCCTGCAGCAGTGCGGTAAGCTCTCGCCCAAGAGCATAGGATCTCAACGCCAACAGGCCCGTGCCAACGATCAGGGCAAGGCTCAACACGCCAAGCAACGGAAACAACCAGGTGGGAATGCTGATGCTAATGGGCGCTCGCTCGGAATGAGGCACCACAATCACGGTCAGTGGCTGTCTTCCCTTTTTGCGGGGCACTCTACCGTAACCTCCCGATGTTATTCAACTCCGTGTCGTACAGTGAACTCGCTCACGGTTCTGCGTTCCGGGCGAACAGAGAGAGAGATAATAGCAGTCGGGACCACTGGAACCGGGATTGCTCATTGCTCGACCGAGTCGAACCCACTCAGCGAGGCCCGTATGTGGGAAAGGTGAAGTTCTGTCAAGCGTGTGGCCTGGCAGTCCCTTCCGTTTTGCCAAACAGTGTGCTATTCTACACAAAAAGCGCATAGAGGTCAAATTGAAAGAAATGCAGTTGTGTGCTATCATAGCACGATGATCAGGCTTCTAATTGCCAGCAACAACGCCGGCAAGGTGCGCGAGTACCGGCAACTGCTAGCGCCCCTCGCCGCAGATGGCGTGCGGCTGTGTATGCCCAAGGCGCAGGGACTGGAACTTGCGGTACACGAGTCGGGAACCAGCTACCTGGAAAACGCGCGCATCAAGGCACTGGCGTTTTCGCGCGCCAGCGGCTTCTTGACGCTGGCGGACGACTCGGGCCTGGAGGTGGAAGCACTGGGTGGTGAACCAGGCGTGTGCTCTGCGCGCTACGCGGGCAGCGACGCCTCGGACGTCGACCGCTATCGCCTGCTGCTGCACGAGCTGCAGGGTGTCCCCTGGGAAAGGCGCAGCGCTCGCTTCCGCTGCGTGATCGTGCTGGCTACGCCAACGGGCGAGACCTTCACGTCCGAGGGCGTCTGCCCAGGCATCATCGCTCTGGAACCGCTAGGCAAGAACGGCTTTGGCTACGACCCCGTCTTCTATCTGCCGGAGCGGGGCATGAGCATGGCCCAGCTCCCCGAGGACGTCAAGAACCAGATCAGCCACCGCGGGCGCGCGCTGCAAGCCCTCCTGCCCGTCCTGAAGC
>Ga0315274_10008225_pt1 | contig 15115 bp, 11 predicted proteins | sample YL17G02_20_MG_FD_203700 | JGI IMG/M metagenome (GOLD analysis project Ga0315274, IMG submission 203700) | Sediment microbial communities from Yellowstone Lake, YNP, Wyoming, USA - YL17G02_20 | ecosystem: Environmental > Aquatic > Freshwater > Lake > Sediment | place: USA: Wyoming | collected... | reverse complement strand
GACCCGGTCGAGCACCTGGCAGTAGGCCTTGGGCAGCCGGACGGCCAGGACGGCCTGCCCGATGTCGTGCAGGATGCCCGCCAGCAGGGCGGCGTCCGTCGAGACGGTCCCCATGCGCGAGGCGATGACCTGGGCGGCGATGCCCACCGCCAGGCTGTGGCGCCACAGCCGCTCCAGTTGGCACGACTCGACCGTCTCGGGGTCCACGGCGCTCGTGCTCAGGAGGTCGGCCGCCAGCATCTCGACGGGGACGGCCTCCAGGACCGCGTCGACGCTGGTCATGGCCTCGGCGGGTTGGCCCAGGCGCGTCGCCAGGCGGACGACCCGCGCCGCCAGCGCGAGGTCGCACTCAATCGACTGCTGGAGGTCGCGGACCTGGGGCTGATCGAGCATCACCAGCGGCAGGACCCGCTGGAGGACCCCGGGAAGCGTGGGCGGCGGCTCGGCGCTGGCGAGCAGCAACTCCACCTTCTTCCGTTTGACTTCCGGCGCAGTCATTCGCCCATTCCTGCCCCGCCTGCCTGCCGGCAGGCGGCAGCGTCACACCTCGAGGAGTTCGGCGATCTTGCCCACAAGTTCTTCGATCTGGAACGGCTTCCGCATGAAGGCATGGATGCCCAGTTCCCGGAGGTCGCGGATCTTGTCCTCCTCGACCATGGCGCTGATGATGATGATGCGCGTATCGGCGAGCGTCGGGTCGCTCCGGATCGTCTTGCAGACGACGTTGGCGTTGATGTCGGGCAAGAGGTAGTCCAGGACGAGGACGTCCGGGTGGAACTGCTGGGTCAGCAGGCCGGCGTCATAGCCGGTGGAGGCCGTCTTCACCTCGAACCGCCCGTCCCGCTGGAGGATGTCGACCAGGAGGTCCACGATCTCCTGCTCGTCGTCGACCACGAGGACTTTCTTCTTGCCCGATTCCAGCGCCGACACGGGGATGCTGTTGTCCTTCATGAACCGCACGAGGCTCTCCCGGGGGATGCGGCGGAACCGCGATCCCGGGACGTAGAACCCCTGGAGTTTGCCCGCATCAAAGCAGCGGATGATCGTCTGCTGGCTCACCTTGCAGACCTTGGCGGCCTCCCCTGTGGAATACACCTCTTTCATGGTCTCACCCTCGTTCGGTCCGACCCTCTCGCCTGAGTTGGGGGTTTTCCGCTCCCCTTGCGCACATCCCCCATTTTCTCCCCATGGTACATCGGCATCGCCGCGGAGTCAACTTGAGACCTTGCCATGGGAATCTAGGGAAGAGGGGTAGGGTGCGCGGGCCGGGTCCGATAACCTCCGGTGTAGGCGCAGACCGCATCCGGCGCCGAACCCCGTAGCGCGGGGTTCATCCCCCGCGCCATGCGGCGTGAACCCGCCTGCCGGCAGGCAGACGCCAAGCGCGCGGGGGTAAACCCCGGCGCTACACAGGGCGCTCGGATGACCGGCTGCGATGACGGTGTGGAATGGCCGCAAAGAGAAGGGCCGGGCAAACCCGCCCGGCCCTTCGGCTCGACTGGCTGTCACATGTCAACCCGCGTGCACGAGCGTGCACACGCCCGACTCGGCCGCGCGCTGGTCGCCCGGGGCCCGGTCGGCTCGGCCGCCGTTAGCGGCCCCAGCCTCCGGCGCCCTTCCCGGTGCCGTTGTTGGGATCGCGCCCCGTCTGGGTGTGGTCTTGGGTGCCGGGAACCTGGTCGTCGTCGCCGCCGCCCTGTCCGGCGTGCTTCTTGTTCACCTCGGCCTGGGCCGCAAGTTCCTGCTTGATCTTCGCAAGGCCGTCCTTGGCCGCCGCGTTCTCCTTGTCCAGTTGAAGGACGCGCTGGTAGTAGGCGATGGCGGTCTTGTAGTCCTTGTCCTTGAGGGCTTTATCGGCGAGTTCGAGATAGATGGCGATGGCCTTCTCCATGGAGGGCTTCTCGTACTGCGAGGCCATGGCGGTCTTCTGCTCGGGCTTGGTGAAGGAGGTGGCGGCCTTCTTGGCCTCCAGACTCGCCCCCATGTAGAACTGGGCGGCCTGGACCTTGTAGCCCGTGGCCATCTTCTCGTTGCGCTTGGCCTCTTCCTTCTCCATCTCCTTGGCGTACAGGGCCATTACCTTCTCGGCCAGTGCGAGTTTGGCCTCGACCTTGCCGACCGTGCGCTCAAAGAGGGGAGCGGGCAGGTCCTTCTTGAAGTCCACCGCGCCGGCCGCCCCCTCGGGCGCCACGGCCTCGGGCGTGCCTTCCTTCGCGTCGCCCTTCTTGTTGACGTCCTTCCAGGGGTCTTCCTCGGCCAGGACCGCGACGCTCCAAATGGCCGTAAGGCTTAGAACGAGCCCTGCGAGCATGAGCCGTTTCATCGCTTTCTCCTTTTCGACGCCTCCGTCCGAGGCTGCGGCACTCCCCAAGCCCATACCCCTATATTGTACGTCATAATCGGCCCGTCAGGGCAAGGAAAATTGCCGGCCCCCGTGTTCAGGCCCCGGCCAGGGCCTTCACCTCCCGCACCAGGCCCCGGGCCCTCTCGGCCTGGGCGGCCTCGGCGATGACCCGCAGGATGGGCTCCGTGTTCGAGAGCCGCACGTGCAGCCACCCGTCGGGCCAGGCGAAATGGAGCCCGTCCCGCTCGTCCAGCGCGGCGTCGGCGAAGCGGCGCCGGGCGGCCGCAAGGACTTCCTCCGGCCTGCGTCCGGCCAGGGGCACCTTGTCCTTCACCATGGTATAGACCGGCAACTCGCCGCAAAGTTCACTCAAAGTCCGGCCGCGGCTCGCCATCATCTCCAGGACCAGGGCCGCGCCGGCCAGGCTGTTGCGGACCAGGGCGACGCGCGGGTCGATGACGCCGCCGTTGCCCTCGCCGCCGATGAGGCATCCTTCCCGCTCGATGGCCTCGGCGACGTTGACCTCGCCGACCGGCGTCCGATGGAGCGTGACGCCGGCCTCGCGCGCCACGTCGTCCATCATGCGGCTCGTGGAGAGGTTGCACGCGACCGGGCCGCGCTCGCTCCCGAGGCGGTGCCGCGCCGCCAGGGCGAGCGTGTACTCCTCGCCCACGGCCCGGCCCGTCTCGTCGACCAGGGCCAGGCGGTCGGCGTCCGGGTCGAGCGCCAGGCCGGCGGCGGCCCCGTGCTCGCGCACGGCCTGGCAGAGGTCGGCGAGGTTCTCCGGCACCGGCTCCGGCCCGCGGCCGAAGCGGCCCGTCGGCTTGCCATAGAGCAGGACGCACTCGCAACCGAGGCGTTCGAGAAGGAGGGCCATCTCGGCGGCCCCGGCGCCGTTGGCGGCGTCCACCACGATGCGGAAACGTGCGGCGCGGACGCGTATTGCATCGACCGTGGCGAGGACGCGTTCGACGTGGACGCGGGGGCCGATCGTCTTCCGCTCGGCCCGGCCGACGCCGTCGGTGCCCTGCTCGGCGAAGGCCTCGCGGCGGTAGAGATCGGCGACAGCCTCGCCCTCGGCCCGGCCCAGGCCGAAGCCCTTGTGCGACAGGAGTTTGATCCCGTTGTAGGGGGCGGGGTTGTGGCTGGCGGTGAGGATGGCGCCGCCATCGGCCCCGAGGTGCCGGAGCATGACGCTCGTGCCGGGCGTCGAGAGGACGCCGAGGTCGGTGACGCGGCAGCCGGCGGCCTGGAGGCCGGCGCGCAGGGCGTCGGCCAGCATCGGCCCCGACGGGCGCGAGTCGCGCCCCAGGACGACCTTGCCGCCCCCGAGGTGCGTGCCGAAGGCGAGGCCGAACCGCACCGCCTCGCGCGGGCCCAGGCCGTCGCCCACGATGCCGCGGATGCCGGAGATGCTCACGATGAGTGGGGGCATGCACCCTCCTGGAAGGAGGCGTCGTTCATTATCGAGGGCGCGCGGGCGCCCGCAAGGAAAAACGACAGGGCGACGGCCCTGCGGTTTCCCCCTCACCGTGAGCCCCCTCTCCCACGGAGGGGAGAGGGGAGAAAACCGCCCGCGCGGCCCGTCAGCGGAGGTGTTCCTTGAGGTGTTCTAGGAGGGCCTCGGCCGACATGGCGCGGTGATCGGTCCGATCGGTCCAGCGGACCTCGGCGGCCTGCTTGACGAGGTGGCCCCACTTGCGGCAGGCGGCCAGGACGGTCGTGTGATTCTTGCCGCCCATCAGCCGCGCGATGTCGGCGTAACTCAGGTCCGTCAGTTCGCGCCCGAGGACCATGCTGACCTGGCGCGCCAGCGAGATGAGGCGGCTCTTGCGCCGGCTCCGGATGTCGGCCGCGCTCACCCCGAAGAACTGGCCCACGTGGTCGACGATCTGGTCCAGGCCGATCACGGTCCGGCGCGTCGTGACGAAGTCGGCGAGCGCCTGGCGCGCCAGTTCCTCCGTCATCGGCTGCTTCAGCAGGGCGGCGCAGGCCACCAGGCGCGTCAGGGCGCCCTCCAGGTCGCGGACGCTCCCCTGGACCCGCTCCGCCACCAGCGTCAGGACCTCCTCCGGCAGCGGGCGGCCCATCTGGACGGCCTTGGCCTCGAGGATGCGGCGGCGGGTCTCGTGGTCCGGGGCCGCCAGGCGCACGACCAGCCCGCCTACCCAGCGGCTGACGAGCCGGTCTTGGACGGCCTCCAGGTCGCGCGGGTGGGAGTCGGACGCCAGGATCACCAGGCGGCCGCGGCCGTCGAATTCGTTAAAGGTATGCAGAAACTCCTCTTGCGTCGCGCGCTTGCCGGCCAGGAAGTGCACGTCGTCGATGGCCAGGACGTCCAGGTTGCGGTACCGGTGCCGGAAGACGTCCAGGCTGTTGGTCCGCATCCCGGCGATGTACCGGTTCGTGAACTGCTCGGCCGACAGGCACGCCACCCGCAGGTTCGGCCTCCGCCGCAGCGCCCAGAGGATGCCCTGGACGAGGTGGGTCTTGCCGACGCCGCAGGGGCCGTGGATGAAGAGCGGATGGAACTCCTTGCCGGGCGCGCCGGCGGCCGACTGGGCGGCCGCGAAGGCCATCCGGTTGCAGGGGCCGACGACGAAGTTCTCGAGCGTGAACAGGGGCGTCGAGGGCCGGGCCGGCGGCGCCGGCGCGGCCCGGGGCGGCGCGGGGGGCACGCCCAGTTGCTCCTCGGCCTCGGCCGCGTCCGCCAGGTTCTTCTCGCGCCGGCGCTGGAACAGGTCCGCCTCGACGTGGAAGACGACGGGCAGTTCGCGCCCGAGCGTGCGGCGCGCGCTGGCCGCCAGGTGGTCGCCGAAGTGGCTCTTCAGGTAATCGCTGATGAACAGGTTGGCCACGCCGACCGTCAGGCTGTCGGGCCCCACGTGGATGTGGGTGGAGTCCTCGAACCAGACGCGCCAGCGCTCGGGCCCGACGGCGGCCCGCAGGTCGGCAAGAAAGGAGTCGGTGTGTACCGATTGAAGCGGCGCCACAGAGAGGCCCCACGCTCGAGGCGGCTGCCCGCGTTGCGTTCTCCGGCGGGGGCGGACGCGCTGGTCCTCCCCGTCCCCGTGCCCGGAGGCCGGCCCGCGACGGCGGCGCGTCGGCCGCGCCGAGGCGCGTTCCCCACGGAGTCGCGCCCGGCGCCCCACGGCACAGGGGCATCGTACGCCCCGCGGCGGCGCGCGGAACGGTTTTTTTTTGCTCAGGTTCCGCGCGGCAGGCCGCGTTGTCGGAAGCGGGCAGGGGAAGCGGGCTTAGGCGCATGGGCGGCGCGCACAAATTTTTTCTCCACAGGTCTGCCGCACGGTGGAAAGGCGGTGGAGAAGTCGGGCGCGCCGCGCGCCGGCCGCGCGCTCCCCGCGGGCGCGGCGCGGGCCGGGCCGCCTGTCTCATGGACGGTTCGATATACCAACAGCGCAACCGGCCGCACGCGGGATGCCCCCCGGCGGCCGTCTGCGGGCCTGTCCGGCCTGAGCGCGTTTTGCCATTGACACCCGCGGGCGGGGGTGCTATCTCTGGATTGCTTCCGGGTGACGGGTCGGCTGCGGCGGGACGCGGCGGGTCCGCAAGGCGCGAGGTGATGCTTCGATGAGCAAGAGCATTCGCGTGGCGATTGCGGGCGTGGGAAACTGCGCGTCCAGCCTCCTCCAGGGCATCGCGTTCTACCGTCAGCGGCTCGAGCGCGACGGCGTCCGCGAGGCCGTGGGCCTGATGCACTACGACCTGGGCGGCTACCTCCCGGGCGACGTCCAGTGCGTCTGCGCCTTCGACATCGACCGCCGCAAGGTCGGCAAACCCCTTGAGAAGGCCTTCCTCGCCCCGCCCAACTGCACCAAGGTCTTCCACCGGAACATCGGCAAGACCGGCGTCACGGTCGAGATGGGGCCGGTCCTGGACGGCTGCGCGGACCACATGGCCGCCTACCCGGACGACCAGCGGTTCATCCCGGCCCGCAAAGACCCGGTCGACCTGGCGGCGGCGCTCGGGAACTCGGGCGCCGAGATCCTCCTCTGTTACTTGCCGGTCGGCTCGCAGAAGGCCGCGGAGGCCTATGCCGAGGCCTGCCTGGCGGCGGGGGTGAGCCTCGTCAACTGCATTCCCGTCTTCCTCGTGAGCGACGCGGCCTGGGCCGCCCGGTTCGCGCGGGCCGGCATCCCGGTCGTCGGCGACGACATCAAGGCCCAGGTCGGCGCCACGATCGTCCACCGGACCCTGACGCGCCTGTTCCGCGACCGCGGCGTCGCGCTGGACGCCACCTACCAGTTGAACACGGGCGGCAACACCGACTTCCTCAACATGCTCCAGCGCGAGCGGCTGACGAGCAAGAAGGTCTCGAAGACCGAGGCCGTCCAGTCGCAACTCGAGACGCCGCTGCCCCCCGACCAGGTCCACATCGGGCCGGCCGACTACGTGCCCTGGCAGAAGGACAACAAGGTCTGCTTCCTGCGGATGGAGGGCCGGGGCTTCGCGGGGGTGCCGCTGAACCTGGAACTGCGCTTGAGCGTCGAGGACTCGCCCAACAGCGCGGGGTGCGGCATCGACGCCGTCCGCCTGTGCCGCCTGGCGCGCGACCGGCGCATCGGCGGGGCGCTCCTGTCGGCCTCGGCGTACCTGATGAAGCATCCGCCCCGGCAGACGAGCGACGCCGAGGCGCGCCTGGCCGTCGAGGCCTTCATCGCCGGCAAGGCGAAACGCTAGTACGACAACGCACCTTTGCGCGGCGGGTCTCCGCACCCGCCGCGCCAAGCGCGAGTTGGCCGTCGGCCCGAGGGACCGGCGGCGTGTTTCCGTCCGTGCGGACCCTGACCTGTGCCACGCCGATGGTTGCGGACCACATAGGGCGTTTCATCGTAATGGCTCGGGACGCGCTGGCGCGGCTGCTCCTGGGCGCCCGCCTGCGGCCGAATCACGTCACGGTCCTGGGCATGCTGTGCACGGTGGGCGCCGGCGTGGCCATTGCCGCCGGCAGGCCCTACTGGAGGCCCTGGGGGGTCAGCCTCATCGTGGCCGCCGGCGCCTGCGACATCCTCGACGGCGCGATGGCCAACCTCTCGGGCCTCAAGACCCGGTTCGGCGGCATCCTGGACTCCTGCTGCGACCGCGTCGGCGACGCGGCCCTGTACGGCGGGGCGGCCCTGTACTTCATCGTCCGGCCCGACGCCCCCGCCGGCGCCGCCGGGCCGCCCAACCTCACGCTGATCGTCCTGGCCTGGGTCGGCCTCCTGTGGGCGTACCTGATCAGTTACATCCGGGCGCGGGCCGAGCAGACCGTGGCGTTCTGCGGCGGGGGCTTCTGGCAGCGGGGCGAGCGGGTCGTCACCATCGTCCTGGGCGTCGGGTTCCACCACGTGACGACAGCCGTCTGGATTCTGGGCGTCTGGCCCCTGGCGACGGTGGCCCACCGCCTGTGGCGGGCCCGCCGCACCTCCCCGGACGCCGCCCCGGACGCCGAGCCCATCCAGCCGCGCGGCCTCCTGGGCCTGGTCCTCTGGCGGTGGGGGCGCCGGGGCATTCCGTTCGACATCCACACGGCCGTTCCGATCCTCATGCTGATCTTCTGGGGCGTCCCCGCGGTCGACCCGCTGCGGCACCTGGTGTTCGGCTGAGCGCGGCGGCGGCGGGGGCTTGTGCGCGGAGCGGGGCGCGGGACACGGCAGCGCGCCAGCGCCGAGCCTTTGCCGTCCAATCCGCAATCCGCAATCCGCAATCCGCAATCGTCCGGCGCCGGTCTCCGACGTTTGCGGCTCTCTTGCTTCGCCGAGGCATCCTGAATCGCCCTTGACTTGGCCGCGCGAGTCGATAGACTCGCCACTGGCCTGCCGGTAAGCAGGCGGGCGCCTCGGGGCGAGGTTCTCTCATGGCGGGACGCTTCATCCTGATGCTGGCCGCCGCCACGGTGGCGGCCGCGACGACCACCCAGCCCAGCACCTGCGCGCCGGCCCAGGATGCGTCCGGCAAGCCGGGCCTGGTGGAGTACACGACCGGCCCCGCCGACTCGCCTTACGCCCTGGCCGGTCGGTTCTACGGCCGCACCTGGCTGGCCTACCAGATCGCCGAGATCAACAAGGCCCAACTCACCCAGGAGGGGTTCTTCAAGCCGGGCGTGAAGATCGTGATCCCGCCCGACCTGGACGGGCGGCCGGTCGACCTCGGCCGCATGAAAAAGCACGCGTACTGAAACGCGGACGGACACACGAACCGTACCTGCCGGTCCGACCACGGCACGGCTGTGGCCGTGACGGGCAGGCAGGTTCGAGACCAAAGGAGAAGACATGCGCGCATGGATGGTGTTGTTGGCGGTGGTGCCGGCCTTCTTCTTCGTGGCCGGGTGCGGCCCGAAGAAGACCGAAGAACTCCCGATGGTCGATGTGGGGCCGACGACGCCCGAGACGCCCGTCGAACCGCTTCCGCCCCCGGTGCCCGAGGTGACGCCGAAAGCGGCCGTCACGGGCGCGGTCCAGAGCCATACCGTTCAGAAGGGCGACACGCTCTATGGTCTTGCCAAGCGCTACTACGGCGATGGCAAACTGTGGACGAAGATCCTCGAGGCCAACCGGGACAAGATCAAGAGCGAGACGACGATCCCGATCGGCGCCGTCCTCAAGATCCCGCCGAAGTAGGGCGAGGTCGACACGGCCACCACGCGAGAGCCCAAGCGCCCCGGAGCGACGCGCCGGGGCGCTGTCGGTTTCGGGCGGAGACGGTTGAGCGCATCCGAGCCGCGATCCGGCTTCGCCCCCGCCTTCGCCGAGGCTTCGGCGGGCAGGACAGGCTACGCCGGGCCAGGGCCGTGAGGGAGCGGCGCCTTCGTCGGTTCGCGGTTCACGGCGCCGCGCCCTCGCGGTCATCGACCCCCGAGACGGAAGGTTGACGGGCGGGGGCCCGGAGGATCAGCCAGTGGCCGACGCGCCGCCATCACGCTCGACCGGTCGCCCGCGACGCCGCGGCGTCCCCGAGGGGCACCTCGCGATCCACGAGATCGGCGCGGACTTCGCCCGGCGCGAGCGCGACCTCCTCCGCCGCGCCGCCGACCGCGGGATGACCCGCCGCGAGTTCCTCGCCTTTCTGGCCGCCGCGGGCGCTGTCTCCGCCGCCGGTGCCGCCCGCGCCGCGCCGGGTGCCACTGCCGGCCCCGTCCCGGCGGAGCGCAGCGAAGCCGGATTGCCCGCCGGTGCTCCGCCCGCCGCCGCCCCCGCCAAGAGCCGCGTGGTCGTCGTCCGGAACCCCGAGGTCCTCGTGCGCGGCTACCGCGCCAACCCGCCCGTCGTCCGCCAGATGCTCGACCGCGCCGTCCTCGAGTTGACCGGCGCGAAGACCGAGGCCGCCGCCTGGCAGACCGTCGCCCGCGAGGGCGACTTCGTGGCCGTCAAGCACAACACCATGGGCTACCCCACCCTCCACAGCCACGCCGAGTTGAACGACGCCGTCTCCGTCGCGCTCGTCGACCTCGCCAAGGTCAAGGTCGACAGCGTCCTGGTGGTCGACCGGATGGACGTGCCCAAGCCCTACGACGAATTCTCCGAGCCCTTCACGCTGCCCTCGAACCGGATCGTCACGCGCCTGCGCCGCCTCTACACCGACAAGGCGACCGCCATCGTCAACATCTCGGTCCTCAAGACGCACTTCGGCGAGGGCATCTCCGGCGCCCTGAAGAACCACCTCGGCAGCGTCAACAATCCGGCCGCCTATCACGGCTGGCAGCCCGGCGAGATGCCCCGGAACCTGCCGGAACTGAACGCGCTCGAGCCCCTCCGCACGAAGACGCGCCTGTGCATCCTCGACGCCATCCGGCCGCTCTTCGCCGGCGGGCCCGCCGACGACGAGGCCTATCGGTGGGATTTCCACGGCCTCATCGTCGGGACCGACCCCGTGGCGGTCACGGCTGTCGGCATGCGCATTCTGGAGGCCAAACGCGCCGAGAGCCGCGGCAAGCCCTGGCCCATGACGGCCGCGCGCCAACTGGTCGCCTACGCCCAGAAGATCGGCCTCGGCGCCGCCGACCCCGAACGCATCGACCTCGTGGAAGTGAAGGCCGGCTGATCGCCCGGCGCGACAACATTATGGAACCGCAAAGGACGCAAAGAGCGCAAAGGAAGTCAAAGTCAAGGCGCTCTGGTTAACAACAGCAACTGCCGACGAAAGCGCGGCGCCTGACGCTGTTTCTCGCCTTCTTCAGCCTATGCCGTTCTTTGCGCTCTTTGCGTCCTTTGCGGTTCCATAAACCTGTGTCGTCGTGCGAGGGTCACACGCGGGAGGCGACGTTTGCGCATCACGTTCCTCGTGCCCGGCAGGGGCCTGGTCGGCGGCGTCAAGGTCATGGGCGAATACGCCGGCCGCCTCCGCGCCCGCGGCCACCTGGTCCAGATCGTCTACCGCCGCGCGGCCAGGAACCTCAAGCGCCTGGCGCAGGCCCTCCTGCGGCGCAGGACCCGCGACGCCCTCGACCTCGCCCAGTGTCCGCTCGTGGGCGTCCGCGAGTTCGACGCCGGCGGCGTCCCCGACGCCGACATCGTCATTGCCACGGGCCTGGGGGCCTCGCGCGCGGCCCTGGGCCTGCCGCCCGAGAAGGGCCGCCTGGTCCAACTCGTCCAGGGGGTGCTGCACCTGGAGGAATCGCCCGACGAGGCCCGCGCGGTCCTGGCGGCGCCCGCGCGGCGGATCGCCGTCTCCGAGTTCGTGGCCCGGTTCCTCCGCGAGCGGTTCGGCGTCGATTCGGTCGTCGTCCTGAACGGCGTCGACCATGCCCAGTTCACGGGCGCGCCGCGCCGGCTCGCCGAGCCGCGCAGCGTCGGCATGATCTACGCGCCCGGCGCAGGCAAGGCGGCGGAGGAGGGCCTCGAGGCCGTCCGCCTCGTCCGCCAGCGGTGGCCCCAGGTGCGGCTCGTCATCTACGGCGCCCGCCGCCCGCGCGGCCGGGCGCCGCGCGCCGAGGTCTTCGTCCGCCCGTCCCTGCGCCGCCTGCGCGCCGTCTACGGCCTCTGCGACGTCTGGCTCGCCCCCAGCCACAGCGAGGGCTTCGGCCTGCCCGTCCTCGAGGCGATGGCCTGCCGCGTCGTCCCCGTGGCCACGCGCGCGGGCGGCCACGAGGAGATCGTCGAGGAGGGCGCGAGCGGGTTCCTGGTGCCCGTGGGCGACACGTCGGCCATGGCCGACCGCATCAGCGTCCTCGTGCAGGACGAGGCGCTTCTGGCCCGCATGTCCGAGGCCGCCTACGAGCGGAGCCTCGCCTTCGACTGGGACCGCTCGACCGACCGCCTGGAGGCGCTCCTGCGCGACTGGAGCGCCTGACCGGCCCCGCGCCCCGAGCCTCGAGAACATTTTGCATCGAGGGCTGTAGCGCGGGGGTTTATCCCCCGCGGCCGTGGGGTTTAGCACATGTGGCGCGGGGGGTAAACCCCCGCGCTACAAGGAATGCTCCGACGGCCGGTTGCGATTCACGATGCAAAATGTTCACGAGCCGCGGGCGACGAGCCAAGGCCGCGCGCCGGCTTGACAGGCCGCCAAACCTGGAGTATAGATTCCCCGGCGGGCAGGTGCAGGACGGGTCACATCCTTTTGTCATGTCTTGTCGGTGATCGTGTTGCGGCATGGTGCTTTGGGCGGTCGGTTGCGGGCGGACGCTTGCATGGGCGCCGCGTGAGCGCGAGGCGCCGGCAGGGGGCGGATCCTCCCGGTCAGACTCCAGGCGGGCGTCTCGCGACGGCGCTTCAGGTGCTGCGGTGGACACGAGCGCAGATGCCAACAGGCGGCAGGAGGAGAGGGCGCGGGGCCCCGCAGATCGTCCGCGCCCCGGGGGCGGCCTCCGGCGCCGGCTCCTCCTCGCCGGCGCGGCAGTCTGCCTTGCGGCGGCGGGCCTGCTCGCCGCCAAATACCTGCACGCCCCGTCGGCCGCCCGGGAACCGTCCGGCGCCCCCGTCCCCCTCCCCGCCACGGTCGAGGAACTGAGGGACGAGGCGTTCGCCGTCGTCCGCCAACTCATCGCCGACTACCCCAGGAGCGCGGACGCGGTCAGCCTGATGGGCACCGTGCACTTCGCGTTCAAGGAACCCGAAGAGGCCGAGAAGTGGTGGTACAAGGGCCTGGAATTCGACCCGAAGCGCGTGGGCAACTGCACGGTCCTGGCCAGGGCCGCCGCCATCCGGGGCGACCTCGACGCGGCCGACCGGCTCTGGCGCCAGGCCCAGGCCCTCGCGCCCGACAAGCCCGGCGTGTACTCCGGCCATGCGGCCGTGCTTCTGAGGACCGGCAAGCCCGACGACGCCATCGCCGCCCTCCAGAAGGAACTCGCCCTCTCGCCCGGCGACCCCCAGTGCTTCGCCCTCCTGGGCAAGGCGTATCTCCAGCGGCAGGAATGCGAGAAGGCCGTCGAGCACTACGAGCGGGCCCTGGCGCTCGGCCTGGAGGACCGCACGGTCCCCCTCGGGCTCGCCTCCGCCTACACGCGGCTCGGCCGGCAGGACAAGGCCGGCGAGTGCCTCCGGAATCTCCACGCCCTTGATGAGGCCCAGCGAAGCGAGATGGAAGCCCTCCTGGCCAGGGAGTGCGACATCGACCGGGCCCGCGTCACCGTCGTCCTGGCACGGACCCTGGACGACGTCGGCAAGGTCTACGCGGGGCACGGAAACCTGTCCAAGGCCGAGGCCTCCTGGCGCAGGGGCGCCGCGGTCGACCCCAAGAACCGCGGGTGCCGCCTCGACCTCCTCGAACTCTGCGCGTCGGACGGCCGGACCCCCGAGGCCCTGGACGTCTGTGAGGAACTCCGCGCGATTCCGCCCCGCATCGCCGCCGTCGAAATGCGCGCGGCCGAACTGCTGGCCGCGCTGCGCAGGTTCGACGAAGCCGAGCAGGCCGTCCGCAGCGCCATCGACCTGGAGCCGAAGGTCCCGGCCGGCTACCGGATGCTCGCGCGCCTCCTGATGGTGCAGAACGTCCGGCTCCCCGAGGCGAAGGCCTGGGCCGCCAAACTTGTCGCGCTCGAGCCCTCCGCCGCCAACTGCGTCTTGCTGGCCGAGGCGTGCCGCCGCGCGGGCGACCTCCCGGGCGAGCGGGCCGCCGTCGAGCGGGCCCTCCAACTGGAGCCCGGCAACGAGATGGCCCGGCGCGCGTACCGCGCGTTGGAGGAGAAGAAGTGAGGACGATGCGGAGGCATCGGAATCGCCGGCTTCTTGTGGCCGTGGGCCTGGCCGCCGCCCTGGCGGGCGCGCTGGCCGTCTTCGCCGCCGCGCCGCCCCCCGCCGCCGCGGGCCCGTCCGGCCCGGCCGAGGCCCCCGCCATCGAGTTCCGCGACGTGACGCCCCAGACGGGGATCGCCTTCGTCCACACGGACGGCAGTTGCGGCAAACGCTGGTACGCCGAGCCCTTCGCCTCCGGCGTGGCCGTCTTCGACTATAACAACGACGGCCGCCAGGACATCTACTTCCTCACCGGGACGCCCCTGCGGGGGACCAAGACGAACCTCGTCCCCAAGAGCCGCCTCTACCGCAGCGACGGCTCGTTCCGGTTCACCGACGTCACCGACCGGGCCGGCGTGGGCAACGCCGGCTACGGCCTCGGCGTCGCCGCCGGCGACTACGACAACGACGGCCACCTGGACCTCTACGTGAACACCTTCGGCACGAACGTTCTGTTCCACAACAAGGGCGACGGCACCTTCACCGACGTGACGAAGGCCGCCGGCGTGGCGGGCCCCGAGAAACTGGGCGCCGGCGCCAACTTCCTCGACTACGACGGCGACGGCTACCTGGACCTCTTCGTCGCCCGCTACGTCGGATGGACCTACGAAAAGCATGTTCCGCGCTCCTATATGGGGCATCCGACGTACGGGGAACCCCGGGCCTACCCGAGGACCCCCAACAGCCTCTACCACAACAACCGCGACGGCACGTTCACGGACGTGAGCGTCGAGTCGGGCATCGCCGCCCACCGCGGGGCGGGCATGGGCACCTGCTGCGCCGACTACGACAAGGACGGCCGCACCGACATCCTCGTCGCCAACGACCTCTGGCAGGTGTTCGTCTTCCACAACGAGGGCGGCGGCCGCTTCCGGGAGGTGGGCCTCGAGATCGGCCTGGCCTACGATGACAACGCCAATCCCATGAGCGGCATGGGTGTCGCCTGCGCCGATATCGACAACGACGGTTGGCTCGACTTCTTCATCACGGTCTACAACAGGCAGTTGCCCTCCCTCTTCCGGAACCTGGGCGGCGGCCTCTTCGAGCACGCCACCGGCCGCGCGGCCGTCTGGCAGGGCACCATCCCCTACGTCAAGTGGGGCGACGCCTTCGCCGACTTCGACAACGACGGCCACAAGGACATCTTTATCGTCTGCGGCGACGTGAACGACAACGTCGAGTCCTTCGACAAGGCGGTGACCTACCTGGCGCCCCCCCTCGCGCTCCGGAACACCGGCCGGGGGTCGTTCACCATCGTCTCCGACGCGTGCGGCCTGGGGGCCTTGAGGCTCTGCGGGCGCGGCCTGGCCCCGGCCGACCTCGACGGCGACGGCCGCGTCGACGTGGTCATCCTCAACTCGCGCCGCCCACCCACGATCCTGCGGAACGTCTCGAAGAACGCCGGCCACTGGACCCAGATGGACCTGCGCGGCACCCGGACCAACCGCTTCGGCGTCGGGGCCCAGGTGAAGGTCGTGGCCGGCGACCTCGTCCAGGTCGAGGAGGTCCACAGCGGCCAGGGTTACCAGAGCCAGTTCGGCATGCGCGTCCACTTCGGCCTGGGGCCGCGGGACCGCATCGACCGCGTCGAGGTCCG
>Ga0315274_10008224_pt1 | contig 15115 bp, 12 predicted proteins | sample YL17G02_20_MG_FD_203700 | JGI IMG/M metagenome (GOLD analysis project Ga0315274, IMG submission 203700) | Sediment microbial communities from Yellowstone Lake, YNP, Wyoming, USA - YL17G02_20 | ecosystem: Environmental > Aquatic > Freshwater > Lake > Sediment | place: USA: Wyoming | collected... | reverse complement strand
GATGTCACGAGGTCGAGACGATAGAGATCGCTCTGGCCCTCGCGGTCGGAGTGGAAGACGACGTAGCGGCCATCGGGCGAGACGGCGGGGCTGTTGTCGCCCGAAGGATCGTGGGTAAGAACAACGCTGGTGTCGTCCGCCGTGTCGAACAGATAGAGGTCGGCCGGGAATCCCTCGCGCGCCGAGCTGCACAGGATTCGGCGGCTGTCGGGCATCCAGGCGGGCGAACGCTGATCGCCCGGGCCGCCGACGAGCACCTGGGCGCGGTCGCCCGATCGGCCGCAGGCGGATGCCAGCAAGAGCAACCAAGTCAACCAAAGCGGCGAAACGAGCGTTCGGCAAACGGTACGCATTTCGTCTTTTCCTCGAGCGCTCCTACTACTTGACTGTGCGCGGCTGAGCAAGCGCAAATCGCGAAGAGGGAGTTGCGGCGGAGCGTTGGCAGACGACTTTCTGGCAGACGACTTTCCCTCCAATTCATCTGCCCGGAATTCGTCTGCCAAAAACCGAATTCGGTATGTTCACTCAACATGGCACCAATAGCTCGATGATTGGGGGACAAAGAGTGACCAGGTGCGGTTTGAATGTTGCGGGTCTCACATTGTTGGTTCTGTTTGGCTCCTTCGCCAGGGTGTCCGCTTTTGCGGAAAGCCGGAGTCTCGCCTTCTTCGCCTGGTCGGATCCGCACGTGACGACCGAGGGCGACTGCAAGCATTGTCTGGCGGCGGTCGAGGCGATGAACGCGCTGCCGGGCCGGAAGTCACCGGACGCGATTGGCGGCGTTGTGACCGAGCCGAAGTTCATCTTCAACGCCGGCGACCTGACCGAATGGCCGACGGTCGCCGCCCTGAAGAGTTACAAGGAAATGATCGCCCGGCTGAAGTGGCCGAGCCGCGAGATCGCGGGCAACCACGACAACGGCGGTCAGCAGCCAAGCCCGACCGTGTTGGATTACGTCAGGGAGAAGCACGGCGGGCTCAACTACACGTTCGACGAAAGCGGCGTTCACTTCATTTGTCTCTATACGCCGCTGGCGCGCGACAGCGATTCGCCGACCGGCCCCATTTTCCCCGAAACGCTGCGCTATTTGCGCGATGCGCTGGCGAGACAGCCGCGCGAGAAGCCGATCATCGTCGCCCTGCACCTGTGCGCCGATGCGATCCAGAACATGTCCGAGCTCACCGCGGCGATGCAGGGCCACAACGTCATCCTGGTCCTGACGGGCCATTATCACCAGCCGCAGGTCCAACAGTTCGGGGGCGTCAGCTTCGTTCAACTGCCATCGCCCGCGAGCAAAATCCAGGCTGTCTCGGTTGTCCGGGTCACCGAAAACCGCGTCACGGTCTGCCCATACGATTACGCGAGGAACGAGTGGATGGCGCGCCCCACACTGAACGCCGCGATTCGAGGCATCTCGGACAAGGGCTATCCGCCGCCTGAGAAGACCACGTCGTCACCCATCGAGGGGGTTCTTTGCTTCGAGGATTTCGCGGGCGACAAGGTCGAGAACTGGACTTTGAACGACAAAGCCGCGCGGGGCGGGATGGTCACTGCGCACGGCTTCGGCGAGGACTTTGCGGCGGACAACCACTGTTTTCAGGTCAACGGCAAGGCGGGCAAGATCGGCTTTCTCTGCGATCTCAAGCCGGGTCTTCGGCCCGAAAGAGACGTCTATGTGTCGTTCATGACCCATTCGCGCGATCTGACGGCCGCGAAGTTTCTCATGGGCGTCGCGGGCCGGCGGAACTATGCCGACTGGAGCATCCCGATTCCCACCGACGGATGGCGGCTGGTGTCGCTCAAGACCAACCGCGACATTGCGAAGTTCGAGCCGGGCGAGAGCTATCTGCGCTTTGCGGTGCTCTGGGAAGACGACGCCGAGACGTCGGAATGGTGTCTCGACAATTTCATGATCGGCTACTTCCAGCCGCCGGTCTTGTCGGTCGAAACGCGAAATGGCGAGAGCGTCGTTTTGCGCTGGACGCCTATCGGCGGCATCACGACGGGCGACCGCCTGCGCGGCTATCGGATCACGGCGTCGGGCGAGCGGGCGCGTGCTTACGATCCGAAGCGCGATGTCTCGGGCCTGCTCGACGGCGCCGATCGCTTTACGTACCGTCCTCGCGCGGCTTCGAACGAGGCGCTTTACTTCACGCTCTGGGCCGAGATGGAATCGGGCGCGCGCTGGCATGGACTGAATCAGGTGAGATGGCCGCCGGCGGCAGGGGCGGTGAAGTGAGATGACGAGAGGGAGCATGTCCAAATCCCAGCACTTGCTCGCTCTGTTGCCGGATCGTTAGAGCCAAAACCAATAGAACCACAGATAGACACTGATGCACACGGATGGCGCTCTCGGGATGAAATCCGCGTGCATCAGTGTCTATCTGTGGTTCTATTGTTTCCCAATCTTATTGACGTCCAAAGGTGACTGGCGCGGCAATCCTCAATCTCTCATATACCGTGTTGCTGAAATCTGAACATCCCCACGACGAGGTGGCCGCGCGGAAAAAGCCTTGACACTCGCAAGAGGCGACGGCGACGATGAACCTTCGTTTGGCGCGATTTCGACTGTTGGAGGCCCGAGGCAGGGTGGTTGAGCCGGCAGGATACAGAGCAACCGCCCGACGGGAGAAGACAAGCGATGCCTGACAGTGAACCCGGAAAACCCAGCCAGGAGCAGCCCGACGCCCCTTTGATTGAATCGTTTGACCTGGAGCATTTGCGGGAGATCGTCCGGCTGTGCCGCGAGAACGATATTGCCGAGTTGAAAATCCGCCACGGCGGAACGCGCATCCACATCAAGGGGCGGACGGCGGCGACCCCGCCGGTGGAATACGCGACGGTCGCCCCGGCGTCGGCCACGGTTCCAGCGCCGGCGGCCGCTTCGGCAGTCCCCGAAGAAGCGGCCCTCGAGGAATCGAGCTACATCACGGTGCGCTCGCCGATGGTCGGGACGTTCTACCGCGCCCCCGCGCCCGACGCTCCGTCGTTCGTCGAGGTGGACGATCCGGTCAAGGAAAGCACGGTGATGTGCATCGTCGAGGCGATGAAGCTGATGAACGAAATCAAAGCCGAGACGCGCGGGACGGTGGCCAAAATCCTGGTCGAGAATGCTCAACCCGTCGAGTACAACCAACCGTTGTTTCTCATCAAACCGGAGTGAGCGCGGCGGACCCTGGGAGGAAGACGAGCGGATAGCATGAGTGCCCCGGCATCAGCGTGCAATGCTCTTGGGGCGGCGAACTGCGCTTAGACAGGATGACAGGATCAACCGGATGAAACGAGAAGAGGAATCCTGTGCATCCAAACAGAAAGCACTCTCGCACCAATCGGACGCCACCTGGATGCGTGGGAAGTTTCAAGAAACATCGAGTCGCTTATCTTTTTCAAGGCGTTCGCCAACCCGCTAAAGGCACGAGCAAACATGAGGCCAGAAGCAAGGGCAGATCTTTATTCTGTCACTTGAACGAACCAGAAACAAGAGGAAGGATGAACAGGATGATAGGCAGATGATTTGGCGGATTTCACAATCCCGTGAATCCTGTCATCCTGTCAGAAACCAAAGCCGGCTCGTTCAGGCGAGCATAGGAACTAGACCCTTGGACGTCATTGGCAGTCCGGCCCGTGAGAGCACGTGGGTGGGAGTCGGGCGCCGCTGATCGTCTCACGGAAAAGGAAACGGCCCAGCGCGATGTTTAATCGTATCCTGATTGCCAACCGCGGCGAAATCGCCCTGCGCGTCATTCGCGCCTGTCGGGAGATGGGCATTCAGACCGTGGCGGTCTATTCGGAGGCCGACCGCGACTCGCTGCACGTGCGATACGCCGACGATGCGGTGTGCATCGGCCCGCCGCCGAGCGGGCAGAGCTATCTCAACATGGCGCAGGTGATTTCGGCGGCGGTGATCACGCAGGCGGACGCGATTCACCCCGGCTACGGGTTTCTGGCCGAGAACGATCGGTTTGCCGAAAGCTGCGAGGCCTGCAAGATCACGTTCATTGGCCCGTCGGCGGAGGCGATCCGCCGGATGGGCGACAAGGCCGAAGCGAAACGCACGGTGAAGAAGGCGGGCGTGCCGGTCATTCCGGGCAGCGACGGCATTGTCGAGAGCGTCGAGGAAGCGGTGCGGCTGGCGGGCCACCTGGGCTATCCGGTCATCGTCAAGGCGGCCGGCGGCGGCGGAGGCCGCGGCATGCGGGTGGCGCACAGCGAGGCCGCGCTGCAGAATGCGTTTCTGACGGCGCAAAGCGAGGCCCAGAGCGCATTCGACAATCCGCAGGTTTATATCGAGAAATACTTCGAGCGGCCGCGCCACGTCGAGATTCAGATTCTCGGCGATCGCCACGGGCGTGTGGTCCACCTGGGCGAGCGCGATTGTTCGGTGCAGCGACGGCACCAGAAGTTGATCGAGGAGAGTCCCAGTCCGGCGCTGACGTGGAAATTGCGCAAGCGGATGGGGGATGCGGCGGTGCGCGCCGCCGAGTCGGTCGCCTACGTCGGCGCCGGCACGATCGAGTTTCTTCTGACCCCCGACGGCTATTTCTACTTCATGGAGATGAACACGCGCGTCCAGGTCGAGCATCCGGTGACCGAGATGGTGACCGGGATAGACGTGGTGAAGGAACAGATTCGCGCGGCCGCGGGCGAGCGGTTGCCTTTCCGCCAGGACGACATTCAGATGCGGGGACATGCGATCGAATGTCGGGTGAACGCCGAGGACCCGGACAACCGATTTCTCCCCTCGCCGGGCAAGATCACGGTGTTCCATCCGGCGGGCGGACCGGGCGTCCGCGTGGACAGCCACGCCTATGGCGAGTATCGAATTCCCCCTTACTATGATTCGCTGATCGCCAAGCTGATCGTTCACGACCACGACCGGCCGTCGGCGCTCAAGCGGATGGAGCGGGCGCTCGATGAGTTCGTGATCGAGGGGGTCAAGACGACGATTCCGTTTCACCAGCGGGTGTTGCGCGACGAGCGATTCCGCCGGGGGGAATACGACGTGACTTTTCTTGACACGATGGAGCGATAGCCGTCCAATTGGGGGGTGTTGGAGAGTGGGGATCGGGGCGCGGCAGGGTGCGCCCGGATTTCGGGGAGTGGCCGGCGCCGATGCCGGCCCGACGATGACCGCCGTGTGGAAGGAGGAAGGGCATGACCATAACCGTCGAAGAGAAAACCGCAGAGTCGCCCGATCAAGTTTCGACTCTTCCCATTCGCTATGGCGACGAGTCGTCGGGGGAAATCCTGGGGGACATCAAGATCTCGAACGAGGTGGTCGGGACGATTGCGAGCATGGCCGCCGCCGACGTCGAGGGGATTTGCAGCCTCGGCGGCAAGTTCTCGCTGACCGAAATGCTGGGGCGGCGCGACGCCGACAAAGGCGTCGTGGTCGTCATTGACAACAATCGGGTCACCTGTCACGTCGAGGTGAACGTCGAATATGGCGTCAACATCTACGACGCCTGTCATCGTCTCCAGCGCAAGGTCAAGGACTCCGTCGAGGAAATGACGGGGCTGGCCGTGGATCGAGTGAACGTGGACGTGCGCGGAATCGTTGTGCCGCCGCGCGAATCCAAGGAGCACGCAAAAGAAAAGAAAGCGTAGCCGGCAAGGCGCAGACGCTCGGGAGGTGGGTCCGATGATACGACGCATCCAGATTGTGCTGATCTCGATTTGTCTGATCCTGTTTTTTTTCATCTCGCTGGTCGTCTTGTTGGAAATGATTCCGTGGGCGCCGATTTCGGGATTCGGCCTGCGGGTGGCCGAGACGTTCTCCGCCGACGTCCGGTTTCTGATGTTTCTTGCGGCGGTCGTGATGATTCTGGCTGTGGCGGCGCTCCAGTTGCGGCTGCTGCGCGAGAACGTCTTGATCACCAAGGAGGGCGACGAGGGGCGCGTGACGATTGTCGAGTCGGCGATCACGCGCTATGTGAGGCAGGTGATCGCGGAGATCGAATCGGTCCAAAAGGTCTGGGTCAAGATCGCCGGAACGCCGCAGGGGTTGGTGGTTGACCTGTTTGCGAGGGTCTTGGTCACCGACACGCTGCCCCGGATCGAACAGACCATCCGGTCGCGGGTGCGCGAGGCGCTCGAGCAGACGCTCGGAGTGGGCGGCGTGGCGGCGATCAACGTGATCGTCGAGGGATTTCAGAAGGTGGCGCCGCGCGCCGGGGCAGCCGGCGCCGCCGTCGAAGTGAAGTTGACGGGCGAGGGCGTGGCGGCGGCGAGCGGCGAGACAACGGCGTTGCGTTGGGGGCGTGTGCTTCCGCGGCGCGAGGAAAGCCTCGAGGAACCTCAATGCGCGGAACCGAAGTCGGGCGAAGTCAAAGGCGACGATGGCCAGAGTGGACCTCAGTAGGAAACGCCTGAGTCGGGAGCAGGCGAAGACGGTGATCGAGGGGGAGCGGCGGGCCGGTCGGCGGATCGTGTTCACCAACGGCTGCTTCGACCTGTTGCACGTCGGGCATGTCCGTTATCTCGAAGAGGCGCGGCACAGGGGCGATGTTCTGATTGTGGCCGTAAACGCCGATGCGACGGTCCGGGCGCTCAAAGGCCCGGAGCGGCCCATTCTGCCGCTCGATGAGCGGTTGCGAATTCTGGCGGCGCTGGCGGCGGTGGACTATGTAGTGCCGTTTGAGGAGCCGACGCCGCATGCGTTGTTGCGCGCGCTGCGGCCCGACGTGCTGGTCAAAGGCGGCGACTACGGGGTCGAGGGAGTCGTCGGGCGCGAAATTGTGTGGGAGTACGGCGGAGAAGTTTGCGTGGTTCCGGCCACCGAGGGGCTTTCGACAAGTCGGACGGTGGAGCGAATCCGAAGCGAACGGGGAAACACGTAGGACACGCCGCGCAAGCGCCGGCGCTTGCGCGGCGTGTCCTACGTGTGAACCTATCAGAAGGGATGTCGCAGCAATGGCAGCAGACGACGAAATGGAAATGGAACCCGAGGCCGAAATCGGCGAGTTCGAGGTCGGCGATCAGGTCAAGCATCCCAAATGGGGTGTCGGAACGATTCTGTTCAAGAGCGGCTCGGGCGAGAATGCCAAGGCGATCGTGGTGTTTCCCGAAGAGGGGCAGAAGAAGCTGTTGGTCAAAAAAGCCCGACTGAGAAAAGTGCAGTGACGGAATGCGGATTGTGGAAGTAAGAAACCGCTGAGCGACGGGGGACATCTCGGACTTTCTGGCATCGCTTGCGGACGGTTGCGGGGCGAACACGATGGCCGATGAGAAGATCACCGAAGCGGATGTCCGGCACGTGGCGCATCTGTCGCGACTGGAATTCGGCGACGGCGAAATTCAGCGCTTCACCAAGGACCTGAACAACATCCTGAGGCACGTGGACAAGCTGGCCGAGCTCGACACGACCGACATCGAACCGACTTTGCACTCGCTCAAGATGTCGAACGTGTTCCGCGACGACGAGGTGCGGCCTTCGCTGACGACCGACGAGGCGCTGGCCAACGCCCCCGAACGCGAAGGACCTTTCTTTCGAGTGCCCCAGATCATTCAGGAAGCCTGAGATGCTGAATGATGAACGATGAACGATGAATGATGAACGACGAACCCGAAACGCTGAATGCGACGAGTGAGGTTCATCGTTCCGCCGTCATCTTCCCGCTCTCATTGTTCCGCACTCACCCTTTTGCTTTCACCCTTCCTTTTCTCGTGTTTTGTCTATTCCTGCTCATCGCTCCGGAACGTCGGCCCTACTTCGGCGACGAAATCAGCGCGATCCTCATGACGCGGGGAAGCGTCGGGCAAACGATCGAGGCTGTGGCCGGCGACGTTCATCCGCCGCTCTATTTTCTCTTGCTTAAAGCTGTTCGAGCGGTGGCAGGCGAGCGAATGTGGGCGCTGCGGGGGCTGTCGGCGCTGTTCGCGATCGCCGCTTTTCCGTTTCTGTGGGCGCTGGTGAGGCGGTTCTTTGGGAAAAGCGCGGGCGTCGCGGCGTGGCTTCTGGCGACCTCGTCGTTTGTCGTCTTCGCGTCGCGTTTCATCCGTTACTACTCGCTGGGGCTGCTCGAAACAGCCGCGGCGACTTATTTGCTGCTTCTGCTGCTGGAGCGGCCCACGCGGCGGCTGTGGATCGCCTATGGCGCGGTCGTCGTGCTGTCGCTCTACACCTTCTATCTGTCCGTCATCGTGATCGTCGCTCACGCGATTGTGTTTTGGGTTGCATGGCGGCATGAGCCAAAGCGCTTCATTCCGCCGCTGTGGGTTCTGGCGTCGGCGTGCTTCCTGTTCGCTCCGTGGGCGGTTGTGTTGGGCCATCAGGTGGGCCGCGTAGGAAGCGGTGCGGCGGGCGCGGGACTTGGCGCGCGCACGGTCGCATCGGCGGCACAGATCGCCTACACGTTCTACTGCTTCGTGGCGAGCGACTCGATCTCGCCGTTTGCCTTGCCCTTCTCGGCGACAATCGCCGTTTTCTACGGCTTGCTGACCGCCCTGGGCGCGCGACGGATGTGGCGAAGCCGAACGACGCGGAGCCTGGTGATTCCGGCGATTGTGACGCTGGCGCTGGCCGTTCCGGCGGCGATGCGTCTGGCCGGCCTCTTGCACGAGCCGTTTGTTTATATTCCCGTGCGGCTGCTCTTCGTTGCGCCTTTTTTTCTGATGATTCTCGCGTGTGGTGTGCTCGAGGTCGGCGACCGCCGGGTGAGGGCCGCTGTGCTTGCGACGATAATGGTCATTCAGGCGGTGTCGCTATACAACTACTACTTCAACCGGCAGTGGACCAATTGGGCTTATGCTGTGCCGATGCCGGAGATCGTGGCGCACGTCGAAGCCAACGCCCGCCGCGATGATCTGGTCATTCTGGACGAATGGAATCTTTCCAAAGGCCCCTTCTTCTATTGGCGGGGCGAGGCGGCGGTCTGCCGATTTGGCCCGATGGCAACGCGGTGGCCGGCGCGACTGGACACGGCGCAGCGGGTTTGGGTCGTCCGGGCCGCGCGCGATCAATCGCCGGGGGGCGAAATGGACCGTCTCTATTCGCACATCAAACGAAATTTCGTTTTGAAAGAGCAGAACGGCTATGTTAGGGATTCGCCTGTTATCTATGCACAGAAGCGCCGATGGCTGCGCCGCGAGGTCTATCCATACAAGATTGAAAGCCTGCTTTTTGAGCGGGCAGGAGACGGTGGGAAGGCGGAAAGCAAGTGAGGCGATTTGACGATTAGCCTTGACATTGGAACACGGCTTTCGATATTCGGTCAAGCAGATGATCTTAAACGGCAATCTTTGATTTAGTATTCATTCTGTGATTCTGAGACTGCGATGAAGGAAATACCGATAGAGCAGGTGCAGGCAAGGCTTCGCGGCGAAAACCCCTGGTGGGAATCGCCTCGCGCAGGCCCTTCCCTCTTTGGGGAGCTGAAGCCGCGACCCTATTTGAATCTCTTCTACCCTCTGGCAACGGATCGCAAAGTTCGGCGGGCCGTTGTGCTGCTCGGCCCGCGTCGAGTGGGAAAAACCGTCTTGATCCATCATGCCATTCAGAGGCTTATTCAAGACGGAGTGGCTCCATCGCGAATCTGCTATGCCTCCATTGATCACCCGCTGTATAATGGTTTGAGCCTCGATGATTTTCTCGACGCCCATCATAAAATCACAGGCGTGGATGCTTCCAAAAAGGAATGCTTTTGCTTCTTCGATGAGATTCAGTATCTTCGCGATTGGGAGATCCACCTGAAAGCCCTGGTGGATCACAGCCCCCGGCTGAAATGTATTGCTTCGGGTTCGGCGGCGGCGGCGTTGCGGTTGAAGAGTCACGAATCGGGCGCGGGACGCTTCACGGATTTCCTTCTTCCTCCTCTCACGTTCTATGAATATCTGGCCCTTTTGGGGAAAGACGGTCTAGTCAATGTTCAAACTGACGGTGCGATCTGGCCAATGCGATTGTCATCGCCCGACATCCGCCGTCTCAACGAGCATTTCATCAACTACCTCAACTACGGTGGATATCCGGAAATGGCTTTTTCGCCCGAGGTCCAGCGCGACCCGGGCCGATTTGTAAAAAGCGATATTATAGACAAAGTGCTTCTGCGAGACCTCCCCAGTCTCTACGGCATCAGCGACGTGCAGGAGCTGAATTCGCTGTTCACCACTCTCGCATACAACACCGCCGGCGAGGTGTCGCTCGATGCTCTCTCGAAGGGCTCGGGAGTCGCCAAGAACACCATCAAGCGTTACATGGAGTATCTCGAAGCGGCCTTCTTGATTCGCATTGTTCATCGTGTGGACCGCAGCGCCCGAAGGTTTCGCAAAGCGAATTTTTTCAAGGTGTATCTGACCAATCCATCCATGCGGACCGCGCTGTTTGCTCCCGTGAGCGCACAGGACGAAGCGATGGGCGCGATCGTTGAAACCGCAATCTTCTCCCAGTGGTTTCATTCCAATAGGCCTATCTACTATGCCCGCTGGCCTGGTGGGGAGGTGGACATCGTTATTTTGGGGCGGGATCAAGAGCCGGTGTGGGCGATGGAAGTGAAATGGTCAGACCATGTCAGCGAATATCCCGAAGAACTCAAGAGCCTGTTGAAATTCTGCCATGAACACGACCTCGCACGAGCCATGGTGACCACACGGACTGAAACGCGTACGACCGCGAAAGACAGCGTCGCCTTGGGCTTCATTCCAGCGGCTTTATCTTGTTTCCTACTGGGCTACAACATTATTCACGGAAAACATCTACTCCTTAGGCAGTCGGATCGCAACCGCGACACCCACGAGCCATAGGATAACTCTCGCCGACCTCGGCGGCTCATATTTCAAGGACTGTTGGGAGCTGAAGCGTGCGACTGAATGAGGGCACACTCGGCGGTCTGGCGCGTTGGTTGCAGGCGCGGGAAATCAGCAGCGTCGAGTTGACGCGCAGCGTGCTCGAGCGAATTCAAGCCGTCGAGCCGCGCATTCGCGCCTATCTGACGGTAATGGCGGAGGCGGCGCTCGCGATGGCCGAAGAGGCCGACCGTCGCCTGTCGAACGGGGAGAACGTCGGCCCGCTGACCGGCATCCCGATTGCGCTCAAGGATAACTTGTGTACGGTTGGAACGGCGACGACCTGCGGCTCGAAGATTCTTCCGAATTTCGTGCCCCCCTACGATGCGACGGTGGTCGAGCGGTTGAAACAGGCCGGCGCGGTGTTTGTCGGCAAGACCAACCTCGACGAGTTTGCGATGGGCTCCTCGACCGAGAACTCGGCTTATCAGGTGACCGCCAATCCGTGGGACGTCGAGCGCGTTCCGGGCGGCTCCAGCGGCGGGTCGGCGGCGGCGGTGAGCGCCGACGAGTGTATCGGGGCGCTGGGTTCGGACACCGGCGGTTCGATCCGCCAGCCAGCGGGCTTTTGCAGCGTCGTGGGATTGAAGACCACATACGGGCGGGTGTCGCGCTACGGCTTGGTGGCGTTTGCCTCGTCGTTGGATCAAATCGGCCCGCTTGCCAAGACGGTCGAGGACGCGGCGATTCTGATGAACGCGATCGCCGGGCGCGATCCGGCGGATTCGACATCAGCCGACGTTCCCGTGCCCGACTACACAGAGTCGCTGGGGCGCGACGTGAAGGGCCTGCGGATCGGCGTGCCCAGAGAGTACTTCGTCGCGGGGATGGATCGCGAGGTCGAGGCGGCCGTGCGCGCGGCGATCGCCCACCTGGCCGGGCTGGGCGCCGAGGCGGTTGAGATTTCGTTGCCTCATACCGACTATGCGGTGGCTGTCTATTATCTTTGCGCGACGGCCGAAGCGAGTTCGAACCTGGCGCGCTACGACGGCGTCCACTACGGCCATCGCACCGCCGGCCAGGACAACATTATTGATATGTACACAAAGACGCGCCACGACGGGTTCGGCAACGAAGTCAAGCGCCGGATCATGCTGGGAACCTACGCGCTCAGCGCCGGCTACTATGACGCTTACTATCTCAAGGCGCTGCGGGTGCGGACGCTGATCAAGCGCGACTTCGAGCGGGCATTCGAGACGTGCGACGTGATCCTGACGCCGACCTCTCCCACGCCGCCGTTTAAGATCGGCGAGAAGACCGACGATCCGCTTCAGATGTACCTCAGCGACATCTTTACGATTTCCGTGAATCTGGCCGGGATTCCCGCGATTTCGATTCCGTGCGGATTCTGTGAGGCGACGGGCCGACCGCTTCCCATCGGATTGCAGCTGATGGCGCCCGCGTTCGGCGAGGAAGTGCTGTTCCGCGTCGCGCACGTGTATGAGCAGACAACGGACTCTCACAAGCGACGCCCCGCGCTCGAGTGAAGGATGAAGGATGAATTCGCGGTGAGGAATGAATATGGAATTGGAACCCGTGATGGGGTTTGAGGTTCACGCGGAGCTGAAGACCAAGTCGAAGGTTTTCTGCGGATGCAAGAACTCGTTTGGCGATCCGCCCAACAGCAATGTCTGTCCCGTCTGTCTCGGAATGCCGGGAGTGTTGCCGGTGCTCAATCGGCGGGCGTTCGAGCTGGCGATGCGCGTGGCCATCGCGCTCGACTGCGAGATCGCCGAGCGCGCGGCGTTCGACCGCAAGAACTACTATTATCCCGACCTGCCCAAGAACTATCAGATTTCGCAGCAGTACGCCATTCTGGGCCGCAACGGCCGGCTCGACATCGTTGTGGACGGCCAGACGCGGCGCATCGGCATCAACAACGTTCATCTCGAAGAAGACGCGGGCAAGAACGTCCATCCGGAGCATCCCGGCGCGAAGTACAGCCTCGTGGACTTGAACCGCGCTGGCGTGCCGTTGCTGGAGATCGTCAGCGAACCCGATCTTCGGTCGCGCGACGAAGCCGAAGTCTATATGAAGGCGTTGCGCAGCTTGCTTCAGTATTGCGACGCCAGCGACTGCAAGATGCAGGAAGGGTCGCTGCGCTATGAATTGAACATCTCGATGCGTCCGCCGGGCGGGCCGTTGCCCGACTATCGCGTCGAGGTCAAGAACCTCGCTTCGATGAAGTCGGTGCTCCGCGCAATTGACTATGAGATTCGCCGCCAGACCGCGATGTTGGAGGAAGGCCGCCGGATCGCGCGCGAAACGGCCCTGTGGGACGACCTGGCCGGCGAGACACGCACCATGCGAAGCAAGGAGGGGGCGCAGGATTATCGCTACTTCCCGGAGCCTGACCTGGTCGAGGTGCGCATTGATTCGGAGTGGAAAGAGCGCGTGCGTCGCGAGTTGCCCGAGCTTCAGGATCAGCGCTGCGCCCGCTTCGCGTCCGTGTTCGGTCTGCCCGAATACGACGCCAGGCTGCTGACGCAGAGTCGGTTGCTGGCCGACTATTTCGAGGAGGCCGTGCGGCTTCACGCCAATCCCAAGGCGATCGGCAATTGGATCATGACCGAGATTCTGCGCGTCCTGGGCGAGGAAGTCGAGCCGGACGATCTGAAAGTGCGCCCCGCCCATTTGGCCCAGCTCGTGGAGATGATAGACAGCGGCCGAATCAGCGGGAAGATCGCCAAGCAAGTCTTTCCCGTCATGCTCGAAACGGGACGGTCGCCCGACGAGATCGTCCGCGAGAAGGGTCTGGCGCAGATCAGCGACGCTTCGGCGCTCGAGGGCGTGGTGGACGAGGTCATCGGCGAAAACGCCGGCGTGGCCGAAGACTATCGCTCGGGCAAGGACAAGGCGCTGGGCCGTCTGGTCGGCCAGATCATGAGGAAGACCAAAGGGCAGGCGAATCCGCAGTTGGTGAACGACCTGTTGCGCAAGAAACTGCGGGGCGAGTAAACACTTTCGCCCAGACAGCTGTGGTGTGATGGTTTCTTCCGGCACCGACGTGGGTCGGCTATGGACGGCATGGACGTGATGGACGCCATGGACAAGGCGGACGGGGTTGGTTGCAGCCAGGGGTCGCCGTGGATTGTGCCGTTGAGGGGCGTGGCCATGAGAAGATGCAGACTGCGAGAAATCGGCGTGTTGCTGGCGATGGCGCTCGCGGCGGCGAAAGTCGTGGCCGCGCCCGAAGCGCCGTCGAGCGATACGATTGTTCTCTCGGACGAGGAGTTGAAGGCGCTCGGCGGCGGACCGGCCGCGACGGACTCGGCCACCACCGCGACCACGGAGTCGGCCATAGCGAGCCGCCCAGCCGAGAAGTGGTCGGCCTCCTTTGAACCTTGCCGCTCGTTTCCCTTGTCGCAGTTTGCTTATTGGGAATGGCTCGAGAGCGGCGCGCTCAGCCCCGTCGCGCAGATCGAAGAGCAGATCACCGATTTGCGCCGCGAGTATCGGCGCACGCTGGCATCCGAACGCTGGTCGGAACAGCTCCAGCGCGAACTCGACCGGATCGAAGACGACATCGCCGCCCTCGAGGCGGACCGCGAGCAAACGCTTCTCGAGCAGATTGCGCTCCTGGAATCGCAGGGCGCCGATTCGGCGGAGACGCGCGCGCGCATTGCGCTGTTCGAAACGGCGCTCGCCCTGAACGATCTCGACGAGGGCAAGGCCCGAAAGGCCGTCGAGGTTCTCGATCGGGCCAAAGAACATTTGCCGAACGAACCGCTGGTCCGCACGCTCGGCGGGATGGCCTTGCGCGAAGCCGGACGGGGCGACGCGGCCCGCGACGATTTGCAGGCGGCTCTGGCGACCGAGCCGAACCTGCTGCTGGCGCTGGTCGCGCTCGCCGAGGTGCACGAGGACAATCTGGAATACGATCAGGCGGCCCGACTGTGGGATCGCGCGGTGCAGGCGCCGCTGACGCTTCCCCGCGGGGTGGAACGCTGGGCCGACCGCAACCGCGAGGCGTTCCCGCAAGGCGGCGAGAGCCTGCGGCGCGCGTTCTCCGACCGCTTCCGGCTGCGCCTGCGGCTGGCGCGCCTGCGCGACTTTGCGCATCAATACTACCAGTCTTTTGAAAAGGGCGGCTATCGGTTGCTCTACGATCCCTCGATCGGCGTCCCGCCGCTCGACGAATTTCTGATTCCGTTGCGTACGGTGATCTCGCGCTACATGGAAAGCGGCGAGGAAGGGGTGGAGCCGGAGAAGATCGAGCGATTGTTCCACGATCTGAGCCTGGAACGAAACGACCAGGACTTTCGGCGGTTCATGTCGGAAATCACGAGCGACCTGGCGACGGCCGGGCGCGACATCGGAGAGGCGCTTGGCGTTG
>Ga0315274_10008223_pt1 | contig 15116 bp, 8 predicted proteins | sample YL17G02_20_MG_FD_203700 | JGI IMG/M metagenome (GOLD analysis project Ga0315274, IMG submission 203700) | Sediment microbial communities from Yellowstone Lake, YNP, Wyoming, USA - YL17G02_20 | ecosystem: Environmental > Aquatic > Freshwater > Lake > Sediment | place: USA: Wyoming | collected... | reverse complement strand
GGGCGATGCCGGTCCGGATGTCCGACACGCTTGCGCCGCCAAAGCTGATCCGCATCTCGTGGTTCGGCTTCGCCCGGGTGGGATCGTCTGCGTAGCACAGTTCGCCCGGCACATAGAGCACGTCATGTTGCAGCGCCGACCGGAAGAATCTGGACTTCATCCCCGTCTTCACGGTTTTCGGCAGGCGCGCCCAGACGTACAGCCCCCCGCGCGGCCCATCCCATCCCACGCTGCCGGGAAAATGCTGACGGATGGCTGTCACCATGACGGCCGCCTTGTGGGCGTAGCGCGCGCGCAGGAGCGCGAGGTGCCGGTCGTAGGCTCCGGTGGCCAGGGCGCGCTTCACGAGTTGCTGGAGCAGGTTGGACGTGCCGAAGTCGTGGTTGGCCTTGAGGCGCAGCACGATCTTCAACAGCGCTTCCGGCACCACGCCGTAGCCCACCCGCACGCCGGTCGCGAACGATTTGCTGAACGTGCCGGCATAAATGACGCGCTCAGCGGCCCGCTTGGCGGTGAGCAAAGAGGGCACGTCCTCGCCCGCGAACCGCAGTTCGCGATAGGCGGCGTCTTCAAGCAGGTAAATCGGATGCCCGGCCGCCTTTTCATAGCGTCGCAGCAATTCGAGCGCGGCGGCCTTCTTCTCCCAAACCGCGGACACGCCCGTGGGATTCTGGAAGTAGGTGACCAGGTAGAACAGCTTCAGTCGGCGAATAGCGCCGCTCCGCTTGAGCGACTCCAACGTCCGCTCCAGATGAGCCAGATCGATGCCGTCTGCGGCCAACGGAATGCCGCGACACTTCAGGCCATGGCTCTGAACAATGCCGAGATAAACGAAGTAGGCCGGATCCTCCAGCAGGACGAGATCGCCGGGATCGCACAGACATTCGCTGAGAATGTAGAGCAATTGCTGCGACCCGCTGGAGATGAACATCCGCTCCGGCGAATAGAGTGACGCCGACACCGACCCGCGGTCCTGCCGGTGGAGGTGTTCGCCGATCAACCGGCGGAGCCCGGCATCGCCGGCCGTGGTGCCGTACTGCAGCGCCACGCGACCCGTCTTCACCGAGCCGAGCAGTCCGTCCAACAACTCGCGCGCCTCCTTCACGGGCAGCGATTCGCTGTCGGTGAATCCCGCGGCCAGGGAGATGAGGTTCGGGCGGGCGAGCGCGGTGCTCATCAACCAGGAAATCGGCGGCTCGGTGGTGCGCTGCCCCAGACAGGAAAGGCCGGATGCGTTCATGTGACGGTGCGGCAGAATAGCCGGCCAACAGTCCGCTGACCATTCCAACTTTTTGCATTCCGAGTCTCGCCGGTCACCAAAAGCCGGCCGTCAACCGAGATCTGGGACTGCCGGTTTCCGGCATGGTGTAGCGGCGGGGGGGGCGGGGGGCCCGGGCGGGCGGCCCCCCGGCCGGCCGCGCGCGGGCCCGGCGCCCCCCCGGGGGTGGGGGGGGCCGCGCGCGCCGCCGCCCCCCGCGCCGCGCCGGCCGCCCCCCCCCCCCCCCCCGCTACGGGGATGCTGCGCGCCTGGACCCCGCCAACCCCAGGAGTCTCTCGATGCCCGCGATGTATCGCTCACGGCCCAGCTCGATGAAATCGTTGTGGTCCCCGGCGATCTCCCAAAGCAGCTTGGGCTCATTCGCGGCGCCGAAGTTCTGTTCTGCATGACGAAAGCGGATCAAGGTATCGGCCCGGCTGTGGATCACCGCCACGGGCAGCCGGAGGCGCGGGAGCTTCGCGCGGGTGTCGTATCTGATCGAGCCGAACCAGCGCACGGGCAGCCAGGGAAACCACTCCGCGCCCAGATCAGTCACGCTCGTGAACGTGCCGAGCAGGACCAGTCCCCGGAGCGGCTCGCGTAGCGCCAGTTCGGTGGCCACGCCGCCGCCGAGCGATTCGCCGATCGCCACGATGTTCGTCCCGGCGAATCCCTTCTGCCGCAGCCAGGCGTGCGCCGCCTGGGCATCGAGATACGTGCCTGGCTCGTCGGGCCGGCCTTCGCTCCGGCCATAGCCGCGGTAGTCGAAGACGAACACGCTGGCGCCGGTTTCCAGCAACGCCGCCACGTGCCCGAGCCGATGGCTGATGTTCCCCGCGTTGCCGTGGCAGATCAGGAAGACCAACGAGGCGCGCGGCGAATTCGTGTCGGCGGGATAGAACCAGCCGTTGAGCTTCACGCCATCCGACGCCGCGAAGGTCACGTCCTCGAAGGGACGGCCCAGTTCGTGCCCGGTCGTTTCAAGCCGGGCGAAGGGTTGATAGACCTGTCGATGTTCGAACCAGCGCAACATGAAGAACAGGAACGCGGCGTAAATGACCGGCCGCAGCCAGAGCCACCAGCGCCGTTTTGCTCGCCGCTCAACCATGCCCGAGCGTGACAGCAAACGCGCCATTGGGCCAGCGCTACAACCGCGGGACTCCGTTCCAGTGCCGCGTCTTAACCGGCGAGCACTTCCCGCAATCGGGCCAGGCACGTCTCGGCCACATAGTGCTCCTCGTACCAAGGGCGGAGCGCTGGTCCCTCCTCGCCCTGTAGCCATCGCCTGAATACCGCCGCGATTTGCTCCGGCGATCGTGGATCCACCAGGCCGGGGTAGTTCTGAGGAAACAGGTCCGGGATATGCCGCCATCGGGTGGTGATCACCGGAAGCCCATAGGCCATGGCTTCGACCAAGACCAAGCCGAAGCTTTCGGCCGGGTAGTAGGTCGGAAAGCAGAAGCAGTCCGCCGCGAGGAACAAGCGGCGCTTCGTATCACCGCTGACAAAGCCGTAGTACTCCACCCAAGAAGACGACCGGCTCCCGGGGGTGGAATCGCCTCGGGAGGGTCGGGCGGGGGCGTTGAGCAACTCAGGCTGTCGGATCCGTTCCTCGAACTCCCGTCGTTCCTGCTCCTGCCAGAACCCGCCCGCCACATCGAGATGAACGCGCAGTGGAAATCGCTCCTCCGCCAACTTCCGGTTTGCCAGGACCACCGCTTCCACCGCGTCGAAGAGCCCTTTGGTGCGCGTACACAGACTCAGAAACAGCACGCGGAAGATCGTCGGCTCGGCACCGCCTGCTGGCGGCGGCAGGGCTCGCCCGGGGTGGACTTTGCGGTGAATCGCGGCACGCTGCCGGCGCGCCGGCACGACTTCCCGTTCGCATTCCGGACACGGGTCAGGGATGAAGTTGGAAATCACTTCAACCCTCCGCGAGCCCAGCGCCTCGGCGTCGGCCCGACCGGACGCCGTGAGCACGATGCTTAGATCAGGGTCTCCCAGGAGCCGGCGGGTCAACCAACGTTCCATCCCGTGGGCCTGGGTTTCCATCCACTCCGCCAGGCCGGCCGCCTGCCAATAGTAGATGCGGCGCCGGAAGAGCAGCCGAGCCAGCAGCAGGACCACCCAGTCGCGATAGACCGCCGAGCGATTTGGCGAAGCCGGCACGCAAAAAAAGTCCGTTGCGCCATGGCGCAGCCGGCACCAGATCGCTTCCGCGCCGTACCGGATCAGCAGCAACGGCTTCAGCCAACGGAAACTCCCGATGTCCTCCAGGTCGCGGGAAACCCGGCAGTTGACGTGGTAGCAGACCAGGCCGGGCTCCCCCGGCAACGGCGCAGAACGCCGCCGAGCATCGCCGCCCAAGCCTTCCAGGACCTGCTGCACCATGTAGCTCTGGCCGTGGTGCGGCGGCGGGATGTGGGCGAAGATGAGCAGTTTTCGCACGCGCGGTGATGGCTGGACGTTCACGAGACCGGGACAGCAGGTAGTTCTTTTACGTATCCGGCGCAAACCAATTCTGCCCGGTCATCGTCGGCATCGGCCCTCCGGCTTTTGCGCGCCACTCGTTCTACGTTCCGCTCAGATACACCACCGCGTCGCCGGTGAACGGCGCGGCCAACTCGACCGAGCCGCCGCCTTCGATGGCCTGGCCCGCGGTGGTCTCGCCCGTCGCCGGGTTGAGCCACTCGATCTGCAGGCGCCGGCGCGTCGCCGCCACGTTCACGGTCACCCGGCCGGGCTTGGGCGCGAAGGCATGACCGACGTGTAGATGCCCCGGTCGCGCGCCGCCTTCACGCGGGTGCGCAGGCGCTGAAAATACTCGGGGTCAAACTGCGTCAGGTCAAACCGCGGTTTGCCGTCCACCGCCTGGCCGCCGCCGATGCGCACCCAGGGATGGGGGTAGGCGGTGTGGAGCTGCTTCTGGTCGTTGCCCGCGGTATTCCACTGGATGCATTCCCAGGTCCAGAGCCGGATGAAGTTGTGGTGGTGCCGCTGCTGGAAATCGAGGAAGGCATCGAAGTCAAACCGGGGCGGCGGATCGGTCGGGCCGATGTCCACGACGTTGGGCCAGGTGTGGGCGCCGGTCAGGTAGAGCGCGCGACCGGAGCCGTCGGTGAAATAGCGCGGGTTGGCGGCGCAGACGCGCAGCGGGCCGCGGGCGGGCTTGGAGCGGCGGCGTTGGAGGGTGTTCTCGGCGGCGGACAGCACCGGCGCAAGGCTGGGGGAGACGGCGGCGGCGGCGCCGAGCTGAAGTGAACGAGCGAGGAAGTGGCGTCGGTTCATGGGCGCTGGGTCGTTGGTGGGTTTGTGGCAGAATGTGAACCGGCGGTCAATCTGTGGCTGCCCTGGCCTCCGCTGCATTTTGGGCGAGATTTTTCTTGCACGGAGAACAGGACATGATACCAATACGCCCCGAACCCTGGAACTCAGGACGAATGTTCAAATGCTGCTTCGGATGTGCAAGGAAGCCAGTGGCTGGCGCGAACGCCAGCACGATCTCACGTGCGCTGTGGAGGCGCGCTCTTCCCGCCGCAGGAGTGGACAACCATTCGCAGCCATCGAACCAGGGAACCCCAACTATGAAGAGACTACTCATGGCCGCTGCCTTGGCGACGGCGTTGTTCGGAACCCCGCTCGCCAATTGGGCCGCGGAGAAAAGCGACAGCCCGCCGGACGCGGCGTCCAAGGCCGAGAAGAAACCCAAACGCATCCCCTTCCGCGGGAAAATCAGCGCGGTCGATAAGGTGGCGATGACCTTCACGCTCGAAGGCAAAGCGAAGGTGCGCACCTTCCTGGTCACCACCGAAACGCGACTGAAGAAGGACGGTCAGGACGCGGTGTTCGACGACCTCAAGGTCGGTGAGGCCGTGGGCGGCCAGTATTGTGCAGGGGCCACGGGCAAGCAGGAGGTGGTGCTCGTCAACATCGGCCTCAAGCCAGGAAAAGAGAAGTCTTTGGAGAAGAGCGACAGGAGGTCGAATCAGTAAGCAAGGACCGCTACTTCTCCGGGCAGGCCTTCGGGCCTGCCCTTTTTTTATCCGCCCGCGCCACTCCCGGATCCAGGCGCGATCCGCAACGGGACCTCCAGAGGATCGATGGGGGCGAGCTGTCGGTCCGGGCCGACCCCTTGCAGCTTCAGCAGACGCTCGCCGCTCGGTCGCACCATCCGTTCGTAGCTGCCGACCGCGTCGTTGAACGCCGCGTTGGCGCGCTCGAGCCCGGCCCGTATCCGCTCGAAGTGCTCCACGAACTTGGCGACCCGGCTGAACAGCTCCGCCGCTTCGTCCGCGATGGCGCGCGCGTTCTCGGTCTGCGCGTGCTGTTGCCAGCTCACGCTCACCGAGCGCAATAGCGCGATCAGCGAGGCCGGCGTCGCCAGCAGAATCCGCTTGTCCGCCGCCCACACGATCAGGTCCCGGTCGCCCTCGAGCGCCGCGCTGAACAACGACTCGGCCGGCAGGAAGAGCACCACGTAATCGAGCGCATTCGGGAATTGGCTCGGATAGTCGCGGTCGGCCAGCGACTTGATGGTGTCTTTGAGCTTGCGCGCGTGGGCCGCGAGACCCTCGCGGCGCTTCGTTTCATCGGCGGCCTCGAGGGCGCTCAGAAAATCCAGGTCCGGCACCTTCGCATCCACAATGATCACGCGGTCGCCCGGCAGCCGGACGATGAGGTCGGGCTTCTTGTCGTCCGCCTGTGCCTGCTCCGTGAAATCGCAATGGGCGCTCATGCCGGCGGCTTCGACCACCCGGCGCAGCGTCTCCTCGCCCCAGCGGCCGCGCGCCTGATTCGAGCTCAACACCCGCCGGAGCTGCAGCGTCTCCTGGGACAGGGACTGGCTCTGCTGGGTGAGCGACTCGAGGTGTTTCTTCACCTCGCCCAACGTCAGCGATTGCGCGGTTTCGCTCTGCTGCAACCGTTTCTGGTAGGTGTCGAGCTGTTGCTTGAGCGGTTCCACCAGCGTGGCGATGGCCTGCTGGCGTTGGGCCAGATCGCCTTTGGCCGTCTCCTGGAATTTCGCAAACGTCTCGTTGGCCAGGCGCAGGAACTCGGGCGCGTTCTGCTTGAGGGCATCCGCGCTCAAGGCGCGGAACGTCTCGCGCAGGTCGGTCAGGGCCTTCTCCTGGGCTTGGCGCGCCTCGGTCAACTGCTGTTCCTGCAATTGCCGCTGCTCCGCCAGCATCCGTTCCGCTGCGGCTCGGTTCGCCTTGGCGGTTGCCGCCTCGGCAGTGAGGTCGGCTTGCCGGGCTCGCAGTTGCGTCAGCTCCGACTCGCGCTGGGTGAGTTGGCCGCGCAGTTCATCGGCCAACCGGTCATCCGGCCGGGCCTCACCGGCGCGCCGCGCGCCGAGGAGCCAGCCGATGAACCCGCCAGCGACCGCCCCAATGGCCAGCCCGATCAGTAAAGGGAGCAAGGAGTCCATAACAAGCAGGCAGACTGTCGAGGCGGCTTAGCCGTAACGATGCAGTAGGAAAACCACCGATGGACACAGATGGACACAGATCCCGGAGCGAAAGGAACTATCGCTCCGGCCAATCCGGGTCACCAAACAGTCACGTTCCGAAGGAGCGTCCCTCATCGTGAGTCCTCGCGTTTTATCTGTGTCCATCTGAGTCCATCTGTGGTTTCGACAGAATTGATACGGCTCAGTAGTGGGCGACGATCTCGATTTCCACGCTCGCACCGCGCGGCAGGGCCACCACCTGAACCGCCGACCGCGCCGGGAAGTCCGCAACGAAATACTGCGCGTACACCTCGTTCATGGCGGCGAAGTCCGCCAGGTTGGTCAGAAAGACGGTGCTTTTCACCACATTGCCGAACGCCAGCCCCTGGTCGTCCAGAATGGCCTTGACGTTCAGCAGGACACGGTGCGTCTGCGTGCGGATGTCGCCCGTGATGGCGGCCGATGGATTGGCCGGATCGAGCGGGATCTGGCCGGAGCAGAAGAGGAGGTCGCCCACGCGCACGCCGTGGCTGTAAGGGCCGACGGGCGGCGCGGCTTTTGCCGGTCGAATCACGCGTTTCGTTGCCATAAGAAATATGAGTTGCTGCTCGCCGCGGTTTTGACTGCCTACCGTCTAGTGCTTTCCGGGGAACGGGTCAAGCACGCTCCCGTGTGAGCCTTCCTCGTCAGTGCATCCATAAGTTGTCGGTGGGGGTAGGGCGCGTGTGTCCCCACCGCGCCGTTGGGCCATACCCTCGCCCAGCGCGGCGGACTGAGGACAGTCCCGCCCTACCCCAGAGCGGAACCGCCAACCTCGGGATGCACCGCTTCCTCGTTGGCCTTCCGCGCTTCTGTGCCCTTGCGCTGCACGATCGCGGCTGAGCGGTCAGAGGTACTTGCGGAGGATTGGCCGCAGCGCGGCCCGGGTCTTGGCCGGCCACTTGCGCCGGTCGGTCAGGATGGCGTTCTGCAACGCCGAGTGACAGGAGCAGCCGGGCTCGCGCGGGATTTGCGGCACCGCCTGAACAAGGATGCGCCGGGCCAGGTCCGCGTTCCGACGCAGGTGTTCGACGACGGCGTCCACCGTCACGTGCGCTTCGTCGGATTTCCAGGCATCGTAGTCCGTTACCATCGCCATCGTGGCGTAGGCGATCTCGGCCTCGCGGGCGCACCGGGCTTCGCCGAGGTTGGTCATCCCGATCACGTCGTAGCCGAGGTTGTGATGCGTGAGGGATTCGGCGCGGGTGCTGAACGCCGGCCCTTCCATGTTCACATAAGTCCCGCCGTCATGCACCCGCGCGCCCAACGCGCGGCAGGACTGGAGCAGCAGTTGCCGCAGTTCCTGGCAGATCGGATCGGCAAACGCGATGTGCCCGACGATCCCGCGCCCGAAGAACGTGTGCTCGGCGGATTTCTTGGTGCGGTCCACGAACTGGTTGGGCAGGACGATGTCGCACGGCTGATAGCGCGCCTGGAGCGACCCGACCGCGCTGACGCTGAGAATCCAGGCGACGTTGAGCTTCTTCAGGGCCCAGATGTTAGCGCGGGGGTTCAACTCGCTGGGCAACAGGCGATGGCCGCGTCCGTGCCGCGGCAGAAAGACCACTTCGCGCCCCGCGAGGACGCCGGTGAGCAAGCGGTCCGACGGCGCGCCGAACGGCGTCTTGACCTCGACCCAGGCGGTCCGGGTCAGCGAATCGATCTGGTAGAGGCCGGTGCCGCCGATGAGGCCCACGCGCCACGGCAGGAAACGAACTGGATTCATGCTGGCCGCCATTTATGGCCGGACGCCCGCCCCTTGACCAGTACTTGTTGGGGCTGAAGGCCGAGCGGGTTGCCTGCCCGGTTTTCCCGAGGCCAAGCCGGACGCCTGACCGGCATGCCAATTGCAGCCACTCCGCCCATGGCCTGGAGTTCCCGGTATGCTCAGCACTGCCGCGCCACCAGTCCAGCCCTGATCTGGGGTGACCCGCCCTGCGGAGACGTCTCCGCCCCCGACAGCGGCGTGGCCACAGTTAAGTCAGCCGGGACACAGTAGCCGATAAATACTGGACAAAGGATGCCTTCCCGATCAAGTTGCTGCGATTTTATTGGGGGAACGACATGAACCACCGCCGATCCGTTTGGACAATCGCCCTAAACAGCCTCGCCGGGCTCGCGAGCATCTCGGCTGCTTTGGCCGGCGACGTCGTCATCAACGAGCTGATGTATCATCCCGGCTACGGCAAGTTCGGAGATGCCGGCTACATCGCCGAGGATGCCCTGAGAGAGTATATCGAGCTGCTCAACCTAGGCACGAACAGCGTTAGCCTCAAGGACTGGCGATTCGACCAAGGGATCGCCTTCACGTTTCCGGACATCACGCTCCCAGCAGGCGGGTATCTCGTGATCGCGGCCGACACCAACGTGAGCCGGTTCAAGGAGAGTTACCGCACCAACTACCCCGGCGTGGTCAGCGCCAACGTCCTCGGCGGCTGGGTCGGGACACTGGCCAATAACGGCGAGGACCTGGAACTCGTGGACAACCTCGGGAAGCGCGTGGACCAGGTTTCCTATGCCAGTGAGGGGGACTGGGCTCAACGACGCCAAGGCGACCCCTTTCCCGGCTATCCATCCTGGTGGCGCGGCTGGAAGTGGACGACCGCAGCCGACGCCGGCGGCAAGTCCCTTGAGCTTGTCAATCCACTGCTCTCCAACAACGCAGGTCAGAATTGGGCGGCCAGTCTGAACGACGGCGGCACGCCCGGCGGCCGGAATTCCATTGCGACGAACGATGTCGCCCCGCTCATCCTGGACATCAAACTCAGTCCTGCCATCCCCCGATCCACCAATCAGGTGACGATCACAGCCAAGCCGGTGGATGAACTCACCAACGGCCTCACGGCGACGCTCCATTACCGGTTGGATGGCGCCGCGTCATTCGCCACCACGCCGATGGTCGACGACGGTCTGCACGGCGACGGCGGGCCCGCGGATGGGGTGTATGGGGCCGTGTTGCCGGCGCACGCTGACAAAAGCATCCTGGAGTTCTACATCGCGGCCACGGATGCGGGTGGCAAGACCCGTTCGTGGCCCGCGCCGTCCGACGATTCCGGAACGCAGGGGGCCAACGCCTTCTACCAGGTCGATGACTCGGTTTATGCCGGTAACCAACCGGTGTACCGCATCATCGTGCCGGCCGCCGAATGGACCGCCTGGGTCAACCTGATGGACAATGTCAGCCATGGACGCTTCAGCGACGCCCAGATGAACGGAACGCTCGTCACCGTCGATGGAGTCAGCACCGAGATTCGCTATGGCGTGGGGGTGAGAAACCGCGGCAAAGGGACGCGATCAGCGCATCCGCACAACCTGCACGTGAGCCTTCCGGGCGACCGGCCGTGGCACGCGATGACCGCGTTGTCGCTCAACACGCGCACGGTCCATTCCCAGGTTGCCGGCAACGCAGTTTGCTCCCTGGCCGGTCTGCCCAACACCTATGGCACGCCCGTGCAGGTCCGGGTCAACGGCAACAACCTGGCTCACGCAACGCCGACCCCGGGCAATACGGACTCGTACCAGTTCGGCTCCTACTTCTGTTTCCAGACCTACGGCAGCGAGTGGTCCCGGGACCACCTGCCCACTGACCCCAACGGCAACGCGTACAAAGGCACTTGGTATTTTGACTGGGTCGGGCTGGACAACAACGGCGCGACGCTGAATTATGAAGGCGACGATGTTGCCGCATACCGCTTGGCCTACTCGCCCACGGGACCCACCGCCACCTCGGGCGCCTACACCAAGCTGAGCAACGTCTCCGCGGACGACTGGTCGGACCTGATCGACCTCGTGCGGGCGCTGGATCCGACCACGATACCCGACGCGACTTACGTGGCCTCCGTGGAGCGCACGGTGAACGTGGACGAATGGCTCCGCTATTTCGCCGTCTGTTCGCTCATCGGCAACATGGAAACCACGCTGGGGACCGGGGTGGGTGACGACTACTCCATGTACCGTGGCATGGTCGATCCGCGCTTTCAGATTCTCATCCACGACTTGGACACCACGCTGGGTCAGGGCGATGCCGGCGCCGATTTCAGCCGCTCGATTTTCAGGGCGGCCAACCTGGCGAACCTCGACCGTTTCCTGAAGCATCCTGCATTTGCCCCGCGCTACTTTGCGATGCTCAAACAACTGGCCGATACGGTGTTCACGCCTTCCCAGATGGACCCGTTGCTGGATCAGTGGCTCGGTGACTGGGTTCCCACAGACTACATTCAGAGCATGAAGGACTTCGTGGTTGAGCGCCGCGCCAACGTCCTCTCCCAGATCCCGCTGAGCCTCACGGTGGCCAGCGGACTGCCTTTGACGAACGGATACCCGCGGACGACCAGCAGCACCACGTCCCTCAGCGGCAAGGCCAACGCCATCGACACCCGGTCCGTCCTTGTGAACGGTGTGCCGGCGGTCTGGACGCCCTGGACGGCGTCGTGGACGGGGGCGAGCGTTCCATTGCGCCCGGGGATCAACCGCGTCCTCGTGCAATCCCTCAACGCCGAGGGGCTCGCATTCGCCAACACGAGCATCGATATCTGGTTCGATGATGACACGGTGCAAACCGTAGGAGGGACCCTGGCGGCGAACACCACGTGGACCGCGGCCTCGGGACCCTACAGCGTCACTAACAACCTCACCATTGCCAGCGGCGCCACCCTCACCGTGGAGCCGGGCACCACCGTGTATCTGGGCTCGGGCTTCAATCTGACGGTGGCGAATGGTGGTCGCCTCCTCGCCGAAGGCACCCCCGCAGCGCCGATCCGTTTCACCGTCATCCCCGGGTCAGGCGCAAGCTGGGGCGGCATCACCGTCAACGGCGGCGCCGGTTCACCCGAAACGCGCCTCGCCTATGCCGACATCGAGTTCAACGGCACCACCGCAATTCACTCCACGGGCGGCGCGCTCTTTCTCGACCACCTGACGTTTGGGACCACGCTCCATCAGTACCTCTCTCTCGATGGCTCGTCCTTCGTGGTCCAGGACTGCGTGTTCCCGGCTGCCACCGCCTCGTTCGAGCCCGTCCACGGGACGGGCGGCATCAAAAGTGGCGGTCGAGGGCTGTTCCTCGGCAATTTCTTCGGCCCGATCACCGGATACAACGACAGCATCGATTTCACCGGAGGCCAGCGTCCCGGGCCCATCGTGCAGTTCATCGACAACGTCTTCATGGGATCGGGCGATGACTTCCTGGACCTGGACAACACGGACGCCTGGGTCGAGGGCAACCTGTTTCTGCATGCCCACAAGAACGGGTCGCCCGACACCTCCAGTGCCGTCAGTGGCGGCAACGACACCGGAGAGCCTTCGGACATCACGATCATCGGCAACATCATCTACGACTGCGACCACGCGGCGAATGCCAAGCAGGACAATTTCTACACGCTGATCAACAACACCATCGTCCGCCAGAGCCACCAGGGCGGCCTGGACACCCAGGGAGCGGTGCTCTGCCTGGCCGACAACGGGATGACCGAAGGGCGGGGGATATATCTGGAAGGAAACATCATCTACGACGCCGAACAGCTCACGCGCGATCTGGTGGCGGCAGTGGTGACCTTCACAAACAACCTGATGAGCCTGCCGTGGAGCGGGCCGGGAGGTGGTAATTCGACGAACAATCCGCAATTGACTTACGTTCCGCAGCTATCCGAGACGTTCTTCACCAATTGGGCGCAGGCGCAGGTGATGCGGGATTGGTTCCGCCTGAAACCCGGCTCCCCGGCGCGTGGTACCGGCCCCGATGGTCGCGACCAGGGCGGGGCGATTCCGCTGGGCGTTTCCATCTCCGGAGAACCCCGGTCCACAACCTACCGCACCGACGCCACCCTCGTCGTCGGCGTGAACCGCACCGGCAATGGGATCACGTCCGCGAGCTGGCCCAACGGCTCGGGCTTCACGCATTATCGCTGGCGGCTCGACAGCAACGCCTGGAGCGCGGAGACGCCGATCAGCGTCCCGATCACCCTCGCCGGTCTCCTCAACGGCGAGCATTACGTCGAGGCGATCGGCAAGAACGACGCCGGCTGGTATCAGGACGACCCCGCCTTCGGACCGGACGCGGTCATCGCCCGGTCGCGAACCTGGACGGTGGATACGTCGCTCGGACTACGGGTGCGGATCAACGAGGTCCTGGCCGACAACTACTCGGCGGTGGTGCACGGCGATGCCTACCCGGACATGATCGAGCTGTACAACGAGAGCAACGTGCCCGCGGACCTTTCGGGCATGAGCCTCTCCGACGATCCCGACAACCCGCGCAAGTTCGTCTTCCCGCCAGGCACCAGCCTCGCCGGCGGCGGCTACCTCGTGCTCTATGGCGACAACGACACGACCTCCGAGGGAATTCATCTGGGGTTCGGCCTGAAGCGAACCGGCGATGCCGTGGGACTCTACGACAGGCTGTCCAACGGCGGAGCACGGCTGGATGCCGTGGAGTTTGGTGTGCAGATCACCGACCTTTCCATCGGCCGGCTCGCCGACGGTCAGTGGGGACTCACCCGACCGACCCTGGGGGCGGCCAACGTCACCCAGTCCTTCGGCGATCCGCGGACACTGACGATCAACGAATGGTTGGCCAGTGGCGCCGTCGTCGTGGCCGAGGATTTTGTGGAGCTGTACAACCCCGACCCGTTGCCGGTGCGGTTGGGCGGCTTGTTCCTGACGGACAATCCCATCAGTTGGCCAACCCGGCACCCGATCGCGCCGCTGAGCTTTATTACGGGCAGCGGCTACTCGGCCTTCCTCGCCGATGGCCAGACGAACAAAGGCGCCGACCACCTGGACTTCGCCCTGTCGCCGGTGGCCGGGATGATCGGGTTGTTCGACACGGACCTCACGCTGATCGACTCCGTCGTTTATGGGTCGCAGCGGACGGATGTCTCGCAGGGACGCACTCCGGATGGCGGATCCCAGCGGGCATTCTTCCCGGAGCCGAGTCCGGGAGGAGCGAATCCCGGCGTGGCGATCAGCCCCATCACGACGAACATCACCAAAGAGGCGACTCTCGTCCTCGGGACCGGTTCGATCTGGCGATTCAAACGCGGGACCAATGAGGCGTCTCTCCCGGACACGACGGCCTGGGGTGCCACGAACTTCAATGACCTTGCCTGGCCGCTGGACCCGGCACCGTTCTCCTACGGCAAGGCATCGGAGGGGGTGACCACCGGGACGATTCTCAATGACATGCGGAATAGCTACACCTGCATCTTCCTCCGCCACACGTTCCAAGCCACCAACCTGTCCACCCTGACGAACCTCATCATGGATACGGTGATCGACGATGGCTACATTGCCTGGCTCAACGGTGGACTGGTGGACTACTACAACGTGTCCACCAACACGATCCGGTACAACACGACGCTCGCCATCAACGCCGCACCCAACCCAGCCCCGCACAACCGGGTGGTCCTCACCAACGCCTCGCAGTACCTGAAAGCGGGAACCAATGTCCTGGCCGTGCAGGTCTTCAACGTGAACCTGACCAGCAGCGATCTGATGTTCGATCTCCGGCTGGAGAACGTCGCCACCAATATCACCTACACGACCAACGACACCTCCAAGACCTTCGACGTCGTGCTCAACGAGGTCTTGGCCAACAATTCCCTCCCGGCCGACCGGTTCGAGGTCGCCCCCGATTGGGTCGAGCTGTACAGCCGCGGCACCAACGACCTCGATCTGGCCGACTGCAGCCTGAGCGACGATCTTACGCGACCGCGCAAGTTCGTCTTCCCGGCTGGGTCGATCATCCCCGCCCAGGGCTGTCGCGTGATCGCCTTCAGCGGGGCGCTGCCGTTGTCCGCCACCAACACCGGGTTCGGCCTCGAGGCCAATGGCGGCGCCGTCGTGCTCTACGCCCCCCCGACTCGGGGCGGGCGTCCTCTCGACTCGGTTCACTACGGCCTCCAGATCCCGGACTACTCAATCGGCCGCGTCAGCGACGGTAGCGGGAACTGGGTGCTGACCCAACCGACGCCCCTGAATCCGAATCAGGCCGCGACCTTGGGAAACGCCTCCGAGCTCCGGCTCAACGAGTGGATGGCGAATCCGGCGAACGGCGACGACTGGTTTGAGTTGTTCAATGCGGGCACCCTCCCGGTCGCGCTCGGGGGCCTCAGCCTCACGGACGATCTCAACGATCCTACGAAATCGCCGATCCCGGCGCTGAGCTTCCTCGGCGTCGGCGCACGGGGGTTCGTCCAGTTCGTCGCCGATGACACGCCCAGCAAAGGCGCCGATCATGTCCGGTTCAGACTGAAGGCGTCCGGCGGTCCGATCGGGCTCTACATGCCGGGCGGGCTGCAGATCGATGCCGTGAACTTGGGCGCCCAATCGATGGGAGTTTCGCAGGGGCGCCTGCCGGATGGCGCCACGACC
>Ga0315274_10008222_pt1 | contig 15116 bp, 18 predicted proteins | sample YL17G02_20_MG_FD_203700 | JGI IMG/M metagenome (GOLD analysis project Ga0315274, IMG submission 203700) | Sediment microbial communities from Yellowstone Lake, YNP, Wyoming, USA - YL17G02_20 | ecosystem: Environmental > Aquatic > Freshwater > Lake > Sediment | place: USA: Wyoming | collected... | reverse complement strand
CAGAAGGACGAGATCTGCCAGCATATACTTGATCCTCTGTGGACGGACTATTCGGTTGAGGCCTGTGATGCCATTCATTCACCCGATGCGGTCGACGGTAAAGATACCCTCACCGAGCGAATCCAGGATGTCGTTCATGACGTCAGTTTCCTTTCACTGGCAGAGATTTTCTCGAAGGCCTGTGTGAACGCACTGAAGAAGAGCGCTGCGGTTTGTTCCTCGTTCAACGTGCGGGTGCCGATCATTAGTTTTAAGTCTTCCGGCTCGCGGCCCGTTTCCCGGACGAGTCGGGCGGTACCGGCGGCAAGATCGGCAGCCATCGCGAGAGCTTGCTCGCGCCGAATTCCTTTCGACTCGGCTGCCGAGGCCAATGCGTGCAAAACCGGAAGGAAATATGTCGGCCCGACGGCTGTGAGCGCCGTGGCGGCGTTCATGTCCTTCTCCTCAATCCTGATTGCGCTTCCGAACACGCCCAATAGGTTTTCAACGATCGCTGCCTGATCCTCGCTCACATGCTTTCCTAGGACGTACGGATTTACGCCAGCTCCAATGAGCGACGGAGTATTCGGGATGACCCGGACGATAGGCACCGGTTTGCAAAGAACGCTCTCGATAAGCCACGTAGGAACCGCGGCTGCAAGTGATATGATGATTTGGTTTTCGTGAACAGCTTGACAGCTCTCAGCCAGCACCGCTTTGACCACTCCGGGCGGCATTGCCAGAAAGAGCAGATCACCAAAGTCGGCGCCGATCCTGTTGTCCGGACTGGTGCGGATGCCGAACCGATCGCTGAGATCTTTCAGCCTGTCCTGTTTAGGATCGGTGGCAAGGATATTATCGGGCGTCGCGACGCTTGCGTTCAGAAGGCGCTCGATGAAGACACCGGCAATGATGCCGGCGCCGAGAAAGGAGAAACGCTGCGGTTGTTTCTGAGTGTGTGTCATGGGAAGTGCTCCTTGACATTATCGTAGATACCGATTTCCAGCCATCAAGAGCTAGCCATTCGTTGACGCAGTCTCGCGATCAGATCTGCCGATGTAGGCAGATTCGGCCGGTAGAGCCTGCATGCCGGATCGCCCACAGCCAAGGGAGTTTGAGCTCCAAACAGGTCACGCCCATCCACAAGAATCGTCGGCGAACCGTATGCTGAGCGACGGTCTTTCACCTGAAAAAGCTGCTCGAGGTCGATTGCAACGGGTGTGACTTTCACTCCAAGCTCTTGAAGAGCTTCATCCAACCTCTGGTGAAGGATCGGGGAATGCGGGCAGCCCTCAAAAGAGAGAAATTCAATGACCATAATTGCTCAAACCAATCCTTTCTGGCTGCACGAATCGCACTCAAACTGGAGTGTCGTGTGATTGACGTCATACGTGTCGTGCAGGCATTGTTCAATCGCACCGCGTATTGCGGCTGTACGGCTCACCGGGACATCATCGACGTCAATGTGTGCTTCAAAGTGAATGTCGGAATCGTTCATCTTCCACAGGTGGACGTGGTGAATGTTCTTCACGCCCGGGACAGCTTCGATCGCCCGCTGCACCTCGTTGATGTCGATATCAGGCGGTGTGGACATCATGAGAACCTCGACAGATTCCTTCACAATTTCATACGTCTCTTTGAGGATCCAAAGCGAAATCATGATCGTGAGCGCCGGGTCAATCCAGGTGATGTTAAACATCATGATGAACACTGCGCCGATGATGACCGCAAGGCTTGAGACAGCATCGCTCAACAAATGGAAGTAGGCAGCACGAATGTTGATATTTTCTTGGGATCCCTTTTTCAATAGCAGGGTGCCGACGATATTGGCGATCAGGCCTACGACTGCAACAATCAGCATCAGGTTTCCGGTGATTGGGGTTGGGTTCGAGAACCTCTCGATTGCCTCCTTGATCAGGAAAAAGCTGATGATGATGAGCGTACTCGCATTGATGATCGCCGCCAGAAGCTCGGCACGCTTGAGGCCGAATGTATATTTCAGCGTTCGCGGTTTCTTGCTCAGCCGGATCGCAATATAGCTGACGATGATCGCGATGCCATCGCTGAAGTTGTGAAACGCATCAGAGAGGAGCGAAAGACTTCCGGAAACAATCCCGCCGACGATCTCAACGACCGTGATGAGGAAGTTCAGGAGCATCGTGATGAAGAGATTCTTCTCCGATGTGCCTTCAGTGTGATCGTGCTGATGTGACATATCTGTCTTGATTCGTCGTGTCAGAAAATTGGTTTGTTATCACTAACATGCTTGTTCGCAAAATAGATTATTCCTGAGAACAACAATGCAGCAGGGATGATGATGAACCAATGGTTAATGCCAAGCAATACTGAGATATCGCCGGTTATTTCGCCTGATAACAAGGCGCCTTTTACAGGCTTGATCATCAACGCATAGATGAATATTCCGGAAGCCATCCCGAACAGGGCAACGATGGCCTCTTTCTTTCCTTCCCCTATCCTTGCGGCCATCGTTCCAGGGCAATATCCCAGCATTCCCATACCCGTTCCGAAGATCAATCCGCCAACAAGCTTTCCCCAATCGAGACTCTTGAGGCTGAGTTTGAGGAGACCGAGATCTCCTAATGCATAAAAAAGAAGCATGGAGCCGACGACCGCAGTGAGCATAAACTTGAGAATCTTGAAGTCCTTGAGGAGGAGCATCCCCATCACTCGGGGATATTTCGTGATGCCGGTTCTGGTGAGAATATATCCGAACGAAAACCCCACAGCCAGTCCGAAGAGAATCTTAATGAGTATCATGAGCGCCTCCGACATTTGGGTAGAGAAATCTTGCCGTGACAATGCCACCGACGAAAAATGAGGCCCCTGCGACAACGCTTCCGAGCGATAGGTGTGCCCATCCTTGAAGAATATTCCCGGTTGTGCAGCCGCCCGACAATGCCGCGCCGAATCCCAGGAAGATGCTTCCCATGATCACGAACACGTATCTCTTCGCCGCGCTTTTTCCGTGGTACTTTTCCCAAACCGCCGGTATATGTTCCAGAGAGAATGTCCTGGAAAGTCGGGATGCGGTGTATCCGCCGATGATCAGCCCAATCAACAGGAAGAACTCAATAAAGGCATCTGGTTTTTCTCCGAATCGTTTGATGACAGGATTGTCCTGCAGTCCCTGGAAAAGCCTCCCGAACGCGGCAGCAATATAACCGAATCCGGCCGTGACACCGAACGGATAATTGCGTTCCGCGATTGCAGCAAAAATAAAATATGTAGCAACGGATAAGAGTGAGGTCAGAATGCCTCCCTTGAACCAATGCCATTCTTTCGAGTTGTCGATTTGCATACGCTTCTCCTTTAGCTGTCTTCTCGATCGATGGAAACACTACACCTGTTTCAAACCGGTAGAAATCATGGTCCGCCCATCCTTTCAAAGACGATTGTCATGCCTGGACAAGGATGGTCTCAAGTATGGCCCCTCATACGAGCCCTCGTATCATATTTGCTGCGATCACCAGGAGCACCACGCCGATGATCACCTTCACCTGACGACCTTTGAGTTTAGCGACCATAAGCCATGAACCGATCGCCGCACCACCGGCTGAACCCGCGGCAGTCCAGCCCAATAACGCATAATCTATGCCGGCGAGGGAGACGTGGCCGAGAAATCCAGTCAGCGACGAAAAAATGACGACGAAGGAGGTGGTGGCTGACGCCTTCTTTGGATCAAAGCCAAGGGCGACCAGCGCCGGAACGACAATGTTGCCCCCACCGACACCAAGCAGGCCTCCGAGAAATCCAGCGAGACCACCTACACCCATGCCAACACCTATGAGTGCCTGCATGCTTGACGCTGTGTCTCTCGCTTTCGGTGTGTACAAGAGCATCATTGCAGCGGCAAAAACCAGAAAACCAACAAAGAGCCAGAGCAACACCTGGCGATCGAGACCCTGGCTAACCCATGCACCGAGAGGCGAGAGCAGAGAAGCGACTATGAGGATTGGAATGGCGACTCTCCACACGACGAGCCGATTTTGAACAAACTTCACCGAGGCGACGGACATGGCGATCGCATTGAGAAGGAGGGCTGTCGCCATCGCGGTGTGCACCTCGATGCCGAGGGCGAGGAACACAGGAATCAGGATGAACGCGGCCCCGACTCCGGCAATCGTAAGCAACGCCGTGAAGATGAGAGTGATAATGCCGGCAATCAGTTCCATTTTCTGCCCTTGCCTTGTAGTCCCTTAGACACGTGATTTTCAGTGAGATCGGAAGCTCAACTTCGGAAAGAGCTGACAGGATCTCTCCTACAATCCACAGAATCTGTCCAAAAAGTACTTTCGATCGTTACTGCTGCTTCAGGAAGTCTCAAATAACGAAGATCTCGGATACCCATCGTGGTCGAAATTACATTTCGACCTACATTTTGGACAGCGTCGTCCCAAGTTTCTCGAATGCGGAGGCGACTTTCTTCATTGCCTCCTCGGTCGGCATATTGCGCAGGTCAAGTGCGATGATCTGTTTATCAAAATCTGCCCCGACCGCGGCCAGGGCGTCCTTGTACATCTTGCGTTGCATCTTGGGATCACAGCCGCCGACGACGTAGGTCACGCCCGGTTTAGCCAGGTCTTGCCAGAAGCGGTCGCCGTCGTCGACGCACAGTTGTGGATGAACGATAGCATATTCCACGTCCAGCTCGTTGCGAACGTAGTTGACAAGGCTCCAGACGTTCAATTGAGAGAAGCCCGGGCAGTCTCCCCGGCACATACATTGGACAAAGCGCGGTAACTTCTTTTGATCAGGCATATGGCGCTCCTTCGTAGTGTGGCTCATTCGGTCGGTGGATACATCCGGCGCAATTCTTTCAGAACGGCTTTGATCCCTTTTCGATCCGGAAACGTGATAGCGCCTTCCGGGCATTGAAATCGGCAGCTCTCACAGTACACCTCGCAGCAATAGGGATCGGCGACTATGACTCGTTGAGCTTCTGTGCTGTAACCATAGGTGCCGTGTTTGCAGCCGTTGACGCACACGTCGCAATTGGTGCACAGTTCCTCGTCAATCGTCGGGAACCAAGGGATCATCAGGCGCGGGATCCCCAGGTAGTCTTTGTAAACCACTTCTGCTGTCACTTAGAAAGTCCTTCCTGGGCGTGAGGTTGCAGCTGCGATCCCGCTGTTGCAGTACGCTGTGCAAACGCCTTGTACACATTTTTGGCGCGCGAACGGTCGATGGCCTGAGACTTCAAAAACGTGAGGTTCTCAGTAACCATCGGCAGCTTATCGCCGGGAAAACCAAGAAGAGCCTCGCTCGAGGCCGCATCAGTTGCATCGCGGCATCCATAGCAGCCGAAAGTCATGTTGATTTTTCCGGACAGGAACGGAAGCACAACGGAATCGACACACGCAGCCTGTAGAATGCTCGTGCTGAAATCCAGCCGTCCTCCCTCTTCGTTGAGGTAGGCGAGGGCGATCCACATCAACTTCTCAACAGCGTCTTCGAGAACAACGACGTCGGGAATCTGTTCGCACACCTCAAGAGGTTTGACCTCGATTGCGACGAACTGTTCTGGTTTGAGCCGGGGCATTGTCTCCATAACACGGACTGCAGCATCCTTCGTCTTGAAGATGCCATAGCCGCAGAGCATCGTCCCGTCCTGCAATTGCTTGGAGAGAGGTTTCAACCCCAACGCCGCGGCAGCAGCAGGACATGAAATGTTCTCTTTGTGGAGGACCACCCGTTTCCCTTTTCTCGCCTCCATGACCGCCTGGCAGAGACGGTAATCGTTGCTGGAATGGTCATCGGCGCTCATCCCATCGAGAAATGTTACACCGACAGGCAAGGAGGTCAATCCTATTGTGTCCTTGAGTATCGCAGCATATTGTTGCGCAGTTCTCGTTGCGGAATTTTCGTTCATCCCTGATACCCCGAGCAAGGGATGCACACATGCTTTCCATCCTTCTTGCGAAGATAGCGCTCGAAGACATACTCGCCGCACACTTCGCACTTGGCTTTGTTGAACGAGCCGGGGACCTTCTTGTGCTGAAAATCGGGCAAGAGCTTCACGGCAAACAACTCTTCGTCCGTTGCGTTGAGAACTTTCTGAATCACTTCGAGGCGCACCGGTTCTGGAATTTCTGACGGCTCGACGCCTTTTTTCCGGTAATCGAAGAACTCATACTTGCCGAGCATGTCGGTAAACTCCGGCCTGATAGCGATGCGGACGGAGCCGTTCTTGGGTGTCCACATCGTCGCTGCAAGCTTTCCAAAATTCTGTCGCTCGATCATCAGCTTGCCGTACGTGCAGCCAGTCGAGGCCTGCAGTCCATCCATCATGCACGTCTGCGGATGTCCAACCCCAAGTTCAGCAAACAGGAAATAGTCGTGATCCTGTGCCCGGTGGACTTTTAGTGTCTCGAGCATCAGTGTGCCCATGCGATAGCCGATGGGCATGAATGGACAGCGGTGTCCGTGGAACTCATACGTCCAGTCTGGAAGTGTGAACATTGCCTTATCCTTTCATATTGTCGTAGTATTGTGCCGTTCCGAGCATATTTCAGATCCACAGATCTGCTCATTGTGGGCGCTCCAAGGCCTGCGGATGATTTTCAGCCAGCCATCGACGGCTGACCGTTCCGCCAAAGATGCTCCTCAGTGAATGAGTGTTCAGGATGACTCCAAAGTACATATGCGCGGCAAGAAGGATCAGTGTAAACAAAGCAACGATATCATGGATCGTATAAAGCACGGCAAGGTTCACCTGCGGATCATCGCGCAGAAGCGCCATACTTACTCCCGTGAAAGTCAACGCCAGACCGCATGCCACAATGATCCAGAAGAATAGTTTTTGCCCTGCGTTGAATTTTCCGGAAGGGAGCAATCCCCGATAGCCAAAATACCCGCCCAGGTTCTGCAACCAGGATTTATCGTATTTTGCAAAGAACATTTCGCGGAACCATAGGAGGAGCATGACAATCCAGGCCAGACTCAAAACGATGCCTGCCCAGGTATGGACATCGCGCATCGGTTCGCCATTGAGAAACGGATGGGATTGGAAAAAGAACAATCCTGTAACCGACAAGACGAGAAAAGCCGAAAGGGCGGCGTAATGGGTGAGGCGTTGAGCGAGCGAGAATCGCAAAACCAGAGTGCTGTCATCTGAGTTTCGCAAAGAGTCCTTACGGCCGTACACCACAGCATGGAGCATCAAGAGGAGAATGACTGCCCCGATGATCCAGAGAGCAGCCGGCTTTACGATGCTCTCCCGAATCACTCCCATCCTTACAGCAAGGGAAGAGATTCCGAGAATTTCGTGGTTGGCGACCCAAACTGGTTGCGCACTAACAGAATCGAACTGCCGGGCGAGAACATCCTTGGTGAAGAATGAGGCTCCGTTGCCATGGCAATCGCTGCATCCGTTCGCACCAAGCGCGGCTTTCGCGGGACTGACATCGTGATTGTACTTGTGTACGTTTCCATACGGCGAGGCCTCCCAGAGTTCCGTCTCAACTTCCCGATACTCGGTGCCCGAACTGTAGACTCGATTGTCCTTGACCCAGACGACACGCTTGCCGTCGAGTGGATAACCGATTGCGTGCAGGTGGTTCGTAATGGCCAAAATAAGCGCATCAATTTCCTCCGGCCTGTTGACCTCGATGATGCCATCACCGTTCTCGTCCGTGATCTTTGCCAGTTCAGCGTACTGATCGGGATTGTCACTGTGTGTTTTCCACATCTTGAAGATATCGGACGGACGCGGTTGCATCAAACCGGGCTGACCGGGAGTCTCGATGCCTGGCCATGCGGTGTGAACCCGATTGACGGGGTAGATTTTGCCCTTGTATCGGACCGCCACAGGACGGAACCGCTCGGTCGGCTTGTCATCGTATCCCATCATGTGCAGGATGCCGTAGTGATTCCGATAGAGCCCATCGACTCCGTAGAACGTCCACAGTTGTTTTCCGCCTGTAGCGATGAGGGCGTCGGTGTTGAAAACGTCGCTTGCCTGGACCTGAATTGGCATCACCATTTTCTCGGGAATATGGCACAACTGGCAGGCAATCCGTGACAGATGAAGCGGTGGCAGGCCTTTGTGGGTAGCGATCGGCGCGCCGAACTCTCCTGTAGAGTGACATGAGGCGCAAGCACGAGCAGTGTTGTCGAGATCATCGCGGACGTGGCCACCCGGATCATCGCCTTTGCCGAATTGATGGACTTCCCGCGATCGCACCCGCGCATCAACGGCCCTCGAGCCCGCAGGGTGACAATCAACGCACCGCATGCCAGCCCGCAGATGAACATCGGTTCGGGACCTGAAATCCGCGCCACGTTTCTTCCAACCGGGCTGCGCGTGACACGACAGACATGTCTCGTTGCGCGGGGAGACAACGATGTGCGGTGACACCCGACCGTCCGGCTGGAATCTCGACTTGTCGTAGACTAAGGTGACCTTCTGGTTGGCGCCGACAGAGCCCTCAACATGGGCAAATCCGGCAGCCGCGGTTGCCGCCCACCTGTAATTGAGGGCCGCGAGCTGGCTGTTACGAGTACTGAAATCGTACGAGGGTAGGTGGCAGAGCATGCAGTCTGCTTCCAGCACGCCCGATTCACTCCAACGAGCCTTGTGATAGTCACCATCAAGGTTATTGTCGCCCCCTGGGGTCAGTCCAGATTTTGGATCTGTCATCCAATCGCTGTAGCGCTTTCCTTCCCGGTCATACTCGAGAGGTCCTCCACCGGGGTGGCAGTTGCCGCATCCACGTGAGACAAAGGTGAATGATGTCATGTCGATCAGGTGCGCGTCGGTATTACGTTTGGGCGACAGATAGGAATAGAGCGGCGCAGGCGAGCACCACGAGCCACCATAGTTCCCCGGTGAGCTCACCCACTGGAAACGGCTTCTCATCGTTTCCGACGGTTGTTCATTAGCTCCCTGCTGAAAGTGATAGCCCTCGGTGATTTTCCCGTAGTTATGACAGTCGGTCGCACCGCACGTTTGTTTTGGTGAATAGGGGACGCGATCATTGACGCCCTTGATGGGATCAATAATGTTCCCCGCTTCGTCGCGCAAGAAGAACGGCGGACAGACGCGGCGCTTCGAGTCAGTTTTGGCGATCGTTGAATCGGTCGTCTGATCCTGGCCAACAGGTAAAGCGCTGATTACAGCAAATGCTGCTAGCAGCACGAGCGCAATCGTTCTCTTGATCTCGAATGTCGTCATCGGTGTGCCTTTCGCCATCGCGAAGGAATTGTAGCTTGATCAACAACGCACAGGAGCAATGATTCACCAACTATAAGCAGCCTGTGCGAAGAACCAGTGGGCTTTTGTTGAAGCTCCGGTTTGTGAAACGAACGAGCCAGGGAAAAAGACGCCGTATCCACCCATCAGCTCCAGGTGACCTTGCAGATTCCATGTGGCGCGCATGTCCAGCTCTTCACCAAGCGATAGCCCCGAATGCCCGGCGCGATCACGTCGATACGGAACAAGGCCGGTTGTGTACCAGGCGTCGCGGGCTCTGTCAAGTGTGAAGTGATGGTATTCGAACTGAACAACTGCGTCCTCATGGGGCCACACGCTTAATTCAAATTGGTAGTCTCTCAGGTTAGCCCAGAAGAATAGGTTGAGGAAACCGTAATACTGGATATCACGTCCGCCAAAAACACCGTCGAAGGTTTCGTGGACACCGTCTGCCGGATCGCGGTCGCCGGAGCCGTACGTAAACTGGACACCGAGTCGGGGCCTGCCGGGGGCTGAAATGAACGTTCCCCACTTTGCATTCGCTCCGTAAGCCCGGATTCGATCCGCGGCATACCGTCCGAACTGTGCCACGAACGTAACACCAGCATCCATGCTATTCTGTTCTTGCCACGTACTTTGCACTCCAACGCTCTGGGATCGGATATTGCCATTCCCGGTTTCGCCGGCGACGACGGCGCGATCATCGCGGGTGTTCACATAAAACAACTCGAGACTGAAGGGCAGCTTTTTGATCCCGGTGTACGTCACGAACGTCAGGAAATCAGAGACTGATCGGTCGGGCCAGATCGCGCTCTTGTACCGTAAAAACTTCCCGACCCAGAGATCCATCCAGAATTGGTCAGCATCGATCTTGAACATCGCCGCATCCCAGGCAAAGCGGCCCGTGTTTCCCCAATTGCCCGGCCCGAAGACGCGTTGATCACCGTACGAAATCTGTTGTCGGCCGACTTTGAAGCCAAAAGGAGTGTCGCCCATGCGCAGCCACTCGAGGCAAAGCTGTCGAACGTCGAGTGTGTTCTCAATCGGGTTGCTCTGGGGAAAGTCACCATCGTCGAATGTCGTGAGAAACGCATGGGCATCCTGGAACTGCAGGAACAGACGCGGTTTATCCAAGAGGCGTACAGCGACTTCCATTCGCAATCGCTCGAGGAGGAGCTCATCAGCCGCACCGGGTTGATATCCCTTCAGTGTGAAGTCACCGGAAGATTCATATCGCAATCGGAGCTGACCGCTGAGAGCGAGCCTGAATGGTCCCAGTTTTACATCTTTGACAGGCGCCCAAAATCCGTTTTGACCCGGCTTGTCCCGATCGGACTTGACAGTGTCGGCTTGCGTGCTCCAAGCGAGCTGCGCCACAAGGCAATGCAATACCGTCTGCAACAAAACGAGTGAAATACCAAAGGACCCCGACCTCCAGGCCCCTCCTGCCGGTCTTCGGTTTATGTTTCGTTTCATGACCTTCCGATCAAGGAGAAAAAGATGAGCACATCGCGTCAAACAATGAGGCGCAGAGCACCGGACGCAGTGTCGTTCACCGTAGCTTGCTTCATGTATCGAGCTACAAGAATTGCCTCGACGATTTCCTGCGTCGAGATTCCATTCTCCCGCGCCATCTTCGTCCACATTTGCGTGCAGGTGTCGGACCCGAGAGCCGCAGCCACCGCAATTCCCGCCAGGAGCTTGTATTTCTTAGGGACTGATTGATACTGTGGATGATCAAAAAGGAGAGCGCGCTCATCCATCTGATGTTTGGCAAACTCCGGTGCGACCTGTTTCAGCAACTCCATCGGTGTGAGAGTTTTTGCAGATCCCATGTTGGTTTCTTTCTGATGTCTGGATTGGATGCGATTCAAGCCCTGAACTAAGGGCTGTGGATTCCTGAGGCGGCGGCGTTTCATTCCGCGTATTTAGCACGAAGCTCGGCGAGCTTCAGCATGAATTCCCCCATATCTGGAAAGCGTATGGCTCCGGGGGAGCAGAGCGATTCACAACCGGAGCAGCCGACGACGCAATTGTAAGGTGCCGTGACAAGTGTATGCACATTGTCGAACGTGTACACACCGTTGGCACAAAAACCAACACAGACTCCACAGTTCGTGCACAGCCCCTCATCGATCGTGGGGAACCACGGGATCTCTTGTCGCGGAATGTTTGCATTCTCGTTTTCAGTCATCTTGCGCTCGTTTTGAAGTTGCCTCGCGATTGTTCAGTGCTTCTGTAAGCCCGCCTCCTCTTGTCGCACCTCACGCTGAGCCTTTTCCACGTAGCTCTTGTACTCACGTAAGAGAGCCTGTTTGTAGTCCTGCTCCCGGGACGGGGAAACATAGTTGCCGAAATCTCTGACCCATCGCATCAATTCCCGCTTGATCTCTTCGTCTTCCTTCACACCGGCGATGAAGACGTTTTGAATCGCCTGATCAAGACCGATGAGGCCTGCTTCAACATTGGCCACCTTGATGATTCTTGCCACCTGTTTTGCACAGCATGATCCTGGCATAGAACACCTCCGTTCTTCTACTGATCTCAAAATGCAGTGTAGATGTAGTACGCGCCTGCTAGAATTACGAGCACACCCGTGGCTCGCTTGAGGTACAGCGCGCCTTTTGACTGATCTGTCCAGTTGAGATACTTCTGGACTGACCCCGCTGCTCCTCCCGCTACAGCAATCACAGCACAGTGCCCTGCACCGAACGCGGCGACTAGCGAGAATGCCCGCATCGGATCCGTGGACGCAACGCTGAATACAACACCGAGCACCGGTGCCATATAGGCGAACGTGCAGGGGCCAAGTCCGACGCCGAAAATGAGACCCAGAAGGAGTGCGCCTTTCCAACCTTGAGCCAGCGACGTTTGCGGTACAATCCCGCCCCAGGATAACTTGATGATGTCCATGAGATAGAGGCCAACAACGAAAAAGACTCCCGCCACGATGATATTGCCCCATACGCCGACGTCTCCCATCATACGGCCGGCTGATGCTGTGATTGCCCCGATGAGTCCGATCGTAATAAGTATGCCAAGGGCAAAGACGAGAGAAAGCGAATATGGTCGCCTCATCCCCTGCTGACCCTGGCTGCTGATGTATCCGATGACAAGTGGAATGCTCGAGAGGTGGCATGGACTGAGTAGAATACTCACGATGCCCCAACCCAACGCGGCCAGGAGCGCAATGCCGAACTGCTCATTGAGGGCTGTTGTCAACCAGGTGAAAAGGGTTTCTATCATCGGTCAACTCCCAACCTGGATTTTCAGCCCTTGCTTCTGAAGAAGTTTGTCGATCTCGGCTTCGGGATAGAATCCCTCATGCCGGAAAAATTCCTTGCCGTCAGCATCGAGGAACACCTGCGTTGGAATGAGCTTGATACCATACTGTTCCGCATATTTCTGTTCCTCAGGCTTCCAGACGTCATAGAAAACTATTTTGACCTGAGCGCCATACTTTTTCTCAATTGCCTTCATTACCGGCTGCATCATCCTGCAGGGAATACACTTTACCGACCCAAGCTCGACGAACGTGACGAGAGGAGTTTTTGGAGCCACGGTTTTGTCAATGGATTTAGGGCGCGCGGTTGATTGCGCCAGAACGTTTTGAGAAACGAATGCGAGAATGAGTACAGAGGCGACCAGTGGAAGGAATTGTCGTGTCATTGTTATGGTTCCCTTAGCCATTGAAGAAGTTGAGCGTCTTTTGGGACGGAGCCGACGCTGACAAGTTTATCGTTGATGACGAGGCCCGGCGTCATCATGATCCGATAGGAAATAATCTCGTCAAGGTCGGTCACTTTGATGAGTTCAACATCGAGATGGTGTTCGGCTTTCAGCGTTTGCAGTCGTTGTTCGAGCAACTTGCATTTCGAGCAGCCCGTGCCGAGTACTTTCACTGTTTTCACGCTGACTGCGCTCCCGGGCCGAAATATCGTCCCTTCATTTGTAGAGCCACATTCACGAGGATGATCAAGACGGGCACCTCAACGAGCGGACCGATGACCGTTGCGAAAGCCGCTTGTGAATTGATCCCAAAAACCGCAATCGCTACGGCAATCGCTAATTCAAAATCGTTGCTGCCGGCGGTGAATGCAGTGGTTGCTGTTTTTTCATAGCTGTATCCCATCTTTCTCGCAATGAAGAATGTGACAAAGAACATGCCGGCAAAATAGAAGAGATATGGAATCGCGACTCGTATGACATCAAGCGGAAGTTCAACTATCTTTTCACCTTTGAGCGAGAACATGACAAAGATCGTGAAGAGCAGCGCAATTGGAGTGAGTATCGATATTTTCGGAACGAAGTTATTATGATACCATCTCTTGTCTTTTATCTTTATCAAACTTGCACGGGTTATCATTCCACCGAAGAAAGGAATGCCGAGATAGATCAATACTGTTACGGCAATTTCACCGATTGAAATCTCAACCAATGCCCCGCTAAAGCCGAACAATGGAGGCAATACTGTGATAAATACGTAGGCATACACTGAATAAAGGAATACCTGAAAGATTGCGTTGAATGCGACGAGTCCGGCAGCGAGCTCGGAATCCCCCTTTGCCAGGTCGTTCCACACGAGCACCATCGCAATGCAACGCGCAAGTCCTACAAGTATGACGCCGATCATCATCTCGGGTTTGTCCGGCAGAAAAATGAGAGCGAGGATGAACATCACCAATGGTCCCACGATCCAGTTTTGAATAAGGGAGAATGAGAGGAGCTTCAAATTTTTGAAGACGATGGGGAGCTCCTCGTATTTGACCTTTGCAAGAGGGGGATACATCATCAGGATCAAGCCGATTGCGATTGGGATGTTCGTGGTTCCGGAACTCAACGAATCCCAGAAACCGGCAATACCGGGGAAGAGTGACCCGGCGGCGACTCCAAGAAACATCGTGAGAAATATCCAGAGCGTTAAGTACCGGTCTACAAGGGAAAGTTGCTTGCTCACGGTTGTCATACGATCAATCCCTTTGTGAGTGGATATGAATTGGAGTTAGAGAAATACGTTCTGAATTCACCACGCATCCGTCTGAACGGCTCCTGGTCATCACTTACCACATCGCCCTGACCTAAATAAATTCGCCAAACAACCATCCTGCAACCACGGAAAGGACCATGATTGTCAGGATGTAGGCAGATGCCTGTTTTTTCCCCATGACCTTGAAAAGCACAATCATACTTGGAAGACTCAGGGCATTTCCCGTCAGGAAGAGCGTGAGGGCAGGACCGCGCCCCATACCGAGGCCTATTAGTTTTTGGATGATAGGTACTTCAGTGAGCGTGGCAAAATACATGAATGCCCCAAACGTCGATGCTACGGCATTGGCGAGGAAAGTGTTTTCGCCGACAAGCCGGGTAACAAACTCTTGTGGGATCATCACTTCAATGATGCCGGCAATAAAGACTCCGATGAAGAGGTACGGAAGGATTTTCTTGCTCAATCCCCAGGTTTCGTTCAGCCATTCGAGCGTATGTTCTTTCTGGAATTTCCACAGCACGATAACCAGCAAAACAAGGATCATAGCAATGATAAGAACTGCTTTCGTTGCAGGAGCGATGGAAAGACCGAAGACAACCAACACCGCGAGTTGGAGCAGAAAGAAAAGGACAATTGTCATGTTTGAATAAGGCAAATCTCCGGATATTCCTGTCACGAATTCGCCGTTGAGGTTTTTCTCATCATGCTCGCGAAACAGTGCGGCCATAATCAATCCGGCAATGACAGAGATCGTCATCGCTGCTACCAGGCGGCTGATGGCAAAATCCCAGCCGAGCACACTGCCTGTCAGCAGGATTGCCGTGATGTTGATTGCAGGCCCAGTAAAGAGGAATGCCACCGCGGGGCCGATGCCCGCTCCACGTTTGTAGATGCCCGTGAAGAGTGGAAGAATCGTGCATGAGCAGACGGCAAGAATCC
>Ga0315274_10008216_pt1 | contig 15121 bp, 15 predicted proteins | sample YL17G02_20_MG_FD_203700 | JGI IMG/M metagenome (GOLD analysis project Ga0315274, IMG submission 203700) | Sediment microbial communities from Yellowstone Lake, YNP, Wyoming, USA - YL17G02_20 | ecosystem: Environmental > Aquatic > Freshwater > Lake > Sediment | place: USA: Wyoming | collected... | reverse complement strand
CGATCCAACAACAGGAAACGGCCAAAATGCGTCACCACGGGATAGCCGCCGAACTTGCCCATGTAGTAGCCGATCAGCGACCCCACAAGCGTGCCCAGCGACGACGCCAGAATGCCGCCGAGCATCGTGAACCGGCCTTGGTCCACCAGGAATCCGGCAAACGGCATGACTAATTCCGACGGCACCGGAGCCACCATGCTTTCCAGCGCCATCAGGAAAGCCAGGCCCGCGTAGCCGAACCAACTCATCGCCTCGGTGGCCCACAACGCAATGTGCTCGCTCAAACTCTCGATCCTCCTCGACGCACAGCCGCATACATCTTACTGAACGGACGGACACGGCGCAATGAACCGGTTTCGGGTTCAAGGTAGTCGGACAGGTCAGAGGGGTCGGACGGGTCAGACAATGCTGTACCCCAGGGCCGAATCCCTAAACCCGACACTCTATACCCGAAACCCGAAACCTGGTGTTATAATGGCGGTAGGAGGTGGCACGATGAAACCTTTGTGCGTGTTGCTTGTGGCGTTACTGCCGGCGGGTTGCGGCGTCGAGTTGCTCACGACGACGGCCATTCAGGGCGAGTTGCAGGCGAAGCAGCTCCAGTCGATGAAGGGGCAGATCTCGCACGTGAGCGATCAGTCGGCCAAGATAAACATTCAGCGCGCGATTGATACGTACCAAGCTGAGAAAGGAACGTACCCCGCGTCGTTGTCGGAACTCGCGCCTGCGTATATCCCGAGCGTCCCAAATCGTCCCGACGGGCAGCCGTACGGCTACGATCCCGCCAGCGGCAAAGTGCTGGATGCTCCTGCGGTTGCTCCTGCGGCGGCGCCGAGTGGTCCCACGCCGAATGATCGCCAGAAGATGAACCAGATTCTCGCCGCGATCGATCAATACGGCCGGTCGGTCGGTTATTATCCGCCCTCGCTGCAAGCCCTGGTGCCCACGTATCTGCCTGCGGTTCCTAAAACGGACTCCGGCCAGGATTTCGTATTCGACCCGCGGAACGGATATCTGGGACACCCGGCGGAGTTGGCGCAGCAAACCATGCCGGCGCCCGCGACGCAACCCCGTCAGGCCGCAACGCCGAGGCCCGTAGGCGTTGGGGGTGCAGGACCCATGGGCGAGGTGATGACCGGCATCGGGATGCAAAACCAGCTTAACAGCATGGGAAGCTCAGGGGCGAATGCCGCAGGAGGCTATGCGAGGCAAAAGGTGGGCGGCGTCACCCAGCAGCATAACCAGCAGCAAGAGCAGGTCATGAATCAACTCGGTATGTGACCCCCGGAGTCAAATCCCTGTCGCACATCCAATCGGGGTATTCAGCGGGAAGGGCGGTCTCCTTTGGGCGCTTTCAGCATCCAAACGGTTTTGTAGGTTACGTGCCCGAAAGCCCCCTCTTGGGGAAGGAGTTTCTGCTCGAAAACCTTATACCCGTGGAAAACGTTCAGCCACCAAGCCCGCAATCTCGACGAAGTCTCGACTGCTCCCTTTTGCTTCTTGATCAGTGTTGTCGACATTCCCGCCCCCTCCCTTTTCGCCAACTCGGCTCCTTGGAATAAGACCTAAACAAAACGTGATGCATGAGAATACCCCGCACCCTTGGTTCCATTCAAACGTATTATACCCTGATTTGAGACACGGCGTCGGGGGGGCATAACGAGGCTGCGTTTCAGGACTTGCGGCGACGATTCCCAACCGTTCAAACGCTTCCCAGTATTGACGGCCTACGCAAGGGCTAGTAGAATGTCTCTTGTCTGGGATCCATGCCCCGCGCGGGGGAGGGAACCGAAACGTGAATGCCATTGACCGTTACTTCGGGATCGCTGAATCAGGATCCACGGTTCGCCGCGAGGTCATCGGGGGGATCACCACGTTCGCGACGATGAGCTATATCATTTTCGTACAACCGACGGTGTTGAGCATGGCCGGGATGGACTTCGGCTCGGTGTTCATGGCGACGTGTCTTTCTTCCGCGTTCGCGAGCGTATTGATGGGCGTTCTCGCGCGTTATCCCTTCGCGCTCGCGCCGGGCATGGGCGAGAACTTCCTGTTTGCGTTTGCGGTGTGCTCGACGCTTCCGGGCGGCATGGGCTTTTCTTGGCAGGCCGGGCTTGCGATAGTGTTCATCTCGGGAATCCTCTTTATGCTGCTGTCAATCTTCCGGACACGCGAGATGATCCTCGAGGTGCTGCCGCCATGTCTCACGAACAGCATCGGTCCGGCCATCGGCATGTTCATTGGCTTCATCGGACTCCAGTGGGGCGGTATTGTGACGCTGAGCCCGACGACGATGGTGCATCTCGGAGGCTTCCACACCGGACCGGCGTTGATGACCGTGTTCGGCGTTCTGGTCATTGCGGTGTTGCATGCGCGCGGCATCCGCGGCGGCATCCTGATCGGCGTGCTGGCGACGTGCGCGGCCGGGCTTATCGCAGGCATCATCCCGTGGACAACTGAGCCGGTGAGCCTCAATTTCTCGACGTTTTTCCGTCTCAATGGTTCGGAACTCATCACGCGTTGGCCCGACGCCTTGGTGGCCATCGCGATGTTCTTCTTCTTGGTGCTGTTTGACACCGTGGGCACGCTGGTCGGCGTGGGATCGCAGGCCGGGTTCCTTCGTGAGAACGGGACGTTGCCGCGCGCCGGCCGGGCCTTCTTTGCCGACGCTGCCGCGACGAGCGTCGGCGCGCTGTTCGGCACGTCGACGGTCACGAGCTATATCGAAAGCGCGGCCGGCGTCGCGGCCGGCGCCCGCACGGGCCTTGCCGCCGTCGTGGCCGGTCTGTGCTTTATTGCCGCGATTGCGTTTGCCCCGATCGTCCACATCGCGGGTCAAGACATAGGCGCTGCCTTCTACAAGGTCGGGCCCGGCGACCTGCACGTCAGCATGTACCCGGCGGTGGCGCCCGCGCTCATCTTTGTAGGGTTTCTGATGATGATGCCGCTGCGCAAGGTTAAGTGGGACGATGTTACGGAAAGCCTGCCGGCATTCCTGACGATTTCGCTCATGGTTTTCGGCTACGGCATCACGGAAGGCATCGCCGCGGGTTGCGTCTCCTTTCCGCTGATCAAACTGCTATCCGGCAGAGGGAAGGAAGCCCACCCGATCATGTACGTTATTGCCGTGGCCTTTCTTCTTCGGTACATCTTCCTTATCTGAGGAGTCATCCCTAATGCCCGTCTCGCGGGAATCGGCACAGGCCGGCGCTCAAAGCGGTGAGTTCGGCGCGAACCTAAGTCCGCGACTCGAGCAGTTGCGCCGGGATGTGATGGTGAGGAAAGGCTCCTGGGTGGCCGGCGCGAACCCGTTCGAGCGCGATGTGGCCTTGTGGCGCGCGCAACAGGGATTTCTGTCCGTCGTGCAGATGCGCGCGCGGCTCCTGCTCGAACTCGTCAAGTTGGCGAAGATCGCCATTCCGCCGGGATGGCGACTCGCCGGCGAACATCTTTCCGGTCATGCATTCGGCCTGTCGCAAGAGGTGCATTGCGCCGATGTGGGCCGGATGCAGGAGTTCGGGCTGCGGAACGAGGAGATCACGGAGGTACAGACCTGTTACCACCGCCACGTGGCCGAGCGTGGGCACATGTATTCTGTAGGCGCTTCGCTCGGGGATGTCCCGAGGGCGAACGCCGTGTATCGCGGATGGGGTTGGATCGAGAATCATTCGATCCGCGACTATGCGAAAGTGTTGCGCATCGGGTATGAGGGGATACAACGAAATATCAGGAAGTGCATGTCCGCCGCGCGCCTCGATGACCCGGATTACCCGCGAAAGGAGAACTTCTGGTGCGCGGCCTTATGGGTGTGTGAGGCCGGCTGTCTGCTCGGACAGCGTTACGCCGAACTGGCTGAGCGCATGGCGGTCGAAGCCCAAGACCCGGAAGACCGCATGCGGCTGGCCGCGATGGCGGAGGCATGCCGGCGCGTCCCTGTGCAGGGCGCGCGCACTTTGTTCGAGGCGACGCAGGCTTTGTGGATGGCGCATGTTCTCACGTGCGGCGAGGACGGCATCAACGCAAATTCGATAGGCCGGCTCGACCAGATTCTCGGCCCGTACTACGAGGACGACCTCGCTTCGGGTCGCGTTACGCGTGAAGACGCCGTGGTTCTGATGGAGGAACTGGCGTGCAAGCTGTACCTCGAGTATGACGTGCAGGCCATCACGCTCGGAGGATTGACAAGGGATGGGGAAGATGCGTCGAACGAGATGAGCCGGATCATCCTCGAGGCGACCCGGAACGTCGGATTCGTCCGCGACGTCTCGGTACGTATACACTCAAAAACAGCCGCCTGGTTAGTTCGGTGCGCCGCGGAAGTCGCGGCCCGAGGCGGCGGCATCCCATTCTTCTTCAACGACGAATGTTTCATCCCGGCCCTTGTCGAGCACGGCATCGCAATCGATGACGCGCGCGACTACGCGCCTATCGGCTGCATCGAACTGACCATCCCGGGCCGGGCCAATCCACACGCGGTATCGGGATGGTTTAATGCCGCCAAGTGTCTCGAACTGGCGTTGTTTGATGGACGAGACCCTCGCACCGGCGAACAGCTCGGGCCGTCGACGGGCCTGCTTACCGATTTCGACGCCTACGAAGCGCTCTACGACGCGTACCGCAAGCAAGTCGAGCACTTCACCGCGCGAATGGTGTACCACTGCAACCGTGGCGAGCTGATGCAGCGCGAATGGGGTCCGCTCCCGTGCTGGTCCATTCTGACGGACGATTGCATCGAGCGCGGCCGCGACATCACGGACGGCGGGGCGATCTACAATTACCACTCCGTGTGTTTCCTTGGCACGGCTAACACCGCTGATGGTCTGTGCGCCCTCAAGAAGCTCGTTTTCGAAAAGAAGGCGTTCCGAGCACAAGAGTTGCTCGATGCTGTCCGTGCGAACTTCGACGGATACGAGACACTCAGACAGAGGCTTCTGCACGATGCCCCGAAGTACGGAAACGACGTCGAGGATGTTGACGGAATCGCGCGCGGTGTGGCCGAAGACTTCATAGGCCTGATGGATTCTGCGCGCAGTCCGTTGGGCGGGCGCTATTTCGTCCACCTCTTTTCGTTCGTGGGCAACATCGATTTTGGCAAGGAAACGGGGGCTACGCCGGACGGACGGCGCGCGGCTGAGCCCCTCGCCTATTCGCTCTCGGCGCACCAGGGCCGCGATCGGGAAGGTGTGACGGCGTTGATCAAGTCGCTGTCGCGGCTGCCGCACGATCGCGCTGCCGGGGCTTCCGCTGCCATCGTTGACCTCGATCCGAAGCTTGTCGAGGGCGTCGAAGGGTCGAGGCGTTTGGAACAACTGCTGCTTGCCGCGTTCAAGATGGGTGTGGGCCAGCTCCAGTTCAACGTAACGACCGCGGAGCGTCTCCGTCAAGCCCAGCACGACCCCGAGAGATACGGGAACATTTCCGTCCGCGTGGCCGGCTACTCGCAGATGTTCAGGCTTCTCACTAAAGACCTCCAAGATCACGTCATCGCCCGCACCAAGCACACCCAGTAGCGCTGCGACCTGCCTCGATCACGCGGTTCCGTCCACTACTTCCTATTGTTCTCTTTCGTCTTTGAAGTTCAGCGGTTTTACCTCATCTCCGGTTCGGACGAGGCCGCAGAGGCACGGACGCGGATTGCCCTCGCAAAAAAGGTCAAATCGCTGGCCGCCGCACTGTTCGGCCGCTTTCATGACCACGCGGCTGCCGACGAAGATAGGCCCTTTGAACGCAACGTCGAAGCGGACGATTCCGTGGTTCTTGAACCGTTTCAAATGCACCACGGCACATGCCGCGGACCACATGCCGTGGACGATAGCCCTCTTGAAACCGAAGAGGCGGGCCATGATGCTCGAGATGTGAATGGGATTGTAGTCCCCCGATATGCGCGCGTAACGGCGTCCCATGCCGCGCGGCACAACCCAGGTTGCCTCCTCCGTAGGCGTTTCGAGGTCCGGGAGCCGGCTGCCGCGGGGTAACTCGCCGAGATCACCGAATGAGCCGCGCGAGAGATACGTGTTTATGCACTCCCACACGCGTCTTCCTTCCACCGAGATCTCGGTGGCGACATCGAACTCGAGACCTTGCTTCACGACCCGTGATTCTCCCGTACGGCAGACGATATCCATCTGTTCTCTCTGGCCGATGCGCCGGTGCTGGAGCATCTGGCTCCGTTGGTGGACCATTCCAAAAAAGCGTAGCGGGAATTTCGGCGCAGCCGCCAACGCCAACTGAAGGCCCGAGGTCAATGCATACGGGTACAAGAGGGGAAGCAGGCCGTCGTCCGTCATGCCGCAGGCCTTGCGGTATGCGAGCAGTTTCTGCCCGTCAGTAGTCGCCTCCGGCCATCGTGCGCATAGAGCTGGGATTCCCTCGCCCTTTCGGACGCCGGCGCGTCTTCTAAACAAGATACCCCCGTACACGGGCCACAAAGACGGACTCTTTCGGCACTCCAGAACTACTTCGGATTCCATAAATGCTTCTTTCTTTTCATTGCGTACAACACTGCGGGGTGCACTTTCCTCCGCACTCTCGCACATTGCGAGACCTCAACGACGCGATCACAGCCTGAGGAATATCCGTTTTCTGTAGAGGAACCAAACCAGAGCCATCGAGAGGGCAAACGATACGGCCGTGTGAAACAAATACGCCACTTCCGGTGTCACGGCCGCAGCGACGCTTCCGCCCACGAACCGGTCGGCGAATGCGTTGAAGTCGGCGAAGTTCCGCGCCATGTAGATTGTCAAAGGGTTCGCGCCGATCCAGACCAAGGGTTGCGTCCACCACTGAAACCCCCAAACGTCGATGATGAGGCAGAAGACCCCCAGGAACATGAGACTGTACCCGCCCGTGACCAGAACGTAGGATGACGTCCAGAGCTTCTTGATCACGGGAAACTGAAATCCCCAAACCCAGCCGAGCACGGCCAGGGCCAGGCCACCGCCGAGAAAGTATACAACCTTGCGCGTCTGTGAGTGCCGCCCGCTCTTGAGCAGCTTGGCCGCAAACACACCAAGCAGACATGTGCCGACGGCCGGGAACGTGCTCATGATGCCGTTTGCGTCCCAGGTCCCCTCGTGTTTCGCTCCGGGCAGGTACTGCTCGTCTATATAACGCGCCCAGTTCATCTCCTGCGCTGTGCCGGTGACGTTCGTACCAGGGACAGGGACGAACGAGAAGAGAATCCAGTAACCTATCAGAATCGTTGCGGCTATAGCGGCGAGCGTCCGCGGACGGAAATGGTAATAGAGGAGCGCGGCGAAAAGGTAGCATACGGCCAAGCGCTGCAAAACGCCGAACACTCTCACCCCGGGCAAGGGATTGCGGAGGCCGCCATAGTAGATGAGGCCAAGAGCGAACATCATTACGAAACGCCGAAGGATGCGCCGATAGACCTTCCAGCAACACCCCTCCGTCTTCAGCCTGTCCATCGAGAACACCGCCGACATGCCCACGAGGAACACGAACAACGGGAATATCACGTCATAAAATGTGCATCCTTCCCACGGACGATGATCAAGCTGCGGTCCCAACACGCTCCGGACCGTCGGGCCGCACAGGTCCACAATCGCCGATGCCAGACCCGTCCCCCCTATCAGCCAGAACATATCAAAACCCCGAAGTGCATCGAGCGCCACCGACCGCTGCATCGACGTGGCCCGAGTGCCGTTTGCGGGTTCATCTGAGTCTATACTGCTGCTCTCCTGCATCATTCACCTTCCGCCAATCCACGGCGACGCCCACGCATGTTGTCCCGGTAAGATATCAGCTTTGCGAACCCAAGGGAAGCGCCTCGTCTTGCGGAAGTCGGGGGACGCGTGGTTCAAGGCGGCCGCATCCGTGTGAGGGAAAATGGGGAGAAACCTGTTGCCGGGAGGGACCGTACGGGCTATAATAAGGACGGATTGAAGTGAGGGAGTATCGAGCATGAGCCATGCGGACATTGACACCGTTCTTGTTCAGGCGTTACGGATGCCGGAGGAGGAGCGCGCGGAGATCGCCGAAAAGCTCATCGCCAGTCTTGAGGATTGTCCCGACACCGCCGTGGAGGAGGCTTGGCAGGAAGAGGTGGCTCGGCGCATCCGCGACCTTGAAACCGGCGCCGTAGCCGGTATTCCCTGGGAGGAAGTCCGCCGCCGTCTGCGAGACAAGGCGTCGTGATGCGCGTTGTTCTGCATCCCGAAGCGTTTGCGGAACTCGAGGCTGCATTCCATTGGTACGAGGGCAAGGCGGTAAACCTCGGCCAGCAGTTTCTGGACGAAGTTGACTGGGGTGTGGCGGCAATTCGTGAGTCGCCTATGCGATGGCCGCTGTATCGGGAGGAATTCGAAGTACACAGGTTCCTTGTGCACCGGTTTCCGTTCGCGATTGTTTACCGGGTCATCAACGACGAGATAGAGGTTGTCGCGATAACGCACTTGCGGCGGAGACCGGGGTATTGGAGAAATCGTGTAGGTAGGTAGGAGATAGTGAAAACAGGAACGGCCGGGCTTGTTTCCCGACCGAATGAGTTGTTGACGATGGCCACGGGCGGGACGAATACGGTGTTCACGTATGACGATTGGGGACGGACGGCGTCGAAGGCGATGTCCGGCTACGTGGCGACGTACGAGTACGGTTGCGGGGTGCACGCTGAAAAAGTTGAAGACGGATTTGCCGGATAAGTCGACGGTGTGTATGTCTTCGATGGCCTCGGTAAGCGCCGCATCGGGAACAACGGGAATGGCTTCACCTGGTGTCAGAAGTATTGGCGAAGATTAGACTGGATGTGCTTAATGGAGGACCGAAATATGGCTACTCCGCAATTCTCCAGGATAGTAATCGCGCTGCAGAGGGCTGTAAGTAAGGGCCTCTGCTGGCATATGGGTAGAGGAATTGCACTGCTCTACCTGATTATTCTCACTGGATGTCGGCCAGATATGGCAGGGAACCCCACGCCGCAGAAGCGTATCGACCCAAAGTGTCCTGACAGTGCCCGTCTGGAGCAAAGAGTGGAGGCAATGTACACTGCTCAGGCAGGTCGTAAATATGAGGAACTCCGCTCCATCGCTCTCCCGGGAGATGCACGCGACATGATGGATTATTTTGTACGAGAAGAGTTGAGCAAGCCGGACATGGAGGTCCCTATAAAGTGGTCCATAATTGAAATATCTGAGGATTCTAGCCGGGCTGAATGCGATTTTGCCGCGCGTGTGTCGATGTACGTGGTCGTGCTTTATCCGGATGGGCGCAAGAAGGTCGCCAAGGATCAGACTGACTACTGGGTTTATAAGGATAAAGAGTGGTTCTGGGTGTTGCGCGGCTGGCCAAGTGACTAGCCAATAGGAGGTAATGAGGAAACAGGCAACAGGTAACAAAGAGGGACATCCCTATTTAGGGAAGTCCTGAACAACCCGTTCGAGGAGGGCTTTGGGATCATTTTGCATGGCAACGACCTCCAACCGCCAGCGGCGTTCAGCGACAGGTGTGTTTTCCGGGAGCCACTTGGGGTTGTTGTGCATGCAGTCATGCCAGGCTTGCGCCATGGAATCCGCGGAATCGTTGGCGAGCGCTGCGAGGTATTTGCCGTCGCGCGACACGGCGCCAATCACAGGGGTAAGGTAGCGGTCGGCACTGTAGCCCGCCCATGAGTTCGCGGGCGTTTCAGGCACGGGCTGCGCTGTCGAAACGTACATCTGAACCCACGGCGGATTGTTGTATTCATGTTCAGCCGGCTGAACGGGGATTTTCTTCCGGTCGGTGTTCAGCAGAAACGTCCTGCCCCGATCCGTGAAAATGAAACAGCGGCGGACGAATTCGGGATACGGATCGGGTGCGCTCGCGAAGCCGGGAGCGTGCCGGAGTTGCCAGCAAAGGTTCAGACCCGGCGGCGCGGACGGGAGCCCCGTATCCGGATGTTCCGCGCGGTCAAGCTCGACCCGCGCCTCTACAAAAACCGCGCCCGGCTTCGGCGTGACAGTGGTTATCACCAACGCCTGTGGATTTTTGCGGTCGCGGTGACGCATCTCGATGCCGCCTCCGTCTAAGGGGCGCGCATCCAGAAAGTCCACTTCCGCCTCATAGCACCAGGTGTCGCACGCGAACTGCGGCACATTGGGGAATCTCATCGAGACCATCGGGTAATACTGGCCCCAGAGCTTCTCGCGCACGACCCGGAGCGTTGGCAACCTGTCCGGCTGCGGGTTCACGGCCTCCGCAACGATGATAAGGTCCGGCCCTGCTTCCTCGGTGTATGTCAGAGGCGCCAGACACAAAATCAACGACAACATGCACAATACACGGATCGCCACGTTCCTCTCCTCGTTGAGTCAGTTTCCAGACTGCTGCTAGCCGGAGTTCCCCGAGGGAGGGCGAGGCTCCCGCCGAGCCGGGGTTTCGCACAAGATCCTGCTGGCTCGGCGGGAGCCTCGCCCTCCCGGAACACGCCATGTGGCCGGGGATTGCTCAAGGAACTTGTTATTCACGACGCTAGAGCAGCTTCTCGTCTTTGCTCCTGACCATGGCGAGGACGAGGCGGCCACCGGCGCCGATGAGAACGATAGGGATGCGGACAAGTATCAGGATCAGGATGATGAGAAACAGTGCCGCGAGCGGACGCACCATCTCAGTGTCAGACACGCTGTTGAGAAACCTCCAGACTGCTTCCCAGTCGTCTTTCTTCGGCGTCTGCTGGAATTTGCGAAGCGGCGGCGCGTCCTTGACGGGTTTTTCCGCGGTCTTTTCGGGATTGGTCTGAGCGGCGGCCTTTTGCGGATCAGGCTGAGGGGTGATCTTTTCCGAGCCGGGTTGAGCGACACCAGGGGCTTCAAGGAGCGGCTCAGGCTTTAGTTCGTGCGCTTTGAATGATCCCTCCCACTTGGCCAGATAGGCAATTGTCTGATCGGGGCTCTCAATGGCGTCCCGCACGAAGTTGAAAGCCGTGAAAGCAAACGACAATCCGACGATGACGAGCAGCAGTCCGACGCAACCTGTGATGAACCTAAGAAACACCTGCATCATCTTCTGGACTTCAGGCCAATCCGTCGCGGAATGCGTTGGCGGCACCCTAAACGACTCGTTCATATCAGCCCCTTCCGACTCCCTTTCATCGCGCGGCGTTCGAGCGTTGCCCCCCTGCCAAGGCTGCCATCTGCTCATCGTATATGCCCATGAGCGTATAGATGTTCACGAGCGCCTTGTTCATCATCTCTTCTCCGGCGCCCAGAGAGACCCAGGACACGCGCGGGTCGCACCCGTATCCGCCTTCGGCCGTCGCCTCGATGGTCGGGAAGTACATCTGGTGTCCGTTGCAGTATCCGAAGAACAGGGTTTTCACTCCGCGCGCCCGCTCTTTCAAGTGGATCGAGTGGTTGCAGAAGAACTCGCCGGAGCCGCCCACCAGCGCAAGCTGGCCGTTTATTAGCATCGTCGTCAGGTGCGCGTGAAGCGTGTTATCCGGGAACTCGTCGAGCATCGCCATCAACTCGGGGAAGAACGCCTGCTTATAGAGGGCCTGGACCATCGGATTGGTCAAGTCGATGCGGGATTTGAACGCGAAGTCATCGTCGACGCCCTTGATCGAGGGTTCCTTAGGCACTTCGGTGGTAATGGTCTTGGCGATGCCCATGACCTTCTCGCCCATCGCTTTCCCGAATGCTTCGATCGTGTTCAACTCGCCCTTGTCGCAGGAAAGGTCGCCCGCGGCGCCCTGCATGAACATGCAGTTTGTCGCCATGCCGGCCTCGACGGTGTTCATCATCTGCCCGGGATATTCCGACGAGAAACGGAGGTCCGCGCCGTCGAGATTGGTCGGATGCGCGGCGAAATTTACGATGATCGCAATGGGCTTGCCCGAAACATCGTCTATGCGGATGACTGCCAGCTCCCTGTCGACCGGCTTGGGCTCGATCTTAGTTTGGCGGTTGTGGTTCCATGTCACGTCCTCGGATCCCCACCCGATCCGTGCGTCCTGGAGCTTCGTTGCAGCCTCTTTGATGACTGCCGTGACCTTCTGTTCAAACTCCTTGGAGTAGGCCACGGAATCATCGAAAGTGCCCTTGCCCTTTCCCGGCTCATCCTTGAGTTCAATGACCGGGCCGTGATGCGTATGCGAACCGACTATCATGACGAAATCGATTCCCGAAACATCCTTAACGGCCTTGCGGATGTTTGCCATCATCGGGTCCGTCGGAGACCGGCCTATATCCAGACCGACCAGTGCGAGTTTCGTGTCGCCCGCCTGAAGGACCAGCGCCTTCGCAAACAGTGGGTCCCTTACACCCTTCGACAACAGCGCGTGCCGCGCGCCATAGCCCCACATCGGCACAGGTTTCGTGGGCGTAATATCGCTCTTGGCGAACCCGGCCTTAAAATCGACGGCATACAGCGGCGCCGCACAAAGCGCAACCGCCGCCACGGCACATGCGAACAACATTGCTTTCCGACGTAACATCACGGACATCTCACTTCTCCTGTGTTCCAAGCCGAATCGCAGCCCTAATACTGGTCACCCGGCCAGCCCGGCCGAGGTTTCACGAGACGCAGGCACTAACCTAAGCCCGCCATTCCAAGCAGGTCTTCCCGTTTTCTTCGTGCCGCAGGATACAGCAGTCAAACTGGAAAAGCCAATGGAACGAAGTCCTCGGCAATGCGGGGCGTCGATGTGCTACAGTATGAAGTGGGCCGTTTTCTTCGCCATGAGTCCTGTTCTGGCAATCCGAAAGGAGGTCGCATGAAGATCGGATTCAACATGCTGTTGTGGACGCCGTTTGTGACGGAAGAGCACTTTCTCTTCTTCGGGAAACTCAAGAAGACCGGCTACGACGGCGTTGAGATTCCTCTATTCAGCGGGGATGTGGCCCACTACACGAAGGTGGCATTGGGGCTGAAAGACAACGGTCTTGCGTGTACCGCGGTCACCGTGATTCCCGATAAAGCCCATAGTCCGATTAGCCCAGACGTGAGGGATCGAGAGGGGGCGGTTGAGCATCTGAAATGGGCAGTGGACTGTTGTGCCGCGCTGCACGCGGAGGTGTTGTGCGGGCCGTACTACCAGCCGCTGGGGGTTTTCACCGGAAAGGGCCCGACGGAGGAGGAGAAGGAGCGCGCCGCGGAAGTCCACCGGGGCATTGCGTGCATCGCGCAGGACGCGAAAGTGCTGCTGACTATCGAACCCTTGAACCGTTTTGAATGCTATTTCCTGAACACGTTGCATGACACAGCCGACTATGTGAAGCGCGTCGGGCATCCGAACTTTAAGGCCATGTACGACACGTTTCACGGCAACATCGAGGAGAAGGACCCTGTGGGCTGCATTCGAGACCACGCGGGCGCACTCGGCCATTTCCACGTGTCCGCGAGCGATCGCGGGACGCCCGGACGGGACCATGTACCCTGGGCTGACACGTTCCGCACGCTGCGGAAAGGCGGCTACGACGGCTGGCTGACCATCGAGGCATTTGGCCGCGCCATGCCCGATCTCGCCGCGACCACCTGCGTGTGGCGAGACCTCTCCGGAAGCCCGGAAGAAGTTTACATTGAAGGTTTCCGCCTAATCTCGCAGGGCTGGCAAACCGCCCGCGGCAGTAACTGATTCGGGCCCTATTTGACTTCCCCAAATGCCAAACCAGAGCCAAGATGACAACGAGTTATCAAACTTTCGACGTGGATCCGAATCTTGACGAATCTCCAAAAGCGGGGTACGATCTGGATAAAGGCAGGATATCGGGCCCGGATCTCGTTCCCAAGTTGAACTTGGGAACGAGCGCGCGAGCACATCGGGAGAAGAGAAGGAGTACCGTGCGGAGACTCTACGCGCTGTGTTTCACAACCACCATCCTCGGGGCTGCAATGGCTTCCGCCCAACTCACATGGGAGGACATCGCTGCCCTCAATGCCAAGGCCAAGGCGCTCGGCTGGACCTTTACCGTGGGGGAAAGCTTCGCAACCCAGGTTCCTCTCGAACAGCTTTGCGGATTGGTCGTCCCCGATCAGTGGTGGGAGGGTGCCCGTTTCAACGCATTTAAGCAAAAGGTCGAGTTGCCGGCCGCCTTCGATTGGCGTGACTACAACGGCTGTACGCCCGTCAAGGATCAGCAGTCGTGCGGATCTTGTTGGGCTTTCGCGACGGTCGGCGCGTTCGAGTGCGCCATCAAGGTCAAGGATGGACAGGACGTAAGCCTGTCGGAGCAGTGGCTCATAAGCTGCAATCAGGAGACCGAAGCGCCTCATGTGCTTGGCGGGGCCTGGGGCTGTAACGGGGGCTGGTGGGCTCACGACTATCACGCGGGCATCAAGACCGATCCGTGCGGCGGCTCGGGAGCCGTCTTGACCACAAACTTTCCCTACTATGCCGCGGACCGGCCATGCGACTGTCCCTATCCACACGGCTATACCATGGACTCGTGGGCCTACATCGGAGATCCGGAAGGCATTCCGTCCGTCAACGCCATCAAACAGGCCATAGCTGCATATGGCCCCGTATCCGCTGGCGTTTACGTCGATATTTCTTTTGCGTCTTACAGGAACGGCGTGTTCAACGCAAGCAATAACCAGGAGATCAACCACGGGATAGTCCTTGTCGGCTGGGATGACAACCAGGGGGCGAACGGCGTTTGGATCCTGCGAAACTCTTGGGGCGGCGGTTGGGGCGAAGGCGGATACATGCGCATCGAGTACGGTTGCTCGAACGTCGGGTTCGGCGCCTGTTACGTGGACTACGCGGGGAAAGGAGAAGCCCCCGGGCCAACAATCCTCAAACAACCTGCGGACTGCTTTATTCCGTTAGGCTGGCAACACGTATTCGCGGTAAACGCGACTGGAACCGGGATACTGCATTACCAGTGGGAGCACAACGGAGAGGACACGGGACTCGACTCGCCTGCATTGGTTGTCGAGCACGCTTCCTATGGGGACGGTGGAACGTACGTGTGCCGCGTTTCCGATATCCGCGGCGTGTCCGTCTCACGAACCGCCGAGCTTGCCATTGATCCGCTTCAAGGCGTTTCAGTGTCACATCCTTTCGCGCTTGTAATCCTGGTGGTCGTCTGCGTGTTGCAGACGCGCAGGCTTCTCAGACGTTCTCAATGAGCTGAGGTGCGCCAAGCCGCTTTGAGAAAGGGTCCAATATGAGATTCGCCACGGAGTA
>Ga0315274_10008215_pt1 | contig 15121 bp, 11 predicted proteins | sample YL17G02_20_MG_FD_203700 | JGI IMG/M metagenome (GOLD analysis project Ga0315274, IMG submission 203700) | Sediment microbial communities from Yellowstone Lake, YNP, Wyoming, USA - YL17G02_20 | ecosystem: Environmental > Aquatic > Freshwater > Lake > Sediment | place: USA: Wyoming | collected... | reverse complement strand
TGCCTCGGACACGATGTACCTCGCGACGTACTCGAAGGCGAATCCCATGCAGACGTGGTACCCGATGGCGCGCGAGGTCCGGCGCTATGACCAGTGGTCAACGGACCGCAAGCACGCCTGGACGATCGCCATTCCCTATCGGTTCTCGGACCGCCGCGGGCGAGACATTCAGCCCATCGCCATGGACGTGGAAGGCGATTACCTGTTCGTGGCGTACGACTTGGGCGCGAGCGACGAGCACCGGTTCGGCGAAGTGGCCATCTTCCGCACGACAGACGGGAGCCGCGTGGGCAGCGTCTGGGCCGGCCCGGAGGTGGGCGGGCGCATCGGCGCGATCGACTTCGGGAGCGCAGTCCACGCGCATCGGCGGCCGGACGGCACGTATATTATTCTCGTCGAGGACGACGAATTCGCCAAGATCGTCTACTATGTGTGGCGGCCCGATGGCCAGGCGCCCGGCCGGTGAACAGTTCGCACTGCCAAGGAGCCGGGTTGCCATGTCGGGGATCAGCGGCAGGAGCCGCAGGGAACTCAATGCGCGGTTGGTTGCAGCTCTCCTCGTGCTAGCGGGCCTCCATGATGTGCGGGCCGCGAAGATCATCCGCGACGGCTCCATCCTGATCGACTTCGGCGACGCGGAATAGTCCGCCTCGCGACGCCATCGTAACTTGTTGACTGGCAGAAGGATAGGAGCTGGGCTGCCAGTGGGATCGGGCCTGACCGGTGAAAATCGATGTCAGGATCGATGCCCCTTGTGTGTTTAGCAGATAGATGGCGGTAAGCTCATGGCCATGAACCAGCAACAAGTCGTGCAGACACTCCTGGCGGCGCGGATGCGAGTATCCGCAGCGGTGTGGGTGATCGTGCGCGATGCCCACGCGGCGGAGGACATTTTCCAGGACGTAGCGGTGAAGGCGCTGTCCGCCGATGTGCAATTCGACCGGGAGCCGCAACTCATCTCGTGGGCGCAGATCACGGCCCGCCACCAGGCACTCAACTGGCTTCGCTCCCGCAAAGGGCACGTCCTCGCACTGGACGAGACAGTGCTGGAATTGATCGAAAGGGAATGGGCACCTGAGGCGATGCGACCCGAAGGGGAGCGGATCGAGGCATTGAGGCTGTGCCTCGAAGAGTTGCCCGACCAGTCGCGGCAGATTCTCAGACTGCGCTACTTCGAGGGGTACTCCTGCGAGGAAGTATCGCGAGCGGTGGGCGCGGGGCTCGACGCCGTCTACCAAAGGCTTTCTCGCCTGCACCGTGCGCTGCGCGAGTGCATCCAGAAGCGTCTAGAAGCGGCATCACAGGCCAAACTGGAGGCGCCATGACCCCTGAGGAGCGCGATCACCTGCTCGTGCGGTACCTCGATGGCAACCTGACGCCGACCGAGACCGACGCGCTGAACGGGTTGCTGAAGACGGACGCCGCGGCTCGGGCGTCACTGCGCGAGATGGCGATGCAGGCAGTGTTGATGGGAGACCTGGCCCGCGAGCGGGAACTGGCCACGCCCCGGGAAAGAGCAAGAGCCCCCCGTGTCATGGCAAGCACGTGGAGTAGGCGGATCCTGGCCATCGCGGCGGCGGTCGTCCTCCTCGCCGGCGCGACAGCGGTCTGGCTATGGCGAGGGAGAGCCGAAGCGCTCACCCTGGCGCGGATGTCCGGGGCAGTATCGTGGACCACGGAGGGGGGGCAGCCCCAGCGCGGGCTACAGGCAGGGGCTACCCTGCGTGGAGGCACACTCAGCTTGGAAGGGGCGGCCAGTTCAGCCCAATTGGTCTTCCGCGATGGTTCGACCATTGCGCTGAACGGGGATTCGGAACTGGCGCTTCCCGGAGACTCCCCCAAGCGGCTCTCTCTGCGGCGAGGGGCATTGAGCGCAGACGTCCGTCCGCAGCCAGCGGGCAGTCGGATGCTGATCCGTACGCCAATGGCCGAAGTCGAGGTGCTCGGCACCCGCTTCTACGTCTCTGTTCAGCCGGGTGAGACAGCGGTTTCCGTGGAGGTCGGTCGCGTCCGGATGCGGCGTCTGGCGGATGAGAGTTTGGTGGATGTGGCCCAGGGGCAGACGGCAGTGGCCACGCTCGACGTTGCGAAGAGAATGGAAGTCAGGCCGCTCCCGCCCGCGCCGGTGCGTTGGCGGCAGGCGTTCAAGAAGCCGCCATCGGCAATCTGGCAGGGGGAGTGGGTACGTGCCGATGGGATCGATCCGGGCAGGCTGCGGAACGTGCCGGATTTGTCTGAGCGGCGTGCCGACGGCACACCGATCGCAGCCTATACCGTCAACGTGCGAGACAACTCCGGAAGCATCGCTTCGGTCCGGCCCGACAGCGTGCTGTGCGTGCGGTTTCGAATCCAGGGCAAGCACGATATGCTGGCGCTGGTGGGGCTTCACCGTCCAACGGGCGGCTTCGCGGGCAACTTCCAGACGGTCATCAAGCCTGGTGTGGGCAGCGCGGATGCCTCGGGCTGGCGGACTTGGGAGGCGCCGCTTTCGGCGTTGGAAGCGAAGTTCCCCAATTGCCCGCAGATTCCGCGCGGTGCCCGCGTGTTCCTGGTCTACCTCGCGTGTTATGCACCCGATGCGCGTCTGGAAGTGGCAGAAGTCTCCATCCAGACGCCTGTCCCGTAGGCTTCGCGCTGAACGGTTTCTCACGAAAGCAGTCACTCATTGTCAAAAGGAGAGATCACGATGACTAACACAAGTCGCATCGGGTCTGCGGCAGTTTGGGGACTTGCGGCGGCGGCGATGACGACGTCTCTGTCCATTGGCCTGGCCGGGGAAGAGAATGCCAATAGAGCGCCTACGGGCGAAGTGGAGTTCCAGAAGCAGAAGTGGGTCAGCTACGCCGACAAGGCTGAGGTGACAAAGTACAAGGACAAAGACGCCCTGCACGTCACAACCAAGACCGGGGGGATGGTGATGCTGGATGGTGTGTCGTTTGGAGACGGCACGATTGAGTGCGACATAGCCAAGGGGCCGTTCACGGGCATCTTCTTTCGCGCCGCGGATGCTCAGCACGCCGATTGCGTCTACTTCCGTCCGCAGAACGCCGTTCCTGGGGCCAAAGCGCTCGACGGCACGCCGGGTCGAGATAGGGTCGTGCAGTATGTCGCCTGGGGCGATCCGAAAACCGAGTGGGCTTATCTGCGCAAGACGTTCCCCGGCAAGTACGAGGCCTACGCCGGCGTGCCTGGCGATGGGTGGTTCCACGTGCGATTGGAGATCAAGGGGCGGCAGGTGAAGGTCTTCGTCAACGACGCCAAGGAGCCGTGCCTCACCGTCGAGGAAACCCTTCAGGAGAACCGCAAGGGCAAGATCGGTCTTTGGGCGTGGGACGGTTACTTCTCCAACTTCACATTCAAACCCAGTGAGGACGGGAAGTGACCACGACCGACATGACCAGAACGGACTGTGACTGGAAGGAGACCAACGACATGAAAGCTGTATCGTTGCACTCGAGGGACCTTCATTCCACACGACGGCATTTGATGATGACGGCGTTGCTGGCCGCCACTCTAGCCGGAGGCTTTTCACCGGTCGCGTCCGGTGCCGCCGCCGCCGATCCGTGGCCGGGCTGGCTGGGGCCCAACCGCGACGGCCATTCCCCCGACACGGGCCTGTTGAAACAGTGGCCCGACGCGGGTCCCAAGCTGCTGTGGAAGGTGGACAATCTCGGCGCGGGCTGGTCGTCCGTGGCGGTCGCCAACGATCGCATCTATATCACCGGCAATTCCGCAGAGCAGCAGATGCTCCTCTGTTTCGATCTGAATGGGCGGCCCGTGTGGAAAGTCGTGCAAGGCCCCAAGTGCAGCCATCAGAACTATCCCGGCGCCCGATCCACGCCCACTGTGGACGGCGACCGCATTTGCGTGACCGGCGGCGAGGGCTTGGTGACTTGCCATAAAGCCTCCACCGGAGAGATCCTGTGGAAGCGCGAGATGGTCAGCGAAATGGGCGGCAAAGTCGGCGGCTGGCGCTACGCCGAAAGCGTCCTGATCCTGGACCAGATGGCCATCGTCACCCCCGGCGGGAAAAACGCCATCGTGGCCCTCGACAAGACCACCGGCCAGACTGTTTGGAAGGCCGACGTGTCCGGCACGGCGGGTTACAGTTCCTGTATTGTCCTGCGTGGCCAGGGTAGCACCTTGGTGGTGAATGGAAGTGGCAACGGCCTCATCGCGGTGGACGCCAAGACGGGCCGAAGAGTCTGGACCCATAACTTCGCGGCTGGCAACATGGCCAACGTGCCCACACCGGCCTACGCTGACGGCTATCTGGTCTGGGGCGTGGGCTACGGTAAAGGCGCCATCTGCTTCAAGGCGAGCCAGACCGGCAACACATGGAACTTCACGGAGGCATGGACCACGAAGGACCTCAACTGCCATCCAGGTAACTACGTCGTGGCCCAAGGATGCGTCTATGGCAAAGGCAAGGGCGGGTTGGTGTGTGTGGAACTGAAAACCGGCAAGACCCTGTGGGCCATGCGGGAAGCTCCGGCCGGCCAGGCGTCCTGGGCCGATGGCCGATTGTATACTGCCAACGATACCGACACAGCCGGTTTGGTGGAAGCTTCCGCGGCCGGCGGCAAGTTGGTCGGCAAGTTTCAAGTGGCCAGCACGGGCCGAACCTGGGCCTACCCGGTGGTAGCTGGAGGCCGATTGTACGTTCGCTACCACTCCAACCTCTATTGCTACGAGGCGAAGGCACAATGAGACCTGCATTGCTGTTGTTGTCCGCTGCGTTTCTAGCCGCGTCGTATTCGCGCGCGGCGGAGGTTTTGGGCGAGGCTGAATTGCCAACCATTCGGGGCTGGCGCAATGAGGGCAGCGGCCGATTCGATTTCGTTACCGCCGGGCCGACCGAATGGGGACCAAAGAAGAACATTCGCTGGAGAACCAAGTTGCCACATCGCAGTAATGCCTCGCCGATTTTGGTCGCTGGCCGGCTTTACGTGTGTGCGGAACCGGATGAACTGGTCTGCGTGGACGTGGACACCGGGCGCATTTTGTGGCGGCAGGCAACCACCTATCTCGACCTGCCTGCGGATCAGGAACCGGAACCAGCCACCCGAGCCCTGTTGGAGCAGACCCGCGCGGCTCAACTGAAACGCTTCAAGCCGGACGGGCTGGACCTGGGGCATCACCCGAACATGATTGGCGATGCCAAGGAGGCGCCTGAAAAGTATCGCCGACCCGACGTGCATGTAGATGCAGGTTACACCACGCCCACGCCGGTCAGCGGCGGGCACAATATCTTCGCGTTGTTCGCCACGGGGTTGGTGACGAGTTTCGATGCCGAGGGGAAACGGCGCTGGACCGTGTTGCCGGAGAAGCCGGTCATCCGGTGGGGGCAGGTCGCGTCGCCGATCATCGCCGGGGGGCGCTTGATTGTTCATGCCGAGCATTGCTGGGCGCTCGACCTCGCCACCGGCGCGGTGGGGTGGAGCACCCCGGCCCGCCGACGGTGGGCCACACCGGTCGCTCTGCGCGCCGGCCCGCGGGAGTTGATCGTGCTGGGCGGGGGAGAAGTGCTGCGAGCGAGCGACGGCAAGATGGTGGCCGATTTGTTTCCCCACCAGGACCGGTGCGACTGCTATGTGAACTATTTTGGCATGAGTTCGTCGATTACGTCGGGCGAGTCTGTGTATTTCGTGGATGCGACGCCCAACACGGATAAAACCCCGCCGACCGTTCAGCGTTTCGATATGAAGCCAACGACCGAGGGACGCCTCGAGTTTGTCCGGCGTTGGCGGGTGGAAGTGCCCAGCGGCAAGTATTTCGCCTCGCCGGTGCTGCAGGACGGGTGCCTCTACGTGGTGGCCAGTACGCTGCGGCAGAAGGGGGAGAAGGGCTTCGATGCGGTGTTGAACAAGCGCGTTGATGGCACCTTGCTGGCGTTGAATGCCGACACCGGCGAATTGATCTTTGCTCACGAGATCGGCAAGGATACCGGCACGTATCACACGCTGACATACGCCGGCGGCAAATTGTGGATTACGGGCCACAGCGGGATCACGGTTGTCGTTGAAGCCGAAAAGGCTTATCGGGAGATCGCGCGCACCAGCTTGGAGGCGACGCGGAGTCATCCGCTGTTTGTCGGCAACGACCTCATCATCCGCGGTTGCGAGAACCTCTACCGGGTTGGCGGTGACCGATGAACAGGATTGCCATCGTCATCGCACTGGCCGTCGGCTTCGTTGAGGAACGCCCCGTGTGGGGTGGCAGCGTGAGCCAGGAATTCCGGCCATCCTCCCCGGTGATCGTTACTGGCAAGAACGTGGCCGCGCTGTTGGGCGCGGCGCCGGACCGGATCGTCGGCTTCGCGTGGCGCGACGGCAAATGGGTGCAGGTGCCGGTACAGGTGGACCAGAAGGTTCTGGCTCCGAAGGGCCAAGCGGGCGGCAGCCCGGCGTTGCCCCTCAAAGCACGATGGAAGTCGCATTACATGTTCGCCGATCCGAAGAACGCCGCCGGTCCGGGTGCGGCGACACTCGCCGACAACGACGAGATCGCCATGCTCGACGACGACTTTGGCGGTCCAGTGGATGCGGCGGCGGCCGATCCGATGGGGGTTGTCCCCCAATCGCGGGTTGATGTGAGAGCGACCTTGAAGGGTCATCCGCCTCGCTGGCTGTATCTGTTCAAGAGTGCCGGCGATCTGAAGCCCGGCGCGGGCCGCAAGCCGGTCGACTATCGCTTTCACAGCCTCATCGCACCGGAAGACCGCAAGCGATGGGAGGAGATCACCCCGGAAATCAGCAGCTACCGATTCATCCCGCACCGCAAGGAGAACAAGGGCAAGTATGATTTGCCGCCGCTGCCCTCCGAAGACAGCACGGTGACGGGCGAGAACTACCGCCTGAACTTCGATGCGCGCAATCGCTTGAGCGTTCTGGAGATCCTCTCACCGGGTGCCGCCTCCGCCAACATCATGGAGCACGACAAGTTCTATTACGGCTCGGACATGCGGCAGCAGGCTTACCTGGTATCGATCGGCAATCGCATCCTGGCCGATATCACCGGGCCTGTGCGCGCGATCCGTGTGCGTCAACTCGAATGGTCGGCCAGCCTTGGATACGACGAGTGGATCTTCTATCCTCGCAGGGTCGAAGCGGCTCGGCACTGGATCATCCACGCCGGGCCTGCGCTCTGGTTTGGCCTGAACTTGTCGGAGAAGGCCGTCGGCATGACCTACTACGACAACCTCAACCCGCAGGGGGTGGTGATTGACGGCCAGCCCGACGATGTCCGAACGGGCGAGTTGAAGTGGCAGTTGTTCACCGGCAAGCCGGGATCGCTGCTCGTCCAGCACATCCTCGACACCAATATCCAGGATTTGCCCCGAAGTTCGCGATACTTCGACGTCAAGGATCCGTTTTACTTCACCCGGAACGCCACATTCCCGGATACCGGCGCGTTTGCCTATGGCGCAAGCGGGCCGCTATACGGTCCCTATCCGCAGACGGTGCCTAAGGGCGAAGGCGGAGATTACGTGGTGATTCGGCGTCGCTTTCTGTTCGGGCCGCCGGGCATCTCGCTGGAGCAGGCCAAGGCCGCGGTTGAAGAACCCGTCCCGACGATCGAGGTAGTCAAGCGTTGACGAATTCAAGCGATGATGATCAGCAATGAAAGGCCACCGATGAAACACAGGATCATCCCCACGTTGTTGCTGGCAGTTGGCGCGTGGTTGATCGCGGCGCCATCGCGCGCGGCGGAAGTGTTGGTCGAGGCCGAGGCGTTCACCGAGCGCGGCGGTTGGGTTCTCGATCCACAGTTCATGGACCAGATGGGGTCGCCCTACTTGCTGGCGCATGGCTTGGGTAAGCCGGTGGCCAACGCGAAGACCGAGGTCGAGTTCCCTGATACAGGCACGTACTACGCTTGGGTGCGCGCCAAGGACTGGGTTCCATCCCATCATCCCGGCCGGTTCAAGGTGCTCATTGACGGACAGGAATTGGCGGAGACATTCGGCGAGAATGGCCAGGACTGGTCCTGGCAGAAGTCGGGACCGGTTCAGATCAAAGCCAAGAAGGTCACCATTGGGCTGAAGGACCTGACCGGCTTCGACGGCCGGTGCGACGCGATCTATTTCACGACCGATAACGACGCCGTGCCACCAAGAAAAGTGGACGAGCAGATGGCGGCCTGGCGGCGCAAGCTGTTAGGGTTGCCGGAAACACCGGCCGACGCCGGGCAGTTCGATCTGGTCGTCGTCGGGGGCGGCGTGGCCGGAACCTGCGCCGCGGTCAGCGCCACAAGGCTTGGATTGCGTGTCGCGCTGGTGCAGGAGCGCCCGGTTCTGGGTGGTAACGCCAGCAGCGAGATCAAGATCGGGCCTTACGGGCTGGGACGCCCGCGTGTGGACGAAATCGTTGCCGAACTGCGTCGGCCAAAGCCCTTTGCCGCCGAGAAGAACCTGCAAGTCTTCTTTGACATGCACGCCTGTGCCGTGCAGAAGGACGGCAATCGCATCGCGGCCGCGATCGCCTGCCATACCTCGACCGGCCAGCGAATGCGATTCGCGGCCCCGCTGTTCGTGGATGCCACGGGAGATGGCTGGATCGGATTCTGGGCCGGCGCGGACTACCGGCAGGGGCGCGAGAGCTACCGGGAGTTCAACGAATCGCTGGCGCCCAATGAGGCGGACAAACGCACGCACGGCAACAGCGTCGTCTTCAAGACAGTGATGGCCAGGGAGCCGGTGACGTTTCCCGATGTTCCGTGGGCGACCGCGGTTTCGAAGGACTACGCGCAGATGGCGAACATTCCAGCCAAGCAGTGGGATCCGCACCATTTCTGGGAATACGGGCAAGGCCTGGACACGCTCCAAGAAGCCGAGCACATCCGCGACCATCTCTTCTGTGCCATTTACGGCACGCTCGCCACGGTCAAGACGAAGTATCCGGCGGCGGCCAACCTGCAGCTTGCCTGGGTCGGGCACATTGCCGCACGCGGCGAGTCGCGCCGATTCATCGGTGATTACACCCTCAATCAAAACGACGTGGCCGAAGGGCGGGTCTTTCCCGACGCGGTGGCCATATCCATGAAGAACTGGTTCTGTCTGCACTACATTCAGCCGAAGTATGATTTCCGCGGCGGGGCCCAACGACCGGCGTCCGAGTCCGCCGGCCGAGGACCAATGCCAAAACCCACCATCCCGGACGAACCGTTGCCCGCCTGCGCAGACAGTCTGCCGGCGGGCAAGTGCGCCACGCTTCCATTCCGCTGTCTCTATTCGCGGAACGTGGAGAACCTGATGCTGGCCGGCCGCTGCGCCAGTGCAACGCATGTGGCGGCGATGAACATCAAAGTGCAGAACACCACGGGCCAGATGGGGGTCGCCGTGGGTGTGGCGGCCTCTCTGTGTAAGAAGTACAACACCACCCCGCGCGGGATCTACCAGCAGCACTTGGCGGAGCTGCAAGATGTCGCATTCGAGCGCGGTGAGCACAGGGACGCGCTCAAGCCTCGATGAGCAATGAACCCGGAGACATGCCCATGAGACCGACGATGGCCCGAAGGTACTTTCTGGAAAGCTCGGCGGTCGGCGCGGCTGTCGCGCGTGTGGCCGTTGTGCTGCTGGCTTCGACTTGGGCGCTCCTTGCGTCCGCCGCGGAGCCGAAAGAGAAAGCGCCTGCCCAGACCGGCGAGACCTCCCGCTGGGGCTACGTCGGGCTGGCCAATCCCGCGGACTGGGCGTTGCCGCAGGTGACCATCGCCCCCGCATCCGTCATCGGCAAGCTGCCCTACGGACAGGTCTATGCCACGGCTAGACAGCGTGTCCTGCACTACCGCTTCCCCGTGCCCGACGGCACCTACAAGGTCCGCGTGCATTTCCTTCAGGCTGTCGGCGGAGCTACGAAGAACGAAGCTGGGCTGTCCGCTTCCGCCAATGGAGTGAAGATCGTCGATAACCAAGACGTCTATGCGGCCAGGGAGAAGGCCAAGGAACTTCCCTCCGACGTCGTCGCCAAGACCAGTGAAGCTGACGTCGAGGGCACGGGCGGGAAGATCATGGTCTCCTTCCCCGTCACCACGAAACCCAACTGGGCGGTCTGCGGCCTGGAGGTCATTGGCAAGCAGGCGACGATCCGGGTCAACTGCGGCGCCAAGGCCCCCTGCACCGACGCCGACGGCCATGTCTGGGAATCCGATTGGGATCGCCGCCTACCGCTCACGTCCGGCGAGATCGCCCTGGAGAAACGCGAGATGCCCAAGGGGGAATGGGTGAACATCTCGGATGAGATCCTGCGCAAGTTCCGCGATGAGCTGGGGTTGGTGCCGGTGTCGGTCTGGCCCTATTTCTTCGCGGCGAAGGACGGTTGGGTGGTGTGTGACCGCTCGGGCAACACCTTTGTCGGCTACCTGGGTCTGGGGCTCTGGGGCTATGACCTGGCGGCCGGAAGGTTGACGCGCGCGGACGAGGGAAAGTACACGGCCGAGCCCAACAGCATGGGTCTGAGTCTGAATCCAAATGGGCCAGGCTTCCTCCTCATGGGGTGGTCGGCACAGAGCAAAGAGAGCTTTGCCGTCCGTTGCGTTGACGGAACCCGCTTCGAAAGCATCGATGGCGGGGCCCAGCACAACGGCTGGGACCAGTACTCGGTGGACTGGACCGCCGATCCCCCGGTCGTCTTCGTCAAAGTCCATCACACTGAGGGCATGACGAAGCTGAGCACGGACGGCGGCAAGACCTTCAAACAGATTGGGGATGATGGGAAGAACCTGTCTGCAGTCGGCGCGCTGGGCGACCGTGTGCTGGTCAAGTGGCTGCGGGATGGAACGATCATGCGGAGCACTGATCTCGGCGGCACCTGGGCCAGGAGCGCTGAGGTGAAGTACGTCACCAAACCGAGAGAGCGTGGGTGGATCAACCGCATCGGCAAGACGGCCTACTTCCCCTCGCAGGATGGTCTGTACGTCAGCCGGGATGCCGGCGTCACCTGGCAACTCGTCCCGAAGAGCCCGGCGTTCACGGAAAGTCTCGTGCCGGGCAAGAAGGAAGGGCACCTGGTCGGATTCGCCGCAGACGCCGCCTACGAAAGCACCGATGGCGGCGCCACCTGGAAGAAGGCGGTTGACAAGCCGAGGGGCGGGGCGGTGTTCATGTGGTCGTACGACCCGGTCGGCGACGTCTTCTACGCCCAGACCGGCAGCATCTTCCGCTACGCGAGGCAGCGAACGAACCACACCAACCAAGAGAAAGGAGCAAGTGGACAGTGAACACCTTCAGTACAATCCGTATCGGCCTCATCAGCGTGCTGTCTTCTGTCGCGAGCATGCAGGCGGCCGAGGCACCGGCGGCCGCCGAGCCGAAGACCGAGTGGCAGAACATCACGGCCGAGCTAGTCAAGACCGCCGGCCTCGATCAACGCAAAGTAGAGGGGAAGGATAATAAGGGCAATCCACGATTGGGGGCTGTCTATATGACGCGCTTCCAAGGGATGCTCGTTCTCCCCAACGGCGAGGTGCTCGTAACAAACAATGACAAGGGTATGTGGCATAGTACCGATCAAGGCGCCGCGTGGGCGAAGTACGGTGAGCCGTGGATGAAGGGAGTAGCCCAGTCTTCGCTGAGCTTGAAAATGTACTATCCGGATCGCATTGGCCTGACACTGGATGGCCCCATTGCGGTCTCGTCGGACATGGGCAAGTCCTGGGTGAAAGTCAAACGCCCCAATGTAATGATCACCAAGCAAGACTCGAGTCAAGTCCGGAGCGATGTGACGGTCTTCGCGGCAGACATGGACCTGTCGGTCAATACGCCGGTCAAGACCATCCTGGGCTTCCTGCACCATGGGGAAATGGTGGGTGGGTTGTTTGTGCACACGTCCGATGGAGGCGCAACGTGGGATTGGTCCGGCCCACTCTTGAAAGACACGAGGCGCTGGATGCGAACGGGCGTCGCCGACGCTACCACCCTGCTCCGTGGGGAGGAACCAGCGAAAGGCGACATGCCGCAGCCAGGCGTTTTTCGCAGCACGGATTTTGGGCAGACCTGGACCAAGGTCGGGGACTTTACCCTGCATGGCACATGTCCAGTCCATCACGGGCCCAACATCTATTGGGCGGCGAAAGAGGGCGTTGTGGTCTCGCGTGACAGCGGGAAGACCTGGAGCGTGTGCGGATCACCGGTCGCGAACATTGTATTCGGCCCGTACTTCGGTAAGAGCGAACAGGAGATGATGGTGGTTTCGTTCCAAGACGGATACTCCATCACGAGGAACGGCGGCCAATCGTGGACTCGTGTGGCGCCTTTCTTCGCCGAGGCTCCGGATGCGTGGGGCGAGCCCAAGAATGAAAGGACCAGCCCACCCACTTCCGGCCGCCACTGGCGTGGGGCCCTCTGGTATTTCGGATGGGATTCGGAGAAGAACATCCTGTACGAGAGCCTTTTTGGCGGAGACGTCTGGAAACTGCAATTGGGATCGCCCGCTGCGGCGAAATAGCGCAGAACAACCAACCAACAGAAGAGAGCGAGACAACCATGAAAACGATCAACACAATCAGCATCGGCCTCATCAGTGTATTCTTATCATTCGTGAGCGTTCGGGCGGCGGATTCGCCGGTCACACCTCAAGAACGCAAGAACCTCTGCGAGCGGGCCACCAAGGCCGGCTGGCTGAAGGGCGTCCGCACCGTCGAATTGATCCGCGCCGACATCCTCTCCGTGACCCTCGATTCCGGCATCACCAGCGCAATCGCTCCGACCATGTACATTGCGGATTCCGATGTTGCCCGGCATCGCGCAGTGCTGGAGCCGTACGCCAAGCCGGATGCTTTCACCATCACCAGCCCGACCGACCCGGACTACAAGATGCCGGTGCGTCCGGCCGACGTTGGCCAGTGCACTTATGAGGGCCGCAACGGCGTCAACGCGGACAAGGCGTTGCCCAAGTGTACGATCTTCCATACCGACTGCTTCCTGTTCCTGCCGAAGCCGATGAAGTCGGTGCATCGCTACACCATCGAGGTGCAGCCGCGCGGCGAGCGGGAGGCGGGCATGGCGTACTCCGGCACGCTCGATTACGACGACGCGAAGACCTCGACCAAGGTGATCAAGATCAACCAGGTCGCCTACAGTTCACTCGCCAAGCAGCGCTACGCCTATCTCGGCTGGTGGGCCGGCAATAGGGGGAGGGTAGACTATGCGCCATTCAAGAAGTTCGAGGTCATTGATGAGAAGACCGGCAAGACCGCGCTCACGGGCGAGATGAAGCTGCGTGCAGGCGACGAGATGACCATCAAAATCGCCGGCGAGGAAGTCTATGAGATGGACATCGCGGCGCTGCCGGTGGGCCGCTACCACCTCCGCATCCCCGGCTTGGGCTGCTCGGATCCGCTGGAGGTCGGCGGCAAGGGCATCCAGGCGCTGTACTACCACACGCTGCGCGCCTTCTTCCACCAGCGCTGCGGCCAGGAGTTCAAGGAGCCCTGGACGTGGGTGAAGAAGCCAACCTGCCACAGCGAGATCTACGAGAACGGCTACTTCGCCCCGGAGACGCTCTGTCCCGGCGAGAAGAACCAGGATCCAAAGAGGATCCCGCCGCCAGCCCCCGGTGACAAACCCAGGCACTTCCGCGGATGCTATCACGATGCCGCCGACTATGACTCCTTCACCGGCCACCTGTCCGCCACCAGCGAACTGATTGTCCTCTACGATCTCTTCCCCGAAGCCTTCGCCGACCGCGACCTGGACCTGCCGGAGAGCGGCAACCGCATCCCCGACATCCTCGACGAAGCCGAGTGGTGTCTGTTGGGGTTCCTCGATTTACGGTATCCCAACGGGGCGGTGCCGTTGGGGCGCGGGAACATGCAGGATGGCATCAACCAGAACATCGAGAAGGGCTACAACTACTGGGAATGGGCAAAGGGCAATAGCGTAGTTCCGCCCTACACCATTCTGCCGCCGAAGGACGAGTCCACGCCGACGTTCGCCGCGGTGGCGGCTTCGTATTCCCGCGTCATCCGGAAGTTCGATGCCGCCAAGGCCGATCGCTACCTGGCGGCCGCGCAGAGAGCTTTCGCCTACGCCTCGACGCATACGCCCGAACAGGTCTGGAAGGAGTACTCAACCGACAAGGTCACGATAAGGAAACCCAAGAACTGGAATGATGATGGGGCATGGAAGGGCTGCTGTCTATGGGCGGCCGGCGAGTTGTTGCGCGCCACGGGCAAGCCGGAGTACATGGCCTTCATCAAGACGACCGACCAGAAGCACATGAACCGGATGAACTGGCGCTACGCGCAGCCGCGCGTGTGGGCGTTCATCAATGCCGACGCCGCCGATCCCGACATGCGGGAGAAGTATCGCAAGGACTTGGTTTCAAGTTTCGACGGTATCGTCAAGAAGACGTTGGAGACGCCGTATCGGATGTCCTATTGGCCAACTACCAATGGGTGCGGCTGGTGGGGTTCCATGCAAGGCATCCGCACCGACATGGTGCTTGCTTACGGCCTGACGAAGGACCAGAAATACATCGACACCCTGAGCCTGCTGGCCGACTGGCACCTGGGCTGCAATCCGCGCTCGCAGACGTTCATGACCGGCATGGGCTGCCGCTACCCGCGGCGGCCGGAGATCAGCCCATTCCTTTACGAACAACCGTTGGAGGACCTGGGCGGCAAGACCGTGCGCGGCATCAGTCTCTACGGCATCGGCCCGGAACTCCGGGACTGGTTCGGGCAATGGCCCAAGCACCGGAGTTGGCGCGACGTCTTTGACGACGGCGCCGAGGTTTACAGCGAGTTCACGGTCCCCCAGACGTTGGCGCCGGCCGCGGCGGTCTATGCCACGCTCTATGCGTTGGAGAAGCAGGCCGGCACGATCCCGCCGGGGTCGAAGCCCGACCCGTTGGAACGCTGATATCCTCAGCAGAGCGGAGAGCCACAGATGGCAAGCGGCGTATGGATTGCGGCGGTGGCGATCACTTGTGGCGCCTGCCTGTTTTGCAGCTCGCCGGTGAGCGGCGCCCCGGTGGCCGGCGAGAACGTCCCGGGCATCGTCAATGCCGGCGGGCGGTGGTGGCGCGATGTGGACGGCAACGAGATGATCTGCTTCCCCAATACCGTCCTCAAGGTTGGCGACACCTTCTACATGTACGGCGAATGGTGCTTCGAGGAT
>Ga0315274_10008213_pt1 | contig 15124 bp, 13 predicted proteins | sample YL17G02_20_MG_FD_203700 | JGI IMG/M metagenome (GOLD analysis project Ga0315274, IMG submission 203700) | Sediment microbial communities from Yellowstone Lake, YNP, Wyoming, USA - YL17G02_20 | ecosystem: Environmental > Aquatic > Freshwater > Lake > Sediment | place: USA: Wyoming | collected... | reverse complement strand
AGCATGTACTTTTTTACAAGACTTTTTACGGTCTTCCAGTCTAAGTGGAGTTTTTTTCCGACATCCCGGATAGTGGAGGCTCGACATCGTTTTCCAAAATACATCGCAAAACGTTTCGTGTAGAATGGATTGTCGGCAAGAAATGAGAAACGCTCTTGTTTCACTTTCCCGCAGCTCCGACACTCAATGCGGCGAACTTCCAGATCAAGATAGATCCTGGTGTCGCCGCATGGAAAATCGTGGACACGGCGCATCTTGCGGTCATAAAAACCATGATGCTTCTTTCCGCATTCCGGACAACATGTTTTTTTTCGACCCGGTTGAGCTTGATGACTCGCGCTCTTGGATCACCAAATACCCCGACAATTATCTGTTGTGGCCTGAATCCGGGAAATCGGTATGCATCAGTCAATCGTTTGGCTTTTTTCATAAAACAAGAAAACATTTTTAGGTTAAAAATGCAAGTATTTTTTCTAAACGTAACCTATAAACTTTTCAATCGTTTGTGTTAAAAAATCACCCGCTCGGTCGGGAGATGACCCCTTTTAAATCAATCATTGAACCGGCATCAGGATAAATCACGAAAACCTGATCCCCAATTTTTCGTTAGATCAACAATTCCATCCCATAAATCCATCAACCTGGGTGCCGTGAAAAACACGAAGAACCCGGCCGCCATGCCGAGAATTGAATCCGTGACATAGTGGTACCGGCAGTAAATCGTGGCCATGAACAACGACAGGACGACCGGCGATATCATCCAGAATGAGGGTCGATGATACCGGTATGCCATCATCCACATGACCGTCGTATTCGCGCAGTGGGGACTTGGAATGGTCCCGCCGACGAATTGCATGCTGCGAAGCCACTCGCCTGTCCGCGTCCAAAAATACCCGTCGAGCTTGACGCCATACAATGATCCCATATGGGCAATCGGTCCGGCGACTGGAAAAAGGGCGAAACAGAGGTCGCAGAGAACGTTTGAGATGCCGAGCGTGAAAAAATAGTCCTCCACCGCCGCTCCGTTCCGCAAGAAAAAAATGACGCCGGACAGCAAGGGAAAAATCACCAGGTATATGACATACGAGAACATCATCCATTCGGTGACCGGTTTTGAGACGAATCGTTGGAGCCACAGCGTCGGTTGAACGCCGAAGATGGACCGTTCCAGCCCGATCACTTGGCCGTCCAGCCAATGCCCGTGAATGATCAGCTGGAGTTTATCGACGGCGACATTCAGATAGGCATAGAGGAACAGGATGGCGCACATCCGGATCATGAACTTCCAAAATTTTGGATTGGTCCGTTCGCTGAAATAGATGAATAGAATGTAGGCCGAGGCGACGCCGATATTTTTCAGCACGAGTATCAACCCGTGTTCCACCCGTCGGCCCGATAGGAAGGTCAGCAGGCTGAGAAAGGCGAGTGTCGTGAGAATCAATCCATCCGTCGCCCGGATTTGCAGCCTGCCGATGGTGAACCGTTTGTCATCCATGCCCCTGCCGGAATTCCGTCGCCGAACAAAAACCGGACCCGTCTCCCCGGTCATTTCTTCCCGCCTCAAACCGATGTTTCTATCCTCCCATCCTCGATCTTGACGATCCGGGAAGCGAACGGGATGAGCCTGACGTCATGCGTGGCGACGATCACCGCGCTCCCGCGCGACGCCGCCAGAATCGCAAGGCTTTCCGCGACCTCTTGCCCGGCATGTCTGTCGAGATTGCCCGTCGGCTCATCCGCCAGAACGACCGAGGGGTGGTGCACCAGGGCACGGGCTACGGCCACGCGTTGTTCTTCCCCGCCAGAAAGCTCATGCGGGAAGCGGTCCCCCAGCACATGGAGGCGGAGGCTTTTAAGCAGGTTCTCCGTTTCACGCAGCGAATCTTCCGCCGTCAAGCCAGCGAGCCGCCCCATCAGCAGAATATTCTCCCGGACGTTCAAATGGGGAAGCAGGTTGGAACGCTGAAAAACGAAGCCCACCTCAGTCGCACGGGTGCGACGGTCTGCGGCGCGTGAACCTGTATGAAGGCGGCGGCCGGCCAGAACAACGCCTCCGGATTCAGGTGTCAGAAGGCCTGCTCCGACGGCGAGCAGCGTCGTTTTACCGGCACCGCTGGGGCCTTCCAGCAGCACGAATTCCCCCGCATCGACCGAAAGGGAGACATCGTGCAGCACTTTCACGGCCCGCTTCCCCCTGCCCCGGGTTTTCGAAACGCTGTCGATCACAAGCGGCATCATGATCTGAAGGCCTCCAACGGGTCGATGGTGTTCAGCCGCATGACCGGAACGACGGCAGCCCCCAGACCCGTGGCGATGAACAAGCCGGCGATGGCGGCCACTTCAGTAAAGGCGATGCGGAGGGGTATCGTGGGAAACCAGGCGTCGAGTGCGGCGTCCAATCCGTACGACAGGGAGATCCCGATCAGCGCGCCTTTGAGCGATAACGCAACCGAGTGGGCGAGAACTCCCCTGCCAATGGCCCCCGATTCCGTTCCGAGGGCGAGAAGGACGGCGATGTCGCCACGCCGCTCTTCCACGACGCTCAGGATGAGCAGGCCGACCAGGAGCGCTGCCGCGCCCAGGCCGAGGATCGTGACGAGCGAGAGGAGGGGAACGAAGCCGGCGGAGATTTCACGTTCATTGGACTTCATGAAATACTGCCGCGTGTAAACGCGCACGTTTTGAAGCCGTTTTTCGATAGTTTGGATGATCGATCCGCAGTCCGACTCCGGCGACAGTTTGACGAGGATCAGCTTGGCCTGTCCCATCGTACCCGTGCCGGCCGCCACGGCGTCAAACCCCGTAAAAACGAACTGGGTGGCAAGGATGTTCGTTCCCGTCGTCAAGCCGGTGATGACAACCTGATATTCGCTGAGCATGACCGTGTCCCCGACGCCGACACCCAGCCGATATGCCGCCGCCCGGTCCATTGCGACCTCGGACAGACCCCTGGGCGCCCGGCCCTGGGTGTAGGCAGGCGGCCCCCCCAGGCCGTTCGGGGGCATATACCCGATGGTCAGCAACGTCAGGCGTTTCTGCGGATCATTTGACCGCAGCAATTTGACGGCGAGAAAAGCCTCCAGGATCGGATCGGCGACAGCCACGCCCGGAATCGCCCGGATCGAGTCGACATAAGCCAGTGGAATGAGGGAGGCGAAAGAACCGCGGATCAGGTTGTCCGATCCCGGCGGTGCCACCCAAAGATCGACGGTTTTCTGTCCCGTGTAATCCGACATCGCGGTCCTGACACTGCGGAACGCCGAAGCGATGACAATCACCAGGAGATTGCAGGTGGCCACACCCGCAATCGTCAGCCAGGTCCGGATGCGGCGGCCCCGGAGGGATTTTGCGAGAAGTTTCAACATGGATTGACCTCGTCCGCCGGCGTGCACTCCATCGGGTCCTCACAGCCCGCCGAACGCGGCCGGTCAGGTTGAAGGGAGGTTTGTCCCCCCGGATCAGCAGGCCTCATGCACAGGCGATCGAGAAGAACCACCAGGACACCCGTGGCCAAACCTGCGACAATGTCGGCGATATAATGATAACCCAGATATACCGCGCCGATGACCAGGCCCGCCTCAAGCGGCAGGAGAATCCAGAACCAAGACCGTTTCCAGATCCATAAACTCACGAACGCCGCGGTGGTCGCGGCCGCATGGGCGCTGGGAAAGGCCGCTCCGCGCAGCTGGTTGTGCTGCTGGTTGAACTGCGTGAGATGGCTGAAGATACCGCTGCCCAGCCGGGATGCCTGTAAATCGGGATAGAGGAACCGCGGGCCGAGAACGGGGCAGATCAAGGAGATGACGTAACAGATGGCCCACGCCATGCAAATCCGCCTGACGTTGGCTTCCGCATGAGCGTGGCTGCCCGACCTCAGAATCACCGTGGCGCCCACCAGAAGGGGCACGTAAGACATGTATGAAAACGCCAGCAATTCACCCAGCCACGGCAGCGGGGCGCCCCTGCCCACCCGCCACAGTTTCGTCTCAAAACGGGACACCGAAGCATCGAGCCAACGGGTATCTGGCGCCTGTAGCAGCATGGCCGTTTCTCGGTAGAAAACATAGAAAAGCAGCAGCGGAAGGGCGACCCCCAAAAAAGCCGTCACGGAATTCCGGGCGTTTCGTATTTTGGGGAGAACGAAAAGCGCAATGCCTGCGGCGCCCGCGTTAAGCGCGAGCAGGCCGAAACCGTGTCCACTTCGGCCGCTCGCCAGATAAATTAACGCGCCAAATCCAACGGCAAAAACCACCGTAAACTTTTCGGTGAAATTCGAGGCGGGGAAACGCACGAATTAGCCTCCCATGATCTTTCGCAGCAGTACAATCTCGATCGGCGTCAACACCCCTCCAATCAATATCCCACAGACCAATTCCGCAATTGAATGGGCGCCCGCCCGCCACCTGGCCCACGCGGCGGCAATGACAAGAATGCCGACCGGCGCGGCCCGCACGCCGAAAAACATCAGGGCCGCCGCGTACAGGCTGGTGATGACCATGGCGTGAATGCTGACCTTCAGCCTCCGGTTGAAAACGATGAGGATGAGCGTGTTCGGAACATGCAGCGCCAAAAGACCCCACAGGCGCCAATCCGCCCCCAAGGCGTAAAGGAGCCAGGCACCGATCCCGTACCCTGTCGCGCAGATCAGGTAAACGAGATCCCGCTCGGAACGAACGCGCATTTCAACGTCGCTGAGCTTTCCTCGCGCCTTCAAAACGAACAGAATGCCGACCGGAACCAAGCTCGTAAAAGCGACGGCAAGAAGGGCGTGGAGGATTCGCAAACGGCCGGCGCGCTCGAATTCAACCGCGAGAATGCAAAAAAAGCCCCCCATCATGACGGAAGGGTTGAGCAGCAATGAAAGGAGATCGGGAAACCGGAGACGGTGACGTTGCGGAGTCATGCTTTTCATCCCTTTCTTTCGGCATGCACGAACCGTCGATACCAGTCCTTGTATTGTCCCAGATTTTCCGGCAGGGGCGGACCCGGCTTCACAGATACCAGGTTCCAAAGCCTGCTTGCATCATAGTAATGGTCCCTCGCGACGAGAAAGATACGGTGCGCCGACGAATTCAGGCCCGACTTTTGGAAGATTCCCCTGCGGGTCAAACGCACCATGGATTGAGCGATAAAAAGCGGCACGCTGAACGGGGGCAAGCGCGAACCGACGCATGCGGCGAGCGAAACGGCGATTTCTTTAAAGCTCACCGGATGACCGTCGTTGACGTGAAACACGCCCTGATGTTTTTGCGACCATTCATCGGTCGCCAGGTCGACGAGAACCTCCGCGAGGTCGTCAACGGAGATGACCGACAGTCGAGCCCTGCCTCCGTCGATCATGAAAGGAAACCGTTCAAGGGCTCTAATGAGGGCTGGAATGAAATGCGTATCGCCATGACCGTACACAAACAGCGGCCGCAGCACGATACCGTTGTTGTCAAGCACGGCTTGCTCCGCCCGCACGCGCGATCTGCTGATGGCAGTCGCCGGATCAACCGTCGCCTCCGTTTCATCGGCGTTTCTGTGAACGGCATAGCCGTATACAGCCGCGTTGCTCAGGTAAAGGAACCGTTTTGCGCCGGCACGTTTTGCCTGATCCGCCAGCGCTTCAGTGCCTCGCGCATTCACTGCCTCGCAGAGATATTGATCATCTCCAATGTAACTGGCCAAGTGTAATACAGCATCAACTCCATCACAGATATCATTAAAAGTTTCTGGACACGCAAGATCACAGTACCGATATTCGTCGTGTGCTGACAAATGCAATTCTGGGATTTTCTTATGCAGGAGCAATCTTAAATTTAAGCCAGTGGAGTGGTTTAATCGTTTCAGCACAGCGCTGCCTATAAATCCCGTCGAGCCTGTAAGTAAAATGTTTCTGTTCATTCAATTCCTTTTTTCCATTGCTCGTGTCTTCGATAACGCTTCCAGATTTCAGGCTTCAGCATGCTCCACGTTCCACCCATTCTGCCTAGTGGGCGACTGTTTTGGGAAAAATGACCATCCATCCTAAGGTGCAACAATTCACCTCGTCGGTATTTCTTGTCTGTGACCGAAGCCGATATGATAACCTGTGTTCGGGTTTCAGCAAAATCCGTAAACCGGATGTCAAAAGACTGCGTAGCGAACATCGTTCCAAGGGGAACATCCAGAAACAAATGCGCAATGGCAATGCCCAGTTGCCTGCCGGTTTCGACCAACATCATCGCCGGTATGTGATCAAGCGGGTGCTCGAAAAAGAACGGATGTTCCATGTCACTCACCATCTCCGCGTCATAGCAATCATCCTGCCCCGGTTTCTTCCGGATGTCCGCGATCAGAACATTCCGTTCGTTTATTTTGTGGACATATTTGCCGTCAATTCGTTTCAGCATGGATGGTTTCCTTTTTTGTTTTTGTAGCAAGGTCAATGATTTGGTCGGGTGAAGATGTGGGCAAGGCTGTAATCGTTTCCCATAACCGTTCGCATTTCCCACGCCCGAGAATCCGCTCCCCTTCGACAATTAGCTTTTCCCTGACGACATCCCGCCGGTTCGGATCGCCGGCCATTCCCGTCGGAATGATGCGTTCGGCGGAGAGCCGTTTCCCGTTTTTCATGAAAACAGTCACCCGGCTTCCCATTCGAAAGGAGAGTTTGCGTAAATCTCCCAGAGGTCGGTAATCTTCGGTCTTTCCGGACGAAGGTTTCTGGAAGTACGAATGCAGGCTGCGTTCCCACCGTTTGAAAAAATAGTTCCGTTCTTCCTGCGGCAACCTGAACAATTTAATTAAATCGAGCAGGCCGATGGCACGGGCACTGCCGAACATTGAGCGGAATTCCCGGGAAGTGCGATAAAATTGCAGCATGTCAGCCGAGTGCTTGCTGCCTCCTCTGTTCAGCCCGGCATCAAGGCCAATAAGTTGATGGATCGTAAACTTCCAATCGTGTATCAGTTTTGAACACTCCGATAAACGCCGGACATGCGGAAGCATTCGCGGAAAGGCATCCGTTGTAAAATGGAATCCTCTTAATTCACCCAAAGCCAGGGCTGCCGCGACGCATCTGAGAATGGAGAATTGAACATTAACCGGCGTGAGAAGGCCGAATTCGTGGGGCGTGGCAAGTCGCTCCAGAATCAATGCAGGCAAAGAGGATGCTACTTCGACGCGCCCCACTTCATCTAAACGAAATTCCGGATCTGCATGGATTTCACGCGCGGCATCGACCGCGCCTGACGCATAACCACAGGCGGAATATCGCTTGAAACACAATGCATGCGTGCTCCAGGCCTCTCCGAGTTGTACAAAAGGGTTTTGAACCTTGCGCTGCATGGTAAATTGTCGATAAAATCCGGCACGATGTTCGAGGATATCGTGTGTTCCTGTCAGACCCTCCTTTGCGAAAAAAGCGGCGCGCACCCCTTCAACGACCGAGGCGGCGCCGGACAGGACTTTTGTATCAGGCGAAAACATGCCGGGATGCAGCGGCATATCAGGCACTGTCAAGGCGATGGCGAATGCGTTTGCGAATTCCTGCTCGCTCAAGTTTAAAAAGACGCCCGCCGCTGCTGCCGCGGCAAATCGTAAAAGATAAGATCGCTGATGCCCATGCCGGATTTCCGCCGTAATGACCCACCCCAATCGGCCGGCCAGCTCATTGGCAACAACCTGCGCGCTAAGTAGCGTACGACCGTCCCTCTTGCTGAATTCCGCCATCGCAAAAGGTGTTACGACCACCGCCTGCCCGAGATGTCCTCGATAATGAAAGTCATCCAGCTCCAGCGCATTCGCAAAAGCGGCATGAAGATATAAGGCATCCCATAGGGAGACTTTTTCGCCATGCGGGATGACCGTGCAAGGTCCAGGCCTCATGGTTCTTTGCATCGCCTTCCATATTTTTTCCCCCGCATCTGTTCTCGAGCCGGCCAGAATAGCAGCCATAATGTTGGCGATCTGCCATTGCGAAAGATCAATCACATCCTGGGGTGCTTGTTCAAGCTGAAAGCTCGCCGCCCACTCAGCAGCTGACTCGAGTTGACGTTTAGATACTTTAGATTCTGGATTCATTTATCGGTCCTTGATATTTCGATACATGATTCAGTGAACGAATCCTCCATGCCGAAATCAGATATTATGCACCGAACCTTTCCGGTCATTTTTTCACCTGATATGCAGCCACCTTCGAATAAACAAACGACCGATCGGTATTCATCATCTCTTCACTCAACCGCTCATTCTTCTGTAAGGCTTCTTGAAGCGTTTCGGGAACTTCCCTGGGAAGGATTAAATTTCGGAAACAGATCCTGGCATCAGGCTTGGCTGTTCTGAGAACTTCCTGAAACAGTTTGCGGGTGTCATCCAGATTCATCAATTCACAGATATTGGAGAGGCTTAAACACTCGAATGTATTATCCGGCATGGAAGCCAACCACTTTTTTGCGTCGTCGGAGTGTATTTGGATCCGTTCAAGTCTCTGCTTGATTATTTGGAAATTCTCCTGTTTCAAATAATCGGGGACCTCCTCCAGGGACTTGTACCTCCCCTTAAGGTACAAATGAAGAAAATAATTGCCTTTGATCGGAATGTCGTGCACAACCTTCCTGAACTTCCTGAAGAAACTCTCCGCAAAAGTGTTCGAACCGTCATCAAAATGAAAGTAGTCGGCCTTCGTCCCTCTTCTTGCCAATACCTGTTTATTGAAAAACATGTTGAATATAAGGCGGGTTCTTTTAATGTCCCAGTATCGGTCGTAAAATGCCCGCTGTTCCTCCATGTCCCTTTCGTCGAACAAACGATCCACCCTTTTGTTCCCTTGGATAAGATGAATGAATTTCCCGACGAGTTTGACGAAATATTCATAGCGTCCGCAGTATATCAATCCTTCTCTGATTATCTTTTGGTGAGTATCCCAAAACTCGGCGGCTTGTACAGTCAGATGACTCCTCAGAATGCCATAATTTTTCAATCGATCCTCCGACGGAGTGACTCCAAGAAATCGGATGAACTCAGGATACTCAAAAAGACTCATGGCTGCAATTTTTATTTCGAGCAGAAAGGATTGTGTGGGATTGATATCAACGCTATGGATCATTTTGGGATCATGGACGAGAAAACCGAGCGTATTGCACCCCCCCGAGGTAATCGTCATCAGGGTATCCCCGGGTTGAATGCTCAGGGCTTTTTGATCCGATTCCGGGTCTTCCCAGTTCATTGTAAATAACAATTTTTGAAGCTCCACCTGGCTTTTTTCTTGAGGTTTCATGGGAACGCCTTTCTGCCATGATAAAGCGATTTAATTATAAAGACCCCCCCAATGCTCACCCGTTCAGATGTTTTATTTAGATCCATCATTCCCTTAAACCAGCGAGTAATCTTCGTACGGGACACCCTGCGTCAGATGAGAAATGTCATCTTTTCCATTTTTCAAGCCTACTACAAATCCCATGGATTTGAACGTGAATTTGGGATATTTTACGAATATTCCTGTCAGGGGATCTCTTTCATGAATGCCTATCGTTAAAAAGTGATATCCCCCTTCAAACGAGATATTTCTGGCTTTTTGGATCAGTTGAGCAAGAGCCTCTTCATGCCCCTTTGCATAGGCAAACGCTTTGACATAAAGAATTCGGATTGGTTTGTTCCTCTCCGGCAGATTCACAGTAGGAACAACTCTACCGATGAACCGGATAAAGGTCACCAGGTTTCCTAAAAAGAACGGCAATCGAACCAGCACGTTTTGCTTACTATCGCCGACATCGACCAGAGAAATGGAGGCTTTGATTTCGTCATCGGACTTCGCCACCCAGTGTTGGGCCTCCCGAAGCGAATCCCGCTGAAAGATGGGACCGAATTGGTATTGCCGGAAATAGCCATTGTAGAAACGGGTTAATGCTGGAAGATCATACTCCGGGTTGACGACATATCGACTCGTTTTGCGTTGTCTCGGAGACGGGAGGATTTGATATACCTTGAAAATTCCCAAAGGGACGGCCTTGGTCAATCCTGCCCTGCCGTTGAAGAACGGCATTACTTTGTCATTGCCGTAGGCTGCCGTGCAAAAGATTAGATTGGAATCTGTTTTCAACAGTATCAGATGCATGGATTTCAACAGCCGGGCAGCCAGACCGGTGCCCCGATAATCGGGATGCACTTTTAGATCTCCAAGATAATGGATGGATGTTGGTTTTCCGTTTACGTGCACCAAAACGCGGGCGGCGGAAATGCAGCCGACAATCATCCCATTCGCTTCGGCGACCACGACATGACTTTGCCCTCTCCGGTTGAGAAGCCTGAAAAAATCCGGTTGCCGATCGATCCGGATTGAGATCTCGCCGTTCATCGGTGTCATCGACGTGAGTTTCAGCAACCCATCATTGTCGGACTTTTTTGTCAGTCGGATTGACACCATATACTGTCTGTTCTTCTCTTAAACTCTTTATCGGCTTGATCCGAATTCATTAAATGATAACCCGGACAATTCCGGTCCGGGAGCACTACTCACGACAGCATCAGATCCAATTTTATATATCCTTGAATCATAAACCAAAACCGAAAGCGCGATCGCTCACCATGCCGGTCAAGTAGTCGTCAATGACAGGATCCGATTGACTGCGTGAAGCGAACCGCTTCGCCTTCATCGCTTTCTCCAGAAAGAAATAACGCATCGATTCCTTAGCCATTTCTCTGCGTATCTTCATGGAAGGCTTGGTCGGCCATTCGGTTCTGTACGGAACGGGATTTTCACTGTCCTTTGTCTTGTCGTAAATATATCGTTTGAACGGTTCTTCTTTCGCCCGATAGAACGATGGATTGAAAAGCGTTTTGGCGTATTCTTTGGTGGCAAGCTTCATAATGGCTCCTGAAAGAAGTTGCATCACCGCCGTCGGTTCACCGATGACGGAACGGTATTTTTTATCGATTATACGCGCCCTGCGCCTGACCATCCCATTCGGTGAAAACCGCTCCATCGCGGACAACAACGTCCAGACCATTCCGCATTGCTTTTTAAAAAACTTTGATTTATGTTCTCTGAGAATTGGGTTTGTGGATTGCATACAATAGGTGTAACCGTTCAGTTCGACTTCAAGCCTTCTCAACATCGAGGGCCCCCAGGTCCTATAGAGCAGATCGTAACCATATTCAACGATATTGAGCGTCTCATGATCCTCAAGAGCGAGGTTTTTCTGTCTTCCGCTCCATAAATGCATATCCTCCCATGGACAATCTTTCAGCCTTCCTTCTTTCTTTAGTTGCTCCCATAAATCGGTACCGGGAAACGGAGAAAGCCTTGTCAATTGCTGATAGGTCGGATTGAGCGCTACGAAATAATTTAGATCCTCCATGATATTGGTATGGTTATGGAAATCCCATCCGCAAATCCAGGAACCAACGGTTCGGACTCCCATGCGGTGCAGATTGCTGAAAACCCATTTGGGATCCACCTTGCTCCGCTTTTTGTAATGAAGCAATTCACCGAATTTGGATTCCACTCCGATGAACATGACCCCGATACCAATCTCAACAATCGCGTCCCAACCGTAACGGTCAACGAAGGCTCCGATATTATCGAGGGATCCGAAGGCGAACCAATCGAGGGCTTCCACCATGTCGGGATGGCTTTCCCAACGCTCTTTGATCTGTATCAGGTAATCAAGCCAGCGAAAATGATCCTCTTCAATGACAAATATGTTGGTGAGATTCGGAAAATTTTTATGATAAAGGTACATATGATCAACCAAATCCGTCGGGGACAGCATCTCGATCCGCTTGTGGTCGTACAATGCGGTAGAGGAACAAAAATCGCACATGCCCGGGCACCCCAGTCCGGACACCAGGAACCCGATGGCGCCTTTGGGAAATTTTGTAATGAACGGAGGAGAACCCCCTCCCTTTGGCATGAGCTTTTGCTGAATCGGACGATCGACTTTTTCACCAAGCATACGCCGCATGAATCCGACCCCTTCGCCATGACAGATTTCGTCCACATATTGTTTCCACCCCTGTTCCTTATGGGTGGTTGCAAGTGCGAGACCTGCAAAGCATCCGAGTAAAATTTTCGTTTTCGGGGAATTCTTGCGGATGTATTCGCACATTCTCAAGACACCTTCCAAGTGGACAGGGAGAGCGCTGATGCCGATTATGGAATACCCCCTTTTGACTTCCGCCGTAAAATCATCCCAACGGGGATATTCGAGGATGACCGAAGGAACTTCAATATTCTGTGCGAGCACATGATTGGCGAAATGGTGGGAATGGGAGATGAGACAAAAAATACCGTCCGCGCGGGTGAATCTCGCACCCGTTGCATCAGTAAGGGATGTATCATTCGGCAGAGTCGGATATGGGTAAACGGACGATGTGAATAGTATTTTCTTCTTTTCCATGGTTTCCTCCAAGCCTTTTCCCTAAATAGAACTTTACATCGATGGCACATTTGTTTTATTGATTTATTGCATTCTCCTTATCAATGAAATTATCTTTACGATGTTTGAATACATTCAATGAATATGCCAGACGATCAAATAATCCATCAGTTTTAATAAAAACCTATTATTCTCTGTTTAGATTATACTTATAAGGTTCCTTATGTTCGATCCCAGGCCTGACTTCAAGCGTTTATTTTCAAATAGATTATCTTATACTATACATTGGCATGTAAAATATCATACAGAAAGGCAAGATGAATGAATAAACCCGATCCCATGTTAAAATTGGCGGCGGACTTGGCAATGCATTCGAATAAAAACAATGATCGGCAGACAAAAGCTCATTGGACCAAAGAATGGTATAGAATTGCATGGCCCCCGGAACCGAGGATCATAATCAAAAATTCAAACACTCTATAATTTTCTCTACGGACATATAGCTCTCAACCCCGGATTTTCGTGATTTCATGCTGGAAACAGCCAACCAAAGACTGCCCAGGACACTCCCAGCGCCAAACCTGTATTGAATACGGTTACAATCAAAAATACAATCACAGGCGACCAGCCCATTTTCCTCAAATCGGTTAATGACATGTTCAGTCCCATGCTGACGAAGGCCAGACAAAATGCCCAATCTTTCATTGCAAGTATTGCATCCGCAGCGTTGAAGGGCGCCTTTTTAAGCGGTTCGGGAAGCCAGCCGGCACTGACCAGAATTGAAATCAGAATAAAGCCCAACACGAACTTGGGAAATCGATCCCAGATGATTCTGGCGCTTGGACGATCCTTTTTACGGTTGGAGGCGGATGCAAATTTCAACGCCAGCAGAAATGCAACGATGCCTATGAAGGCATTCTGGGTGTTCTTGACAATCGAGGCGATTGTTTCAGCGGTCACTTTTCCTTCAACACCGGCACTGTATATCTTGCCGGCACCCATCACCGCAGCAGTCGTGTCTACATTGCCGCCAAACCAAGCTCCGGCGACGGCCTGAGGCATGTCCATCCAATCTGCGAAAATCGGCATCAGCACCATCATCGGTAAAGCCACCAGGATCACTATTGTAGTGATGTAAGTAATTTCCTGCTTCTTGGCCTGCACCGCCGCTGCAGCCGCAATCGCCGCGGAGACTCCGCAAATCGCGATGGCTGAAGACATCACGGCCCGCAATGTATTGGGCAGCTTGAATTTTCCGGACAGCCACCAGCAGAAAAAAAAGACAGCGGCAATCATGATCATTGCCTGAAAGACGGCCCCGGCCGCTGCGGTGACGATGGTTTTGAAGCTGACCGTAATCCCCAGCAAAACAAGACCGATTTTAAGGAATAACTCGGTTCGGAATCCCGACTTAATATACCCGTATAGGCCAAAGGCCTTGAAAAGAACGTTGACAATGATTCCGCTAAGGGCCGCCCACAATGGGTATTCCAAAGCCTTGCCGGGAATTTTATAGATTCCAATGGATATGTGGGTTCCATAAACCTGCAGCTTGATCCATCGTGCCAGAAATGCCAAACCGATGACAAGCATAATACCAATGATGAACCCCATCCGCTTGAATACAACCCGCTTCTTTCCTTTGATCTTTTTAGAAGATCTCATTCAGCACCTCCAATCTTGATCAGAACCTTATCCAGGCAGGAGCGATGACTCCCGCCAAGGCCAACAGCATCAAGATAAAGGCGATGATCACCGACAGCCAATCTTCGCTGATGTCTATTCTCATTGGTCCCTCCTTAGGTGTAACCCATGCATTTTCAAGGTGATATGAATTGAATGCCGATCAACTACCGTAACCGCCATAACCGGTCGTTTGGAAAGCCCCCAAAGGGGGATAATTCGGTATCGGCAATATGTCTATTGTATTACGTCATTTAAGCCGATGGTTTTTGATAGCAGAAAAAATTTGATGCGGGGGGAGAGAAGTAACGTATGTGTGGTGTCGGATTTTATGCAGCGCTATGGTAAAGAGAAAAATCCCGGAATCATATAAAGTACCGGTTTTGCATGTCTGCCCAATATCTCTTCCCCATTATAATTTCAATAAAATATATTAAATATCAGACCTAAAGTCAAGTCGATTTTACTGCCTTGCTGGGGCACGGAACCAACATGGTACCCCCTCCCAGGTTGTTTTTTTTGGGAATCGGAGTATCTCCTATGAATAATTATCGCGCCCCTGGTGACGCAATCTCTATCCCTGTTGCCAAATTGGCAGTATAAAATTACATCAATGCACTGCCCGTGTCGGACTTAAGAAGATGAAGTATAAAGTAATTCGCCCCGATTTCAAGTCCTTCTCAAGCTGTGGTGAAAATGCCTGTAGTCCATAGAAAATAACGGCCACGCGGTCTAAGCGGCAAGCAGGACACATCCCCGGTCTTCATGACTACTCGTATCGCATCTTTTTTCCTTTTCTGATCACTCGGAGTGATCGAAGAGGTTCTTACAAACCCTTCTCAACCACTGCAACACAGCCCAGGTGCCTTCCAGACCTTCTTGATTGTACTTCATGTTGAAAATCATTTTTTGCCTGAGTTGATCATCGTTCGTCTCAATCGCTCGTATTACTACTGAGAGCGTCAAATACGTTGCAATGCAGTAGCATTTTTAATTATACTGCACTTTTGCACTTTTTAAGGATCACAACATTGCTTGATTTTAATAAAAGAAGCCCTTACCTTATCCCTCAAGTAAATTCTGCCATGAAATTGCCTAAG
>Ga0315274_10008212_pt1 | contig 15124 bp, 18 predicted proteins | sample YL17G02_20_MG_FD_203700 | JGI IMG/M metagenome (GOLD analysis project Ga0315274, IMG submission 203700) | Sediment microbial communities from Yellowstone Lake, YNP, Wyoming, USA - YL17G02_20 | ecosystem: Environmental > Aquatic > Freshwater > Lake > Sediment | place: USA: Wyoming | collected... | reverse complement strand
ATGTCGGCGGCGGTGATCCAGCGCTCGCTGTTGGAACTCGAGCTTCGGGGACTCGTTGAAAGGGACCGCTCGAGTCTCTATTATAGAAGGTAGCTGATGGCCGATGGCGAAGCGTGACGGTGGACTATTCTTCCCCGACGGACGGCAACCGATGACGCGTGCCGCCGATACACGGAGTTCCCTCGGGTTTTCGAAGCGCGTCCAGTACAGGATCGAATGGGGGCTCACACACCTTCTCATCGCTGCGTGCTCGGTCGTTCCGCTCGTTGTGCTGCGCCGGTTCGGGGCGGGTTTGGGGTGGGTGGCGTGGCGGGTTTTTCGCATACGGCGGCGGGTTGTCCTCGACAACATCTCTCGGTCGTTTCCCGGCGCCGACGCAAGCGCCGTCGACGCCATCGCTGTCGAGTCGTACAGACAGTACGGGATGGCGCTCATGGAGTTCGCCGCGTTTCGCAGGTTATCTCGACGGAAGCTTTTTGGGATGGTCGATATCGAGGGGCTCGAGAACTTCGACGCGGCGCTCGCGCACGGCGCCGGCGCCATCCTGTTCACGGGGCATTTTGGAAATTGGGAGCTTCTCGGTGCCGTGGTGGCCGGGTGCGGCTACCCTCTGCACGTGACGGACACCAACCACAGCAACAAGCTCGTTCACAAGATCATCTCCGGGTTGAGGATCCGGCAAGGGATGAAGATCATTGCGCCGAGCGAACCGCTCACCCGCATCACCGGTCTTCTCTCGGCCAACAAGTTCGTTGCGTATCTGGCAGACCAGGACGCCCGCCGCGACGGGATCTTCGTCGATTTTTTCGGGAGACCCGCTTCGACGGTCCGCGGCCCCGCCTTGTGCTCGGTTCGGAAGGGTTGCCCGATCGTTCCCACGTTCCTGATTCGCGAGGGACACGATCGTCACCGGGCGGTTTTCGAGAGGCCCCTCTGGCCGGATCCCCGTCTCAAGGGACGCGAGGCGATCCACGAGCTCACCCAGCGTTTTACACGACTTCTGGAAACGTACGTTCGCGAGAATCCGGGACAGTATTTCTGGATGCACCGGCGCTGGAAAACCAGGGCGCAACAAGGTGGAAAAGGTTGAACGATCGCTCCCGCGCTATTTCGTCTTTTCTTCCTGTCCTGTCACCGTCTGGAATCCGATGGGGAGTTTGTTCGGATCAGTGGGGGCGAGTGGGATCTTGCCGTGGTCTTTTTCGTACTTCGCGATATTGGTTTCCAGCGTGGACAGCAACGCCTTCGCGCTCTGGGGCGTCATGACGATCCGCGAAAACACTTTCACTTTCTTGACGCCTGGAAGCATACGGGCAAAATCGATGATGAACTCCGCGTTGGAGTGGGTCACGATCACGAAATTGGAGTAGACCCCTTCCCATTCTTTCTCGCCGATTTCAACATTTACGGTGTGTTGCGCTTCCATCCAATCCCTCCTGTTTGCGGTGGGCATCGCGGTTTCTTCCGGCGGCCTGTCGACGGATGATCGATGTAGGGTAACACAGACGGAGAGGTGACTCAAGGAAAGGGACGGACGGATGCCCGTGTCATGTCCCGTCGCCGGAAGAGGCGGCGGCACGCGGAGTTCGGCGCTCGGAGGGTCCCGGCGAAACCGCTCGAAACCGTTCAAAGAGCTTGACACTCCCGCTTGCGGTGTGCTAACGTTTTTTGCACTCTAGGGTTACGACCGCGTTGCGGTTGCGCATTCCGTCAAGCATTCCGAAGTGCTTCGCAAGGAACTTCACTCCGAGGGTCCTTAGTTTTTTTAATCTCGACTACCCGAACGATGTTGTCAACCGGCTTGCCCAAGGACCGCGTAGCGGCTTATCTCGATCGCTTCACATCCGCCCGTGTGGCGGTTCTGGGCGACGTCATGCTCGACCGCTACTTCTGGGGCCGTGTGGACAGGATATCGCCGGAGGCCCCGGTGCCCGTCGTCCGTGTGACGGGACGAACGTCGCGTTTGGGCGGGGCGGCGAACGTAGCGGCGAATCTCCACTCGTTGGGGGTCGAGGTGACGCTCGCCGCGCTCATCGGTGATGACGCCGTGGGCGTCGAGTTGAACAGCCTTCTTTCCGGCGAAGGGATCGGTAACGGATCGTGTCTCGTCGAGACCGGCCGCCAGACGACCGAGAAGGTCCGGATCATCGCGCAAAGCCAGCAGGTTGTTCGTGCCGATTTCGAAACGGCGTTTCCTCTGTCATCCAAAAGCCGGGACAAGTTCGTCGCGGAGTTCGTCGACGGCGCCGATCGCTTCGACGCGCTGGTCGTCTCCGACTACGGAAAGGGCGTCGTGCAGGAGGAGTACCTCCAGAGGATCATCACCGCCTGGCGGTCGAAGGGCAAACCGGTGCTCGTCGATCCGCACGTGGGTCACTTCAGGTGGTACCGGGGGGCGACGATCATCACGCCGAACGCGAAGGAAGCGTCGAGCTTCTACGGGGTTGAACCCAACAGCGACGAAATGCTCGCCGGTGTGGGGTTCAGGATGCGCGAGGATCTCGATCTCCACGCGCTTCTCATTACGCGGGGGGAGGACGGGATGAGCCTCTACCTGCCCGATCGGAAACAGATCAACATCCCCACGGTGGCGACTTCGGTTTATGATGTCACGGGCGCCGGCGACACCGTGATCAGTCTCTTGGGAGCGGCATTCGCCTCAGGTGTCCCGCTCACCGACGCGGTGGTGATCGCGAACCAGGCAGCCGGCGAGGTGATCAAGGACCTCGGCACTTCCGCGATCACAAGAGACAGGCTTCTTAACTCCTGTGTAGAATAGATATTACACGTCATTATTCATGTGTAGTGTGAAGGCGGTTTTGACCAGAGAGGAGCTCCCCCGCGGGTTCGACACGCACCGCGCCGCGGGACGCCGGATCGTGTTCACGAACGGCTGTTTCGACATGCTCCATCCGGGGCATCTGAGACTGCTTTCGCGGGCGGCGGCGTTGGGGGATGTGCTCGTGGTTGCGATCAACGACGACGCGTCGGTGGAGCGTCTCAAGGGAGCGGGGCGGCCGATCTATCCGGCGGGCGAGCGGGCTGAGATCCTCCTGGCGTTGAGGTGGGTCGACTACGTAACGATCTTTCCGGAAGAGACGCCGCTCGAAACCATCGAGCGGGTCCGACCGGACGTGCTCGTCAAAGGCGCCGAGTACCGCGAGAGGGACATCGTCGGCGCATCGTTCGTGAAGAGCTATGGCGGGGATGTCGTCCGGATACCGATGAAAGAAGGCCACTCGACTCGCGGGCTCGTCCAGAGAATGGGAGATACTTCGTCCTAGAATCCGCGTCTTGCAAACGGCGGGACGGTGCCGATGCGGTGTTCGATCGAGTGCGCCGGTCGAACGAGACGGAAGACCAACGCAAGAGAAAAGGAAGGCGTCAATGACCAGAGAACGTGTGATCATCCTCGGCGCAGCGGGGAGGGATTTTCATAATTTCAACATCCTCTTCCGCGACAACAACGACGCTCGAGTCGTGGCTTTTACCGCGGCCCAGATACCCAACATCGACGGGCGGCGTTATCCGGCGGAGATCGCCGGGAAGAATTATCCCGACGGAATTCCCATCATCGCCGAAACGAGCCTGGCGGATTTTCTCAAGACGGAGAGAGTTGACAGGGCGGTGTTCTCGTACAGCGACGTCTCGTACGAGCGCGTGATGCAGCTCGGCGCGAGGGTCAACGCGCTGGGCGTCGACTTCACGCTCATCGGCTGCGACGCGACCATGCTCAAGAGCAACAGACCCGTCGTGGCGGTCTGCGCCGTTCGGACGGGGAGCGGGAAAAGTCAGACCACCCGCCGGGTCGCGGGAATCTTGAGAAACAGGGGGTATCGCATCGCCGTGGTCCGTCACCCGATGCCTTACGGCGATTTGAGAAAACAAGTTGTCCAGCGGTTCGCGGCGATCGACGACATGGTCCGCAACGAGTGCACGATCGAAGAGCGCGAAGAGTACGAACATCACATAGAAAACGGAAACGTCGTTTTCGCCGGCGTGGATTACGGGCGTGTTCTCGCGGCGGCGGAGAAAGAGGCGGATGTTGTGCTGTGGGACGGAGGGAACAACGACCTCCCGTTTTACAAACCCGATCTGTGGATTACGATCGCTGATCCACACCGGCCCGGTCATGAGATCCGTTACTACCCCGGCGAGATCAACGTGTACAAGGCGGATGTCATCGTGGTGAACAAGGTCGATACCGCTAGGCCCGAAGACGTCGACGCGGTGATCAACAACGTTCGGAGTCGCAATCCCCGCGCGACGATCATCAGGGCCGCCTCGCCGGTGACTGTGCAGGGCGACGCCGCGGTGATCAAAGGAAAACGGGTTCTCTGTGTCGAAGACGGGCCGACCCTCACGCACGGAGAGATGAAGTACGGCGCCGCCGTGGTGGCGGCGAAGAAACACGGCGCCGCGGAGATCATCGATCCCCGCCCGTTCGCCGTGGGGACCATCAAACGGACGTTCGAGATCTACCCGGGAATCGGCGCGTTACTGCCCGCGATGGGATACAGCGATGAGCAGATCGATGATCTGACGAAGACAATCGACTCCTCCGACGCGGAGCTCGTCATCGTCGGGACGCCGATCAACTTGGGAAGGGTGGCGAAGTTCTCGAAACCGTTCGTTCAAGTGGGATACCATCTCGAGGAACAGGGAGAGCCGACTCTCGAGCAGGTGCTCGATCGCTTCATCGCCGAATACTTGAAATAGAGACCGGCCGGCGCCGCGAGTTGGGAACCCCGTCTCGGGGGTGTGAAAAGGGGCGTTTCAATGAAGATCCACGAGTATCAGGCCAAAGAGCTTTTTCGAAAAGGCGGGATCCCCGTTCCCCCCGGTGAAGTCGTGACGACGCCCCAGGCGGCCTACGATGTGGCGGCGGCGTACGGCAAGCCGGTGGTGGTCAAAGCCCAGGTACTGGTCGGCGGCCGGGGGAAGGCGGGCGGGGTGAAACTCGCTCGCAACGCCGACGAGGCGAAGCGGTTCGCCGGAGCGATCCTGGGCATGGTGATAAAAGGTCTCACCGTCGAGAAGGTGCTCGTTACCGAAGCCGTCGACATCGCCGAAGAGATCTACGTCGGAGTGATCATGGACCGGAGGTCTCAGATGCCGCTCGTCATCGCATCTGCGGCCGGCGGTGTGGAGATCGAAGAGGTTGCCCGGGAGCGCCCCGAGTCGACCCGCCGTTTGACGGTAGACCCCCGGTACGGGCTTCTCCCTTACCAGGCGCGCGAGCTCGGCGCAGCTCTCCACAGCGACTTCGCCGTCGTCCAGCAGATCGCCGCGATCATCGACAAACTGTACCGCGTGTTCGAATCAACGGACGCGACCCTCGCCGAAATCAACCCGCTCGTTGTGACCCCGTCCGGCGAAGTGGTGGCCATCGATGCGAAGATCAACGTCGATGACAACGCGCTCTACCGGCAAAAAGCGCTCGAAGAAATGCGCGACGTTTCCGCCGAGGATCCCGGCGAAGTGGAAGCTCGCAACGCGGATCTCTCGTTCGTCAAGCTCAAGGGTAACGTCGGCTGCGTGGTGAACGGTGCCGGGCTGGCGATGGCGACGATGGATCTCATCAAGACCTACGGCGGCCAGCCGGCCAACTTCCTCGACATCGGCGGGAGCTCGAACCCCCAGAAGGTGGTGAGCGCGATCAAAATCATCCTTCTGGACCGCAACGTGAAGTCGATTTTCGTAAACATCTTCGGCGGGATCACGAGGTGTGACGACGTCGCCAAGGGACTCGTGACCGCCCTCAGGGAGCTCGATCTCAAACTGCCCCTTGTCGTCAGGCTCACGGGGACCAACGAGGAACAGGCGAGGGAGATCCTCTCGGAGGTCCGTCTCGTCTCGGCCGAGACGATGGATGAGGGAGTCAGGAAAGCGATAGAGTTGGCGCGTTAGAGATACGGAAAAGGAGCGGTCATTGAGCATATTCGTCGATGAAAACACTCGTGTCGTCGTTCAGGGAATAACGGGAAGGGATGGGTCCTTCCACGCCGCGCAGATGTTGGACTACGGCACGGCGGTCGTATCGGGTGTGACACCCGGAAAAGGGGGCGCGCTCTTTCGAGAGAGCGTCCCAATCTTCAACACGGTGAAACAAGCCGTTGAGGCGACGAAGGCAAACACGTCTGCGATCTACGTCCGCGCGTCGTTTGCCTTCGATGCGATATGCGAAGCGGCCGACGCGGGTGTTCGACTCGTCGTGTGCATCACTGAGGGCATCCCCGTCCGCGACATGGCAAAGGCGCTGCCGTTTCTAAAATCGCGGGGCACCCGTCTCATCGGCCCCAACTGCCCTGGGATCATCGCTCCGGGCAAGAAAGCGAAAGTGGGGATTCTCCCCACGGGCATGTTCAAACCCGGATCGATCGGGGTCGTTTCGAGGAGCGGGACGCTCACGTACGAAGTGGTTTTTCAGCTCACGCGGAACGGTTTTGGGCAGTCCACGTGCGTGGGAATCGGCGGTGACCCGCTCATAGGCACCAACTTCATCGATGCGCTCGATGCGTTCGAGAAAGACCCCGAGACCGAGGCGGTCGTGCTCATTGGCGAGATCGGCGGCACGGACGAACAGGAGGCGGCGGAGTTCATCGTGGGTCACATGAGAAAACCGGTTGTTGCGTTCATCGCCGGTCAAACGGCGCCCGAGGGTAAGAGGATGGGTCACGCCGGGGCCATCGTCTCGGGTGCAGCGGGGACCGCCAAAGAGAAGATCGATGCGTTCGCGAGAGTCGGAGTCCCCGTCGCTCCGGTTCCGTCGGATATCTCGAGGCTCGTCCGGCAGGTCCTAGCGGGGAGAAAAGCGTAGCGGACGCCGACGAACGGCACGGACCGCCGGGTCGCCGCCCGAGTTGGTCCGGCTTTGGAAGGGAACGAGGGAGATGAAAACGCTTCTGATGGTTAAACCCGATATGGTCAGAAATGCGGTTTACGGAGAGATCATCGCGTTCGTGCTGAGAAACCGCTTCAACGTCACGAGCTTGAAGATGCTGCGGCTCGACAGGGAGAGCGCCGAAAGGTTCTACGAGATTCACAAGGGCAAGGAGTTTTTCCCCTCTCTCGTCGACTACGTGACGAGCGGCCCCGTGGTGGCGATGGAGATCGAAGGGGATGACGTAATCCGCCGGTTGAGGGCGTTCGTCGGGGCGACTGACCCCTCGAAAGCCGAGCCGGGAACCATCCGGTACATGTACGGCATCTCTATACAGAGCAACGCGGTGCACGCTTCGGACGCTCCCGAGTCGGCGAAAAAAGAGCTTGCAATCGTCTTCGGCGGCTCCTAAATTCGGTTCGGCGCTGTGCTCAAGCTCTGCACAATCAATGGGGTACAGCCATGATCATCGACTTCGAGGCGCTCTCGCCCGGGACCCAGCTCGTCACAGCGGACGAGGTGGTCGCGTTTGAGGACGTCGACGGAAGTGAAAACCGGATCGCGTGCCACATCGAGCTGACCGTCCGCAAAGCAGACGAAGCGATTTACGTTCATGCGGCTCTGAAGGGCGTTTTCAAGACACCCTGTCACAAGTGTCTCGAACCGGCGGAATATCTGGTGGAACCGTCTTTCGATCTCGTTGTCAAGAAGACAAGATCAGTGTCCGACACCCGTCCGGCCGGAGAAGACGATGATCTGATCTACGTTTCTCTCAAGGACAGAGAGATATCGCTGGACCGGCAGGTGTACGAGAATCTGATCGCAAGCATGCCTATGCGAATACTCTGCAGGGATGATTGCAAGGGATTGTGCCTCGGTTGCGGCGCGAATCTCAACATCGAACCGTGTCGGTGCGCGGGGGAGAACGATGCGAGTCGGGAGTCGCTGCGAAAACCCGGCGACGTGAAACGGGAGTGATGAGTCGTCAAAGGAGAAAACGATGGCCGTTCCGAAAAGAAGAACTTCGAAGGCTCGCAAGAACAAGCGTAGGACTCATTGGAAGCTGAACAGTCCGACGCTCGCGCGGTGCGCGCACTGCCACCAGCTGAAACCGCCTCACAACGTCTGCCCAAACTGCGGTTACTATGGTGGACGAGAGGTCATCAAGATCGAAGAAGAGCTCTAAGGTGGTGCCGGTTTGAGAATCGCTGTAGACGCCATGGGTGGGGACAAGGGGCCGGAGATTGTAGCCACGGCGGCGATCGAAGCTGCGAAGAGCGACGCTTCGGATCTCGACATCGTGCTGGTGGGCGACCGGAAGAGCATTGGCACAGTCCTCGGCCGTGAGCGATCCATACCCCCCAACATAGAAATCATCCACGCCTCCGAAGCGGTGGATATGGCGGAGGCGCCGGCGAGCGCAATCCGCAAGAAAAAGGATTCGTCGATCGGCGTGGCTCTGCGGATGCTCAAAGAGCGAAGGGTCGACGCCATCGTGAGTGCGGGAAACACCGGAGCCGTCGTCGCCGGTTCGCTGGTGACGGTGGGGCGGCTCCACGGTGTCTCGAGACCCGCCATCGCTATGTTTTTCCCAACGGTCAAAGGGTGGGTCGTCGTTCTCGACATCGGGGCGAATTCCACGTGTACGGCGAAAAACCTCCTTCAGTTCGGCATCATGGGGTCCGTCTACGCCAAATACCATCTCGGCGTCAACGAGCCCAGGGTCGGCCTGCTCAACATCGGCGAGGAGAGGAGTAAGGGTACCGATATCGTCAAGGAAGCGTACAACTTGCTCGAGAACGGACATCTGAATTTCGTCGGGAACGTCGAGGGGAGGGACATTTTCGAGGATGTCGTGGACGTCGTCGTCTGCGACGGGTTCGTGGGAAACATCCTGCTCAAATTTGGCGAGAGCATCGTTTCCTTCACGAGCAACGTGCTCCGCGAGGAGATCAAGAAGAGCCTGTCGGCAAAGATCGGCGCCACCCTGATGAAAGGGGTTTTTAGGTCTTTCCGTTCACGTCTCGATTACGCCGAGTACGGCGGAGCTCCCCTGCTAGGTGTGAACGGGGTTGTGATCATCTCGCACGGGAAGAGCACCGTGCTGGCGATCAGAAACGCGATCAACATGGCGCGGCGGCTCGTCACGTACGACGTCAACAAGCACATCGAAGAACGGTTCATGGAAACGGCTGGTCAAATTGCAAAAGTCTCTTAGAGGGTCGAAGATAACGGGAACGGGGCACTACACGCCGCAGCGGGTGCTGACGAACTTCGATCTCGAGAAGATGGTCGACACAACCGACGAGTGGATCGTCACGCGCTCGGGAATTCGAGAGCGAAGGATCGCGGCGCCTGAAGAAGCCACCTCGGACCTCGTCTTGCCTGCCGCCCAGGCCGCCCTGCAAAGCGCGGGCCTCACGCCCAAAGATCTCGACGGAATCATCGTGGGGACGGTGTCGGGTGACATGGTGTTTCCCGCCACGGCCTGTCTGGTTCAAGACCGGCTCGGAGCGGCGAAAGCGGCTGCGTTCGATATCAACGCAGCTTGTTGCGGATTCATCTACGGGGTGAACACCGCCCACGCCCTCATCTCGTCGCAACGGATGGACAAGGTGCTCGTCGTCGGCGTCGAAGTGATGAGCAAACTCACCGACTGGTCAGACCGTGCGACGTGCGTGCTGTTCGGTGACGGCGCCGGCGCCGCCGTACTCGAACCGGCCGAACCCGGCGAGGGCATCCTGGGAACGTACGTTAGAACCGACGGGTCGCTTGCCGATCTGCTCTACATTCCGGCGGGCGGGACTCGATACCTCGCGTCCCCGGAAAGCATCAAGCGAGGGGATCACTTCATCAAGATGAAGGGAGACGGCGTTTTCAAGTACGCCGTCCGGGCGATGGAGGACGCAACGCGCCATGTTCTCGGCGAAGCGGGCCTCACCCTCGAAGACGTCGACATTCTCATCCCGCACCAGGCGAACATACGGATCATCGACGCGGTTCAGGAGCGTCTTGGCGTGCCCGCCGACAAAGTCATCGTCAATCTGGACAGATATGGCAACACCTCGTCCGCATCCATCCCGATCGCGCTCGATGAAGCGGCGCGAAGCGGGAGGGTGAAGAAAGGGAATCTCGTGCTTCTCGTCGCGTTCGGCGGCGGGCTGACGTGGGGCGCCGTGCTCTTCCGCTACATCTGACGCGCGGGACCGATGATTCCGCGGCGAAGAGGCACTCCACGTAAGGAGACAACGACAAAATGGATTGCGCCATGCTTTTTCCCGGCCAAGCCTCGCAGTACGTAGGAATGGGGCGAGACTACTACGACGCGTGCGATATTGTCCGCAAAACGTACGATTCGGCGAATAGGGCTCTGGGGTTCGACATCGCCGAGCTGTCGTTCGAAGGCAGTCTCGAGGAACTGACAAAGACCCACAACGCGCAGCCCGCAATCCTCATCCACAGTGTCGCCGTCTACCGGGCCCTGGCGGAAAAAGGGTTCGCCCCGAAGATCGTCGCCGGGCACAGTCTCGGCGAGTTTTCCGCTCTCGTTGCCGCCGGTTTCTTCGATTACATCGACGCTCTCCTCATCGTCCGCAGGCGCGGAGAACTGATGTACGAAGCGGGGCTCGAGGTCCCGGGCACCATGGCGGCGATCATCGGGCTCACCGAGGAGGATGTCCGGGCGTGCGTGAGGGATGCGTCGAAGGAGGGGATGGTCGTCGTCGCCAATTTCAACTCGCCGGAACAGTTCGCCGTTTCCGGTGAGGTCAAGGCGGTGGAAAAGGCGATCGAGCTCGCGAAGGGGCTCGGCGCCAAAAGGGCCCTGAGACTCCAGGTGAGCGGAGCCTTTCACTCGCCGCTCATGGAAAAAACCTCGGAAGCTCTCGTGTCGTACATCAGGAAATTCGGACACGGTCATCTCGACACTGCCTGGGTGGCGAACGTGACGGGCGCCGCCGTCGAAAACGAAAACGAGGTCGTGGGGTTGCTCTCCCGTCAGCTCTCGTCACCCGTCCAGTGGGTGAAGAGCATGCGAACACTCGTTGAGCGCTATCGTGGACCGGTGTTCGAGGTGGGACCGGGAAAGGTTCTCACAGGTCTAATGAAAAGAACTGTCCCAGACGTCCCCGTTCACCCGCTCACCGAGATCGCGAGCCTGGTGCAGGCCCTCGAGATGCGCGGGTAAACTTTTGGTTGACTGGGGATACCGGTTCCGCGTATTAAGAAAGGGCAAAATTCGAGGGAGTTCGATGGAACACGCCGGCAAAGTCGGGTTCGTAACGGGCGGCTCGCGGGGAATCGGCAAGGAGATCGCCGTCCAGCTCGCGAAGCGGGGGGCGGGTGTGGCGGTCGCCGACGTCCGGGAATCGGATGTCGGAGAAGTCGCCGGTGAGCTCCGGCGGCTCGGCGTAAAGGCAGAAGGCTACGTGTGCGACGTCTCTTCGCCGGAAGACACGGAAAGAGCGGCGGAGGCGGTCATCGAGGGATTCGGCCGCGTCGATTTCCTCGTCAACAACGCCGGGATCACGCGTGACAAGCTCCTGCTCCGCATGAGCCTCGAAGACTGGGAAAAGGTCCTGTCGGTGAACTTGACCGGTGTGTTCAACGTCGTGAAGGCGTTTGCGCCCCATCTTCTCAAACAGAGGACGGGAAAGATCGTCAACATCAGTTCGGTGATCGGGCTGATCGGAAACGCGGGTCAGGTAAACTACTCGGCGAGCAAGGCGGGTGTGATCGGTTTGACGAGGTCGTTGGCCAAGGAGTTTGCGTCGAGGGGTATCACCGTCAACGCCGTGGCTCCGGGGTTCATCGAAACCGCCATGACGGGAAACCTGACGAGTGAAGTCCGCGAGCAGATGATGGGCGTTATACCTCTCAGGCGATTCGGCACCGTCACGGACGTGGCCAATGTCGTCATGTTCCTGCTCTCCGGCATGTCCGACTATGTGACGGGTCAAGTAATCAACTGCGATGGTGGAATGGTTATGGCATAGGCGAGTCTCACTTCTCCAGGAGGTGACCGAGTAAATGTCGAGCATCGAAGAAAAGGTCAAGAGAATCATCGAGGAAAAACTCTCCGTAAACCCGGATCAGATCACTATCTCGGCGAAGTTTGCCGAAGATCTCAAAGCGGACTCGCTGGACACCGTCGAGCTGGTCATGGCGTTTGAGGACGAGTTTGGCCTCGACATTCCCGACGAAGAGGCCGACAAGATCAAGACGGTCGGCGACGCGATCAAGTACATCGAGAGCAAGACGGTTCAATAGATCGGTGCCCAGCGATCGACGCTGGCTCTTAATCTCAGGGGTTCGGATATGAGCACACTGCCGAATTCCAGACGTGTCGTGATCACGGGGATCGGCTGCGCCACCGCCTCGGGGCTCGGGGTCGAGGAGAACTGGCGGAACCTCCTCGCGGGCAAGAGCTCGATTTCGAAGATCGAGAGCTTCGACGTATCCGATTTCACCACCCGGATCGCCGGGGAGATAAAACGTCTCGAGCCCGCCGAGTTCATGGATCCGAAGGAGGCCAAGAGGACCGATCGATCGGTTCACCTGGCCGCTTGCGCGGCGCGTGAGTGTCTCGCGGGACTCGCCCTCGATGAATTCGATCGGAACCGCGTCGGGGTTGTGATCGGTTCCGGGATCGGCGGGATTGCCACCCTCGAGAAACAGCACGAGATTCTCCTCGCACGGGGACCGGCGAAAATCAGCCCGTTCTTCATCCCCATGATGATCATCGACATGACGGCCGGCTACCTCTCCATCGTGTACAACTTCAAGGGTCCGAATTACGCCGTTGTGTCGGCGTGCGCGTCGTCGGGAAACGCCATCGGCGATTCTTTCCTGTTGATCAGGGCGGGGATGGCCGATGCCGTGCTGACCGGGGGGACCGAGGCGGGGGTAACGCCGACCTCGCTCGGCGGGTTTTGCGCCTTGAGGGCCCTATCGGCGAGGAACGATGAGCCGGAGAAAGCGTCGCGTCCGTTCGATGCAAAGCGCGACGGGTTCGTGTTGGGGGAGGGAGCCGGGGTTCTTTTCCTCGAAGAACTCGAGCACGCGAGGAGACACCGGTCGCCGATTCTCGCCGAGCTCGTCGGGGTGGGTTTGACCGGGGACGCGTACCACATGACTTCTCCCGCGCCCAACGGGGAGGGGGCGGTGCGCGCGATGAGAGCGGCGCTCGAGGTCGCGGGGATGCGACCTTCGCAGGTCGATTACATCAACGCTCACGGAACAAGCACCGAACTCAACGACGCGACGGAGACTTCGGCGATCAAGGAGGTGTTCGGCGAACACGCCAGGTCGCTCAAGGTGAGTTCGACGAAGTCGATGCTCGGGCATCTCCTCGGAGCCGGGGCGGCCGTCGAACTCATCGCGTGCATCCTGTCCATCAGAGACAACAAGGTTCACCCGACGATCAACCAGGAGTTCCCCGATCCGGTGTGCGATCTGGACTACGTGCCGAACAGATCCGAGGACTACAAGGTCGACGTGGCCCTCTCCAATTCGTTCGGTTTCGGAGGTCACAACAGTTGTCTCATCGTGAAACGCTACGTCGAAGGTGAGTAGCGTTTGCCCTCATGACGATCGTTAAACTCGATTTCCTGCGAAGACTCAAGCTCAAGCTGTTCGGCGCGCGGAAGAAACGCGTCGACGAAGCGATTCTCCCCGAGCTCGAGAAGCTGCTCGGCTACAAATTCACCGACCGCTCGCTTCTCATAGGAGCGTTGATGCACCGCTCCTACGCCTCGAAGGATGGCGCCGATTCCAACGGGGCCACGTCGAACGAGAGAATGGAGTTCCTCGGTGACGCCGTCCTTTCGCTCGTCGTAAACGAGTACCTCTACCGCCACTACTCGAGTAAAAGAGAGGGCGAACTCACCAAGATGAAGTCGGTGATCGTCAGCAAATCCATTTTGTCTCACTACGCGAAACAGCACGGCCTCGGATCGTTCATCCTTATGAGCGAAAACGCCTACAAGGCCGGTGTCGACGAGGCGGACAGCGTGCTGGCGGACACGTTCGAGGCGATCTTCGGAGGCGTTTTTCTCGACGGGGGTTTCGAGGCGGCCCGGGCGTGTATACGGCGGCTGCTTCTTTCGGATGTGAGGGACATTTTCTACAGCGAAAAGAACATCAACTACAAAAGCCTTCTCCAGGAGTACATACAAGCGCTCCACAAGATTCCGCCCCGATACCGCGTGTCATCCACGACGGGACCCGAGCACCAGAAAGAGTTCGCCGTCGAAGTGAGCGTCCAGGGGCGGGTCATTGCGACGGGCGCGGGAAAGACAAAGAAGGTCGCCGAACAAGAGGCGGCCAGATCGGCCTACAAAAGGCTCCTCAACGCCGACGGCATCGTCGATGAACCCATGTGATCGGTCAATCTCCGCGGGTTGGCGGCCACGGGCGCCCGCGCCCGCGCGCAGCTTTAGCGAGCACGGCCGCGGGCGGATGGCCGACAGGACCCGCGGCGAGAGTGTTCGACGACCCTCCTACCCGCAGGCCCGCGTGCATTCCCCACACGGTAGTCGATGAATCAAGGGGAGCTTTGCGCGGCGGCACGTTTCCTGCTTGTTTGTGCGGACGCTATGGGCAGACCCGAGATACGAGTCCCTGGAGCCCGCTTTGTCTACGGAGGAGAACCCGTGTCCCTCTGCCGCGAGTGCCAACTGCCGTGTCGGTTGGAGGAAACGAGTATCGACTGTTTCAGGCGGTTTTTCCTCCAGGGATTTCTCCAATGCACGTATCTCGTTCACGGCTACTGCTTCCTTTCCGACAAACCGGGGTGCGTCTTCGACAACGGCGGCGAGCACGACACCTATTGGATGAGTCTGCTCAGCCAGTACTTCCACAATGTCGAGGACACCGAGGCGAAGGATTCCGACTTCGCCAGGCACGTGAAAGAGCTTCGACGGCTCATCGACGAACAGATCGCCGGGCGCCAGGTTTCTCTCTGCAGGTACCTCGAGGAGTGCTACAACCGCGTGATGGAAACAGGCGGCGGAGTTAGCGAAGACATGTTGGAGAAGCTCGACGAAGCCTACATCGCGCTGCTCGGCGGGACATCGAGAAAGAAATAGCTCCCCTTCACACGCCGTCATCGATGAGCGGGAGGGTCGTTGCGGGGCCTCGCTCCACTTCGCTCGGCTTCCCGCCGCGGGTGGCGCCGATGGGGCCCTCGTGCCGCGCGCAGCCTGCGAGCACGGACGGGGAAATCGGCGACAGGACCCGCGG
>Ga0315274_10008207_pt1 | contig 15130 bp, 15 predicted proteins | sample YL17G02_20_MG_FD_203700 | JGI IMG/M metagenome (GOLD analysis project Ga0315274, IMG submission 203700) | Sediment microbial communities from Yellowstone Lake, YNP, Wyoming, USA - YL17G02_20 | ecosystem: Environmental > Aquatic > Freshwater > Lake > Sediment | place: USA: Wyoming | collected... | reverse complement strand
CCCTGTTTGCCGACATCGGCAGGCTCATCTTCGACATTCTGTCCTCCTATTTCAGCCAGGCTACGTGTAGGCCGATCCAGGGAGCCATGGTCAGCAGAGCCACCAGACATTCGGCTCCTTCGCCGTCGGGAATCCTCACTGGCATACTGACGAGGCGCACCTGTTGCGCTCCGAAGTCTTCGCTCAACTGCACACCCTCGCCCAGAGCAACTTCGATTCCAAGAGCCTGCTGCCCCTGGTGCTCTCAGGCCAGACATCCCTTGTGGACAAGCTTATGTTCCCCTCCTGCCTTCCGTTCGCCTCGCGCGTGGTCGGGCTGACATTCCTGAAGGGCCTGCAGAGAATCGACATGCAGGGCTACTTGTCCCACCACATGAAGATCACAGGTGCCAGCGAGGAGCTGTTCAGCGAAGAGGCGGTGACCGCGATCCACCAAAGTTCGGGAGGGCTTCTGCGCCGCGCCGGCAACCTTGCGCGCGGGGCCCTTCTGGCCGCCGCCCAGGAGAAATGCCGCCTGGTCTCGGCAGAGCACGTACGGGTGGCCTCTACAGAGGTCTTCTGAGACCAGGGAGAAGCCGATGATACACACGCCAAAGCTTCAGATCCCCGACAGGCGGGAGCAGGAAAAGGAGCAGGTGATCAGAAGTGCCTACACTGTCGGCCCGGCAACAGTGATGTTCCTCCAGGACTTATGGGGGCGGGCAGCCCTCAGGGCCTACTGGGACAGCCTGGAAGTGTTGACCTGCGCCCGCTGGTATTCACATCAACGCATGGAGCGGGCGATCAAGTGGGCCTGGCAGTATGGGATAGATACGGTCGCGGGGCTTCGCGCGGTCCTGGAGGAGCAGCTGGATGAGGTACCCGTGAATGCGTAAAGGGAATTGAGCGGGCAATTGCTGTTCCCGTTTATGACGGCGAAGGGCACAGAGGGATGAGGAACAAAGGAATGTGGAGTTCAATTTACCGTGAGAAGTTCTGTCCATTTAATGTGAGACGTGACACCCCCCTCAACTGATTGCCTCTCTCCTCGCGCGGCCTCGGGGGTCAGTCCGTCCTTCCATCCCTCTGGGCTGGGCCGAGGGTCTGCCGTGATCTCACCGCCACACCCCGCTGCCACCTCCCTCACCGTGATGTCCCTCTCCTCTCGCGGCTCGTGCCGAAGTCCACCCCTCTGCACACCCGGCGGTGGTCGGCGCGGGAGCCCCGCTCTTGGCATCTGGCCGAAGGGAAGCTATAGTAGTCGCTATCATTCGGCCGGCGGGAGCTTCAGCCTCCAACCATCACCTTGATGGTTGACGCACGGTTCGAGAGTGTGAAGGAGAACGCATCGCAGACCTTTTCGAAGGGGAAACGGTGGGTCACAAGAGGCGCGACGTCGACGAGGCCAGCCTGGAGTAGAGCGATCGCTCGGGGGTAAGTATTGCAGTACCTGTTTACGCCGACCACGTCCAACTCCTTCTCGATGGCGACTTCAACTGGCCAAGGGAACTCGCCTCTCTCCGGCCAGCCGACCAGTACGACTTTTCCTCCCCGTGCGGCCAGCAGCGGGGCAGCAGCACAAGCTGCGGAGGAGCCGCTCGTGTCGAACACCGTCTCAGCGCCATTCCCTTTTGTCAGGCGGTCGATCTCTGCGCGTAGATCATCGTTCTTTGAATTGATGATGGCGGAGGCGCCGAGACTCGATGCAACCGATAGCCGACTGTCGAGGACATCGGCGACGTAGACTTCGGAAGCGCCGAACGCACGCGCAACGAGCATTGTCAACAGACCGATCGATCCAGCCCCCAGGATTGTCACCGACTGACCCGCGCGAAGACGTGCCCGGTTGCATGCCTGCATTGCCACGCTTATCGGTTCCACAAAGGCTCCGGCTTCGTCGCTGACTCGGTCCGGCAGCGGGTGTAGGAAATCTGTGGCCACTGCGGCAAGTTCTGCGAAGGTGCCGTTCACGGGAGGCGCGGACATAAATACGACATCCCTGCAGAGGTTGTAGCGTCCCGACTTGCACAGCATGCACCTGCGGCAGGGGATACCCGGCTCAATCGTCACGCGAGTCCCCTGCTTCGGACCGCTTCCATCACGGGCCTCTTCTGCGATGACGCCGCTCGCCTCATGTCCAGGTATGTAAGGCCTGTCAACGACGAAAGGCCCCAGTTTCCCCTGGTCAAAGAAATGGATGTCTGATCCGCAGATCCCGTTCACTGAAACCCGAACGACAGCCTCGTCAGGCCGCGGCGACGGGTCAGGGACCTCCTCGAACCTCAGATTGTGGGGACCATAAAGAACCGCTGCGCGCATATTCACCTCTCTTCGCGATTCGCACTCTGCGAATCGCCATGATCATACAGCCAATATAGAGCGCGGCAGCCGCCATCGCAATGGCGATCCGGTCCAAGAGATACTTCCCTGCAACTCGCCGCATCGCTTAAAAACGGAGGGCCGGAATGGGCGTGCAAAGAGAAAGCGGTTCGACAAAGACGAATCCCAGGATATCATATTCCGCAAAACGCGGGTGTGGTTTCGCTGCTCTGTGCGCCAGTGTCACGAAAGATCGTCGTTGCACACTCGCCCGGTCGTTGACGGGGAAGGGTCAGCCGTTTCACCCCAGAGCAGGTAGTCTGGTGCGTGTCTTACGGTCTCTTGGTAAACGCATTTCTGAAGGTTTTTTTCATTCTCCAATATTCTCAAAGCTCGACGACGCGCAAATTCCATGATCTTTCGACAAACAGCCTGGTTCGCGACCAGCCGCGATCTCAGAGAAAGCCGCGGGCTGGCTGAGCGGGAACGAAAAAGCGCAGAGCGGAATGTTTTTTCTTGACAACCTCGGGAGGTTTCCGCTATAGTCCAATTCTAAAATATGGAATGTATTTCAACATAGTGGAAAAGGAGAAGATATAGATGCTGCGTGCCCAGGGGTTGCTGGAAAAGTATGGCCTGCCCGGCCGCGACCTGCACGATCTTCCGACTTCGGGTGCGGCCTTTCCTGACGGCGGCCATTATCGCATGGAGGTATCAAGCGTTGACTCGGTGGCGGAACTGGAGACGGTGGCGGAGGAAAGCAAAAAGAGGGATATCCCCATCCACCGAGTAGTCTCAATGGGGCCCGGTGGAACGCAGACGCTGACTCGACAAGAGTTGCGCGAGTTCGCCCAAATAGGGAAGGAATCGCTGATCGAAGTCATCATGATCCCGAGCCCGCGGGCGATGTTCGACCCGGGCAGCCACTACCACTCGTCCTGGGGGCACGCTTCAGGGATCCGGCCGCGGGGATCAGACCAGCTCGCTTACATGGTCGAGGACGTGATGCGGTGCCTGGAGGAAGGGATAAGGGGTTTTCTGTTCTATGGCGAGGAGGTGATACAGCTCTTCGCCCAGATGAGACAGAATGGGGACATTCCGGAAGAGACGGTATTCAAGCTGTCATACACCGCGGGGGTTGCCAACCCGGCGGGAGCGCGACTGGCGGAAAGCGTGGGGACTGACAGCATTAATCCGGTCACCGATCTGTCCCTGGCGATGCTCGCAGCGCTTCGCAGGGCGACAAAGGTACCGCTGGACATCGTGACGGTAGCAGGGGAGGGGTTGGGGGGGATCAACCGTTTCTGGGAGGGAGCGGAGATCGTGAGGGTCTGCTCGCCTTGCTACTTCAAGCAGGAGTTCATCTCGGGTGTGGAGGGTGCGCGTGCAAAGGTGAAGTACTGCGTGATCATGCAGGAGCTGATCGAGAAGCTGAATCCTGATTTGAAGCTGTCGAGGCGCGGCCCGAATGATCTGCGACTTCCTTCGCCGGCCCGATAGAACGGACAACAGAAGGGGTCTGAAATGAAGAAAAGACTGTCTCGACTGGATCTCCTGAAGATGAAGGAAACTGGGCAGAAGGTCGCCTGGGTGACGGCGTACGACTACTGGACAGCGCAGTTCGCCGAGAAAGCCGGAATGGACATGCTCCTCGTGGGCGATTCACTCGGCATGTGCATCTACGGGTATGAGGGCACAATTCCCGTCACCATGGACCAGTGCATCTGCCACTCAGAGGCCGTCCGGAGGGCGGCACCGAACACATTCGTGATTGGTGACATGCCATTTCTCTCCTACCAGGTGAGCAAGGAGGAGGCGGTCAAAAACGCCGGTCGCTTCTACCAGGAGGCTCTCGTGGACGCGGTGAAGCTGGAGGGCGGCCGACGGGTGTGCGCTCAAATCCGTTCGATCGCGGACGCCGGCATGCTTGTGATGGGCCATATCGGGTTGACACCTCAGAGCTCCGGGCAGCTGGGCGGGTTCAAGGCACAGGGGAGGACTGCGGAGACTGCGTCGGAGCTGATCAAAGATGCGTTCGCAATCGAGGAGGCCGGTGCATTTGCGCTCCTTGTTGAGGCGGTCCCACCCGAGGTTTGCAGGATCATCCGAGAGCGGTTGAGAATCCCGGTTTACAGCATCGGTGCGGGGGTCCACGCGGATGGACAGCTCCTCATCGTCAGCGATCTGCTGGGAGTGTTCCAGGCGTTCACCCCGAAGTTCGTAAAAAAATACGCAAATCTTGCAGAAGTGATCCAGAAGGCGCTCGGGGAGTATGCGACGGATGTGCGAGATATGAGTTTCCCCCAGGGGGAGCACGCCTACCAGATGATCGACGGGGAATACGAGAAGCTCGAGGCAATGCTCAGGACGCCGAATGAGCGTCCCAAATAGACAAGAGGAGGCGCACCCTGTGAGTCTGAAGATTCTGAGCGAAGAAGAAATCCAGAGAATACACGATGCGAGCCTGAGGATCCTAGAAAGGACGGGCGTGAAATTCGCCGGTTGCCCTGAAGCCATCTCGGTATTCCGGAACAATGGGTGCAGAGTCGATGGGGAACGGGTGTTCTTTCCAAAAGCAATCTTCGAGGAGTACATCCACAAGGTCCCTGACCGCAACACGGTCACCTTTCCCGTTCTCAGCGGCGCCCACCCACTGGGGCTTGGTCTGAAGAGGGGGGAAAGCCACGTCGGCCTGGTGGGAAACGCCTATTACCTCTACGACTATGAGGAGGGCGGTTCCCGCGATGTGACGGGCTCAGACCGAGAACCAAAGATGATCGTGCTCGACAGCCTCAGCGATATCGAGTTCGATTTTTGCCTCCTCCTGTTCGAGCGGACCGGAGAAATGGTCACACCTGCACCGCAGAATCCGGACGAGGCAATCGCGTTCCTTCGCCAGTGGGTTTTGAGGAGGCAGGGCATCGCGACTGAGCACATGTCGCTGTTCAAGCTCCAGCCCAACTGCAGGGAAAGCGAAGTGCGACTCATGCTGCTCGGCCGTGCAGTACTGGACGGCCACGCGGGGATAAGCGAGGAATTGGACAGGAACCGGGACAACAGTTTTATTTGGTGCAACCCCATCAGCCCGCTCTGCTACAATCCGGACGAAGCGCGCGGGATCATCGAGGTCGCGCAAAGCAAGAAACGAATCCGGATGATCATGAACGCTCCAGAGGTCATGATGGGCGCAACAGGACCGGTGACGATCGCCGGCACCCTCGTGCAGCACAATTGCGAGGTCCTCGCCGGCGTCCTCCTCGCCCAGATGGCCAGCCCCGGGACGCCTGTGCTGTACGGAAGCGTCAGTGCCCCGATGGATCTTCGCACGGCCGAAATTTCGCAGGGGAACTTCGAGACTGGCCTCATCAACGCCGCGGTGGTACAGCTCGCAGATCGCTATGGGCTGCCGTCGCGCATCGCACCGGGGAACACGAGCGACCGCAGCCCGAGTGCCCGCGCGCTCGCAGAGACCGTAGTGGGTGTGTATATGGGGATGGCGGCAGGTGGAAACCTCATTACAACTGGACTGCTGGACTCGACCCTCATGATCAGCTACGAGCATCTGGTGTTGGCCAATGAGCTCATCAGGCAACTGCGCAGCGTGACCGGAGGCATCCGGACGGATTCGGAGAGCCTTGCGGAAGAGGTCATCCACCGGCTGGGCGGGGCATCGTTGGACTATCTCCAGAGCGAACACACGCTCGAGAACATGCACCGTGACATCTACTACTCGCTTTTCCGTGGTCGGGTGAAAGAGTCATACCGCGACTGGTATGAGATGGCGCACGAAAAGGTGAAAGAGATCCTCCGCACAAGATCTGCCGACCGGAAGCCTGAGGGCGAGGTTGCTGAACGTCTGCGAGCGGTGGAATCGCGCCTGCGAGAAGATCCGGACACATGGCGGAATGGTGCGCACGGCTGGCTGGGGTCCTACCTTGGTGATTTTTCCAAGTAGATGCTGTGGCCGAAAGGAGGGGGAGTATGAAGCAGACTGTGTTCAGATGACAGAAAGTGGGTCGGGTTCTATTTGCCATTCCATGGAGCGAGGAGGAAAAGCATGAAACGTTTTAGCGTATTGGTTATTCTATTGGTGGCTGCGTCGGTGTTGGCATTTGCCGCACCTGAGAAAGTGCTGAGAGCCACGTCTACCTGGCAAGCGAGTTTCGACACCGCAAGCGTGGGCTCGGGAAACATTCCGGTCCATTCTCTCATCTATGAGTGGCTCGTGAGGTACAAGGGCGGAACGGCTGAGGTAGAACCCTGGCTGGCAAAGTCCTGGGAAGTTTCGAAGGATGGCACGACAGTAACCTTCCGCCTCCAGCAGGGCGTGCAGTTCCACAAGGGATACGGCGAGTTCACAGCGGACGACGTCAAGTTCTCGATTGAGAGGATCGTGAAGGAGAAGTTGCCGGAAGCGGAAACCTGGAAGAACCTCGATCGTGTGGAAGTCGTGGACAAGTATACCGTGAAGCTCATCATGAAGTCTCCGACCCCGACTATCTTCACGATCGCGCTGCCCTTCCAGGCCGGCCAGATCTTCTGCAAGAAGGCGGTGGAAGAGATGGGCGCCTCGGCGTTCAACAAGACTCCCGTCGGCACCGGACCTTTTGAAATGACCTCGTTTGAAGTAGGGCAATCCATCACTCTCACGAAGTTTGCCAAGTACTGGGGGAAGAGGACGTTGGATGCCGATAAAGTGGTCTTCTCGTTCCCGTCGGACCCTTTGACGGCCCTGCAGGCGGGGGACCTCGATTTTGCACCTGTGTACTCCGCATTGAACATCGCGGATGGGAAAAAAGCGGCCGGATTGGATGCGGTATTCCGGCTCACGAGATTCTGGTGGGTATCGCTCCCCTGCACGGATCCGATTTTGAAGGACGTGAACGCTCGAAAGGCGATCCGTGCCGCCCTGGACATCGACGCGATCGTCAAGGTTGCCGGTTTCGGGATCGCCCCGAGGGGATACGCAATGGTGCCTCCCGGGCTTCCCGGCTACTGGAAGGACGCGCCGAAGTACAGCAGAGACCTTGCCAAAGCGAAGGAGTTCCTGAAAGCTGCTGGGTACCCGAACGGCTTCACGGTCCCATTTCTTGCGAACAGCAACACGAATGATCCCGCAGTGGAGATTATCCGCCAGAACCTGGCAGAGGTCGGCATCAAACTGGACGTCAATTCGGTAGAGGACTCGACCTACTGGTCGCTTGCTCCCACGGGGAAATACATCACCATCATTTCCTACCAGACTCTCCCCGATGCGGGGTACACCCTCTGCTGGTTTGTCAGCGACCAGTTCTGGAACACCATGAAGTGGAGCAACAAGCAGTTCGACGATCTGTACAACAAGGGGCAGATGACCATGGATAAGAACGAGCGCGCGCAAATCCACATCAAGATGCAGCAGCTCATGGACGATGATTGCGCCATGGCATACGTCGGTTACCTTCCCAACGGGGTGATCTACCGCAAAGGAGCTGTCGATTTTGGGCCGAATAACGAGGCCTTGCTCGTCAACGGCGTCGTCGACACGAGTCGAATCAGAATGAAGTGACGAATGAAAAGGGCGCGGGGAGAGATCCCCTGCGCCCTTTTTCTCCCTTCGTTTAGGGGTGAGGTGAGATGCTGAAATACTTTGGGAAGCGTCTGCTGGTCCTCCTGTCCGTTCTCGTTGGCGTCGTCCTTTTTGTGTCGACGCTGACCTACCTCATTCCCGGGGATCCCGCGACAATCATTCTCTCCCAGAGAGCGACCCCCGAGGTCAGGCAGAAGCTCATCCACGAGCTTGGCCTCGACCTCCCCCCCCTCGTGCGATTCGGTCAGTATTGGTGGAAGATCTTCCACGGGGATTTCGGCTACTACATGCTCTCCGGCCGTCCTGTCCTGCCGGAAGTGCTTTCCGCAGTGCCATACACCTTCATTCTCGCGACGGTGGGGATATTCTTCTCCCTGTTCATCGGGATGGTGCTCGGTATTCTTTCAATCTATTACAAGGATACGCTCTTTGACCACATACTGGATGTCCTTTCGGCTACCGCATTGTCCGTCGTCCAGTACGTCGCCGCGCTTGGGCTCATGCTCGTCTTCTCCGTCGCGCTCGACTGGTTTCCGGCCATTGGGATGGGCGACAAGGGAGACATCGTGGGCCAGATTCGTCATCTGGTCCTGCCTGTCCTCGCACTTTCCATCAGCTGGATCGGGTATATCCAGAGGATCGTGAGGCAGGTGCTGGCCGAGACGCTTTTCTCCGAGTACGTCAAAACGGCGAAATCTTTCGGAATCCCCCGGAGGCGCATCATAATCCGGCATTGTTTGCGGAACGCGGTGAAGCCCCTGGTGACCGTCGTCGTGACAGGCTGGGGCGCACTTCTGGGCGGATCCGTCTTCATAGAATCCATCTTCGCGCGAAAGGGCCTGGGAAGACTCATTGTCACTGCACTTACACAGCGGGATTATTACGTCGCCCAGGCCGGCATCATGGTCGCGGTCGTTCTCTTCATCATCGCGGTGATGCTCGCGGAGATAATCAATGCAGTCGTAGATCCGCGGATACGGCTCGAGTAGGACATCGGAAACGGGGACATGCAAATGGGCTATGGAAACACACTGCAGAATGCTTTGAAGAACCTGGGGTTGCGTGCCTTTCACAAGATCAGAAAACAGAAATGGGTGATAGCGAAAATCGTGAGAAACCCTTCCGCGATGGTCGGGGCCTTCATCGTCGCCCTCATGATCATCAGCGCGGTCTTCGCCCCCTGGATCGCGCCTCACGACCCTTTGAAGACTGACATCGAGCATCGGTTCGAGGGGCCTTCCGCGCACTATCTCCTCGGAACGGATGAGCTGGGACGTGACACGCTCGCGAGGATCATCTATGGCGCGCGGACCACGGTTCCCATTATTTTCGGGGTCGTCGTGCTGGGTGCGGCCATCGGGGTCCTCCTCGGGATACTCGCCGGCTACTACAGCGGGACCTTTCTCGACAAGCTTCTGCTCTGGATTTTCGACGTGATCAGCACTTTTCCGGGCATCATCCTGGTGCTCGCACTCGTTGCGATTTTCGGCTCTTCGGACCTTGTCCTTACGCTCATCCTGGCATTCTGGCGGATCCCGAGCTACGGCAGGATATCGAGGACCGAGATCCTCTCGATCAAGAACGAGACCTATGTGAAGGCTGCGGAAGCACTCGGTGCAAGGAGATGGCGGATCATACTCTCCCACATGCTGCCGAACAGCCTTCCTCCCATTATCGTGCTCGGCGGGATGGATCTCGGAGTCGTCGTCATGTCGATCGCCGGATTGAGCTATCTCGGCCTCGGCATGCAGCCGCCGAAACCGAGCTGGGGGGGGATGCTCTCCATTGGGTACACCTACATCCGCCAGAGCCCATGGCTCATCATTTGGGGTTGTGTGACGCTGGTGATAATCATGATCGGGTGCTCGCTGTTCAGCGGAGGCTTACGGGCGTCGCTCAAGCCGGAAGAAAGCCTTTCCGAATAACGGGAGTCGCATGGACAAAGAGGTCATTCTTGAAATCCGGAACCTCAGCGTGAGGTACAGGACTCGCAAGGGCCCCATCATGCCGGTGGCCAACGTGAGCCTTCGGGTGAGGGAAGGCGAGTGCCTGGGGATTGCGGGGGAAAGCGGGTGCGGGAAGAGCACGCTGGCCCTCGCGGTGATGAAGCTCCTTCCCCCGAATGCCCGCATCTCAACGGGAAGCATCCTCCTGAACGGTGAAGACCTGGTTCCGCTTTCCGAAAAGGAATACGGCAGAAGAATATGGGGCAAGCGAATCATCATGATCAGCCAGAATCCCCACGATGCGCTTGACCCGGTGTTCCGCGTGCGGGACCAGCTCGAGGAAATACTCTGGGTCCACGAGAAGAGTCAACCCGGCAACCACACCGCGCAACGGGAAAGCCATGGCCACGAGATCGAGCGCATACTCACCGGAATGGGGATCCCCGACATCTCCCGTGTGCTCGGCGCCTACCCTCACCAGCTCAGCGGCGGCATGAAGCAGCGGATCCTCACCGCGATGGCCTTTTTCTGCAACCCCTCAATCTTGATTGCCGACGAACCGACAACGGCTCTCGACACGACGATTGCTGCCCAGGTCACCGAGATGTTCAAGGACCTGATGAAGGCCCACTCGACGTCGCTGGTCTACATCTCCCACGATCTGGCGCTGCTCTCCGAGCTATCCACATCCGTTGCCGTGATGTATGCCGGCGAGATCGTCGAGTACGGCAAAACGGCCGATATCGCCTCCAAACCGATGCACCCCTATACCACGGCGCTTCTTGCCGCTCTGCCATCGGCTTCAAAATCCCGTCTGGACTCGATACCAGGGAGAGTGCCCGATCTGTCCAACCCAACCCGCCTCTGTCAATTCAGCCCACGATGCAGGGAAAAAGGGGGCTGGTGCACCGAGGAAAAGCCCGAGCTCCTCGAGGTGACCCCTGGGCACTGGGCGAGGTGCTCAAAGTTTCTCACCACAGACACCGACAGGAGCATTCATGGCGCTCGTTGAAGTCGACGACTTGAAGATATTCTTCGAAGGACACACGGGGATGCTGAGTCTGCCCAAGGCTCATCGGGAGTTCGTCCACGCGGTCGACGGCGTCGGATTTCATATCCAGGAAGGGGAGATCCTTAGTCTCGTGGGAGAAAGCGGGTGCGGGAAGTCGACCACGGGCATGGGAATACTCCGTCTCGTGAATGCCACCGCGGGAACCGTTCTTTTCCGCGGCGAAAACGTGTTGAAAATGAAAGGGAGAAGCCTGCGGAGGTACCGCAGGAAGGCGCAGATGATTTTCCAGAGCACCTATGCATCCCTGAACCCGAGAATGACTGTACGGGAGATTGTTGCGGAGCCAATCCGGATCCATGCCCTCGAGGGTGACGAGCAGAGAATCGAGGAGAAGATGCTCGAGGTACTGGAAACCATGGGGCTGAGAAAGGCAGATCTCGAGAAGATGCCCAACGAGTTCAGCGGCGGGCAGGCGCGCCGCATCGGTATCGCTCGGGCGCTTGTCCTGGGGCCGGAGCTGATCGTTGCAGACGAACCGACGAGCGGTCTCGACGTGTCAGTTGCCGCCGGTATTCTCAATCTCATGTGCGACCTACGGGACAAGCATCACCTGACCTACCTCTGGATCTCTCACGATCTTCATGCGGTCAGCTTCATCAGCGACCGCGTCGCAGTGATGTATCTCGGCAAGATCGTGGAGATGGCGAGGACGAAGCATCTCATCGAGAACCTGTGTCACCCCTATACGAAAGCATTGTTCTCTGCGATACCCATGCTCGATCCGGCTGAGCGCATCTCGCGAATCATCTTGAAAGGGGAGATCCCGAGTGCGCTCCACCCCCCCTCCGGGTGCAGGTTCCACACGCGCTGTTCGTACCGTATGCCTCGGTGCAGCGAGGCGGAACCTCCCTTCAAGGAGATAGGCGCGGATCACTGGGTGAGCTGCTACTTGTATGAGTGAATGCGGCTGTTGGAGGGTATCCCCGTGAAACATGTTGACCTTATGATCCCTGGCCCCGTCGAGGTGAGCCGCGAAGTCCTGCAGGAGATGGCATCGCCTATGGTGTGGCACCGGAGCAGCGAGGCGCTGTCGAGCTACAGAGAGTGCGCACTGCTCCTTGCGAAGGTATTCGGCACCGAGGGCGATGTCCTCATCATGAACGGATCGGGAAGCGTTGCGTTCGACGCATGCGTCGGGAGTCTCATCCGCGACAACGACGCAGTGATCGCGTGCGTGAACGGCTACTTTGGCATGCGGAATAGAGAAATCGCTCTGACCTACGGCGCGCGGGCCATAGACGTGACAACACCGGAGGGATCACCGATCACAGCTGAGGCAGTTCGCAACTGCATCAAAAGCAATATCGATGCGAGAGCGGTCCTTGTCGTCCATCATGAAACATCGACGGGCATCTTGAACCCCATCGCAGAAATTGGAAGCGTCGCACGAGAATACGGTATCCCCGTCATTGTGGATGCGGTGTCGTCTCTGGGGATAGATCCGCTTGAGATGGATAAATGGGGAATCAGTATGTGCGCATCCTCTCCCCAAAAAGGGCTAGAGGCGCCTCCCGGGTTAGGCCTTGTGGCCATCAACGCGAGCGGATGGGACGCAGTGGAGACCAGGCAGCCGTCATCCCATGGATGGCATTCCAATCTCCGGATGTGGAGAAGCGTTCGCAGTCCGAGCACGAATGAACCAAGTTTCCTGGCTCCGCCAGTCACGCAGGCAATCAACAACATCCGAGCCTTGCATTGCAGCCTCCAAGAAATTATGAGGGAGGGGCTTCTCCAGAGGATCGAGCGGCATGCGCGGATCGCACGGATCGCAAGAGCGGGGATCAGAAACATGGGCTTCAAGACGCTTCCGGATGACCGGTGGGCAAGCAATTGCATCACTGCCGTGGTCAACACCCTAGATATCGACGTTCAGGAACTCCTCAACTACCTCTACGATGAATACCAGATAGAGATCGGAGGCGGAATCGCCAGCCTGGCCGGAAAGATCTTTCGAATCGGACATGTCGGGCTCAGTGCGTCGCAGGGCTTTGTCATTCGGGCGATGTTCGGTATCGAGCAGTTCCTTCGGAAGAAAGGTCGTCCGATCCGCGTCGGGGCGGGACTTGTCGGATTCGCGTGACCTTGTGACAGCGGCAAGGCCCTGAAGGCATTCCTCGCGCCATTCCGTCTCGTCTGCTTTCGAATCGATCATTGGAGGATGTATTGCATATGGAAACAAAGGTGAAAATCCGAAAATCCACGTCGATCGATGTCGCCATCAGTATTCTCGAGCTCTTTTCGGCCGAAAAAAAAGAGCTCGGGATTTTGGATATGGCAAAGACGCTTGGCAAGAATGTGAGCACGCTTCACAGGACCGTCACTATCCTGAAGCAGAGAGGATATGTCGAGCAATCGGCGGGAAGGAGCAAGTACCGGCTTGGCCTTAAAGTCTTCGAGTTGGGGTGCGTGTATCAAAACCAGAGCAATGTCATCAAGGATGCAATGGATCGGGTCGAACGACTGGCAAATGCCACAAATGAAACAGTCAACCTTGCCGTCCTGGACCAGGAGTTGAGAGAGATCGCTTACATTGCAAAGATAGAAAGCACTCAGGTCCTGAAGACGGATATACAGATCGGCACGAAGCTGCTCGCACACTGCACCGCGCTCGGCAAGGTGCTCCTGGCGCACCTCGATCAGTCTGTCATCGAAAGACTGTTCCCCCCCCACGCCTCGCTACCCGTCTACACAAAGAAGTCGATCGCCAGCACAGACAAGTTGAGAAAAGTCTTGACGGAGGTGCGAAACAACGGGTTTGCACTAGATCTGGACGAGTTCCGAGAAGGTGTCGTTTGCGTTGCGCGACCCTTCAGGGACATGAACAACAAGGTCGTGGCGGCGATCAGTGTCACCGCGCCGTCGTTCCGCTGCTCAGCGGACCGCATTGAAGAAATCAACCAGACAATGCTTGGGATTCTCGGGAGCTGATTGATAGAGATTGTCTACTCCCATCGCGGCTGACGCCGCAACCAAAAAAGAAGAACAAGGTTGACAGCGGGAGTTTTCCACAATCGGGATGCTGCGGGCTTTCAGCGGCCCTTCGCGCGCTTCATGTGGAAAACTCCTGGACAAGAGGTGCTCAACCAGGCGCCTTGCCGCTTTCCTTCTCTAGCGCCAAGTGCCAATAGAAAGGGAGCCACTCCTCTGGCATCGTTGATGCCGCCACGACAAAGGAGGACTCCCATGAACAGATTCATCGACAAGTATAGCGGGAAATTGCTCGGTGTGATAAGTGGCTTCGACCGACTGGTGCTCAAGGGGACCTTGAGGCCGTTGTGCTATCCCGCCGGGATGATGAACTTTCTCTTGGAGAAGGAAGTGCTGCTGAAGGACTTCGGGGGCTACGCCCAGAAGCTCAGCGAGCAGCTCAAAGAGGCATCCCAGCAGGAGGCGCGCCGCCATGGATCGTCCGATCCAGTATCTTGGCTGCAGCCAGAGCCGAAAGGAGCCGATCGCCCGCGGGATCGTCGAGAAGGAAAGAATCGGCGAGGGGCTGATCTGCGTGCTGCGCACGTGGAGCCGTGCATCAGCTACGACATCTATCGAAATCGCGAGACCCATATGCTGAAGTTATGGCTGTTCCACTATGATGACCGTCAAGCCGCCGGTCTCTCCTCCTTCACTCTCTTCAGCACGCGCTCATACTGCCTGAGCTTCTTCTCGTACAACCCCCGGTCCATCCAGCGGTACTGCTCGCCACTGAGCAGCATCCTCCGCATCATCCCGCAAAGCTTGCGGATCACCGCGATGCGGGCTCGGCCGGTTCCTCGCTTCTCTCTCAGCTCCTGGTAGTAACGATCCAGGGACTCCGAGGAGGCGGCAACGTGGTGCACACACTGCGTGAGAATCGTCCGAGTCAGCTTCCGAGACTCGCGGGTAATGTGGCCAGGCCGACTCTTGCCTCCGCTGTTGCTCGCCCGCGGCACCAGCCCCAGGTACGCGTTCATCTTCCGCAGCGTCTTGAACCTCCGTACATCGGCCACGTCAGCCAGGAAGGCGAGTGCAACCAACGGCGTGACCCCCTTGATGCTGATCAGAAGCTCCACCTGGCTCCGCAGCGGTTCCCCGGCGAGCAGGATCTCCGTGGCCAGCCGCTGCTTCGCCTCCACTACCTTCCATAGTACTACTGTGTCATAAATTGACATTTTTATGCGGTCGTGGCATAATGACGCCATGGCCAAACCTCAGCTGTCCGCAGCGACTCGATTTGATGAGTATGTGAAGCACCTCGGTGAGACTCTTAAC